>LXNI01000350.1_pt1 | contig 56358 bp, 48 predicted proteins | sample 809091 | NCBI WGS metagenome assembly LXNI01 (sample SAMN04870527, study PRJNA318959) | sponge metagenome | biome: 01000161; feature: marine sponge reef; material: water | host: Sarcotragus foetidus | place: Greece: Milos, Mediterranean Sea | collected 2013-05-29 | depth 5-7 m
ACCGCGTTCATCATCCGGCCAGGGGACCGTCGCACCATCCAGCGCTACAAGGCAGCTGATTGTTGAGGAGTCACCATCCGGTTCGATCTTACAACGGGGCCATATCAGGTTTCCCGAATCCCCATCACATGACGGGCTCCTCGATCCAGCAGTTGTCGGTGTTCCTGATCCAGCAGCGGACGCAATTGTTCCACCCTCTGGGCAAGCTGGGCGTCCGTACCTGCCTTCAGATTGATATGACCCAGTTTTCGATTGTCCCTGCGCTGCTTTCGATACCAGTAGCAATACACCCCATCGAATTCATTCCATCTTGGATTATATTCACAGCCGATCAAATTCAACATCAAAGTCCGATCAAAGGTCAAATGGCAAGGGAAAGGCAAGCCTGCCAACGCCCGTATATGCAAATCAAATTGACTGACAGCAGACCCGGACTGCGTCCAGTGCCCGCTGTTGTGGACTCTCGGTGCCAATTCATTAACGATCAGACCAGTCCCTGAATCGAAACACTCCATCGCCATCACACCGACATAGTCCAGCTCACTCATGATCATCCCCAACATCTGCTCGGCTTTTTGCTGCAGGTTTGCCGGGTCATCGATCGGGGCAAAGCTATAGCGCAAAATGCCCTTGTGATGATGATTTTCCGTCAACGGGAAGTAGATCGTGTTTCCATCGGATGTTCGGGCGCCCACCAAAGAAACCTCCCGGTAAAATTTGATCTCCTTCTCTGCAATCAACTGGCCGAACAACGCAGGGGGAATGGCATTCGATACCCCCTTTCGGATGACCCACTGCCCCTTGCCATCGTAACCTCCGCGGACGGTCTTGACGATTAATGGGTCACCCAGTGCCCTGTGGGCCTGATGGATGGCATCACGGCCGTCGATCACACACCACGGGGCATTGGCCACGCCGATATCATCGAGCAACTCTTTTTGTCTTTGTCTGGAAGGCAGGATATCGAATGATTTTTTATTCGCCCATGCGGTCGATTGACGCAGATGACGTACCAATCCGGTCTCAGGAAGATGCTCCATTTCGGCCGTAATCACCGAATAGCGACAGGCCAGTTCATTACTTCCCGTCGGCAGTCTCAATAGCGACGTTCCCGGAATCAATTGATCCGTCGCGGTATCCACCCGATCCAATCCAATACCAAGGTGAGCCGCAGACTCGGCCAGCATCAGGCCCAACTGACCGCCACCCAGCACCAGGATGGACTGGCTGCAAAACGAATCCATGTGATTATTCCCTAGGGTCGGGATGATCCAGGACTGCCCGGGTTTGTGCCGCCCGCCAGCGGTCAATCCTTTGCGCCAGGGACGCGTCACTGAGCGCCACAATTTGCCCGGCCATCAACCCGGCGTTAAAGGCCCCTCCTTCTCCAATCGCCAACGCACCCACGGCAATACCTTTGGGCATTTGAACAATGGACAGCAAGCTGTCCATTCCCTTGAGCATTTTGCTCTCAACCGGTACGCCCAAGACCGGCAGACTGGTTGAGGCAGCAATCATGCCCGGGAGATGCGCTGCACCACCGGCGCCGGCCACAATCACCTCCAACCCGCTTTGCCTGGCGGTGCTGGCAAATTCCATCAACTTGTGAGGCGTACGATGCGCGGAAATGATCTCGACATGATAGGATACCTCCAGTGCATCAAGCGCATTGCATGCCTGGGACATCGTTGTCCAATCAGACTTCGACCCCATGATAACGGCCACCCGTGGCAGCGATTTTTTGTCACTTGTTCCCGAATTTTTCATCGCAACTCAATGTTGATGGTAAAAACGCAACACGGCGGTGATGCATGCAAAATGACATGACGAATCAAACCGTAGCGACTGTATAGTTGGTATCATACTATTAATCCTGATTTCCTTTCATCCTCTTTCCCGACAAAACATGAAGACGATCAAGACATTTCCACAGGCCTTCACGGAAATCGAAAACTGCTGGATTCCGTTGTCCGATGGCTGTCGACTGGCCGCCAAAATCTGGATGCCGAACAGTGCCGCCGCGCAACCTGTTCCAGCCATTTTGGAATATCTACCCTACCGAAAAAGGGATGGCACACATGAGCGGGATGCCTTGACCTATCCGTATTATGCCGGCCATGGGTATGCCGGAGTCCGTGTCGACATGAGAGGGAACGGCGACTCCGACGGCCTCATGTTCGATGAATATCTCAAACAGGAACAGGACGATGCGCTGGAGGTCATTCAGTGGCTGTGCGACCAATCCTGGTGCAACGGCAACATCGGTATGATGGGTATTTCCTGGGGCGGATTCAACGCGCTTCAGGTGGCCGCAAGAAAACCGGATGCGTTGAAAGCCATTATCTCGCTTTGTTCGACCGATAATCGCTATACCGATGACATCCACTACAAGGGTGGCGCCTTGCTGATGGAAAATCTGGGGTGGGCAAGTACCATGTTTTCCTACTCCTCTCGCCCGCCAGATGCGCAACTGCGTCCCGATGACTGGAAAGAAATATGGATAAATAGATTGAATAACACCCCGTTACTTATTGAAAAATGGTTAAAACATCCTTTTCATGATGCGCAATGGAAACACGGATCCATTGACGAAAATTACGCGGACATAGAAGCGGCGACCTTGCTTGTCGGTGGCTGGCACGATGCGTATTCCAACACGATACCGAGGATGCTTGCGCATTTGGCGTGTCCGAAACAGGGCATCATCGGACCCTGGGCACACAAATATCCGCACTTCGCTGTCCCGGGTCCGCAAATGGGATTTTTGCAGGAATCCAGGGCATGGTGGGATTACTGGCTAAAGGGAATAGACAATGGGGTCATGAACAACCCCTTGTATCGCGCCTATCTGATGGACAGCGTCCTTCCCAGGCCGGACTATACCCATCGGGCAGGTCGATGGATTGCGGAAAATCACTGGCCTTCACAAAATGTCAGCATGACACGACTGAACTTGGGCCCCAAGGGACTGGGTCGATCGGTGGAAGATAGGGGACATGCCCAGATTCAATCGCCGCAGGACACCGGCATCCATGGCGGCGAATACTGCATCATGTGGCTCGGGCCTGACTGGCCGACGGACCAAAACGACGACGATGCGAAATCGTTGATTTTTGATACGCAAGTGCTCACTGACCCCCTGTCACTGTTTGGTGCACCGATTGTCACCCTGGCCGTCCGCGCAAATACAGCCACCGGAAATATTGTTGTTCGCCTGTGTGATGTGGCTCCGGGTGGCGAAAGCACACTGATTACCTATGGTGTCCTTAATCTCGCCTGTCGAAACGGATACGAATCACCCGAACCGATCGCCTGCGAATCGGTGATGACCATTTCAATCCAACTGGATGATTGCGGGTATACGGTTGCACGAGGACATCAAATCCGCCTTGCCATCGCCACGGCCCACTGGCCAATGATCTGGCCCTCGGCCGATGCGATGACGCTGACGGTTGACTATGCGGACAGTTTTGTCCAACTCCCGGTTTACGATGATCCGTCGTCAAAGTGTCCTGAACTGCCGGAGGCGATGGTTTGTGAGCCCTATCCCCAAACGATTCTCCAGTCGCCCAAGAGTCATCGCAAAGTGACAAGGGACAATGATTCCAACACCACACAAATCGACATTCTCAACGATTTCGGAAAACAAAAAAGTCATGTCCACGGATTGATCACGCAGGAGATCAATCACGAATGTCACCAGATCAACCCCGATGACCCGAACAGTGCACGATCCCTCATTACCGGGACGCAATCCCTTGAGAGAGATGACTGGAAAATCCGGACTGAAACCCGCACCGAAATGCGTTGCAGTCACCAGCACTTTCACATCAAAGCCCGTCTCAAGGCCTTTGAAAGCGATGAACTTGTTTTCGAACGGGACTGGGATACGTTGATCGACAGAAAATAAGACACTTGTCCAACGATCGACCGTTGGACAGCAAGCTCACGAGAGTGTCCGCATCAGCGCTCCGTGATCCGTCTTCGGTGCAATACCCAATGTTTTGAATATTCGCCAATACAGTGCCGCATCGGAAGAAACAATGGGTATCGCAATCTGCGCCTCCAGTCCCCTCGTCAATGAAACCATGCGTTGCGTGCGACCTTCCCGGTTGCGAAAATTGGGCATGCCATTGACAATGATCGCTTCGACACCGGGGACTTGCTCTGCGACATATTCCATTGATTGTTGCGCCAGGTCGCCCGGGAAAATCCAGGTGCAGTCATTGACTTCATCCTGTGTCGGATAAAACCCCTGGTCAACGAAATTTCCGACGTAGACCAAATCAAAACCGGCTTCGCGTAAGAATCGGGCCAACCCGTCTCGCCACGACGGCCAGTAGTACACTGAATTCAGGGCAACCTTTTCCACATTCAACACCTCAAGCCCTTCCACCAGGCACATGCCAGCCATGTGCAATGGTGTTTGATATCGATCACTGACCCGATCACAAAACAGCCGTATCTCTTCGGGTGTCTTTCCCCCGGCATGGACCCAGTTGCTCCCGACCTGACCGCAGACATCAGCCCCATTGTTTGCCATGCATTCGACGAATTCTTCAAGCAGATGGAAGTTGTCCTTGCGCTGGCCCAGTTGATGGCTGTATTGGGGTACATGCAACATGCGTCCGTGAACGCCAACATCATCCGGTGCCATTTTCAGAAAATCGGTCGGCGCTGCATCAAAATCGTGAGGCGGCGAGGTAAAACCTACCTGATACGGAAATATCTTGTTTTTGGGGTCAAACCATCTCTTTGGCTTCATACTTTATTCCTCAGCGGCAAATGAATCTGATCTTTAGTCTGCAGAATGAAACAGTCTCCCGGCCCCAATATCGCACACCCAAATGCGATTTGTTTTCTCGCGAGCGCGATCTCCAACCGGATTTTGCCTCTGCAGTTTCTGCTTGCGATCGATCTCCCCATGATACCGGAGGGAAATGAAGGCAGAACCCACCTGATCAGGAGGACTGTTCGCCCGACCATTCCGGCACCTGCTGGTCATTTTTCAGTCGTATCCTTTGATAACAAACGGCCTCAAAAATACCGTTCAGCGCATCATCGTTCGATGGGATACACGGCAGGCTCGATTTTGCCTCAAGCAAAAACTGCTCGGAAACGGTTGGCTTATAATCCATATAAGCAACCTTCCACCAGTCAATGACCCGCTCTTGAGCCGATTGAAGCAGTTGATCGGTGGGCAACTTCGCGCTCTTCTTTCGATTGACGGCCTGATGCGCCGGCATCAAGTTCCACAGATCGCCACAACTCCAGACAGTCCACGGCAGACAATGATCGATATCCAGATTTTTATCATTGAGAAACTTTCCACTCCAAACGCAGAACAAACGCTTCGAGGCCGAAATCTCCAATGCACGTTTGCGTACCAATCCAACCTCGCGACTCGGCTTACTCCATATCATCGCATCCACCATGGCCGTATTGTCAACTTGAATACCCTGCTTCAAGGCATATGATTTTATGAGTTTTTGCCATTCGGCAACAATGGCCGGCTCAATCCAGACATCAAAGCGCTGCAGCGTTCGCCACAGATGTTTTGGGATGAACATTTCACCGAAACTGAGCAGATAGTGCTGATTCAAGTGCAATGAGGATGGTCTCGACACTCTGGCGATCTTGTTTACAGGAAAAACTTGCCCACCACTTGGATAAGTCATGTAGTGGGCCGGCATCGTCTTTATCGTATTGGCGACATCTTTCAAGGCCTGATGAAGAATGACCGCCATCTCTTGCGAAAAACGCATGCCAACACGCAGATCGAGATTCGAGACATTGGCGTCAAGCTTTCGAAAGGCCACCTTATCCCGAACAAATCCCAGTCCATGCAAATCAATATTTTGTGGGCTCTGAGGCAATCTGCGAGACAACAGGGGCTTGAACAGCCGAATCCAAGTGAGTGCGACCAGCCCCAGTGGAACGGCGACAAAATCGTCACCGGCCTCACGGGCACACCCTGCAGCGGCATCAGCAATACGACACAATGCGCGAAGCAGTGCCAGCTTATATGTTGAACTCTTGTTATCATTCAAGATGACGTTTCGAAGCAGCGGCAGTGCACCGGTACCATCATCAGGCAATCTGATCACCAGGTGGGACCAATGGATGTCATGACGACCGAGATGATCTTCGGCTTTGGTCTGCCTCTCGACAAAAGCCCCGTGATCGCGGGCCAGGGCTTCGATTTCTTCCGGAGGGATAGTGTAAATTCCTCTGTCCTGATCTGCCGGTCCATGACGCAGTGTGATCACCAACAACCCCCCTGGCTTAAGCAGATTGATCACTTTACGAAAAGCACGAGGCCGGTCGGTCTCCGGAAGGTGGATCCACACGGCATTCAACAAAATCAGATCAAATGTGAGACCTGAGCGTGAAACAGTGCTCAATGCTGGCAATCTGTCATCGATCCATCGAATCGATGCCTTGGCATGCAGGGAAGCAGCGGCAGTTCGCATCGGTGTGGAGGGTTCAACTGCGACAACATCATACCCCTTGCTGGCCAGCCAAGCCGCATCACGACCACTGCCTGAACCAATATCCAAAACACTGGCCGAATGCTTCGGCAGCAAATCGTGAAACCAGCCGTGGACAACATCGGGGCTGACCATTTCATATTGCGCTACGACTGTCTCAGCATTGGTACTGTACCAAGCGACCGAATCTATCACCGTCTTGAGTTCAACTTGCCGAATGTCTTTTACCGGTAGATCATGTATGAAACAAGATGATTGCGCAACTTATCCGTAAAAACAATTCGCCTCCGCAAAAACAAATTTTAATCTTTCAGGTCCCCAACTCAACTTGCACGGAATACCTTCCCGTAACGAGCACTGGGAGAGAGCATGGACAGCAAACCTGTTAACAGACATAATGGACCCTTCATTAATGGATATCATTTTCTGCCAATGATGATTGCTTCTCGGTTATCCATCGCGTGATCAAGCACCTCCAATTCGACACAGTCCCTGATGCCGGGGCGCCTTTTTCTCAGGCCGTGGTGGATGACACCTACGTTCACATGGCCGGATTGGTGGCGGCTGATTTTCCAGAAGGCAGGGATGTACTGGGCCATGTCGGGCTGGAAACAACTGCCGTCATGAACGCCCTGCAAAAAATGCTCGCGCAACTCAAACTGGATATGGATCGCATCGTTCGAGTCGATGTCCATCTTGCCGATTTGGCTGATTTCGATGAAATGGATGCCGCATACAGGCGCTTTTTTCGTCCAGGCAAATTTCCGGCAAGAACCACCACGCATTCTGCCCAGTTATTCGGCGGCAGCAAGGTCGAAATCACCTGCATGGCCCGTCTCAACATACAAGCAACCGACCACATGACCGATGAATAATCCTGTGACCGTTCCTGGCGGACATGCAACCTCCCTGTTGATGCAAACCGGGGACAAGGTGCAAATCACCAACCTCGAAGGCTCCCAGGTCGTTGATGCCTGGGCATTTTCCCAGTCAGGCCCAAATGAATTCCTTTCGACCGAACACACCAGATCCTGTCTCGAGAAACTCATCCCTGCCCCGGGAGATCATCTGTATTCCAATCTTTGCAGACCCATCCTGACTTTGAGTGAAGACACCTCCCCCGGTATTCACGACTTGCTGGTGTCGGCCTGTGATGAAAACCGGTATCGTCGTTTGGGACACCAGGGCTATCATCGAAGCTGTGTTGACAATCTCAAAGAGATGATGGCCCAGGCAGGGCGCACACTGCACGAGATCCCCAGTCCTTTCAATATATTTGAAAATGTCAAAATCCATCCCGATGGACGGCTCTCGATTGAACCGCCGCTCGTCAAAAAGGGCGAGAGCGTGGTACTGCAGGCTCAACAGGATATCATCCTGGTACTCTCGGCATGCCCCATGGATATTGCGCTGACCAACGGTCCGGACCGACGTGCAAAACCGATACGGGTGACCCCAATCAATTAATCCGGATCGCTCGCAAACAAGAACAGCAAAGCCTACGTAATTCTTTATTGTTCCGTTGATTGTCAAGTTGGTGCGTAACAACCTGTCTGTCAATGCCCTGGTCCATGAAAGCCGTCATGTTCACACCGGGCATAGGATGCTCCCGGCTTGATGTTTTGTCTAGAGAGCCATTCAACCCGTCGATTGTCTACACCAGCTGACCCATTGGGCAGAAACAGGGGGCACTTGCCCGGATGATGAAAACCGATCACCGGTCAGACAACGCCGTGCAATGACTGACTTATCTGAACTCACCATCCAGTGCGCCCATGGATGACGTTTCAAATTGCGGGAGTGCATCGGCGATTTCATAAAATCCGGGCTTCTCGGAAACAAAAATATGGCCGATCATCTTCAATCCAGCTGAATCATCCAGCGAGCCGGCCGATATACTCATCGAATCCTGCTGAACGGGATCCCAGAACAAGCTGGCGCCACATTGTCGACAAAATCCCCGCCTTGCGCTATCTGAACTCACATACCAAGCCAATCCATCCTTTTTCAATAGGCTGATGTCTTGCTTGAAGGCCCTTGTATAGGGACCGAAATTTCCGTGCAGGCGCCGGCATGTGCTGCAGTGACAATTGACGATATGGCGCAAGGGACCCGTCACGCGATAGCGCACACTCCCACAACAGCAACCACCTGTGACTTTTTTCTCTTCCCGCATCTGCTTACCCCTACAATGGCCCTCGAATGGGTTGTGACCGGGGCACGGCTTCACGACACGACATACAACAACCGCAACCAAGCTTCGCAAATCGAATCAGGTATCGAGACACACTATGCAGCCGTGACAATTTCAGTGATCACGTTTGTTTTAACGGAATTGGCAATGAAGCACTGTTCATGGGATTGGGAATGCATCGATTCCAATTGCACCCGTGTCGGTTGCTGTTCGCCTGAAAAATCGATCTGTGGACGCAGTATCACGGTGGTCATCGCCATTTTTCCGGCACTGTTCTTGGTCATCACGCCGACAGCATGATCGACGTACTCATCCACAACGAATTTTCTTTTTGCAGCAATCGACAAGAAAAACAACATGTGACAGCTCGACAGCGAGGCAACAAACGCCTCTTCCGGATCAACCGCCTCCTCGACCGCATAAGGCAGCGGGACCACCTGGGGCGAGGGCGATGCGGGAAGGGTCAACCCGCCATCAAAATGCCATGTATGCCCTCTGTTATATTTGTGGTCGATATACCGCTCACCACAATGCCGGACCCAGCGTACTTTTGCCCTATATTCTGAAATGGTCTGGTCCTGAAATGACTGGATTGATCCGCTCCCGTGACCGCCTGGCGTGTGAAATCCAGCTGAACACTCCAGCGATTGGCGTTCCGTTCATCGCGCTTAAGGCGAACCGGACCTTGTCACGCCAATACGACTATTGGCAGTGTTTGAACACGACCACATGCCCATCCGGATCATTCAACACGACCGCCCCCTGCCACTCAGGGACACTGCACTCAACCGCCTCAATTTGACGATGATTGAGAAACGACCGGGTTTGTGACACCGACCTCACATCCAAGACAAGATGTACTCTGGCCAATGGTTCATCCTCACGGGTGGGCAACAGTGTTATCGATACGCCGCTGTGATGGGACAGCAAAATGGACGGACCACTTTCTCTTTGGAACCCGAGCATTTCATAAAATGCCGTCGTTTTCCCGACATCGGTCACCGGGAGACCCACTGAAGCAATTTGCCGTATTGGCGGTGCTGTCAGCTCATCATGTCTTGGAGCAACGCCCTCATCGGCCAAACTGGAGTCGACGCCGGGACCGCGGGCGACTCGAATCGCGTCTTCCAGTTTTATCATTCCACTGAAAAATGCCCTTCCAATGATCGCACCGTGGATGTTGGGAAGCAATTTCAAATTGGACACGTCGTCCAATTCCCTGACCGTCCCCGTCGAAATGACCGGAATATTCAGTTCGGTCCCCATTTCAGTCGTTGCCGCGAGGCTACTCTCCGGCGCATTTTCGAATCGATCGATATCCGTATAGATAATCGCGGCGACTCCACTGTGTTCAAACTGCCTGGCCAGGTCCAGCACTTTAAACGATGTTTTTGTGCGCCAACCGTCAATCATCGCATAACCGTCCTGACCGTCGACAGAGACCACGATTTTCCCTGGATGACGACCACAGACATCCCAAACCAAATGCTGGTCTATCACGGCAACCGTTCCCAACACAACACGCTCTGCGCCCTGTTCCAGCCACCATTCGACGGTGCTGTTTGTCTGGATGCCACCGCCAACCTGAACCGGAATATTGACCGCCTTGATGATATCGCATATCAGTTCAGCATTGCGCCGACCTCCTTGAAAAACACCATCAATATCGACAAGATGCAGCCATTCAGCGCCAGCCGCCTCAAATTGCTTGGCCGCGTCCATCGGTGAAACCTCATAAACAGTGGGGGTATCCTCCAACCCGCGGGTAAGATTCACGGCCTGGCCGTTTTTGATCTCAATATCCGGATAAATAATCATCTGAGCATCTCCTTGACAAACACCCTATTCACATTCAGTCACGACTGACTAGAACACTGCACATACAATGGCATTTTACTACAGTCATCCGGGATAGAAACCACTTGATTGACAAATCAACACGGAAATCCATACAGGTTCTCCCTCCCCGAGAGAAAAAGGCACACTGAAATAGTCAGTCATCAACTTGTACAATGTGACCCTGATTGAGCCATAATTGGATTCCTTAAAATAATTGGCATGGCTTGGCAACTGTTCATTGATTGACAAAGAGACACAACACGCCATACAGACCCATCGCCTCCAGCAAATTCGTCGTCGATTGACAGAGTACGATTATGGTGGTGTCGTTCTCTTTGACCCCATCAATATTCGGTATGCCACCGGGAGTCGAAATATGCAGGTGTGGACCATGCATAATTTCTGCCGCTACGCATTGATCCTGGAATCAGGCGGCGTCATTTTGTTTGATCTGCCCAGTTCGATGCATTTGTCGCAGGGCCTGGCTCACATCTCGGAACTCAGACCGGCACTCTCCACCGACTATATGATCGTGGGAGAGCGCTCCTGTGAAATGGCGGGCAGATGGGCTGCCGAATTAAAATCAGTGTTACTCGAATCGGGCATACAGGGGGAAAACATTGCCATTGACCGGGCCGACCTGGCACTCGTCGTGGCTTGCCAGAAGGCAAACATTCATCTGAAGGACGGCAAAGCTGTGATGGAAAAAGCAAGGGCGATCAAATCCATTGAAGAAATCAGGACACTGAAGTGGTCACTGGGTACTTGCGAGGACAGCCTTCGTGACCTCAAGGCACAGCTCGAACCGGGAATGAGTGAATCGGCAGCGATGGCCTTGCTGATCAAGGGATGTGTGGAGCGCGGTGGTGAATATCCTGAGACACGACTGTTGAACAGTGGTCCAAGAACCCTTCCCTGGTTCCAGGAAACCGCTGATCGCATCATCAATAACGGGGATATGGTCGCGCTGGATACCGACATGATTGGTCCACTGGGCTTTTATAACGATATCTCCAGAAGCTGGGTTGTGGGTGACAAAAAACCAACCGATCAGCAAAGAAAGGCCTACGCCATCGCCCATGCACAACTACAGCACAACACCGCTCTGCTCACTCCCGGGATGGGATTTTTGGAATACTCGGACAAGGCCTATCAACTCCCTGCTGACTGTCTCCCAAATCGATATGCGGATGTCGCGCACGGCTGCGGCATGGGCGTCGAATATCCGCTCATCTGGTATCGGGAAGATGAGAAATGGGGTGCCTATGACGGTGTGTTTGAAGAAAACATGGTGGTCTGTGTCGAATGCTATGTCGGTGAAACCGGAGCAAAAGAGGGGGTCAAACTGGAACAACCGATATGGATAAAGTCAAGCGGGCCGGAACTTTTGTCAGACTTTCCCTTGGAGGAAGCCTATCTTGGAGGATAAAGACAACGACGGAAAAGCCAGGTATTGTCCATAACCGCTGATCAATGACACCGAGATGGCAAACCGCAAAAGCCATGCCGCAGACTGCGGCACGGGCACTGTGCGGGTTTCAGTGACGGACCGGTATCGATAATGGACGCAGGCGGCATATCTATTGATTAAGCGATGCCACGACGTGTTGCATTGCGATCGACAGCTTGTCAACCAATTCGTCGATTTGATCCTCTTGTATAATGAAAGGGGGCGCCAGAAGAACATGGTCGCCCAGACGACCATCAATCGTGCCGCTCATTGGATAGCAAATCAGGCCGGCTTCGAAAGCCGCATTTTTGAACCGCTTGCTGACAGCGAACTCAGGATCAAATGGCTTTTTGGATTCCCGGTCCTCGACCAATTCTACCCCCCGAAACAGCCCCCTTCCCCGGATATCACCGACATGTGGGTGTTGACTGAATTTTTGGGTGAGCGCCGTTTCCAATTGATCCCCCTGTTGCCTTACCCTGTCCACCAGATGACGGGACAGAATCGCCTTGACGGTCGCATACGCTGCAGCACAGGCCACCGGATGACCGAGGTAGGTATGCCCATGTTGAAAGAAACCGCTGCCCTGCTCAACGGCCTGATAGAGCGCTCTCGTACACAACATCGCACCGATGGGTTGATAGCCGGCCCCCAGTCCTTTGGCGATGGTCAGGATATCGGGTTCAACCTGTTCTTGCTCACAGGCAAAAAGGCTTCCGGTCCGCCCCATACCACACATCACCTCATCGAAAATCAACAGGACGCCATAGTGGTCGCAAATTTCCCGTATCCGTTGAAAATAGCCCCGCACCGCCGCCACGGCACCCATGGTGGCACCGACCACCGGTTCGGCAATGAATGCCATCACCTGCTCCGGACCGAGTTTCACAATCTCTGATTCCAGTTCGTTGGCCACACGTTGCCCATACTCCCGTTCGGATTCGCCTTCTTGCATGTGGCGATAGGCGTAACACGGTGAGATATGTGTCGTCTCAATCATCAGCGGAGAAAACGGCTCCCTTCTCCACATGTTGCCTCCGGCAGCAAGCGCACCGAGGGTATTGCCATGATAGCTCTGGCGTCTTGAAATAATCCTGTTTCTGTCGGGCTGACCCACCTCGATAAAATATTGGCGGGCAAGTTTTATCGCCGCTTCAACAGACTCAGACCCGCCCGACACGAAATAGACCCGATCCAATCCTCCAGGCGCATTTTCAATCAAGATATCGGCCAACTGTTCAGCCGGTTCACTGGTGAAAAAACTGGTATGGGCAAAGGCAACCTGATCGAGCTGGCATTTTATTGCCGCAGTGACTTCCGGGTCACCATGGCCCAGACAGGATACGGCCGCGCCGCCAGATCCGTCCAAATACGCCTTGCCCTGCCGGTCATACAGATAGCACCCCTCACCCCGGTGAACCACGGGCGGGTTGGTCTTACAGTGTCGTGGAAAAACATGTGTCATGACATTGATTCTGCCTATAATTTATACTCTCATCCGTTGCCCGTCAGGATCAAACACCGGCCGACAGACGATGGTCGATTCAAACAGCTGCCTTGCAATATCCACCTGAACACGGGCACCGTCAAGTCTTTTCCCGGACATATTGAGATGAACCAGTGCAACCGGTTTGCCCACCCGATAACCAAATGCAGCAGACGTTGTCTGACCGACGAGGGCACCATCATGGTAGACCGGTTCATTTCCCAGTGGACAGCCACGATCATCCTCCAGTAACACCGACACAATATGTGAACCCGATGTTGTCTCTTTGGCTCTTAGCAACGCAGTTCGGCCGATAAAATCGGAATTCCAGTCAACTGCGAATCCAAGACCTGCCTGCAGGAGATTAATTCCGGTATCAAGATCATGCCCGAAGCTGAGATACCGCTTTTCTATTCTCATCGAGGTTTGTGCAAACAGCCCTGCACTGCGCACACCCGAGGCACGGATGACGCCATACAAGGCGGGGGCATCTTCTGCGCGGCAAGTGAACTCCCAGCCTGCTTCGCCAACATACGACAATCTCGCCGCTCTCACCCGTATCCCGGCGATTTCAATGCCGGTGTGATGGAAATAGGGCAAATTATTCAGTTCGCCGGCACCCATCCTCACCGCCACATCCGCGGTGTCGGGACCCATCAGCCCGATGACGGCATAGGTTTCCGTTTCATCCCGGATACGCACCCGGTCCCTTGCTGTGAGATGGCGACCAAGCCATGCGATGTCCCGCTTGACGGCCGTCGTACCCACATACAGCCGATAGCATTCATCGCCTAGTCTGAATGAGGTCAAATCACTTTCAACGCCACCGTGTTCATTGAGCATCGCCGTATAAACCACTCGGCCGACCGGTTTGCTCATATCATTGGCACAAACCCGATTGAGAAACACTTCGGCATCGGGACCTTCAACGCGAATTTTTCCGAAGGTGGATTGATCAAACAGGGCTGCTTGCTCGTGTGCCTGTCTGACTTCCCGGCCCACCTGCTCAAACCACTCAGGCCGATTGAAACGCAACGTCGGTTTTCGGTCACAGTGAAAATACAGTGGTCGCTCCCAGCCGCCGAACTGTCCGAGGTACGGTTTCTCATTGCGCCACTGATCCTGCAGGGGCAACCTGCGAAGATTCCGGGCCGAGTCCCATTGGTCACCGGGATAGGTGATCGCATAATGTTTTCCCAGCACCTCCGGTGCCCGCGCAGCCAGCGCAGCGACAGAATTGAAACAGGCCGGGAACCGTTTCGGATCCACTTCGTGCAAATCGGCCGGTGGCCGTCCGCGGACGATGATCTGCGCCAAAGCCATGCCTGCCCCCCCACCCGTCGCCACTCCCACTGAATTCATCCCGCAACCGAGAAAAAAACCCCTTGTCTCGGCACTTTCTCCAAGCAGAAATGAACCATCCGGCGTAAAACTCTCGGGTCCATTGAGCAGCATTCTGACCTCGGCCGTCTCCAGACACGGTAACCGATGCATTGCATTGATCATCATCGGTTCAAAATGCGTCCAGTCTTCCGGCAACAGGTTGAACGGCGCATGCTCACCAATCAATTCGGGGGAAATCGATTTGGCATGGGGTTCAAAACAGCCGATCAACAACCCTCCCGAGTCATCCCGAATATAAAGATGGTGGTCATGGTCGGACAAACTGGGAAGATTGCCGACGATGCCCTCCACCGGTTTCGTCAGCAGATAATAATGCTCGCAAGGCCACACCGGAATATCGACACCCGCCATCTGTGCATTCCGCCTGCTCCAAAGTCCGGTACACAACACAATGGCATCACATCGAATTTGACCGGATGGGGTCTCCACACCGACCACCTTGTTGCCCTCGGTCAGGATACCGATCACCGCGGTCTCTTCGAAAATGCCTGCACCTCGCTGACGTGCACCCTTGGTGAGAGCCGCACATAAATCGGAGGGGCTGACCCGGCCGTCCCCGGGAGACCATACGGCACCAATGACATCCTCCGTATTCATTAACGGCCATCGCTCCTTCGCCTCACCCACCGAAATGGATTGCGCCTCCACTCCAAATAGATGTGCCAGAGCTTCCTGTCGACGAATATGGATCAAGCGATCAGGCTGTGTTGCGATTGAGAGGGATCCCTTGTTGATCCAGCCAGTGGCTTGTCCTGTTTCGTGCTCCAGTGTGCTGTACAGGGAAATCGAATAGCGAATCAGATCGGTCAGATTACGCGTTGACCGAAGTGCCCGAACCTGGGCCGCCGAATGCCAGGTGGTTCCAGAAGTCAACTGATTGCGCTCCAGCAAAATCGCATCGGTCACCCCCTCCTTGGCAAGGTGATAAAGCGTCGAGCATCCCATGATACCCCCGCCAATGACAATGACTGAAGCGTGACCGGGCAGTAGGGCCTGACCCTGTGTGGCTGACATCATTATTTCGTCCCTTGGGATGATTTCGTCAATGGATTGGGGGTTAAAGGCGAAAAAACACCACCTCGTGAACAGGAGCAGACCATATCAGATTTGTGCCCTGATGCAAGGGACCGGTCTCCCATCAGTCGGTCCCGGTCCCGGGGGTGACCTATCTGGATGATGAGGGGAAGTCACTCGGGAATTGTGTTACGTGAGTGAATGCTTACCCAATACCGACAGTACGTGTTCGTTCAATGCAGGCCGATCGTGCAACACCCCAACCGGATTTGTTGATGACGGTAACCTATAGTGAACACCAGATCACAAACCTGTGGCAGGTGTCCGCTGACCCGGCATACGAGACCATGCAAGGGCAAAGCTACCCCGGGGCACCCTGCAGGACGATACGTGACGTATCGCCCGCATACTGAAAAAACGGCGGATGAGCACAAGCAATTTCTCAGTGACCACCGCGTCCCCGCCACTAGAATGCGGATACTGAATGAAGCACTGTCCGATGAGCCATGACAAGCCCGGACCATCCTGAAAACGGTAGTCGGCACCGACCGATGATAACCACTGCGCGTTGCGCCATTCCAATAGGCGGGCAACGAACCGAAATTGACTGCTTCACCACCGATGTTTGCCCAGCATACCGATGAAAGACTCCGGCAACTCGGCTGTGCCGACCATCAAACCAGGCAATTCATTGGGGTAACACGCTGTCCGGACAGGCGTTCAGGGGCAAGAAACGTGAAATCAATGATCACGGACGACAGACACTTCGCACCGGCCGGCCTTGTCCTGATCCACGCTTTCATCAGATCAGGTGATCGCTACCTGTTTCCCCCCCGAAAACGACCACCTCGATCAACACAGCCGACAGGCCTGCAACACCCGTCTCTCCATAGCGCACAGACACACCTGATGGCGACAAGAGCAACTTGCCGGGAAACAGATCATGGATATGGATTCGGTACCCCCAGGCAAGGGGGTACCGACAGATTCAACAGTTCGCTTCGTTACTCCCGAACCACGGTCACCGTACAGCCCGCATGACGGGCCACTCTGGCCGAATTCGGGCCCAGCAGGAAATCTGCGAGCGACAGACTGTGAGCGCCCATCACAATCTGCTCAATGTCCAGGTCCTTGGCCGCTTCGACAATCTCGCGGTAAACCGTTCCATTGCGAACCACTGTACCGGCCCGCATCGCTTCGGGTATGTGTTCAGCTACCAGGTCACCGAGGCGCTTCGACATCTCTTCCTTCCAACTTTGAAGCGGATAGTCTGCAGATCCCTGCATCTCTCCACGGATCGCATAGCGAACATCCAGCCCGGCCGGTATGCCTGGAATCACGCTCATCAGGTAAATTCGGGCTCCTTCCAGCCCGGTGGCCATTTGAACCGCAGTCCTGATGATTTTCTCGGAAAAATCTTCATCCCCCAGATCGATCGCAACTAAATAATTGGTCATGGTCAAGCTCCTATTTGCCGGCGTGAGACTCGTCGTCTCCGGGCATCGTAAGTGTTCGTGGACTGGGCAGGTAGCAAACATACAAAACCCATCCCATAAATAGAATAATCAGAATGTTGATGATTGACACATCAAGCCTGAACGGCAGGGACTTGTCGACCACCTCAACAGAGGGAATGAGTGCGGAATGCACTGGAACCGCCGGATCGATGACCTCCGCAGTACCCAGCGCCTCACGAATAGCCATCACGGCAGCGGCGCTGACCGGCACTGTCTGGGTGGCGACACCCGCCGTACCAGGTCCGACTTCACCGGTTTCCTGCTGCGTCTCGACAGGACCGGCAAGCACAAGCTGCGTACTCACACTCGGCACAGAAAGGAACTGGGATGGATATGTGTCAAAGGGAATTGTCGTCGGGCGAATGAAACTATAGCGGGCCGTATGTCCCCCTTGAGCCCAGTCTTCAAGACCGAGCAAATGCACGCCTCCGGCTTGCAGGGCACTCGCGATTTCGCGATCACCATTCGTCGCCATCCTGAACACGCCATCATAGTCACCCTTGCGCAGCCCATCAACCTGATCGGTGACGTTCTTTTGCTCGTATACAACCTCGACATCCGAGCGCCCTAATGAACTGATGAGCATCTCCAGCACCACAGCCGACCCACTGCCTGCCTGATCGGTGGCGATCCGCTTCATACTGGGCAGATCATTGTTGGCACCAACAGTACGCGCGAAAAGATGTCCATTCTTGTGGCCGAGCCCCGCGAAAGCCAGTGAACTGCCTCTGGCCACAGGCCCGGAATCACCGGACATGAAAAAAGCCTCCGTGCCGACTATGGCGAGCCGCGCCTCGCCACTGGCCAGCGCAGCGATGGGATCCGGCGAATTAAGCAACTCCAGATTCTTTCCCGGGAAGCCAGCCCGGAGTGCCCGGAGTGCCCGTGCAGTCTCGCTGTTGCGGGACGACAAGGCAGGATCGCCAACCACGACCAGGCTTTCCACATCCGCCGATGCGGCCCCTTCGGGCAATAAGCCCTTGCCTGCAAGGAATGCCGAGGCAACACTTGCCGGGGTCTGGGCTTCAAGATCGACCGCCTTGTTCATTTGCTGCATATCCTCCACGGTGATCAAGCCGGTCAGCTTGTCGAGCACCACAGACAGCTCAGGAAAGGTCTGCAACGCATCTGATCGAACCAGCGGCACTGCATCGTACACCGGAAAGAATTGTAAATCATCTTCCAGGACCACGAGGTTATACTCGGCAATCTGGCCATCAGTGAAGAACATCTGGGCAACATTGAAAGACCCATCCAGCAGGCCTGAGACAATCTGATCCTTGCCCTCTGTTCCCTGCGGGAATGTCGTCGAAGAGTTTGCAGTGAGACCGTAGCGACGCAAAAGTGGGGACAGACCGTCGGCAGCCCGCTGCACGAAGTCGGAATCGATCGCGAAGTTCAGCGGTATGTCGAGGTCAGCAAGATCGCCGATCGATGTGACCCCATTCTCCTCCGACCACTCGCTCGTCGTCACAATGGCGTAGTCGCTCGGGAATCCGAACTTTCCGGACATCTCGATACCGAGCGGATTGAACAGTTGCTGCACGATCTTGGTTGATTCATCCCCATCACTCGTGGGCGCCTGACCGAGAAAGACCAAGGCGGTTCCGTTGTACTCGGGATAGATGTCGATCACCCCTTGTTTCGTCGCCTCCATCGTCTGGTTGGTCCCGCCGTAGGGAATATGACGCTCGACGGTGATACCCGCATTTTCCGAAAGTTGCGCGATCATCTCGGCAAGGATCATGCTTTCAGTGAACGGCTTGGAACCGACCTGCAGACTCTGTTTCTGATCGGCACAGCCGGCAAGCAATAATCCGAACACCGTGGCCATCATCAATAAAAGTGCTTTCTTTATCATGACCGCCCCCTCACGCAGCAGTAGTTTCAGTGGATACATCGCCGACATCACGCACCACCGTGCGCGGCTTCCTGACCTTCGGATCATCCCGTATCATGCGGACAAATCCGGCCATCTGGAGCATAACGATCACGGTAAACGGAATGGCACCGGTAATCGCCATGGCCTTGGCAACGGAGACACTGCCTGTAGCCAGCGTGGCCACTGTAATGGCAGACATGATCAACCCCCAAGTCAACTTGACCCGTACTGCAGGATTCAGGTTCCCATTGCTGGTCATCATACTGATCACGAATGTTCCCGAATCGGCACTGGTCACCAGGAAGATGAAGATCAGGCACACGGTCAGGAAATTCAGCATGGCCGTTGCCGGAAAGTATTCAAAGAAAGCAAACAACGCCGCAGAGACATCCGAGAACACTTTCTCTGCCAAACCGCCGCCGCCGAAAAGTTCAATATGAAGGGCGGCACCACCGAATGCAGCGAACCAGAGCATCGACACGATCGTGGGCACCCCGACCACGAAGATCACGAACTCGCGGATGGTCCGGCCTCGACTGATGCGGGCAATAAAGATACCCACGAAAGGTCCCCATGCAAGCCACCAGATCAGATAGGTCAGGGTCCAGCCATGGAACCAATTCCATGACGCTGGAGGCTGGTAGCTGTAGATTTTGAATGAAATGGGAATGAACTGGATCACATAGTCACCAATGGAGTTGATGAAGACCTGGAACAGATAGGCCGTGGGGCCACCAAACAACACCACCAACAGAATCAGAATCGCGACAACCATATTGACATTGCTGAGAATCTTGATGCCCTTGTCAACGCCGGTGGATGCAGAGATGAGAAAGCAGGCTGTCAGTGCACCGAGAATCGCATAGCTGACTGCATTGGAACTGCCATCGGTGCCAAACACGGCACTCATCCCTGATCGAACCATCAGGGTTCCCATTGCCAGCGATCCGGCCAGTCCGAAGATCACCGCAACCACGGCAAGTATATCCGCCGTTGACCCGATGCTCTTCAGCGTTCTGTATCCTAATACATTCTTGAATCCGACGAGAATCGGGGTAGAGATCATCGACGGCAGTCCTAGCCTGAACGTACCGTAGGCGATTACCAGCGCACAGCATCCGTAGATCGACCATGCATGAAATCCCCAGTGGAAATTCGTCAGCACGAAAGCTTGCCGTGCCGCCGCCGGGGTTTCACCTTCCATGCCCGGTGGTGACGTGAAGTGGTAGATCGGTTCAGCGACTCCCCAGAACAGCAACCCTGATCCCATTCCAGCCGCAAACAGCATGGCAATCCAGGACCCCGTGCTGAACTCCGGCACCTCATCATCGCCGCCGAGCTTGATCTTTCCGTACTTCGAACAAGCGATAACGACCATGAACACAACAAAGAAGGTGCACAGCAGCAAGTAAAACCAGTCAAGCGCCGTCAGCGAATAGTTGATCAGCGACTGTGCTGCCGTCGTCATCGCATCGGGGTCAACCACCCCCCAGATCCCGATAGCGCCACAGAGAACCATGGAAACACCCATTACGATGTTGACTTTCATACTGAATCTCCTGTTAGGTATAAGCGGCTATGGTGAGTGTAGGCAGCAGGTAACCTTGCCCCACGGAGTTTTTCCTTGTCTGCACTGAAATCTGGATACGACGGTCTACGATGAAAAGAAATCGTCTGCATTACAGGAACACAGGCCATCCAGAGTCAATGGACAAAAACAAGCCCCTCAGGGGACTACGTGGGTACATGATTGATGCTAACTCGCCGTTATTGATGTTATTTATGAGAAAGTACTTCATGCATAAAACGGAGAATACACCATCTTTAGACCATTATCAAACACTACGCTACGCCAGTATCCCTTTCATCAGGCTCCACTCAACACCAGAGGCGCGATACACGATCCATCTGTACACCCAAGCGGACCCGAAAGCGATCTTGTGTACGGCAGTGGCCATCTTCCCGGCTATTGCTGAGGGGTGGTTTCCAGGTAGGGTGACCGGCTATCTCCGGGACGTGTTTTAAACCATTTGAAGGTCCACATAAATTGTGCCGGCGATCGACGAATCATGCTTTCCAGCATCTGATTCATCCTGGCCGCATCTTCCCTGGCGGAACCGGACGGAAAATGCTCAACCGGGTCCGACACGATGAAGTGATACACTCCCGTCTCCAGGTCAAGTCGGGTGGTACACGGCACCGCGATTGCACCACTTAATCGGCATATTCTCCCGAGCATCGACAAGGTCGATTTTTGTACGCCGAAAAAAGGAACAAACTCGGTATATTTGGTCGCGCCGAAATCTTCATCCGGCATGTAGTAACCCACGCGTCCCGCCCTGATTCCGGTAATCAGGCGCCGTAATCCCTGCTCTCTCAACAGCAGACAAGGGGCATTGAACCGGGTTCGGCACTGATATAATTTGAGCGTGATCAAATCGTTCTTGTCCTGCTTCATCATTGACACGATTGACCCCTTTGTTGAAATCGCAATCCCGCCTGCATCAATGCCCACCACGTGAGGCGTAAACAGGATCACTTTTTTCGTTCTGGCCATTGCCTGATAACCGGCACCGTCATGATGCACGATCACTCGCGCCAGTTTTTTGGGAGAGCCCCACCACAAAGTCCCCATATCCAACAACGTCGCGCCAAATGTCCGATAATGCTCAACCATGATTGCCGCACGTTCAGTCTCACTTAATTCAGGAAAACAAAGACGCAGGTTGGTCTGAACAATGGCCCGGCGTTTTGGGTTGCGCATTCTCATTTGATCTCCAACCCAGGCCCCAACCCTCATGATCCATTTTCGAGGAAACCACTGTACAACCCACAGGCAAAAAAACAGACCCCATGTTGTCCAGTACTTCGGAGAACACAAGGTGATCCGAAACACGGGGGTCTTCCTTGTCGGCTGCTGCATGGTTATCAATCTTTCAATTGTTTGCTTGATCGTGCTGAATCAAAGACAGGCTTCGTCACGAAAGCGGTCTCAGTGGCGCGAATAAAAATCCGGATCCCCGGGCGGTCTGGTCTTAAATCGCCTGTGCGACCAAAAATATTGTTCTGGTGCATGCTCGATCAGCGCTTCAATGGCCCGGTTCATTGTCATCGTGTCTTGCTCGGCATCACCAAGCGGAAAATCCGCCAGTGGTTGATCAAAAATCACCTCGTATCCGCGGCCCCAGGGGAGCAATCGCGTCATACAGGGTACCACCGACGCATCCGTAAGTTTGGCTATCTTGCCCAATGCCGGGAAAGTGGCCGTGGGTATTTGGAAAAACGGCACAAAGACACCCTTGTTTCTTCCTGGATCCTGATCCGGCAGATAATAAAAGGGCTTCCCTTCTCTGATAAGCCGTATCATCCGTCGTATCGACTCCTTGCTACTGAATTGGACAAGACCGAAGCGAGACCGGTAAGCCTTGATCGATGCATTCAACAGTGGGTTCTGATTGATCTGATACATGCTGACCAAGGGCCGTTCACAGGACAGTCGGACGCCGCCATACTCCAGAGCCGCAAAGTGCGGGGCGAGCAATATGATGTTTCTCCCGCGGGATAAAAGTGTGTCGTAGACCTGCTTGTTTCGAAACCGGGTCAGTCGTTCCAGTCGTCGCTTGCCGGCCCACCACGTAATCCCACTCGCCAAAACGGAACAGACCAGGGCGATAAAGTGCTTTCGCGCCATACGTCTGATCTGTCGGTCAGATTTATCGGTGAAACATGCCCTGAGATTACGTATTGTGACCTGTCGCCGCGACCGGTGAAACACAAAAACCATCTCTCCGACAATGATGCTGATCAGATAAATCAACGGAAGCGGCAACAAAGAAAACAGACGCAGTACACTGATCATTAGCCTGAAACCACAATATCTGAGCGCGTTGTAGCATTTGAGCGTTTTCATGGCAGAGGGGCACATTGATGTCTCATGAAACAGGACAAGCGCATCAGCATAACTAATGAAAACGGGCTGCAAATCCTGTTTCTCGGTCTATCTGAATGCGTTGCCTGATTCACCGAAGTATAGAGCAAAATCGTCATATTGCGAATCAATGGCCACAAGGCAGGATCGGTTGCACATTGCCATCCCACACCTTGCGGGACCAAGATCAATTTTCCGGAGTCGTAATGCGGCCCTTCTAATAAGGCGATTTTACAGTTCATGCACTTTGAAACCGCTTCCGGGCAGCACCGCGTTGGCAATGAAAATGTTGTCCGACATATACCGAGTGGCAGGTTATACTTCTGTCTGCATGAGCCCGGGACCGATTCCAAGCAGACTCAACCCATATCGCAAAAAGACTGAAAACAGATTTTTATCTCGAACCTGGCGAGTTTCACGATTCAGAGGATTCGACAGGGTTTTCAGACCGACAAAGCGCCAACCATCAAACTGCCCACCAGGACATGATCCGATCTATTGGGGAATGAACTCGGACGACTTACAGGCCCGTTTCAACCAGATTAGAATCTGGCAAGGGAATGGTCAGCGCGCACCGCACAAACCGCTACTTGTCCTGTGGGCTATCGGACGGTGTCTCCATGGGAAAGATCGCATGGCGTCTTACGAGGAAACCCATCGGGCATTGAAACCACTATTGCGCCGGTTTGGATCGCCCCGTAAAGCGATACATACTGAGCATCCATTCTGGCGACTTCGAAACGACGGAATCTGGGAGGTATCACACTCTGATCATATCACCCTCACCACGAGTGGCGATGCCCATGTCAGTGCGCTGCGGCGGCAAAATACCAGTGGTGGATTTCCAAAAGCCGTATTCTGTGCATTGCAAGCCAACACGATGCTGGCCGTACATCTCGCTTACTCACTGGCGGACGCGCATTTTCCGCCCACCATGCAAAATACCGTGTTGCAGGCGGTGGGAATTGAGCCTGCGTTCGAATATGTCCGCCGCAGACCCCGGGATGCGTCGTTTTCGAAGACAGTACTGGCCGCTTATGATCACCAGTGTGCTGTATGCTCTTTTTCGGTTCGCCTGGACAACAACCCGCCGATCGGCCTGGAAGCTGCTCATATCAGATGGCATTGCGCACAAGGCCCCGACCAAGTCCGCAATGCACTTTCACTTTGCGCACTCCACCATAAATTATTCGATTATGGTGCCTTTACCCTGTCTGCGGAACGGAGGAAGATAGTGGTGTCGGCTTCCGCAACCGGGAAGGGTTCCACTGACTCTCTGAAACGCTTTCATACCAAGGCAGCCTCTTTGCCGGAAAATGATGATGACCTGCCCAGTGCAGAGTTCTTGCAATGGCATCACGACAAGGTGTTTGTCGGTTCACTGTCCACACTGGAACAGATTGACCAGCAGGACGGATAAATAACTTGGTCGCTCCCTTTTCCAAATACCGCCATATCGTCCCCAGGGCGGTCAAAAACGTGAGCCATCCGGTTAAAGCTCGAATGCACTAACGAGTATTCCGTCTGCATCCGCATAGACATACTGGCCGGGGCAAAACGTTACACCGGCAAATGTCACTGGAATATTCGATTCACCTGCTCCGTCCTGTGCAGGCTTGACCGGACAGGTCGCAATGGCTTTTACCCCAAGAGGCAATTGCCCAATCGTTTCGGAATCACGGATACAACCGTTGATGACAAGGCCATTCCACTGATTCTCAATAGCCGTCGAAGCGAGCTTGTCCCCCAACATCGCATACTGCAGCGAACCGGCTGCATCAATGACCAACACTTTATTGCCGCCATGGGTTTGCAGCATCTGCTTGACCAACAGAAAATCCGCATCCACCTTGAGTGTCTCGATAAGACCATGAAAGGAGCGACGCCCACCGAAATCAGCCAACCCCGGAGTGACAACCTGGACAGACTTTCCGTGTTGATCAGACAGATCAGCCGTTTTATAGACGGAAGCATGTCCATTGCGCTTCAAGGCAGTCAAAACCGTGCCTCCCTGTCTCTGACTATTTCAGTCATCACCGCATTGTAAGGGGCTTCAGTCCCCACCTGCGCCGCAATGACCGGAACCATGCCATTGATGGCATCGATTTCCGACCGCCGGGCCGCCATGTGATCCAGCAGCATGGACGGTCTCGCTGCCAGCAACTTGTTTCCAAATTCAGTGACATATTTTTCAGGATCGACAAAACTCAGATTGACGCCTTTTCGACGACCCGCTTCATAGGCCTCAAATCCACAACGAAGCCCTATTTTCCAAGCTGCCGGATCCGCCATTAACGCACCCACGGTGCAATTGAAAACAGTGCATGGCGCACTGAAGGTCACATTACAGATGAATTTTTCCCAGATCAATTGATTGATATCTTCATAAGCTTGCACATGAAAACCCGCCTGCCTCCAAATGGCCACGATGCGCTCCAGTCCCGCATCCGCGCCCCCGTTCATCGCACCAATCCGGATCAGGTTCATATTGGCATGCTGGATCAATCCGGGTGCTATCACCACCGCACCGAACCCCTGGGCAACACCCAGCAACAGATTATTCGCCGGAAGATACTGCTTGATCCGCTCTCCCACACCCAGTCCATTTTGTATCGTCAGGATCAACGTGTGTCTCTTAACCAGCGGTGCGATCCGTTTCGCCACCGCCGTCACAGCGGATGCCTTGGTGGCAATAATCACCAGATCACACTGTGTGACAGGGTCAACGGCGACAGCGACCCTGATGCCCCTTACAACCCGTTCACCGTGGTTGTTTTTTATTCGAAGACCGTGCTTTTGTATCGCCTCAAGATGCGCTTTCCAAAGGTCAATTGCCCAGACCTGATGACCGTTCTCGGCCAGCAGAGCGGCATACAACGACCCCATCGCACCGGCCCCAATAACGGCTATTTTCATGCGGATCCGTTAGTGCGCTGAACAATCAACCTTAATGCGACACCTGCCGGTCAGCAAAGCGGACAATCGCACCGGTTACAGGGCGTATTGTCCACCAGACCGCATTTCGTGAAACGTCCACAGCCCATCGGGCCTGTATCACCTCCCTGTTGTGCCTACTGGCCGAGCGCATCATGAACCAGTCGGTGAAAATGATGCAGAGCATGCTCACTGATACCCATCTGATCGGCATCCACAATGAACGGGCCCTGTTGATAACTCTTCGATTTCAATCCTCTTTGCACTGATTCACATAGACTAATATCTTCCGGAGTCAGGACATTCGCGGTGTAATCGGCTCTCGCCTGGTTGTTTCCCTTGTCAACGTTGAGTATTTCGCCTTCGAATTGACAGGATTCCATATCAATGGGTCTGATGGCATAAACGGCAAATTCCAGACTCCCCGGCAGAATCCCGAATGTGGTATTCGGCCACAGATACCAGAAAGCCGACTCCTGACACGCTTCGTTCGGGTCAACAGGATAGGCCGAATTGTCATTTCTGATCCGGGGCCCCAACTGTCGGGACCAGTGGTCAAAAACATCGACCTGGTAGGCATTCATGTCGATCAGGGAAGCAAAATCGGGATGTGCAGGCGTACAGTGGTAGCACTCGACATAATTGTCGACTACCACTTTCCATCCTGCCGCGATGCGCGTCTCACCATACAGATTCGAACCACAAAGATGCAATTCATCCAATCGGGGTATCCGGGATTGAATATCCTGCTCAAGCGCACCGGCAAGTGACTGGAGACTGTCTGCCTGATCATCCAGATTAACGAAAACACAACCGCAGAATTCCTCCAGACGAATCGCCTTCAAGCCGAATTCCGACGCATCAAAACCATCCCGTCCATGACTCATCGGGGCTCTGAGCAAGCGGCCATCTGAGTGATAGCTCCAGGCATGATAAGGACAGACAATCGCGTTGCGCCGATTCCCCGAGCCTTTCAGCAAGAGATGCGCTCGATGTCGACAAACATTGTAAAATGCCCGCAGGCAACCATCCCGGGAACGGATGACAAAGATACTCTCATCACAAATGGTCAGCGTCACATAGTCGCCCACCTCCGGCAATGCGGCGACCGGGGTCACATATTGCCAGGTCCGGTAGAAAATCTTCTCCTTTTCCCGTTCGAAGATTTCCGCATCAAGATAATACTTGGACGACAGGGTATACGAACAAGACGGGGTCTCATTAAGTGGTTTTTGCAAAGCGGGGAGTGCTGAATTCACCTTGATTCTCCGAGTTAACAATCGATCAAACAAGTATACAATAGTCTGAATTGTCTCTCATCAACAACAACCGTGAGCATGAACCGCCGACCCAAAATCGTGTACCCGGATGCCGACCCGGAAGAAGCCAAACGACACCATCGACTGTTTGATCGCCTGCGGGAATTCAGTGACTTTAGGATTGATTGCGGTCGACCGGGAAACCGCTCGATCTATCAGCAAAGAATCCGCGACGCCGACGGAATTTTGCTGGGCTGGGACCTGCCCGGCGCCGTCATGAGGGCGGCGAAAAATCTCCGTATCGTTTCGTTCACCGGCATCGGTGCCGAAAAATTCGTCGATATCGAACAGGCCAGTGAACGGGCCATCGTCGTCACCAACTGTCCTGGCTATGCCGATCACACGGTCGCTGAACATACCCTCGCGCTGTTGCTTTCCCTGGTCCGTCATGTGCCCCGGCTGGACCGGACGATGCGAACCGGTTTTTGGAATCAAACACTCGATGGAATGCAACTGCGAGGCAAGCAGATCGGATTGATTGGCTTCGGCGGAATCGGCGTCCAATTCTCCCGACTCTGTCAAGCCCTGGGGATGCGGGTAAAGGTCTGGACCCGAACCATGCATCCGGACCGGGCACTGCGGCACAATGTCGAATTCGTGTCGCTGGAACAAATGTATGCCGAATGCGATGTTATTTCACTGCATCTGGCATCCACCGAAGACACTCGACAATGCCTGAATCAAGCCGCGTTCGAGCAAATGAGACCGGGCATGTTGATCATCAATACCGCACGGGGAGAACTGATTGACGAAGCGGCCCTACTGGCTGCGCTTCAATCCGGTCGAATCGGCGGCGCCGCGCTGGATGTCTTCACCAATGAACCGCTGGCGATAGATCACCCCCTGATGCAGTTAGACAACGTGATATTGACGCCGCACATTGCCTACAACACACCGGAATCAACCGAAGCCATCTTCACATTGGCCATCGACAACCTGGTCCGCTTTTTCCCAGGCAATCCGGTTCATCAGATCAACCCCATCAAACCGGGCCGGACCGCAAGATAACGCATCAGCGGGTCAGTCCGTCTCTGTCAATCCATCCCCTGCCCCCTTTAACTGGACCTGTTTTCGGTTTGCAACTGTCCTGCGTCCGGATATCACGCCTCCAACCGACTCGGGATCGGTCACTGCCTGGGCACAGCCTGTCGGCCAGGGTCCAGGAATTGCAGCCGCATTGACCGATCACCCATCCGCCCCTGCGGACAGTCGGCACGCAGGATTGTCCACAGCGGGCATCCGCCCGGACCATCCCACCTCCCTTGCCTCATCGCATCTGTCGTCCAGTGAGCAGGGGCCGGTCTCTGGTATGATGCCGTTTTTCGGATGGATCCTGTATCAGGATACGGCCAAACCCAAATCGTGGATCGGAGTCCCCGACAATGAAACACTGCCGATATCGCACTTCCACATTCCTGATTCATGCCCCGTTCGGGGCCCTGTTCCCGCGTACGATGCGGCCCTCCATACAATCGGCGAATAAGCGGCTGACACCCTCCGATGGATCCATTTTTTCGATTATCATTCAACTGTCTACCTGAAATTTGTCATCATACCCATGTCGAAACCGAACATTATCTGGATTTGCACCGACCAGCAACGCGCTGACAGCTTGGGCTGCTACGGCAACCCCGTTGCCAGGACACCGAATATCGACTCGCTGGCCGCGACCGGCGTGCGTTTTGCCCGACATATCACGCCAATGCAGATTTGCTCTCCCAGCCGCGCCACGATGTTCACCGGCCTCTACCCCCGCCATCACCGGTTAATCATGAACGGCATGGCATTACCCGAAAACGCGATAACCCTGCCCTCGCTGCTGAACAATGCCGGCTATGCGACACACAGCGTCGGAAAACTCCACCTTCAACCGCTTTTGGCCCCTGATGAGAAACAGATGCCCGACTCCAGAGCATTCTGGAAACGCCCTGAAGCCGAAAAATGGACGGGGCCGTATTATGGTTTTGAAACGGTCGACCTGTTGCTGGGAGAAGCAGACACAGCCGCCCTCGCGGGACATTATGCCAACTGGCTGACGACCCATTATCCCGATGACAAGCCATTACTTGAGGTCACCAGTGCCCCCGAACCCCCTCCGGATGACCTTGACGAAATATGGCGTTCCGCCATCCCCGTGGAACATCATTACAACTCCTGGATTACCGACTGTGCGGTTCAGTACATTGAAAGGGCCACAAGTCCCTTTTTCCTGTTTGTCTCCTACCCGGATCCGCATCACCCGTTTGCCCCGCCCCGGTCCTATGCAAACCGGTATCGTCCATGCGACATGCCACTGCCGAGGGTCGATGACGGCGAATTGGCACGGATGCCTTCATACTATGGCGAACTTTATCCGAATGATATCGGTTTCAGGGAACTTTACTGGACCGCGAGAGAAGATCAGGAAACCGGTGCCATGATCACCACCGAACGGATCAGCGATGCCTCCATGAGAAAGGCCATCGCCCATACCCACGCCATGATTGAAATGATTGACGATGGGGTCGGTCGCCTCTTGCAGGCGCTGGAAGGCAAACAGATCCAACAGGACACCGTGGTCATGTTTACCTCCGATCACGGCGAGCTGCTCGGTACGCATGGATTACTCCATAAAGGCCCTCCGCCTTATCGGCAGCTGACCGAAATTTCAATGCTGATGAGTGGTCCGACCCTGCCGTCCGGCACTGTGGTTGATCAGCTGACCAGTCATATCGACCTGGCACCGACTTTTCTGGAGATAGCGGGGATGGACCCCGCTCGATGGGCTTTTGACGGTCTTTCCCTGTGTGCCCTGATCGGCAACGAGGGCGCCGGGGAGTCGTTCAGGGCGTTCAGTTTCGGAGAATACCACCCTTCGGTGCGGCAGGATGTCTATAACCAGACAATCTACAACGACCGGTGGCGACTGACGATCTATCCCAATCAACCCCAATGGGGAGAATTGTTTGACCACCGGTGTGACCCCAACGAGCATTGCAACCGGTATTTCGATCCCGCTTTGACCCCCGTCAGGCGGTCACTTGAGCAACTGCTTGTCGAACACTTCCCGCCGCAGCCCGGCGTCGACAACGAATGGCTCTGCAAATGGTAAGTCGATCCAATTTGACACAACAGCATAACCCGCGTTTGTACCGGGCGACAATTCCGGCGTTTTCGGCAGCGATTCGATCAATGGAAGCAGCCATCATGCCGTGCCTGTCATGACAGATCGATCCCAAAGCCCGTCAGGACTGGTGTCCGCCCTGCGGACGACCTGGGCGCTGTTAATCGGTTTCGGGATATTGATGCTTGGAGATGGCCTGCAAGGCACGCTGCTTGCAGTTCGCTCCGATCAGGAAGGGTTCACAGCGACGGTCACCGGACTGATCATGTCTTCTTTTTATGTCGGCTTTCTCTCCGGCTCCGTGCTGGCATCCAAAATCATGGCCCGGGTGGGACATATCCGGGTTTTCGCGGCACTGGCCGCACTCGCTTCTGCATCGATATTGATTCATGCCGTGATTGTTGACATCGCCGCCTGGATCATTCTTCGACTGATCAGCGGCTTTTGTTTTGCGGGCCTGTACGTGGTGGCCGAAAGCTGGCTGAATGACAGCGCGACGAACGAGACCCGTGGCAAGGTCCTGTCATTGTACATGCTGGTCACCTACATCGGCGTCGGTCTCGGTCAACTTCTGCTCAATCTTGCGGACCCCAGAGACTACCCTCTGTTCATTCTGACCTCGGTGCTGATTTCGATTGCCGTTGTCCCCTTGCTCCTGTCTGCCACTTCCACACCGCATTACGCCGCATCGGTCGAGATCAGGATCAGGGAATTGGCGAAGATCTCTCCGCTGGGCATGGTCGGGATATTTATCGAGGGCATGGTGACCGCCACCTTTTTTGCGCTGGGGCCGGTTTACAGCCAGCGGCTCGGACTTGATGTTGAGGCCATTTCGTATTTTATGGCCTCCGCAATCATCGGGGTTCTCGTGTTTCAGTGGCCGATCGGCGCCCTGTCGGATCGATTCGACCGGCGAAAGATTCTCGCCCTGTTCGCTTTTTTGGCCATGGCCGCCGCCTGTTTCTGCGTGTATTCGACCGACTACTCAAGGCTGTCTCTATTCGTCTGTGTGGGGATTTTCGGTGGTCTGTCACTCCCCCTGTATTCAGTCTGTATTGCCTATACCAATGATCATCTTCAGCCGAACCAGATGATCGCGGCCAGTGGCGTACTGGTCCTGGTCGGTGGTCTCGGTGCCGTACTCGGCCCGGTCATTGTCGCCGCGGCCATGGACTTTTTCGGCAATGACAGTTTTTTCTGGTCAATGGGAATTGCCTATCTGGTGATGGGGCTGTTCGCCTGCTACAGAATGACCCGTCGAGCCACTTTATCCGGCACGAAGCACGGCGCCATCACCACGCCAACCGCGATGCACCCATCGAGTGCCGTCATCGAAAGCATGCAACAACATGCCAAAGAAGAAACCCTCTCCCATGAACAGCAAGAAGAACCAAGGGATCACGACAACCAGGGCGAACGCCACGAATGATCCACCGGAGAAAGACAAAGGGACACGACCGGTGTGAAGCGAAGCACAGCGGTAACTGCCAGAGATAACCAGCCAGGCGACCCCACACCGCCGACCCGATTAGGGAGGGGCAAAGAGCAAGCCCCTTCCCCGATATGAATTCGGATCCTGAACTAGATCTTCTCCACCAGGGTTCGGATATACTCGATGCGCAACGCCACTTCCTCTTCCAGAAGACGAATTTCTTCTTCTATCAGGCCACCCACCTCCCGTTTTTCCTTTTTCGCATCCATGATCCGGTCCAGTTCTGAGACCGCATTTCGAAAGGCGGGGGCACTTTCATAAATGATCTCCGTTTGACGGGTCCCGCTATCGACCAACGTCGATTTCTTGATCCGGGCAAATTTGTACTTTTTGCTGACCGGCAGTATCGACCCTTTTTGACGATCATAGATGATCCGCAATATATCGGTGTTATTCACCATGTACAGCGCATAGCGATCGATTTGCTCCGGGTTTTGAATCCCCATCTCGGACAACGCCGGGAACTTGCTCATAGTTTTTTCTCCTGCTGGATACCGTGGTTACACTACTACAGGCTTATCGACCCCTAGTTTCTCATAACCGCGAAGGATCTTCTGGGCCTCGGCTTCCGCGGCGTTCAGCTCATCAAGACTGAGATGGCATGCGATCTGATGACCGTCTTCAAGCTCCCTGATCGGCGCATTGACCCGATCACAGGTTCCGTCAATGGCCATTGGACAGCGATTATAAAAAGGGCATCCAACCGCCGTGATTTCCACGCCCCGCGCAATACCCACGGCCATTTCACGTTTTTGCATGGTGTCTTCCAACCAGCCAATCCGCATCTCGGGTACCGAACTGATCAACAATCGGGTATAGGGATGGAAGGGCGGTGAGAGCACTTCATCCGTCGGGCCCTGTTCCACGACCCGGCCCGCATAAAGCACCACGATTTCATCGGCAAACGAGGCCACGGTGGACAGATCGTGGCTAATGAACACAAACGAAACGCCGGTCTTGTTTCGCAGACTGGTCAACAGTTTGATCACATTCGCACCGACAATACTGTCCAGCGCGGAGGTCACCTCATCGCACAACATCACTTCCGGATTGGCTGCCAGCGAACGGGCCAGATTGATCCGCTGTTTCTGCCCGCCGGACAACTCCATCGGATAACGGCTGGCGAATTCGGCAGGCAACTCGACCAGATCGAGAATTTCGACCACTTTGGCATGGCGTTCCTTGCCTTTCAAACCATGGTAAAACTCCAACGGCCGCCCGATGATATCACCGATGACCTGTTTTGGATTCAGCGCCGTGTCCGCCATCTGGAATACAAACTGCACTTTCTGCAGTTCCTCCAGTTTCCGATCAAGCAATGCCCCTTTGAGCTCTTTCCCTTCCAGTTTTATCTGTCCCTTGGACGGTGGCAACAATCCGGCCATGACGCGCGCCATGGTCGATTTGCCGCATCCGGATTCACCAATCACACCGACGACATGGGCGTTTTTGACCGACACATTGACATCGCGCAAGATGGTCACCGCCGGTTCCCCGTTTTCAATCTTGCCATACCCTGCGGTCATGTTGTTGACTTCAATGGAGGGGACATCCCGGTCATGCTCCTTGCCCACAATCTCACCCATCCCGGCAACCGGCGTCGGTCTCACCGCATCCATCAGCCGCTTGGTGTAGGCGTGGGTCGGCCGATTGATGATCTGGTCGGCCGATCCCTGTTCCATGATTTCGCCACCGTAGAGCACCACAATATGATCCGCCACCTGGGCAACCACCGCCAAATCATGGGTGACATAAATCGCGGCTGAATTTTCTTCCCGGATGACCTTTTTGAACGCCTTCAACACTTCGATTTGAGTCGTCACATCCAAGGCCGTGGTCGGCTCATCCAACACCATCAGGTCGGGTTTGCCGCACAGCGCCATGGCCGCCATCAAGCGCTGCAACTGCCCCCCTGAAACCTGATGGGGGTAGCGATAACCGATCCGGTTGGCATCCGGCAATTCCAGGGCATGATAAAGTTCTTCGGCGCGTTTGGTTGCGTCCTCCTGGGACAGCACACCGTGCAGCACCGCCGATTCGGTAACCTGTTCACCAATCGTGATGGCCGGATTGAACGTCGCTGCGGCACTTTGGGCCAGGTAGGCGACACTGGCTCCCCGCAGTTCCCTTTGCTGCAACGGTTCCATCGTCAATACGTCGTTCCCGTTTAACAGGACCTCCCCCCCGGCAAAATGCAGGCCGGGTTTCGTATAGGCGAGCGATGCCAGCGAGATGGTCGTTTTGCCGGAACCCGACTCTCCGATCAGGGCAACCACCTCTCCCTTGTGGATATCAAACGTCACGCCCTTTACGATCGGGATTTCGACACCGTCATCATTTATCGCACTGATTCTGAGATCTTTAACTTCGAATAATTTTTCTTTTGCCATCGTTCTATACCATCTTCTTAGCTAAGCTGCCGCCGGATTTGGCGGAAATATCATCGACAATCAAATTGATGGCGATCGTGAAGGTCGCTATGGCGCAGGCTGGCCAGATCGCGGCATACGACCCGTAGGTCAGTCCCTGTAGATTCTCACGTACCATGCTTCCCCAGTCAGATGCGGGAGGCTGAACCCCAAGGCCGAGAAAACTTAAACTCGAAATGAACAACACCACAAAGACGAGCCGAAGACCGAAGTCAGTGGCCAGGGGCATCGCTGCATTGGGCAACACTTCCGACTTGATGATCCACCACACACCTTCTCCCCTGGCCTTTGCGGCTTCGACAAAGTCCTGAACCATGATATCCTGGCCCAGCGCCCGGGCGATGCGAAAGACACTGGTCGCATAAATCACCGCCGCCGTGCCGATCAAAATGGGGATCGACGACCCCAGTGCAGCAATAACGATCAAGCCAAGCATGATCGTCGGCAACGCGAGAATGGCATCGTTGACCCGACTGATTCCCATATCAATCCAGCCGCCCTTGACCGCCGCCAGTATCCCCAGCGTAATACCCATGAGATACGCCAACACGGTCGACAGCAGTGAAATACCGATCGTGTTTCGAGCGCCATAGACGACCCGCGACAACGTATCGCGTCCCAGATAGTCCGTGCCCAGATAAAACGTCCCGTATTCGTTGGTATGGGCATCCAGGAAGCTGTCATCCCCGTCCATATCCATTTCATGAAACGGTGCGATAGAAGGACCGATGACCACGATGACGAGCCAGAAAGCGACGATCGCAACCGACAACTTGCCCACCCACGAGAGTTTGATTCTGCGTTTCGGTGGCGCATCCGGCAGTTCGTCAAACGTATCGAGTTGGGCAATAACCTCTTCTTCTTTTGTTTTGTTTTCTTCGTTCATATCACTGTCCTATTTCGGATGTCTGAGACGCGGATTCGACAAGATCGAGGCGACATCTGCCATGAGAATCAGAACCACGTAAGTGCCGCAGAATATCATTGCACAGGCCTGTACCAGCGGCAAATCACGCGTCTGCACCCCATCAATCATCAACTTCGCCAATCCCGGGTAGGCAAAAATGGTTTCAACGATCACCACCCCGCTGACCAGGTAAGCCAGGTTCAAGGCGATCACGTTAACAATGGGTCCGATGGCATTAAAAAATGCATGCCGGAGAATAATCCGCCGTCTTGGCACACCCTTTAAAATCGCCATTTCAATATAGGGGGAATTCATCACATTCAAAATACCAGCCCGGGTCATCCGTATCATCTGGGCCGACACCACAACTACCAATGTCAGCAGCGGCATGGCCAAGGCAACCAGCAATTCAAAAAATGATTCATTACCGGTCAGATAGGCGGTCGAGGGAAGCCAGTGCAGTTCGACCGCGAGAAACAATACCAGGATGGTCGCAATGAAAAATTCCGGGACCGATATGGTACTTAATGTCCCAAATGTCACGAGCCGGTCGAGCCAAGTCCCCGGGTGCATGGCGGCCCACAATCCCAGTGCGATGGACACCGGAATCGAGATTAAAGCAACCAATGCCGCCATGATCATGGTATTCCACAAACGGCCTTCAATCAGGCTCGCGATGGTGGCGCCACCGGCCTTTGAAATACCCAGGTCGCCCGTTGCCATGTTCCCCAGCCAGGAGAAGTATCGAATATACCCCGGCTGATCCATCCCCAGTTCCGCCCGCAACGCCGCCAGCGTCTCAGGGGTTGCACTTTGTCCAAGAATGATCTGGGCAACATCACCGGGAAGAATGCTCGTCGCCAAGAAAACAATGACCGAGACCACAATCAATGTGGCAAATCCTATGGCAATCCGTCGCAGGACCATTTGCGTCATCATAAGCTATATCCTCTGAAAATATATTTGATCGGATCCATCTCAAAAAAAGGCCCGCATAAACACACTTGGTTTATGCGGGCCCCGATATCAAAGAGATGTACGATTAGCTATCCACCGACCTATCAAGCCAGCCAGATGAACTCCGGCCATTCACAGGCCCCAAGCTGTCCGAGAGGAACAGTCGGCATACCCATGACATTGTCCGCGATACCGTCATTGATATTGGAAAAGGCGGGAATCACCATACCACTGCCTTCGTGGATCAGTGTTTGCATTTCGCAATACAGTGCATGACGCTTCTCGGGATCGATTTCAGCCAGTGAGAGGGTCAACAGTTCACCCATCCGCTCGTTGTTCCAGTAGGTGTCATTCCAAGCAGCACCAGGGCCAAACTGAATGGCCATCTGCGAATTCGCGGTCGGCCGCATGTTCCATGTCACCACATTGAGTGGTTCATTCATCCAAACCGCTCCCCAGTAACCATCGGTCGGCACTTTTTTCAATTGCAGATCAAAACCGATTTTGGCGCAGTTGGCCTGGGCCAGCAGGCAGGCATCTTCAATGCCCGGAGTCACCGGCGCGACAAAAAGCTCTGCTGAACTGTAGCCTGATTTCTCGAAATGGAATTTCGCCTTGTCCGGATCGAATGCTCTTTGGGGCAACTCATGGCAAAAATCAGGACCGTGTGCACTCATGATCGGGGTATCGTTCCCGACCGATCCACGCCCCTTGAGTACCCGCTTGACAATCCGTTCGCGATCCTGGATGTACTGCATCCCCTTGACAAAGTCATCATTGCTGCCGGGCTCTGTGTTTTTCAGAATACAAATTCCCAATTGCAGTGCGGCAGGCGTGGACAACAGGGTAACCCCGTCCGCTTCTTCGACCTGCCGAAAGGCCTTCGGATCGATCGAGGTGGCCAACTGGATATCGCCCGCCAGCAACGCATTGACACGCGCCACGGGATCGGTAATGGCGGTAATTTCAATCGTCTCCAGATTCGCCGTTTCACGCCAGTAGTTCTCATTGCGCTTGTGAACTGATTTGACACCCGGCTCAAACGACTCCATCACAAACGGACCGGTTCCAATACCGTCGCCCGTGGTCCCGTTTTTCACGATCTTGGTCTGATACAGCCCCAGCAGCGTAGGCAAATCCGCATTCGGACCCGATAAAATCGCTTTCACTTCGTGGGAGCCCACTTTTTTCCACTCCGAGACGGAAGCGAGCACCGACTTGATGACAGAGGTTGAGTCCTCTCCCAGGTGACGACTCATGCTGTAGACCACATCATCCGCCGTCAGCGGAGTCCCATCATGAAATTCCACCCCTTGGCGAATCTTGAATGTCCATTCGGTGGCATTCGCATTCGGCTCAAATGTCTCGGCCAGCTCAGGTTGGGGAACCAGCTCGTTGGAGTGCTGGATCAGGCTGTTGTATGTGGCCCGGCCGCGGGTATAGTCAATGGTTGAGGTAAACAGGGGTGGATCCAATTGGTCATCCGGACCGTGCAGGTTGGAGGACATTCTGACCGTCCCTCCCTTTTTCGGTGTCTCGGCCATGACCGTGCCACCGGTACTGAACAGGTTATTTGCCGCCGCTGCTGTGACACCGGTTGCCATCATGATTTTCAGCACTTCACGACGGGAAAATCCTTTCTTGACCGCCCGTTCCACCAATGCTTTATCGGCTTGGTCAAGATCATTGAAATGTAGCTCGCCCGGTGCCGATTGTTGAATGTTTTTATCTTTCATCGATTGTCTCATCTCCAAGTGGTTTTCTTACTTTTAATGTTAGAGCCAGCGAATCACCCTGCACATCGACAAGTCGGCCGTCGCAATTGACTGCCGTCTCACTTGCCCAACAAGCGCATACCGTGACTGGGGTAAAACAACTTCGAAACCATGCACAGATTAAAGACCGTGAACACAGGCCCCTTTCTGAGTTATTCCTGATTTCGCTAACTCGGACATAATGGACTATAACACACCTCTCTTCGATGTGACAATTTCTCGGTCCACCGACCCGGGCACCCGCAGGGGACATCGGTTACACTACCCCCACACGCCCGGTCTGGCTGTCGATAAATGGACCGAAAAGCGGCATTTGCAGTAAATCCGTTGCGCCAGACTCAAGTCGATCAGGAGGAGTTGATCGGGTAACCCGGTGCCGCCGAGTCAACGGGACACCGTGTCATCGTGGACCGGGCATGTCGTGGGTTACCTGCACAGCACGCCGGTGCTGTCGGCGGTGCCCATCAGGGCCAATCCTTAACCTTGTATGCTCAAGACTTCAGCAGTTGCTTGAGTTTGAAGGAAGCATCTCCCAGCACTGTGGGATCAAGCACCCTGTTTTTCTCTATAAGCCGCTGTGCGACTCTCAAATCTCTCGCGGCACAGGTCCCGGGACCCATTCCCACGGCACCCACCAGTTTCTGATGACACAGGGCAAAATAGTAATGCGCACCGGATGTCGGCTCTTGCCGCTCCACAATCTGATCATGACCCGCCATCATACCCGCCATCTGGATATTATATTCATACTGGTCGGACCAGAACCACGGCACCGTCTGCCAGGCAACGGCATGGTTGCACAGATGGCTCGCAACCAGTTCGGCCTGCTGTTCGGCATTTTGCCAGGACTCGAGGCGAACATGACGTCCGTAATGGCCATTCAACGCACTGACACAGTCTCCGATTGCGTAAATATGGTCCTCGCTGGTCTGGCAGAACGCATTGGCAACGATCGTATTCGCCGGAGGACCCTTGACCTCCAGTCCCGCCTCAACCGCAAGACCAATCTCGGGATCAATCCCGATGCCGACAATGACCGCTTGCGCTGGAATAACTTCACCACAAGACAAGCGCACCGCAGCGACCCGCTCCTGACCGTCGAACGAAGCAATTTCAGCACCCAATCGGAACTCGACACCCCTGGATTCATGGAGTGACTGAATCTTCGTTGATGTCACGGCGGGAAGTACCCGTCCCAACAACTGCGTCGCCGCTTCAATCACCGTGACACGACACCCGAGCGCAACCGCACTGGCCGCCACCTCCAAGCCGATAAATCCACCCCCCACAATCACCACATCGGGTCCGGACCGCAATGCGGCGCGTATCGCCTGGCTGTGCGAGATATCCCTTAAAACATGGATATTACCGAGCGCACTGCCCGAACAGGTCAATTGCCGACAGCGCCCGCCTGTCGCCAGCACCAGCCTGTCAAAACCAATCCGACTGCCGTCGACTAATCGGATGAACCGTTGCTGTGCATCAAGGGTCACTGCCTCGTGTCCGGTTCTCAAGTTGATGGCCTGATCCCGGTATTGCTCCCGGGTGGCCAACCGAGAGGCCGCAAATTCACTCTTTCCGGTCAGCAACCCCTTGGACAGCGGCGGTCGTTCATATGGCCCATCCGGCTCTTTTCCGATCAGGTCAATTGCGCCCTGGTATCCTTTCTGTCGCAAACGCAAGCTGCATCGCCCACCCGCATGCCCGGCACCAATGATGACCACCTTTTCCTTCATGGAGCGACCCTGTCGGGCTAATTGATCTGCGTCCTAATCAATCTGGACATAAATATCCCCATCGACAATTTCCACCGGGTAGGTTTTCAGGTCAATGCAAACCGGTGCACTCAAAGCTTCACCGGTCGGGATATGAAAAAGACCCTGATGCAACGGACATTCGATCGTGTCATCAATCACCAACCCGTCAGCAAGGTGCTGATCTTCATGGGTACAAAGCCCGTCTGTCGCAAAAAAACCGTCTTCGGTATTATAAACCGCAAAGGTTCTGTTTCCGTGATCAAAGCGGATCACATCCTCTTCATCAATTTCGTTTGCAGAACCGACACGGTGCCAGTTTTCACCAAGGTTGTTCATCAATCACACCACTCCAAAAATATTTTCTCCGAATCATGCAGACCATCACCTCGAGACTGCATTCTCAACGCCTGTTTACCCGCTTCACCGGCCATCCGATTGTAAGACCGTCTGCCGTTTTGTCAATTGGGAAGATTGATTTTCAGCATCGCGGTAACAGTGGCAGTACAACCACAGGATACCTCATCGTGTGAAACACCGCTCGAGACCGATTATCCGGCAAGATGCGTTCAACAGAATCGTCAGACAGTGCGCAGGATGGTTTAAAATAGCGCGGTCAATACGAAACCTTGGTCATGCCACACTTGTTGGCATCCGATTTGTATTTTTAGCCTTAATTAAGGAGTGCTTCAATGACCTATCAACATGTCAAAATTCCGCAAAACGGAGAGAAAATAACCATACACAATGGCCGGCTTTCGGTACCCGACCAGCCTATCTTGGGTGTGATCGAAGGCGATGGTATTGGCCCGGACATTACTCGGGCTTCACTGCGGGTATGGGATGCCGCGGTCGCCAAAGCCTATCAGGGTCAAAGACGAATCCATTGGTGTGAGCTGCATATGGGTGAAAAAGCCGCCGGCCTGTACCAAGGCGATTATTTTCCGGCTGAAACGCTCAGCGCGATCAGGGAGCTGATGGTTTCCATCAAGGGGCCTCTCACCACGCCGATAGGCGGTGGTTTCCGCTCCCTGAATGTTTCCCTGCGACAGGAAATGGATCTTTATGCCTGTGTTCGACCGGTGCGATACTATCAGGGGGTCCCTTCTCCAATGCAAAGACCCGAAGAGGTCGATGTGGTGATCTTCCGTGAAAATACCGAGGATGTCTATGCCGGAATCGAATTTCAAAGCGGGACAGAAGCCAACCGGAAACTGGCAAAATTTTTGCGCGAGGAAATGCAGGCCGAGTTTTTCGAAGATGCGGGTCTGGGGGTCAAGCCCATCAGCCCCTTTGGAAGCAAACGACTGGTTCGCAAGGCGATTCAGTATGCGATTGATCAGCAAAAGGCAAGCGTAACCCTGGTGCACAAGGGCAATATCATGAAATTCACCGAGGGCGCATTCAGGAATTGGGGCTATGAGGTGGCCAAGGAAGAGTTTCGTGACCAGATCGTGACGGAAGAAGAATTATGGGATGACCATGCGGGCCTCATGCCGGAAGGCAAAATTCTGATCAAGGACCGCATTGCCGATATCATTTTCCAGCTCCTTCAGCTGCGGCCCGCCGAGTTCGATGTCCTTGCCACCATGAACCTGAATGGTGATTACATTTCAGATGCGGTGGCCGCTGAAGTGGGTGGTGTCGGCATTGCCCCCGGCGCCAACATGGCCGATCACATCGCCGTGTTTGAAGCCACCCACGGAACCGCACCGAAATACGCGAATCAGGATAAAGTGAATCCCTCATCGCTGCTTTTTTCGGGAGTCATGATGCTGGAGTACATCGGCTGGAAAGAAGCCGCCGAACTGATCAATGCCGCCTTTCCGGCAGTTGTTGCCGACAAGACCGTCACCTATGACTTTGCACGACAGATGCAGGGGGCCAAAACGGTTTCAACCAGCGAATTCGCCGATGCCCTTATCTCAAAAATCGAGGCTTAAGACGACTCATCTCATGATGGACTTTGGGGGATAGTCGCCGGGGCACAAAGACGTGTCGAGACATCAGGGGGCGAAGCGATCCGTACAAGACAGCAGGTACTTGGGGTTGCTGCCATCCGGTCATGACCGACGGTACACCACACCCTCTTGAAGGCTTCCAAGAACGACCGTCGTGCCATATCCGGAAGCTAAAAGGGCTGGATCGTCTCCCTCGAGCGGGATTTCGGCGTAAAAACGATTTCCAGCCGGCGGTTTTTGGCCCGCCCCTCTGCCAGCTGATTGTCTGCAACCGGACGATGGGATCCAAAACCAACAATTCGCAAACGGTTGGGGTTCACCCCTTCACGCTCCAGATACCTGACCGCCGAGCCCGCCCGGGCAGCCGATAATTCCCAGTTGGATGGAAAGCGTTCCTGATAGTCCGTCTTGATCCCCCTGTCATCCGTATGGCCTTCCAGGCTCACCACGTAATCCGGATAGCTCTGCATGAGCACTTTCACTTTTGAAAGCACCTCCTTTCCGGTACGCGACAACGTTGCGGAACCGAATTCAAAGGCAACATCGCTACCCAGTTGAAGGGTTTTGGCGGCCTGTTCAAGCTGAATGATCACGTCCTCCCGTTTACTGATCTCCAGATTCATGCTTTGTTTTAACTGTGCGATATCCTGTTCCAACCGTTGCTCCGTTGCCGCCTTTTCCGAAACCCGCTGCCGGTTTTCCTCAACCAGCCGGTCGCGCTCCTGGATCAGCGCCTCGTTTTCTGCCAGCCGGTCCTGTTCCTCTCGTGCCAACGCCGCATTTTCACCGTGCAGCCGATCTCTTTCCCGCGTCAACTGGTCTCTTTCCCGTATCAACTGATCCCTTTCCAGTATCAGTTGGTCCCTTTGCTGAGCCAACTGTTCCCTTTCCCGCCCCAGCGACTGGTTTTGCACCGTCACCACTTCTGCTTCGGCAACATGCTGTCTTAATTGTGCCGCCTCGGACAAGGCATCGTGCAAAGTAGCAAGATGCTGTTGCATCTCAGCAGAATGTATTTCATCCCGTGCCAGCAGTTCATTCCTATGTTGTTCCGTTTGTGACTTCAATGTGTCTGTTAGCCGTGTCACTGTCTCGACAATGTGATTCAACTGATCCTCCGGACTGAGAGACTCCATTGTTTCTGCTTCTATCTGGACCGCCGCCGTTAACCGATCGAGCATCATCCCGATGCGTTCCTGATCACCGGCGGAGTCATCCGGTATTGCTTCGTGACCAACGGCATTGGCATTCAGCCCGGCCTCTTGCGTGCCTTCTTCCGTCGCCTCTTTCATGCCCTCTGACGAAGTGGGCTCATCCGGGCTCACCCGGTCAATGGTGTTTTCCTGCATCAGGGGCGAATCAGTCATCTCCTGGCCAACATAATTCAGGTAGCCCAAATAGCCGGCCAGCAGTACAAGTCCGGCAATAATGGAAAGATAAATCCTGTTCATTCAGTATCTCGCTGATAGACTCAATTTTGTATACTCGAACGTCAATACCAATCACTCCAACTTAAAGAAGCTACCGATAGCATCGCACCGTTACGGTTGACCTGTCAGTGCCGCAGATCCCCTTCGTTGGACAACAGACAATCTCAAGTAAAGACAAACCCAAACAGATGATCTGTGAAAAATATTTTACACATAGTACAACTTTAATCCTATGACACCAAACTTTATCCACAAACCGCTTCAAAGTATTATAGCAACTCCAGTCCCGATACCCTGTATGCTGACTCATCCGATGAGTCCTCGAACCCCCTTCACTTCCCTTAGCGAATAGAATGACCAAAGGCAAAATTGCTATCCTTGTTTTCATCTTTTTTATTGTCGTCCTGCTCATTTACCTTGGACCGGAAAAATATCTCAACCTGGAATTTGTCAAGCGGAAACTGGAGATACTGACGGTGTTCCAGGAAACCAACCCGATTTTGGCGATCGGCATCTTTTCGGCCATTTATGTTGCTGTCACTTCGGCTTCGATTCCCGGTGCATTGATCCTGACCCTCACGGCCGGCGCACTGTTTGGCTTCATTATCGGCTCACTGATTGCCGTCACGTCAGCCACCCTGGGGGCGACTTTTGCTTTTTTGATCGCACGCTATCTGTTCGGGAATACGATTCGGCACAAAATGGGAGACAAGCTGCTCAAAATCAACAACAGCTTTGAAAAGGAAGGCGCATTGTACTTGTTTTCCATGCGGCTCGTGCCGATCTTCCCGTTTTTTGCAATTAACCTGTTAATGGGATTAACCCCGATCAAGACAGTCACCTATATGCTGGCCTCCTTCATCGGCATGCTGCCAGGGACCATGGTCTACGTCAACGCAGGGACCCAACTGTCAAAACTGGATTCGGTGAGCGGCTTGTTGTCTCCCGCCATGATCACTTCCTTCGTTTTGTTGGCGGTGTTTCCCTACTGCGCAAAATTTCTTGTTCAGCAGATTAAAAAAAGAACTTCATCATGACGATCTCAAAACAAAAATATGATGCCAATCTGATTGTGATTGGTGCCGGTAGCGGGGGACTGGTCAGTGCCTATATTGCCGCAGCAGTCAAGGCGAAAGTTATCCTGATCGAAAAGGGAGAAATGGGGGGCGACTGTCTGAATACCGGATGTGTCCCCTCCAAGACCCTGATCGCCTCCGCAAAGTTTGTCCACAATCTCAAGCGTGCCTCCCAATATGGATTCACTTCGGCCTCTGTCGAGTTCGAGTTTCCCCATATCATGGAGCGTGTCAGGACGGTCATCGCACAAATTGCCCCGCATGACTCGATCGAGCGATATACCTCACTGGGTGTCGAGGTCATCAAGGGCAAGGCTGAATTACTGACGGAACACAGCGTACTCGTCAACGGCAAGACGCTCACTGCAAACAGTATTGTGGTGGCTGCCGGAGGCGAGCCATTGATACCGCCGATTGAAGGGCTCGACCAGATTGACTATTTGACCTCTGACAACGTCTGGAACCTGACCGAGTTGCCAGAACGTCTGGTGGTTCTGGGGGGCGGACCCATTGGCTGTGAACTGGCTCAATGCTTCGCCCGATTCGGGTCCGATGTTCACATTGTCGAAATGCTCCCCAAAATCATGATCCGTGAGGATGATGAAATCGCGGCATACATGACCGAACGATTGCAAGACGAGGGAATGCACATATTGACCGAACACCGCGCCGAAAAAATTGTCGATCAGGCGGGCAGCAAAACACTCATTTGCACGTATCATGACCGACAGGTCGAAGTCCCCTTCGATCAGATCCTGGTCGCCGTCGGAAGATCGGCCCGGCTGGATGGATATGGCCTTGACAACCTTCACATTCCGATCAGTCCAGGTCGGCGCATTGAGGTCAATGACTATCTGCAGGCGGGATATCCCTCTGTCTATGCCGTCGGCGATGTGGTGGGACCGTATCTGTTCACCCATGCCGCTTCCCATCAGGCCTGGTATGCCACCGTCAACGCGCTGTTCCGTCCATTCAAAAAATTCAAGATAAATTACTCGGTGCTTCCATGGGCCACCTACACCGACCCGGAAATCGCCCGGGTCGGTTTCAACGAGCAGGAGGCCAAAGCGCAGGGAATTGACTATGAAGTGACCCGCTATGATCTGGGCAAATTGGACAGGGCCATTGCAGAGGGACATGACATCGGCACCGTCAAGGTACTCACGGTTCCCGGGAAAGACAAAATACTGGGTGTAACCATTATCGGTCAACATGCCGGTGACCTGATCGCGGAATTCGTCCTCGCAATGCAACATGGTCTCGGCCTGAACAAGATACTGGGCACCATACATGCCTACCCGACCTGGATGGAGGCCAACAAGTTTGCAGCCGGACAATGGAAACGCAACCATACACCCGCCTGGATATTCGGGCTGTTGCGCCGTTTCCATCAATGGCGACGATAACGGCCCGATTCCGGCACAGGAGCCACCGATCATCCCCCTTTGCCCCAACCGGACTCGCCTGCCTGGCGCTCGGCACCCCCTTGTCCGGCAAACCGTTCAAGCCCCCATCGCCAAGCGGCGTGACATCCCGTTTCAGGCAGCGCGGCAGTGAACCGGTCAGTCGAACCGACCCTTACGACAGCACCGGCAAAATCAGCCTCAACAAAAGCGCAGCGAATAGCGCCGCAATGAGATCATCGGCCATGATGCCAATCCCTCCGGACAACCGTCGATCAACCCAATGGATCGGCCAGGGTTTCACGATATCGAACAGTCTGAACAGGACAAATCCAACCACGATGGAAGTGACCGAAACCGGAATCAGGCACATTGTGGCCAGGTAACCGATCACCTCATCCCAGACAATCGCGGGATGGTCGTGAGATTCTATTGATTGTGCCGCTTTTGAACAGGCATAGATGCCAATCCAAAAGCCCGCGACAAGACAACCGAGATAGACTGCGAAAGGGAAAGCGGAAAGAATGAGGTACAGCGGCACCGCTACCAGCGTACCGACTGTCCCGGGAGCATACGGGCTCAGTCCTGCACCAAATCCGAATGCCACGGCATTCGCCGGACTGGCGAACACGTCCTGAAGGGTTGCCTTATACAGGGTTTCTGACCTCTTTCGCGACCTTGTCCAGCACGCCGTTGATATACTTGTACCCCTGTTCGGAACAGAAGAGTTTTGCCAGATCAATCGCTTCGTCGAGCACGACCCGCAGGGGAATACTGGGATCATATTTGAGTTCATAGGTCCCCACTCTCAAAATCGCCTGTTCGATCAAGTCCACCTTGTCCGGTTCACGATCCAGATGCGGTCGAATAAGCGCATCAATGGTCTCGATATGATGAGGGATCATCTGAATCAGTGACAGGAAATAGTCCAGGTATCTTCCCGTTAACCGTTCGTTTTGAATAAAGGATCCCTCGATTTCGGAGGGCTGCTGGCCCGTAACCTGCCATTGGTACAGTGCCTGGACCACGCATCGCCTGGCCAGATGTCGTCCTCCTTTCGCCATCGTTGCGCTGAGTTCTCCTGACTGATACGGCGGGCGATGCGCTTTAGATCTGCTTCAACAGACTGACCATCTGGAGCGCGGCCAGCGCGGCATCGCCGCCCTTGTTTCCAGACTTGGAACCCGCCCTCTCCAGCGCCTGCTCAACGGTGTCTGTCGTCAGCACACCAAAAATCACCGGAATCTCCAGTTCCTGATTCAACCGGGCAATCCCCGAGGCACATTCCCCTGCGACATAATCAAAATGGGCCGTCGCCCCGCGTATCACCGCACCCAACGTGATAATCGCACCATACTGTCCCGTTTTTGCCAGACGGCGGGCGACCGCAGGAATTTCAAATGCACCCGGAACCCAGACGCAGTCAATATCGGCTGAGGCAATCCCATGCCCCTGCAACACACCGACCGCCCCTTGGACCAGCTTGTCGGTAATCATATGGTTGAATTGTCCCGCCACCAGGGCATATCTTGCACCGCTTTGTGTAAAGTCACCGGTAATCTCTTTCATGATTGATACCCGTTTTCCAGATGTTGAGGCGCTGTAATATATTCCACGATTTCCAGTCCGAATCCCGACAGTCCGTGGGCCTTTCGTTCCCGACCCAGTGCCAGCACTTTCGATACTCCCAGATTGGTCAGAATCTGTCCGCCTGCACCCAGCATCCGCAGATTGACCGGATGTTGATCTTCATCCGCCCCCCGGGGACTGCGGTTCCGCCCAGACCGACGACCGTTCAATTGTATCCGACTGACCAATTCATCGACAGATTCGTTGTACGACAAAATGACCACCACCCCCTGTTCCTGTCGGACGATCGACTCCAGCGCGGTTTCCAGTGTCCAGCTAGACGGGGATTGTGGCTCCAGAACCATGTCGAGCAGGCCATGATGGACATGCACCCTCACCGGCGTCGGCCTGTCGCTTTGAATCGTCCCATGCACCAATGCCATGTGCGTTCCCCCCTCCACGATATCCCGGTAGACATAGGATCTGAAGCATCCCTGTTTCAGCGTCAAGGTCGCTTCTGACAATCTTTCGACCGTCGGATCATGTTTCAGGCGATAACGGATCAGATCGGCGATGGTGCCTATTTTCAACTGGTGTTTCTGACCAAACGCCAACAAATCGGGTAACCGGGCCATGGTCCCGTCCTCTTTCAGGATTTCACACAGTACGCTGGCAGGCTCATAACCGCAAAGCCGGGCCATGTCCACACCCGCTTCGGTATGACCGGCCCTCGTCAGCACCCCCCCCGGTTGTGACTTGATCGGAAAAATATGTCCCGGCGATACCAGATCGCTGGGGCGGGCATTACGCTTCACCGCCGCCCGGATGGTGATCGCCCGATCCTGCGCCGAAATCCCGGTTGTCACCCCTTCGGCCGCTTCAATGGAGACGGTGAAATTGGTCGAGAAACGCGCATTGTTACGGCTGACCATCAACGGCAAATCAAGCTGGAAACAACGCTCTTCGGTCAACGTCAGACAAATCAAGCCTTTCCCGTTGGATGCCATGAAATTGATATGCTCGTCGGTGACGCACTCTGCCGCCACCAGCAAATCCCCTTCATTTTCGCGATCCTCATCGTCCACCAGAATGACCATTTTCCCCTGGCGATAATCGGCCAGCACTTCGTGAATGTTGTCCACGGTCGTCGCTTTGCCTTTCATGACAGGCCCTGTTGTCGGGATTCCATCAGTCGGTCCAGATAGCGGGCAACCGGATCAACTTCCAGATGGGCAAACATGCCCTCACTGAACGTTCCCAAGGTGGTCTTCTCGAGCGTATGGGGCACCAGCATCACGGTAAACTCGGATGCCTGGTCGCGATCAACCACGGCATTGACCGTCAGACTGACCCCCTCGATCGCCACCGACCCCTTGACCGCAATCAGTTTGCCCAGCGCCCTGTCCACCCGAAAGCACAGTTCGACGTACTCGTCATAATCGGTACGGCGGCAGACCTCCACCACGCCGTCCACATGCCCTGAAACCAGGTGGCCGCCGAGGGGTGTGCTCAGTGTCAAGGCCCTTTCCAGATTCACGCTCACCCCGGGTTCCCATCCGCTGATGATACAGGTATTCAGCGTTTCCTTTGATACATCAAAGCGCACCACCTTCCGTTCCACATGTGTGGCCGTCAGACAGACCCCGTTGACTGCAATGCTGTCCCCGATGGCAATCCTGTCCGGCGGCATCACACCAAGATCAATCGATATTGTCAACCCATTTCGATGGGGTCTTTGTCCGATGACTTTCCCCAGGGACTGGATAATGCCGGTAAACACGAACGACACGCCTACCGCGGATGGACCGCAAGGGTTAATTTCAGATCCCTGCCGATCTGCCTGACATCCCTGAAATCGAGCCGCAGCTTATCACTGAGGTGCTCAAGGCCGGTCAAGCGGAACATGTCGCCGGCATTGCTGCCGAGCAGGTCCGGCGCCATATAGACCACCAATTCGTCAACATAACCGTGTTGCAGCATATTGCCGCTCAGCTGGGAACCGGCTTCCAGCATGACTGTGTTCATCTCTCGTTTCCCGAGCTCTTGCATCACGAAGGCCAGGTCCACACTCCCATTGCGTGCCGGACAGGGCAACACCTCAACGGTCCTGCTCTGCAAAAGGGTCGGATCATTTTCCTCATTCCGCGTTGTCATGATCAGCACATTGCCCGGCGTCCTTAATATCTGTGAATGTGCCGGCGTACTCAAATGACTGTCCAGAATCACCTTGAGCGGCTGTCTTTTGATCCCTTCAAGCCGGGCCGTCATCATCGGGTTGTCTCTGAGGACCGTTCCCACGCCGGTCAATATGGCAGAACTCGAGGCGCGCACCTTGTGCGCATCGAGGCGCGCCGCCTCGCCGGTAATCCACTGACTTTCCCCATTCGCCATCGCGGTTCGACCATCTAGGCTAATGGCCGTTTTCAAAGTCACCCACGGCTGCCCCGTCGTGATTCTCTTGAAAAATCCCCTGTTGATTTCTTTCGCATCCTGCTTGCCGGGACCGATGTCAACCTGAATTCCTGACTGTTGCAATCTCGAAATCCCTCCCCGGTTGACCATTGGATTCGGGTCTTCGGTGGCCACCACCACACGATCGATTCGCGATTTGATGATTGCCTGAACGCAAGGGGGTGTTTTACCGTGATGACTGCACGGCTCGAGAGTGACATACAGTGTCGCACCGGTCGCCTGTTTGCCGGCCTGTTTCAACGCAATCACCTCGGCATGATCCTGTCCGGCAAACTGGTGCCATCCTTCGCCCACGATCTCCCCCTTGCGAACAATGACACAGCCTACGTTGGGATTGGGTGAAGTGGTATAAATACCCCTTCGCGCAAGCTGCAACGCCCGAGCCATAAAACGATGGTCATCGCCGACCTGCAGCTGATAATCATCCTGCACATGATCCAGTTTGCACGCTGAAACGTGTTTTTTCGAAACGGCCTGTCTGGTCGACTTTAGTAGCGGAAACATACCCATGTCACTGGTCTTGGCACCTGATTCAACACCAAAAATTCAAGCTGGCTTTTATGTCTACCGGAAAGATTGTGATGGCGGACCGCCTGATTATCAAACCCGGGATCAATCACGGGGTGACCACCTCTCCCGCGGCCCGCATCACAGATGGATCGAAGTCCTCCGGCCTGAGCCCCTCCATTTTCATTCAAGATCGGTGCTGTCTGACTGCGCGCCTTCCTTCTTGACCGGCATCATATCCTCGCGGGTGATGCCAAGACCGAGCACCACCGGACTGGCCACAAACACAGACGAATAGGTACCGATGATGACTCCCACGAACAATGCAATCGAAAAGCCACGGATGACCTCGCCGCCGAACAGCAACAGGATCAGCACGACCAACAGCGTTGTCAACGATGTCAGCACGGTTCTGGGCAGTGTCTGGTTGACCGATTGATTCATGATGGCAATGGGGTCGCCCTTGCGCATTTTACGGAAATTTTCGCGAATGCGGTCATAGACCACGATCGTATCATTCAAAGAATAACCGATGACCGCCAAGACCGCCGCGAGAACAGGAAGGGAAAACTCAAACTGGAAAACGGCAAAAACACCAACGGTCACCAACACATCGTGCACCAACGCAACCACCGAACCGACTGCGAATCGCCATTCAAATCGATAAGTCACATAGATCAGGATACCGATCAGGGCATACAGCATGGCCAACCCCCCCTGATTGGCCAACTCGTCCCCGACCTGGGGGCCGACAAATTCGACCCTTCGCATCTGAACCCGGCAATCCCCGACCTGGCCATTGCTCACGCACTGCTGCAACCCGCCGGTCGATGCATCGACCACGGTCTCGCCATGCGGCGCCCGCAGGGACGCCATCACCTGACTGCTGACCTCTGCAGCATTCGAAGTCCCTTCGAACAGCGCTGCCGGCAAACGAACCAGAACATCCCTGGCCGTCCCGAAATGCTGCACCACCGCATCCTCGAAGTCGCCCTGCTGAAGGGCCGTTCGTACCGATTCAACCGCCACTGTGTCCTGATAGCCCACTTCGACGAGCGTGCCGCCGGTGAAATCAATACCGAAGTTCAACCCTCTGATAAAAAAGGCAGCCACGCTGACCAGGATCAAAATACTGGAGACCAGCAGGGCCAACTTCCGTTTCCCCAGAAAATCAATCCGTGTTTTTACATTGATCAATTCCACGACCCGATCCTATATCTGCAGACGCTTGACCGGTTTGCCGCCATAGACGCCATTGATCAGTGCACGGGTAACAATGAGGGCGGTAAACATCGAGGTCGCGATTCCGATACTTAATGTCACGGCGAAACCCTTGATCGGGCCGGTTCCAAAATTGAAAAGCACAATCGCTGCGATCAATGTGGTGATATTGGCATCAACAATCGTTGAAAAGGCCCGGTCATACCCCAGATGAATGCTCGCCTGGGGCGAGTTGCGATTGCGAATTTCCTCCCGTATGCGTTCAAAGACAAGCACATTGGCATCGACTGCCATGCCGACCGTCAGTACGATCCCGGCCACCCCGGGAAGGGTCAGCGTCGCCTGCAGCATCGACAAGACCGCCACGATGAGCACCAGATTCAATGTCAAGGCAACACTCGCCGCCACACCGAACACCCGGTAGTACACCAGCATGAAAAGCAGGACCAGAATAAATCCGATCGTCACGGAACGCAGGCCCTGGGTAATATTCGCCTGACCCAGACTGGGACCCACCGTTCTCTCTTCGATGATCTCGACGGGAGCCGCCAGGGCACCTGAACGAAGCATCAGCGCAAGATCCCGCGCCTCGTCAACGGTATCGATACCCTCGATTTGGTAACGCTTGCCCAGTTGATCGCGAATCACCGGCGCCGTCAGCACTTCTTCAATCCGGTTACTGACCCGTATTGGCCTGCCCTCTTCGTCCAAGACCACCTTGCCCTCGTCATCCTTCTTGGTTTCGGACGTCGTTTCCAGATACACCACCGCCATCCGATTGCCGATATTGTCCCCGGTGACTTTCTGATTGATTCGGGCGGCCACTCCATCGAGGGTAATGCTGACAATCGGAGAACCGGTTTGTGTATCCAGGCTCGCGGCCGCATCCACAATATTGTCACCGGAATAAATCACTCTTTTATGCAACAAGATACGTCGTCCATCCCGAAAGCGGTAGAAACGTGATCCAGGGGGTGTCTGACCGGATTGGAGTGCCGATTCATTGCGCTTTTCATCGACAAGATGCATTTGAAGCGTGGCCGCCCGGCCCAAGATACGTTTCGCCCGGGCCGTGTCCTGAACGCCTGGCAGCTGAATCACGATCCGGTTATCCCCCTGTCGTTGCACCACCGGTTCGGCGACACCCAGCTGGTCAACCCGATTGCGCAGTGCCGTCATATTCTGCTCCAGCGCAAATTCCCTGATTTCATCCATGTACTGTTCACTCAAGGTGACTATCAGCACCTCCGGCTGATCGGCATCCTCAACCACCTCCAGATCCGGGAATTCCTCTTCAATCACTTGCGCTGCCTCGGTACGCTGCCCAGGATCCCTGAGGCGTACTTCCAGTGCCTGTTGCGTGTTTTGTCTGACGCCGAGATAGCGCAGTTTTTGCTGGCGCAACGCCGTTTTGATGTCACTTTCATAGCGTCCTCTGGCTCGCTCGACCGCACTGACCATATCCACTTCCAGCAAGAAGTGGACCCCGCCGCGCAGGTCCAGCCCCAGATACATCGGATTGATTCCGGCATCGGTAAGCCACTGGGGTGCACCGGAAAGCAAGGTCAGTGCCGTGGTAAAACCGTTTCCGAGACTGCTTTCCACGATTTCCTGTCCGCGCAGCTGGTCTTCCTCATTCTGAAAACGGACATTGATCCCCTTTTCATCCATCGCAAGCGACTTCAGCGAAATGGCCTGTCGGCTCAATGCCGCCTCAACCTGCGCCAGTGTCGTACTGGAAACAAAGTTCCCGCGGGTTCCCCGGACCTGCATACCCGGATCATTGCCAAAAATGTTGGGTACCGCATAAATCCCGCCGACGCCCAGCACGATCGCAATGATCAGATACTTCCACCAGACTGTTTTATTCAACATGGAACGCTTCGTGCCGACGACTGGTACAAACTAGACCGACCGGGCACAACCGCGGGTCACCCGGTTCAACCTGGTTTTCATGGTTTCACTCAAACGTTTGAACAACGATTTCTCAGGACGACTTGGTAACTTCTTTCGACGTGGCCGACTTGATGGTTCCTTTTGGCATCATTTGCGCCACTGCGCCATTTTGGACCTTGATACTCACTCCCGTAGACACCTCTACGGTCAGAAAGTTTTCTCCCACCTCCATGACCTTTCCCAGCGTCCCGCCATTGGTCACGATTTCGTCGCCTTTGGCGATCGAGGCAATCATCGCCTTGTGCTCTTTGGCCCGTTTTTGCTGCGGCCGTATGAGCAGGAAATAAAACACGGCGAAGATCGCCAGAAAAGGCAACAGGCTCAGCAGTCCACCGCCTGCCCCGCCATCGGCCTGTGCCCATGCATCTGATATGATGAAGAAGTTCATTAGTACTACCCAGAAATAATTTACTCGGACAAATGGTCTGTGTCAGCACCCATTTTTGAGGGCGATTATGCCACAATCTAGAAACCGATAACCCAATTAAAGCAGAATTCGATGCAGATTTTTGGAACCCGGGTCATCGGTCCGTTCACGCTGCCCGGCGATGCGCATGCCGCTTGACGATGCAGTCACAATGCAAGACAGTCCGGATTTATCCCATCGCCTCGGCCAGTGCCGCATTGAATGCGTCGCGGTTGACCACGACAACGGGGGTCTCGTTTGGATGATCAAGCCTGTCCGCCACATCAAGACGTAGCCGCTTTTGAAAATAATACAACAGGGCCTTGCGCACGGACACCCTGGCCAAGCCCTTTTCCATCTCGTAATCGTGGGCAATAACACGCTGCTGGCTATGACTCAGTGCCGGGTTTGGCGCAAGGACGACTGTAAACCGCTCACGCCACATCCTGTCGTCTTGCGGCACCGATCCCGGGGTATCGGGTTTTCTGGTTTCCAGGCATCGGGAAAGAATGAAATCCTTGAATTTTCGGTCGATGTGGCAGAATCCACGGACATGCCAGCGCATCCCGTCATTGGCCAGCGCATGCGGTGTCAGGCGTCGCCACTCCGGCAAGGGACGGCTTTCACTCATCGACTGATAGTGCAGTTCAATCGAACGATGTGCACGAATTGCGGACAGCACATCACGGAGCAAGGCGGCATTGATCCGTCGCTGCGGTACCGGCATCGCATCGAAATCAGGGACCACGGCAAGCCAGGCGCCTGACGGCTCATCGCCGGACCCGACTGTCGTACGCAGATGCGAAAGATACATGGCCGCATTGGGTTCAAGGAAGACAGGCTTGAAATCATTGGCAATACGATAGCGTTTGGCACGCTTGTCATATCGCAGGTTTCCAGGCGCGCTTGTTTCGTAAAGGGCCAGGTCCTTGGACGCCTGCGGAACTGATACGCCAAACTGACGAATGATATCCGCACGATTGATTCCGCCTTCCCAGTAAAGGCGGAACTCGATGAATTCCAATCTCTTTTCAACACCCCAGCGCATGATTTGTCCTCAATACCCCGACAATCGCTGTATTTTTTATCAGAATAGTATATTTATCCATATAAAAACTATACATATAATCCGATTCAGTGTTATGATTGCGAGTGTCGCCAGCCACCTACGACACTTGCAGGGTCATGCCACACTCTATGATACCAGCCCGGCATGACAAGTACCGACAATCAACGCAAACTTTATGGAGATAATTTAGATGTTCTTTACTTCTTCCAGAATAACCGCCGCCCTCGTGGCTTCACCCGTCGTACTCCTCCTATTCGTCCAGACAATCTATACGATCAGTGAAGGCCACGTGGGTATCGTCAAGCGTTTTTCCAAGGCGACCGAACAAGTCGATCCGGGACTGCATGTCAAGATACCGTTCGTGGACCGGGTCGAGCAGATCGAGGTTCGACAACGCAAGAACAGCGAGGAGCTCGCTGCAGCAACCGGCAACCAGTTGCCCGTCACGGCAACGGTTTCAATCAACTGGACTGTAGACAAAATCTCGGCGATGGAACTGTTCATTCGCTATGGCGGTCTGGATCAGTTTGAAAACCGGATTCTCGATCCGAAGTTACGCAGTTCAGCCAAGGCGGCCATATCCCGGTTTTCTGCCTCCGAAATTATCCGCAACCGGCAGGCGGCCGTGAATGAGATCATGACGGAGATGACTGTCGCACTGGAAGGCTTCCCGGTGACGGTCAATTCTCCACAGATCGAAAATATCGGTTTACCGGAAACCTATCTTGAAGCCGTGCAGGAAAAGGAACGGGCGCGGGAAAATGCCGAACGGGAGAAGCACAAGCTGGAGCAACAACGCCTGATTGCATTGCAGGCGGTCAATTCCGCTGAAGCCAATGCAGAAGCGAAGCGACTGGAGGCGGATGCTGAGGCCTACCGGGTGATTACCGAAGCGACCGCGGAAGCGGACGCGATTCACCTGGTCAATGAACAATTGTCCCGTAGTGCGCTGTATGTTGATCTGGTACGGGCCAAGCGCTGGGATGGGGTACTGCCACAAACTGTTCTGGGGGAGAATGTCGGGGCATTTTTCTCGATGCCGTCCCGGTAATACCGACAGGTGGAGGCACTTCCCATGTCTGCGAGCATCAACACAAAGATTGTGAATACCGAACGATACGATGGTCCGGTCAACCACATGGAGACGGTAGGCAGAGAGATTGTATCGGATATGGCAACGCTTCTGATTCTATTGAAAACCCGTATCGCGACCGGAATCCAAAGCAGTCGACCCCGAGAGCGCAATATATACTGAGATTATGCCATGAGTAAGTTGAAGCCAACAGAGAGAGCCTTGTCCAATGAGAAATGAGCCTGAACGGTAGTGCGTATTTCCAACGAAAAATGAGCCTCAAGGCGGCGATTTTGGGATCATTGGAGAATGATTTTGAAATTGCACAGCCAACGTTTACA
>LXNI01000351.1_pt1 | contig 56332 bp, 43 predicted proteins | sample 809091 | NCBI WGS metagenome assembly LXNI01 (sample SAMN04870527, study PRJNA318959) | sponge metagenome | biome: 01000161; feature: marine sponge reef; material: water | host: Sarcotragus foetidus | place: Greece: Milos, Mediterranean Sea | collected 2013-05-29 | depth 5-7 m
TCACCCGGCGGCGCGCCGCGCCGACACGAGCTTCGTCGCGGTCTCCGCCGCGATGGCCGCGTCGCGGCAGTAGGCGTCGGCGCCGATGGCCGCGCCGAATTCCTCGTTGAGGGGCGCGCCGCCGACGAGGACGATGACCTCGTCCCGCCGCCCCTTCTCGACGAGCGTGTCGATGACGACCTTCATGTACGGCATGGTCGTGGTGAGCAGGGCCGACATGCCCAGGATGTCGGGCTTGTGCTCGTCGAGGGCCGCCAGGAACTCCTCGACATCGGTGTTGATGCCCAGGTTGAACACCTCGAATCCGGCCCCCTCCAACATCATGGCCACGAGGTTCTTGCCGATGTCGTGGATGTCGCCCTTGACCGTGCCGATGACCACGCTGCCGACGGGCTCGGCACCCGTCTCCGCCAGCAGCGGCCGCAGGATGGCCATTCCCGCCTTCATGGCGTTCGCAGCCAGCAGCACCTCGGGCACGAAGAGGATGCCGTCACGGAAGTCGATGCCGACGATGCGCATCCCCTCCACGAGGGCGTCGTTGAGGACCTTGTCCGCCGACCAGCCCCGTCCGAGCAGGATGTTGGTTCCCTCGGCGATCTCGTCGGCTAGGCCGTCGTAGAGGTCGTCGTGCATCTGCACGCGGAGTTCCTCGTCGTTCAGACTGGAAAGGTCGAGGTCGTCGGCGTCGTCGAAGTCGGCGCTTGCGGGCACATCACTCATCGGCGTGTCCTTTCGAGGCCAACCGCGGTGCCCGCTACGCCGGTCCCGGCAACCGGTCCCGCCGCTGTCGATCAACCGCAGGTTTCACTGTTCCTCCGGCCCACTTGCGGTGCCAAACCTTGCTGGCACATGACGTCCTGATTCCGCATTGTGGACCGGAACCGTAATACGGAACAATCTACCACATGGTCCGGCCCGGTTCCACGGCACCACCAGGCCGACTCACGGCACTCTCCGACGACCCCTCGACCCGCTCCGATGGAAGCGGGAAAGGGTGGTCGCTCAGGCGAAACGCGAGGGCAGGCGGATGGGGAAGGCCTCCCGGATGCGGGCGTCGACTGCGGGCCCGATGTGGTCGGGATAGTGCTCGGACAGCACCTCTCGGGCCCGCCGATGGGCGACTTGCAGGGCGCTCAGCCCGCCGGCGTCGGCCCAGTTCTCCGGCGACTCGCGATCGCCGATGATCGGGTAGACGTACTCGGTCTGCATGAGTGACAAGGTCTGCGCAGAGCCCAGGAAGTGCCCTGGGCCGGCGATCACCTCGGCGATCACGTCGGCCGACAGCGTTCCCTCGTCCACCTCGATGCCCCGGACGGTGCGATTGACGGCGCCCATCATGTCGTTGTCGATGACGAGTTGCTCGGGCGAGCACGCCAGCAGGCTGGCCAGCATGCCGGCCGACTCGAAGATCAGATTGGCGCCGGCGTTGCCGGCCAGACCGACCGTCAGGCCCTTCTCGTAGCCGGACTGGGCGTCGGGAATTTTCGAGTCGGTCATGCTGGCCGGCACGCCCGACGGGAGGCCTATCCAGTTGAGCAGCTGCGCGGCGGCCGCATTCACCACCGCCTCCTCGCCCGAACCGCCGCTCATAGCGCCCGTACGCAGGTCCGAGACGAAGGGCCACATGCCCATGACGCACGGGTGGCCCGGCCGGAGCAAGTTGACGTTGCACAACCCGGCGAGGCACTCGGCCAGGGCCTGCACGAGCGCGCCGGCCAGAGCGGCCGGAGCGGTGGCGCCTGCCTGGCCCGCCGAGAGCAGCAGCACGGGCATACCCGTCTCGACCTGGGCCACCATGCACTTGTTCGCCTCCTCGGCGAAGCGCATGGGAGGGACGACGAAGGTGTTGTAGCCGACCGCGAACGGCCTCTTGGCAAACTCGCCGGGGCCGCCGAGCGCGATGTCGAAAATCTCCACGGACTCATGCACGTGCTTGGGGTCGAACCACGCCGACCCAACGGGCTTGGAGGTGCCTACCAGGACCGCGTAGGCCGTGGAGAGGTCGAGATCTCGGGAATCCTCCAGATCACGCGCCACGCAGGTGCGCCCGAAGAAGTGGACGTGCTCAAAGGAGTCCACCAGCCGGGCGCAGTCGTAGACGTCGCTGATGGTCGAGGGGCGGAAGCGGTTGGTCTCGTAGTCGTGGATCAGCACGGCCGCGCCGGCTGTCCCGTAGTGCACCCTGTCGCCGCCCACGTGGATCGACCTGTCGTCGTCGAAGCCGTGCCAGATCCACTCCTTGTTCGAGCGCCGGATGCCCTCGGAGATGAGAGCCCGGGGGTAGTGCAGGCGGCCGTCGGCGTCCAGCCAACCCCCGGCGTCCGTCACGACCTCGGTGAACTCCGGGATCGGCGTACCCATGCCGGTGTCCTCCAGCAGCCTCAACGCCGTGTCGTAGATCTGCTGCATGTCGCCTTCGCTCAGTGGCGCGTAGCGACCGCCCGCCAGGCCCGGACGCACCGGGCGGGCGTCCAGGGCCGGCGCCGCCTGGCGCTCGGCGATGCGCCCTGCCCGACCGCCGGTCCGGCGGCGGGCGCCTCCCCTCGGCTCTGGAGTCATCCGGCCTCCCTTCGTTGTCCGTCGAGTCCCCCTGCCGCGGCGGCCGGCTCGCTGCTGCCGGCGCTACGCCCGGGGGATCCTGTTCTCGGGGTCGTATGCGGCTCCGGCCAGCACGGTGGCCACTCGGCGCTCGCCCAGCATCTCCAGCTCGAACGTCGAACCGGGCGCCTCGAACTCCGGGGCCACATAAACGAAGGCCAGGCTGGCGCCCACCGCGTGCCCGTAGGCCCCGCTCGTGGCGATCCCCATGATCTCGTCGCCGCCGGGGGCGTACGCCGGCTCGTTGCCCCAGGCGTCGTTGTCGCCCTCCTCCACCGAGCAGTACGCCAGCGCCCACTGCAGCGGCTCGGGCCCGTCGCGGCGCGCCAGGGTCGCCCGGCGGCCGATGAAGTCCTTGGAGAAGTCCACGAAGCGCTCGATGCGGGCTTCGATGGGGGTGATCTCGGTGGTGAGCTCCGCGCCCCAGGCCTTGTAGGCCTTCTCGATGCGCATCACGTTCATGGCGTAGCTGCCGTAGTGGACCATGCCGTGCGGCTCGCCCGCCTCACAGAGCGCCTCGTACAGCTCGGCCATCCGGCCGATGGGGCAATGCAGCTCCCAGCCCAACTCCCCCACGTAGGACACCCGCAGCGCCTTGCACGGCACCCCGGCCACCTCGATCTCCTGCGCGGTCAGCCAGCGGAAAGACTCGTTGCCGAGGTCGGCCCCGGTCAGCGGCGCCAGGACCTCGCGGGCTCGCGGGCCGGAGAGGCCCAGCAGGGCGGTCGCGTCGGTGACGTCGGCGACCGTCACATCCTCGGAGGCCTCGACGTGCTGGGTGAGCCAGTCCAGGTCGTGACTCTGGCCCATGATGGCCGAGGAGAGGTAGAAGCGATCGGGGCCGAGTCGGGTGATGGTCATCTCGCACTCGATGCCGCCGAGCTCGGTGAGCATGTGCACGAGCCGGATGCCGCCGACCCGCGGCAGCCGGTTGGCCGACAGCCGGTCCAGCAGGGCGCCGGCGTCGGCCCCGGTCACCTCGAACTTGGCGAAGGCCGTGAGGTCGGCGATTCCCACCCGCTCCCGCACGCCGCGCACCTCGGCGCCGACGGGCGCGAAGGCGTTCGAGCGGCGGTACGAGTGCACCTCGGGGGTCCCGCCCGGCGAGAAGTACTGCGGCCGCTCCCAGCCGTAGACCTCCTGCCACTGCGCCCCCAGCGCGTCGAGGGACTTGTAGATGGGCGTCGTCTTCTGCGGCCGGCCCGCCGCCCGGTACTCGCCGGGCGGTCGCGGCTGGTACATCTCGTGGTACTCGTCCAGGGACCGCTCGATGGTGTAGTGGCTGCGCGCCCCGGCGTAGTCGCCGTAGCGGCGAGGGTCCATGCCCCGCACGTTGATCTCGGTCTGGCCGTGCACCATCCACTGGGCCAGGTACTTGCCGGCGCCGGGACCCTGGGTCACGCCGATGGAGGCGCCGTTGCAGTGCCAGTAGTTGCGCAGGCCCGGCGCCGGACCCATCAGGAAGCCCGCGTCGGGCGTGTGCGTGATGGGCCCCGAGACGACCTTGCGGATGCCGGCCTCCCCGAAGGCCGGTACTCGCACCGCCGCCCACTCCAGGCACTCCTCGAGGCGGTCCAGGTCGGGCGGGGTGAGATAGAAGTGCAGGTCCCAGTCCACACCGTCGACGCCGTAGGGCTGCGAGTCCGACATCTCGTAGGGACCCACGAGCAGGCCGTCCAACTCGCGGCGCACGTACATCGAGGCGCGCGGGTCCCGGATCGTGGGGGGCTCGTAGCCCAGGTCCACGAGCGCCGGTATGCGCTCGGTCACCAGGTACTGGTGGATGACCGAGGTGATCGGTACGTCGAGGCCCACCATGGCGCCGAGCTGCGGGGCGTAGTGGCCGGCGGCGTTCACGACGTGCTCGCAGATGATCCGATCGTTGTCGCAGATCACCTCCCAGCGCCCGTCGGGCAGCTGGTTCATGTCGGTGACGCGGGTGTGGCGGCGGATCTCGGCGCCGAGCTGGCGGGCGCCGCGGGCCATGGAGTTGGTGCAGCTCGACGGGTCGGCCCAGCCGTCGTTGGGGGTGTAGACGCCCGAGACCACGTCGTCGAGGTCCAGCAGCGGGTGCAGTTCGGCGATCTCCGACGGCCCGATGATGTGGCACTCCACGCCGGCCTGGCGCAGCAGGGCGCAGGCATAGCGATGCCAGTCCGCCTCCTCGGGCCGGCCCTTGCGGCAGAGCCGGACGGTGCCGGGCTGGTGCCAACCGGTCGCGAGACCCGTCTCGGCTTCGATGCTGCGGTACAGCGACACCCCCACCTCGTGCACCTTCGCCAGGTTGTAGTCGCTGGTGAAGTTGGGGATCATCCCCGCCGCGTGCCAGGTGGAGCCGGAGTTCAGCTCGCCCTTCTCGGTGAGGATGGTGTCGGTCCAGCCCTCGTGCGCCAGGAAGTACAGCAGGGCCGCGCCCATGGCGCCGCCGCCGACGATCACGACCCGGGTCTCGGTAGTCATCTCACCTCCGGCGCGGGCGGTAGAAGCTGCGCAGCTGCGCCGTGGCCGGCACCCGCCGCCCGCCCACGTCGATCTCGAAGGCGCCCGCCGCCAGCCAGTCGGCGGTCACACCGTCTGCGTGATCCACGTACCCCATGGCCAGGCAGCGGTCCTCGAGGTAGCTCCAGGCGCCCGAGGTGGTGCACCCCACCACTTCGCCGCCTCGCAGGATCGGCTCGTCGTGGTAGACGAGCAGTTCGGGGTCCTCGAGGCGGAACTGCACGAGCCGCTTCGTGCGGGGCAACCCGCGCTGGGCCTCCAGGGCGGCCCGGCCGCAGAAGTCCGCCTGCTTGTCCCAGCCCACGGCGAACCCCAGCCCGGCCTCCAGGGGGGTGTCCGCCGGCGAGATGTCGTGGCCCCAGTGGCGGTAGCCGGACTCGAGGCGCAGCGTGTTCATGGCGTGGTAGCCCGCAAGCGCCAATCCGTGCGGCTCCCCTGCGGTCACGAGGGCGTCGTAGACGGCGGTCGCCTCGGCGTTGGCGACGTACAGCTCCCAACCCAGTTCGCCGACGTAGCTCATGCGTATCGCCAGCACCTCGCAGCCGGCCACGTCGATGAACTGCGCCGCGGCGAACGGGAAGTCCTCGTCCGCCAGCGAGGCCCCGGTGAGCGGTCCCAGCACGTCCCGCGCCCGCGGGCCCATGAGCCCCAGCATGGCCTGGTCCCCGGTGATGTCCGCGATGTCCGCGTCGAGGCCCCGGCAGCCGCGGCGCAGCCGGGCCCAGTCGCGGGTCTGCGACGCTGCGGCGGTGACCACGAGGAACGAGTCCTCGCCGAGTCGCGTGACGGTCAGATCCGCTTCGATACCGCCCCGGTCGTTGCACCACTGCGTGTAGACAGCCTGCCCCGGCTCGGTGTCTACTTCGGCGGCACTCAGCCTGTTCAGCGCGGCGAGGGCGTCGGGCCCGGTGACGCTGAACTTCACGAACGACGTCTGATCGAAGAGACCCACGCGCTCGCGGACCGCCCGGCATTCGGCGCCGGCGTTGGCCCACCAGTTCTGCTTGCCGTAGCTGTAGACGTAGGCCCTCTCCTGGCCGTCTGCGGCGTACCAGTTGGGGCGCTCCCAGCCGGCCGTCTCGCCGAAGACGGCACGGGCGGCGTCGAGACGGTCGTGCAGCGGCGACCGGCGCCGGTTTCGAGCGCTCTCGTACTGGCGGTGCGGCCAGTGCATGGCGTAGAGCAGGCCGAGGCTCTCGCCGATGCGGGCGCGTAGATACTCGGGGTCGGCTTGGAAGGGCAGCGCCCGGCTGATGTCCACCGAGGTGAGGTCGATCGGAGGAGTGCGGTCGGCGACCCAGTCGGCCAGCACCCAGCCCACGCCGCCGGAGGTCTGCACGCCGATGGAGTTGAAGCCGGCCGCCACGAAGCAGCCGTCCACTTCGGGCGCCTCGCCCATGTAGAAGACGCCGTCGGGCGTGAAAGCCTCGGGGCCGTTGAAGAAGAGCTGGATCCCGCAGGTGCCCAGCGCCGGAACGCGGTGGATGGAGCGCTCGAAGATGGGGCCGATGTGCTCCCAGTCCTCGGGGAGTTGCACGAAGCTGCTGCCGGGGGGCACGCCGTCGAGGCGCCAGATCTTGCCGCGGGGCTCGAAGAAGCCGGCCATGATCTTGCCGGTCTCCTCCTTGAAGTAGGTGTAGTTGCCGGGGTCGCGCAGCACGGGCGTGGTGGCGTCCACTCCCTCCAGCGGCTCGGTCACGACGTAGAAGTGCTCGCAGGCCTGCAGCGGCACGTTCACCCCGATGGTGGCCGCCAACTGGCGGGTCCACATGCCGGTGGCGAGCACCACTGTCTCGGTCTCGATGTCGCCCCGGTCGGTCTGCACGCCGACGATCCGACCGTCGCGGGTAAGCAGTCCCGTGACGGCCACGCCCTCGCGAATGGTGGCGCCCCGGTCGCGCGCCCCTTTCGCCAAGCCCATGGTCACGTCCACCGGCGAGAGTTGGCCGTCGCGGGCCACCAGCAGCGCACCCACCAGGTCGTCGGTGCGGATGAGCGGCCAGCGCTCGGACAACTCGTCGAGGTCCAGCACCCGGGTCTCGACACCCACCATGGTGCCCATGGAGGCGCCGCGCAGCACCTCCTCCCAGCGCTCGGCGTTGTCGGCGACGGTGATCGACCCCTCGGTGCGGTAGCCGGGCGACTGGCCGGTCTCCTCCTCGAGCTGCTCGAACAGACGGGCCGAGTAGGTGGCCAGCTGCGTGAGGCTGTAGGTGGAGCGCAGTTGGGTCACCAGCCCCGCAGCGTGCCAGGTGGTGCCGCAGGTGAGACTGCCCTGCTCGAGGACCAGAACGTCGCTGATGCCGCGGCGCGTGAGGTGGTAGGCCGTGCTGCAGCCGATCACGCCGCCGCCGACGATGACCACCTGCGCCCGCTCGGGAAGTCCGGTCCCTGCGCTCACAGGGCGCCATTCTGGCAGGTGGAGCGCAGCGCGGGAGGGCACGAGTCCACCAGCGCGGACCGACGTGCGGATCGACCCCGCAGATGGTGGTGTTCGCGGCCGTGGCGGCGACACCGCCGGCCGCCGCGCCTAGGATTCCCGGGGTTGGCGCGCAGCCGGTGCAGGACGATGGACGCAGGAACGACGACGCAGTCTCACGGAGCCGAGCAAGTCGCCGCGGCGACCCCGGCGGCGCCGAGCAGTCCTTCCGGCGCTGCGACCCGGGCCGCCGGCCAACTCAGACTTCTGGCACCCCCGGCCGCCGTGGCCGCAGGCGTCATCGGGATCTGGTACCTGTTCACCTACTTCGTTCTGGATCGGGACCAGCAGTTCTTCCTGCCCCCGATGCATCGGGTCGTGGATGTCGGGTTCCTGACCTGGAACAACCTCGAGCAGGTCCTGCTCGGCCTGTGGCGCACGACGCAGGTCACCCTGGTCGGTCTGGCACTGGCGATCGTGGGCGGCATGGCGATCGCGGTGGTCATGAGCCAGGCCCGCTGGATCGAGCGCAGCGTGTTTCCCTACGCGGTCGCGGTGCAGGCAGTCCCGATCGTGGCCATCAGCCCCCTCATCGGGCTCTGGTGGGGTTGGGACTTCAGCAGCCAGGTGGTCGTCACGATCATCATCTCGATCTTCCCCATCATCACCAACACGCTCTTCGGTCTTCGTTCGGTCGAGCCGAGCATGCACGACCTGTTCACGCTGCATCATGCAAGCCGCTTCACCCGTTTCCGCAAGCTCCAGCTGCCCGCCGCCCTGCCCGCCATCTTCACGGGATTCCGGATCTCGGCCGGTCTAGCCGTGGTCGGCGCCATCGTGGGCGAATTCTTCTTCAAGGGCGGCAGCTACGGCTCCGAGGGCCTTGGCCAGTTGCTGTTCCTGTTCCAGAACCAACTCTCGGGATCGAAGCTGGTGGCGGGGATCGTGTTCAGTTCGCTGCTCGGAGTGGTGCTCTTCTGGTTCTTCGGCTGGGCCGGACGACGCCTCACGGATCACTGGTACTCGGCCTGAACCACCGGTCCGCCCGAGCCATGGATTACAGGATGATCCGGCTGCGCCGACGGGTTCGCCGAGGATCGCCGCCAAGGCCGGCTCCGGCACGAATCCACTCCGGAGGAACAGAAGCCTCCCGAATCCCCCTCACGCCGATCTCTCGCGTCGTCAACGCACTCCGCGGCCACCAACCGGACCGGATTTGACTACCCTGTGGCCCGGTCTGACCGCACCGGAGCGAGGATCTCTCAAGCGTTCAAAATGGAGGAGACAATCCGATGAACAAACGTGTCCTGATCGCACTCGCAGCGGCACTGGCTGTCGTTGCAGCAGCCTGCGCGGCTGACGACTCGGCCTCGGAGGCTGCCGACGCGGCTCTGGCCGCCGCACGGGCCGCCCAGGCGGACGCCTCCGCGGCGATGTCGGAAGCCGGCGCTGCCGCCGCAACCGCACAAGGCGCCCAAGCGGACGCCGGCACCGGCATCGCCGACGCTGCGGTAGCCGCCGCGGACGCCGCGTCCGCCTCAGCCGACGCCACCGCAGCCGCCGCAGCCGCCGACGCGGCACTGGCCGCCGTCGAGGCGGCACAGGCCGGAGCCGACCTGGCCCTGGCGACCGCCGAAGGCAACGTCGAAGCCATGGCCGCGGCCGAAGATGCGTTGGCAAGCGCCCAGGCGGCCGCCGACGAGGCGCTGTCCGAAGCTGCGGCAGCGCAGGCCGAGGCCGACGACGCCCGAGCCGCCGCCGAGGCGGCACAGGCCGCCCAGGCAGCCGCCGAGGCGGCGCGCGCCGAGGCCGAGGCCGAAGCCGCAGCATCCGCCGAGGCCGCGGAGGCCGCGATGGCAGGGGTCCAGCTCACCGACGTGTGCCCGAACCCGCTGATCATCCAGACGGACTGGTTCCCCGAGCCGGAGCACGCCCACACCTACCAGATGATCGGCACCGACGGTGTCGTGGATGCCGAGAACGGCACCTACTCCGGCGAGCTGCGCGACACGGGACTCACCATCGAGATCCGCGCCGGCGGCCCGTACATCGGCTTCTCGCCGCCGACGGCGCAGTTCTACGCCGACGACGACATCTTCATGGCCTACGTCGACACCGCGGCAGCCATCAGAGGCTCTGGGGTGACTCCGGTGACGGCCGTGATGACCAGCTTCGAAGTCGGCCCGCAGATCCTGATGTGGGACCCCGAGGACTACGACTTCAACTCGTTCAGCGACATCGGCGATTCCGGCGCCACCGTCCTGTACTTCCAGGGCGCGACGTACATGGACTACCTGATCGCCGACGGCAGGCTCAGCGCCGACCAGGTGGACGCCTCCTACGACGGCTCCCCCGTCCGGTTCATCAGCGAGGACGGCCTCGTACAGCAGGGCTTCGCCACGAACGAGCCGTACCGCTACGAGAACGAGATCGACGGCTGGCTGAAGCCCGTGGACTTCTTCCTGATCCACGACTCAGGCTTCGAGATCTACCAGTCGGCGGTGTCCGTGCGGTCCGGCGACATCGAGCGCTACCGCGAATGCCTCGAGCTGATCGTGCCGATCATGCAGGAGGACCTGGTCAACTACTTCAACGATCCGCAGCCGATCAACGACAAGCTCGACGACATCGTGAAGGAACTGGACAGCTTCTGGACGTCGTCCAAGGAGACCCATGCCGCGGCCACCGTGGCCATGAGGGAACTCGGGCTGGTGACCGACGGCGGCAACGGGTTCGTCGGCGACATGGACGGGGACCGGATCCAGGGCCTGCTCGACATCCTGGTGCCGATCTTCACCGAGCAGGGCGTCGAGGGCTTCGACCCGAGCGTCTCCCCCGGTGACCTCTACACCAACGAGTTCCTGGACCCATCCATCAGCCTCGGCTTCTAGCCGTTAGCGGGTAGCAGCCCAACAGACCAATGTTGCGGCGACGCGGTCCGGCTCCCGATTCCACGCGGGAGCCGGACCGCTCCCCACCCGACACCGCAGCCACGTCCAACGCGACCCCGACCGGGTGGCAGCGGCTCTGGCGGCAACTGAGGACGATCGGCCTGCCTCTGGCGTTCAGCCTGGCGATGGTGGGCCTGTGGTACCTGCTGTCGTACGTGTTGCTGAGCGATGAGCGCCAGTTCCTGCTCCCTCCGCTGCATGAAGTGTGGAGTGCCGCGGTCGGCGACGGCGACGTGCGCGGCGAATTGCTCGACGGCCTGCGGGTCACCGCCAAGGAGTCGTTCACAGGGCTGGCAATAGCCGCGGCAGCCGGGATGCTCTTCGCCGTGGCGATGAACTTCAGGCGCTGGGTCGAGCGCTCGTTCTTCCCCTGGGCGGTCGTCCTTCAGACGATCCCCATCCTGGCGCTGGTGCCGCTCATCGGCGGTCTGTTCGGATTCGACTTCCAGGCGCGGGTGATCGTCACGGTGCTGATCGCCCTGTTCCCCATCATCACCAACACGCTGTTCGGCCTGCAGTCCGCCGAGGGCAACCTGCACGAGTTGCTGACCCTGCACAAGGCCTCCCGCCCGACCCGCTTCTGGAAGCTGGAGTTCCCGGCCTCGCTTCCCGCAACCTTCACCGGGCTGCGCATCGCCGCGGGACTCTCGGTGATCGGGGCAATCGTCGGGGAGTTCTTCTTCGGCCGCGGCGAGAAGGGCATCGGGGTGCTGATCGACAAGTACCGCGGCCAGGCCGCCACCAAGGAGCTGATCGCAGCTCTGCTCGTGTCCTCGCTGCTGGGGATCGTGGTGTTCTGGGCCTTCAGCTGGCTGGGACGCATCAGCACCCAGCGCTGGCACGCATCCGCCGACGAGGCAGGAGTCTGAGCGAGGCACCAAGAGGCCGCCGCGCTCGGCGCCGGTCGCGAGCGCCCTGCCGGTCTCTGGGCCGGGGCGACGGTTAAGGGCACCGGGGTCCGCGGGGCGGGCGGAGTTCGTTCGCCTCTTCGGTCGGACCGTTCGCCGCTACTGGGCGGTGTCGCCGTTTCGGGCGCGCAGCTGGGCGCGCAGGGTGGCGATCTCGGCCTCCGCGGCGTCTCGCTCTTGGCGGGTCTCGTCTGGGTCGGAGAGCCATCGGCCGGTGTGGGGGTCGCGGAGTCGCAGGCGGTGTGTTTCGGCGTGGAGGTGGAGGTCGAGGACTGCGCTGTGGCCGGTGAGGCGGCGGTCGTCGAGGGTGACGGGGATGGGTTCCCAGGCGTCGGCTTGCAGACGGTCGCCTTGCAGGGCGGGGGTGTAGAAGTCGCCGCCGGTGGGGTCGAGGCGCCAGTATTCGGCAACGCCGATCTCGCGGTAGATGTCGGGTTTTGCGTTGAGGTCTTTGTCCCAGGTCTTCTCGGAGGCGATCTCGAGGACGAAGGTGGGCGGGCCGCCGGCGTCCCAGGGCCGGTAACTGCGGTCCAGTTCGAGGGGGCCGGGGTCGACGCCGAAGGAGACGAACACGTCGGGGGCGACGAAGGTCTTGCTGTCGCCGCGGCGGTAGTAGATGTTGCGGTCCTGGCCCACGAAACAGCCCGGGCGCCCGGCGAAGTGCCCGCGCAGGGCACCGTAGGTCTGGTAGCGGACTAGGGCGTGCAGCCCGGATTCAGGCACGCCGGGGGTGGCTGGGTACGCCACGTCGGGGTCCAGTCCGGTCAGCACGCTCATCGTCGCCTCCCTTCCCGCGGCGCCGCCGCGGCCCCGACTCAAGGTACCAGCCTAGCCCGACCGACCTCTCGCCGCCCATATACCCTACTATAACAATACATGACAATTATTGAAATATCGTTATCGGCTCTTCGGGCTTGAGCGAGGGCGGGCGTTGGCCGGACCTTCCGACAACCCCAGATTTCGGGGCGGGATGCCGATCGGCCCGCCTCGTAGAATCAGCGGAGTGCAGCGAGATTCCTGCCAGCGGATTGGGGCTGTCATGCTCGGCAGGACACCGGCAGGCAGCGCCGTCCCGCGGGCGGTGACTGCGCTGGCTCTGCTGGCATTGATCGCAGCGGGATGCAGCGTGACCGTCGATGTCGAACCCGATGCTCTTCGGGATGTCGGCGGCTCGGACGCGGCACTCGACGATGCCTTGGAGGTCGCCCTGGATCCCGACCTGAGCGGAGACGACCCGCCGGCTACGGCAGAGGAAGCGGTCGACGAGCCCCCCGACGCGGCGACCCGGCTCGACGGCGCCGTGACCGGCGACGGCTCGAGCGTCGCCGCACCGGCCGCAGGCACGTCGTCTGACCCGCCGCCCATCGTGACGATGCCGCCGCCGGCAGACACGACGGCCGCAGTCGATCCCCCGTCCCCCGCTGAGGTCCCGGAAACCACGGCAATCCCCACCGAGACTGCTACCCCGGCCGGTCCCGCCACCGCAGCGCCCGGCGGTGCCGCGGACACCACCTCAACGAGCGCCTCTCCCACCCCCGCCGCCGATCAGGAACCGCCGCCGGCCGAGGACCTCCCCGGCGAGCCCTACGAGTACGGCCCCGACGAAGGCATGTCGTTGGCGGTCGTGGGCGTGGACCACGACGACGTGCTGAACGTGCGCGACGTGCCGTTCGGGGAGATCGTCGCCACCCTGGGTTTGGCGAACCCGATCGCCTACCTGCTGGAGGTACGCGCCATGCCTTCCGGCGAACCGATCGACTGGTTCGACTCCTGGAGCGGGGCGATCGTCGCCACCGGCCACACCCGCAAGCTGCCCACCACGGTCTGGCACGAGGTCTGGGTCGCGGGCGTGACCGGCTGGGCCATCGGGGCCTACCTCGCACCGATCGGCCTGACCGATGACATCACGGCGCACCTCATCGACCGCCTCGGCGAGAGGCCCGAGGCCGCCACGCTGACCGACCTAGCCCTGCTCGTGGGCGAGGCGTTCGCCTCGGTGGAACCAGCGTCACGCGTCGTCGTGACGGTGGGGCCCACCATCTTCGAGGCCCTCGGCGAGGTGACGGTGGACGTGCTGAACCTCGGCGATGACTCGCTGCTCGGCTACCGGCTGCACGTCTTCGCCACCCCGGCGGGGGAGTGGATGTCCGAGGACCTCGGCCCCTTCACGCTCCGAACCGTCGAGCGCACCATCCTTTGCCACAGCCACCGAGGCGTCACAACCGACGGCCTCTGCGTCTAGATCCGAGAGCCGAACGGAGTTCCGTCAGCCCCCTGCAGACAACCGAGCATCACCCGGCGAGTAACCCGCTGAACTGTCCGCGCTGCGGGGTGCTGCCCTCGGCCAACCTCCGGCCAGAGATGCGCAGTCTCTGATGGGCAACCGGTGGGAAGAGCAGGCGCACCGACCCCAGTCCAGCCGGGAGTGCTCCCGCCGCTGCGATGACGGCGGTGTGCTCGTCGCAGACGACCGCCGTCGGGGGCGCTACTCGTTGCTCAACTCCGGGTGCTGCCGACCCACTACGTCGAGCGCCTCCTGCAACGCGTCGCTCCCACCGATGGCGGCGAGTTGGGCCTTCTGCTCGACGTTCAGACGGGGGTCGCCCTCCCCCCGCGGCAAAGACTCGGCGGTGACGGTGCCGCGCTTCACGCAAGGAACCGTAGCAGTCGCTGTGGAGAGGCGACATGGCCCGGGATCGCGAGTCGAAGCGCGGCGCTCCCCAGGCGTGAGCGGAGGCATTCGGGCGGAGATCAAGGCGTGTGCGCCAGGATGGTGGAGCACTTTCGCTTGAGCAGCGATACCGCTAATCAATGCGTAGCGGACCTACTACTCTGCTTGATACCCGCGGTGCCCCCGGAGGTTGGCAGCGCCACCCAATGGACTAATGCTTGACAGATTCACAGGTCTAACTGTAAAATGTGTTGATGTTGCAACTCAGCCAACGCTCGCTCACCGCCTCAGATGCAGATGGCGAACTCTTTTGCAACCGCGGCAAGGAACTCGCTGCGGTGGAGCGGGCTCTCGATCTGGGCTTCAACGTCTACGTGTCCGGCTCGACAGGCAGCGGGAAGACATCATTTCTGCAGCGAGTCAGAGCGCAGCGCGAACGCTCAATCTTCGTGAACCTCGCTCGCGTAGACAGGATCGACGGCCTCATCGGCCGGCTCGCCTCATCAATTGATCCCGGCATCAACAGAAGCCGTTGGCCTCGCGGCTTCGATCCGTTTCCCGAAGAGCGGGAGAAGCGCTTGGAGAAGCAGGGAGCCGATCTCCTCGGCGCGCTGCGGTCGGCACTGGGAAAAGAGTCTGCTCCGTACACGTTTCTGCTCGACAACCTCAATCCGCAACTCACTCACGAGATGTTCGGACGCCAACGAGACGAACTGTGGCAGATACCGCTCCAATGGGTAATTGCTGGCGATACTTCCAGACTCGACCCACCAGCAGATTCGTTCTTCGAGACGTTCGTCCCCCTCGAAACTCTCAATCCCGACGCGATGCGGGATCTGCTCCTTCGGCGCGGCAAGCACGGCACTGCAGAGCAGCAGGAGCAGATGGCGAAGATCGCCAATACTCTTCCCGACCTGCTCCATCCGGCAACGCCACGACGAGTGATCTCGACAGCTCGCGCCGTCGTCCTGAGTCCCGATCCAGAGTCGGACCTGCAGCAACTCCGCGATCAGCAATACTCCCAGCACAAGCTGTCCGACACCGCTCGACTTGTACTCGACGCCCTTTACGACGTTGGGCCCGCTCACGCCGGCAACGAACAACTCTTGGCACAGGTCGGCGCTACGCGAAGCCGAGTCGCTCAGCTTCTCAAGGAGTTGGAAGAAGCACAACTGGTTCGATCCGCGCGGGAGGGCAAGCGGAGGGTATACGCACCTGCCCTTGGCGAAAGCCGGCCAGTCAAGAGCGCAAAGTAAGAGGTTCGGTGAGTTCGCCAGCAGGGGCGGAAGCGATACCGTGAGTGACGATCTTCTCGCGCACCTCGCTGGCAGATACGCCTTCGACGGTACTCCGATGCCCCACGATCTCGGGGCGTATCATGTGCCGTTCGACCTCATGCTCGGCGAAAATCATGTCGAGGGCCGGCTTCAGTCCGCTGCCGTCGGCGGCGAGCGAGTCGCTCTGATCGCTGACAGCGGAGCTGGGAAGTCGAGCGTGGTCCGGTACGTGCTCGGGCCCGACGCACCTGATGTTGCCCCCATCCTCGTGCCCGTGAACGCGCTCGGTCAGGGTGCCGGCACGCCTGATCGGGTTGCAGACGAGATTCTCGCCCTCTTCGGACGTTACGCCCGACAAGTGACGACAGAAGCAGTCACCGGATTGAGCAGGCGAGTGACCGAGGCGCGCCGGCAGTCGGACGGCATCGGACTCAATCTCCACTGGCTCCGAGTAGGACGAGCCAAGGAAGTGGAGCGCCAGACAGCGACGGACTCGCTGATCACCCTTAGGGAGAAATCGGAAGCCATTGATCTGACACTGCTCGGGATCCACCAAGACGGCCTACAACCCGTGGTGGTCTTTGATGACTCGGATCGGTGGCTCGCTGGGGGCGGGCGGGAGATGGTCCCCCAATTCTTCCGCGAGGTGGTGCGCTGGTTGACCGACTTCCCCACCTCAGTCGTAGTCGCCACACATACGCGCTACCTAGAGCCGGATGCGGGGCGTGCTGCAAACTTGCTGGAGTTCTTGGATACGCGCATTGAGGTTCCTCGCGTGCCCAGCGCGGACATGCTCGCACGGATCCTCGAACGACGCATCACCCGCAATACGGAGGAGACACTGCACAGCGATGCAGTCCTGTCAGACGTCGTGTCGGATCAGGCAATCGAGGCGTTGTTCGACCACTACTCCCAGAGTGTGCCGCTGCGACGGGCGCTCCAAACGGCTCACATCGCTCTCGCCGACGCCGTAAGTGCTGGAGCACAGACGATCGAGGCCAGTCACATCACCGCTGCGCAACAGGCATGACTGAGACCACGCCGGGGAGGTGACCGACGTCATGACGACAACTGAGTTCCCCGAACTGGGCTTCTACGGGCTGGCCGGCCAGCCTGCGAGTTCCCGTGACCTGCTGGAGGAGGTCCGTGCGGGCGAGGCGATGGGCCTCGGCACGGTGTTCATCTCCGAGCGCTACAACAAGAAGGAGGCGGCGACGTTGTGCGGGGCGGCCGCAGCGGTGTCGGACTCGATCACGATCCACTGCGGCGTCACCAACAGCAACACCCGCCACCCGCTGCTCGCCGCCGGATTCGCCTACACCATGCAGAGCCTCAGCGGCGGCCGGTTCGTGCTGGGCATCGGCCGGGGCATCCCCATCCTGCAGCAGTTCATGGGGGTCCCGGAGATCACCACGGCCGAGATGGAGGATTTCGCCGGCATCATGCGACGGCTCTTCCGCGGCGAGATCGTCGCCAACCACGACGGTCCGGCGGGCCGCTTCCCGGCACTGCTGCTGGACCCGACTCTCAATGAGCACCTGCCGATGAGCATCGGCGGTTTCGGCCCGAACTCCCTGCGCCTCGGCGGGCGTTGCTTCGACGACGTGATCCTGCACACGTTCTTCGCCGACGAGACGGTGACCCGTTGTGTCGAGACGGTGCGCTCCGCCGCCGAGAGGGCGGGCCGCGACCCCGGCGACGTGCGGGTCTGGTCGTGCCTGGCCACGATCTCCGACGAGGTCCCCTACGAGAAGCGGCTGATGAAGTCGGTCGGCCGGCTGGCCAGCTACCTGCAGGCCTACGGCGACCTGCTGGTGCGGGTGAACCGCTGGGATCCGGCCGTCCTGGAGAGGTTCTTCGCCGACGAGGTGGTGGCCACGCACCGCATGACCGCACTCGACGCCACCGGCACGACGGAGGTGCTCGAACACGTCGCCACGCTCATTCCCGACGAGTGGTACGCCGCCAGCGCCACCGGGTCGCCGGAGCAGTGCGCCGAGGCCGTCCGCCACCAACTCCACCTGGGATGCGACGGCGTAATCATGCACGGCGCCACCCCGGCCGAACTCGCACCGGTCGTCGACGCCTACCGCCGCAGCCGGCCGTGACCGGCGAGAACTCGATTCCCACCCTCGAGGAGATCACCGCCGGGTGGCTGAGCGAGCGGGTGCGCGCCGCCGGATACCCAGATGCCGACGTCTCCGACTTCCACTACGACGTCATCGGCCTACCCCACGTCAGCGGGTGTTGCCGGTTCAGGTTGCAGTACGCCCGGCCGAGGCCCGAGTACCCGGCCACGATCATCGGGAAGTTCCCCTCCGCCGACGCCACGACCCGCGACTTCTCCAGCGTGATCTACGCCAACGAGGTCGCCTTCTACCGCGAGCTGCAGCCAAGGGTGACCATCCCGACCCCGGTTTGCTTCCACGCCGACATCGATGGCGCCCGCTCGGCGTTCGTGCTCCTGCTCGAGGACATGCACCCGGCGCGGCAGGGCAACCAGATCGAGGGATGCGGGCCGGACCTCGCACGCGCCGCGGTCCTGCAGTTGGTCGAACTCCACGGGCCCACCTGGTGTGACGCGTCCTTGCTGCAGTCCGGCTGGCTGGCCCATGACGACGCGGCCGGATTCCAGGACCTGCTCAGCCAGCTCTACCGGGACTTCCTGCCCGAACCGCTCGAGACGTTCGGCGAGGACCTGTCCGCTGAAGCGAAGGCACTCTTGGAGCGCGTCGGGGAGGCCTCGGTGTTCCCGGTGGGCGTTCCCGATCCTCACCCGTTCTGCGTCGTCCACGGCGACTACCGGCTGGACAACCTGCTTATCGACGAGCGCCCGGCCCCGCCGCGCATCACCGCCGTCGACTGGCAGACGATGGGCGTCACCAACCCGCTCACCGATGTCGCCTACTTCATTGGGGCGAGCCTGCGACCCGCCAATCGCCGCGAGGCCGAGGAGAGTATGGTGCGCGCCTACCACGAGGCGCTCTGTGAGGCCGGAATCGGCGACTTCGGCTGGGCGGCGTGCTGGGAGGGATATCGCCGGGCGTCGCTCTACGGGTTGGGAATCGCGGTGCTGGCACGGGGGGTCGCCGCCCGCAACCCCGACGGCGACGCACTGTTCCGGGTGCTGCTGCAGCGCCACGCCGCCCACGCCCTCGATCTGGGTGCGGAAGAGTTCCTGGACTGAGTGGCCACCTGGCCGTCTGTCGCGCCCGGACTGGCTCTCCGGATCAGAGCGACTGGCGCTGGGAATCCTCGGCGATGGTGTCCCACTCGCTCCAGGAGCCGTCGTAGACCGACACGCCATCGCCGAGGCCGGCCACCTCGTAGGCCAGGGCGGTGCCGCAGGCCCCCACGCCGCCCCGGCAGTACAGGATCGTGCGCGGCGAAGGATCGGTGTTGGCCAGGATCGTGTCCCGACAACTCTCCGGCGGGCGCATAAGACCGTCGTCGTCGTCGAGGAACTCGATACCGGGCAGGTAGGCGCTGCCGGGGATCATGGCACCGTCCTCGACCCGCGCCGGCGCCATGCGGCAGTCCACCAGACCGACCGACGGGTCGTCGAGGGCCTCGGCAACGTCGACGTGCGTGGCGTAGGCGGCCGAGCGTGGCCGGGCTGTGAAGTCGCCGCGGGGCCAGCGAGGCACCTCGGTGCTGAGCGGGCGCCTCTCGGCGATCCAGCGACCGATGCCGCCGTCTAGCACTGCCACGGCGTCGTGGCCATAGACCCGCAGTGCCCACCACAGCCGGGCGGCCACGGTGACATGCCCGTCGTCGTAAGCAACAACTGTCGTCCGCTCCCCGATGCCGGCGGCGGCCATCGCCGCGGCGAACTCCTCCGGCTGCGCCAGCATCCCCGGAATGGGGTGGTCGGGATCCGCCCAGTGCGTGTCCCAGCGCAGGTGCACGGCGCCGGGGATGTGCCCGGCGGCGTACTCGGCGTCGGGGTCCCGCATGTCGAACGGCTTCAGGTACCAGCGGCAGTCCACGACCCGCACGTCGTCGTCGCCGGCATCCAGCTGTTCTGCCAGCCAGGCGGTGCTCACCAGGGGACTGGCCGCGGCCGGTGCGTCACCGGTCACTACAGCGCCTGCTGTCCCGGGACGACCCGAAGCGCCGGCTGCGCCCGGAGTGCGAACGCTGCCTCACAGCTCACGAGAGGTCGTGCGACGCTCGACACGACAGCGCTCACGACGGTTTCCGACGCACGGCGGGCACCACCTCAGCAGCCAGCGCCTCGACCGCCCAGGTGGGATCGGGCCCCAGCGTGTACCACAGCAGCGGCATCGCCATTCCGGCGGCGCCGAAGGGAATCAGGCGCTCGATCACCTCATCAGTGTCGCCCGTCACGGCGAACGTGTCGATGAGCTGCCCGCTCACCGTTGCGGTCCCGGCGGCCAGCCCGTCCCGCCGCACGGCGACACGAACCGCCGCCACCGCCTCGGGGTCGGCGCCCGAGCGGTCCACCACCACGCCCTCAACCCGCGCCAGGTAGTAGGCCAGCACCTCGCAGACCTCCCGGCGAGCCGCGGCCCGGTCACGGTCCAGGCTGGTGAGCACGTTGCCGGAGATGAGCACCTCACCGGGGTCGCGCCCCCCGGCCCGCGCACCTTCGGCGATCCGCTCGGCGGCCCACGCCACGTATGCGGGGCTCATCAGAGCGCCCAACTGCACCCCGTCCGCCCAACGCCCGGCCGCAGTCAGCATCCGGGCGTTAACGGCGCCGACGTCCACGGGCACCGGCGCCGGGGATGCCAGGTCGAGACGCAGATCGGCATCGGCGTCGAACGTCTCCGGCTCGAACCCCACCGAACCGCCCGCCAGCAACGACCGCATGACCCGCACGGCCTCGACGGTGTTGCTGTACGGCAGCCAACCCTCCGGATCGCACCCGAAGGCCCGCATCGTCCACTCGCAGGCGCCAACACCGAACCGCACACGCCCCGGCCCGATGTCAGCAAGCGTTGCGGCCTCCAGGGCGAGCAGCAGCGGATGCCGCGTAACAGGGTTCGCAACCCCGACGCGAACTGTGACCCGCTGCGTCCGCGCCAGGATCGCAGCCGCCACAGAAGTCGTGGATCGATGCAACCGGCTCTCCGGGATCGACACCTCGTCATACCCCAACTCATCGGCCTGAACACCCTGCGCCAGCGTGACAGCCGCCGGCGCCTCGTTCGAGAGAGACAACCCCACACCGGCAAACTGCGCAGCCGACAAGTTCATGACACTCAGTCTGCCCTGGCGGGCACACGCATGCCTCCACCGGGATGGCGGTTACCGTGGTCCGATGCAACGAGGGGGGATACCGGAGATCGAGGCGGCGCTCGGCACCCCCGAATTCCAGGACCACATGCACGACGTGTTCGCCGAACTCCGCGAGCGCGCACCGGTCTACTGGAGTCCCTCGCTCAACTACTGGCTGGTCACACGGTTCGACCTTGTCGAGGAGGTGCTGCGCAGTCCCGACGACTACTCCAGCCACGGCGCCGAGGGGGCCTACATCCGGCGGCTTCCCTCCGAGGTGATCGAGAGCCTGGAGGTCCTGCCCTACCACTTCGGTCAGCCGGGGCTGATCCATTCCGACGGCGCCAAGCACACGGCGCTACGCCGAGCGGTCAACCCCCCGTTCACGCCCGCGGCGCTCGCCCCGCTCATCGTGGACATCCGCCGAGAGGCGGCGGCACTGCTGGCGCCCGCCGAGGAAGCCGGGGTCCCGTTCGATGTCGTCGAGGTCCTTGCCAAGCCACTGCCCGTCAAGGTCATTGCCGGCCTCCTAGGCGTCCCGGCCGACGCCCTCGACCGGTTTCCGGGCTGGTCGGTGCAGTTGGCCCGGTTCTTCACCGGCCCGCTCCCGGTGCCCGAAATCGCCCGCGACCTCGACGGGACCCTCGTGGAGTGGCGAGGATTCGTCGGCGACCTCATCGACCGGCGCAGCGCCGAGCCCGCCGACGACTTCGTGAGCGTGGTCGCCGCCGCCATCGACACCGGGCGCATGGGTCGCCAGGACGGGATCGCCATCGTTGTGCACGCCCTGCAGGCCGGCCACGAGACGTCCACAAACCTCATCGCCACGAGCATCTACCTACTGCTGGCTCATCCTGAGCAGCTCGAATTGGCCAGATCTGCACCGCGGTGGCTGGAGTTCGCCATCGAGGAGGTGTTGCGCTTCGAGGCACCCGCCCTCAACGGGCGGCGGACCGCGACGAGGTCACTGAACCTGGGCGGCCAGTCGATCGAGGCCGGCGACACCGTCGTGGTCAACATCGCCGCGGCGCACCGGGACCCCGCTCAGTACCCCGATCCCGGGCGGTTCGACATCACGCGGCGCCTCACCAAGGCCGACCACATGGGTTTCGGCCGCGGCCCGCACTTCTGCCTCGGCGCGTCCCTCGCCCGCCTGGAGGTCGCCGTTGCCCTCGACGAGTTTCTGAGGAGGTTCCCCCACGCCACGCTGGTGGACGAGGCGCCGCGCTGGAAAGCGCCCCGCGACCAGCGGGGCCTGGCCGAGTTGTGGGTCGAACCCGGCGGCACAGTGGCCGCGTCGAGCACCCTCGCCGCGGTCGCCACGCGGGACGCCGTCGAACGGAGCACCGATGACTGCTGAGCAGGATCCCTCGACCAAGCGTTTCCGGCTCTGGATCGACGATGCCTGCATCAGCTCGGGTCAGTGCGTGCTCATCGATCCGGAGCTGTTCGGCTTCGACGACGACGGCACCACCCGGGCGCTCGTCACCGCGGTGACCGGCGACAAGCTGCCTGAGGCCTCCGCCGCCGTCGCCAACTGCCCCATCGGCGCCATCCACCTGGACCCGGTGCCGTGAAGACCGCACTCGTCGGAGAGTTCCCCGGCGTGTGACCACCGGGGGCCGTCAGCGGTAGCCGCCGCCTCTTCGGATGCTGTCGATGGACACGGCCAGGATCAGGATGATCCCCCGCACGACCATCTGCCAGTAGATCGGCACGTTCGTGAGAACGAAGCTGTTGGTGATCACACCGATGATGATCAGGCCCAGGAACGTGCCGAGCAGGCTGCCTCGCCCTCCGGTGAGGGCCACGCCCCCGAGGAACACCGCGGTGATGATCTCCAATTCGGCGCCCTCGAAAGCGGCGGGCTGCGCGGTTCCACCCCGCGACATCAAGGCGATGCCGGCGATGCCCGACAGGATGGCCATCGCCACGTACGACCACATGCGGATGCGGTCCACCTTCATGCCCACATTCCGGCAGGCTGCGGCGTTGCCGCCGATGGCGTAGAGATTGTTCCCGATGAACGAGTGACGCATGAACCACATTCCGCCCACCAGCACCGCCGCGAACACCCACAGCGTCACCTTGACGCCCAGTTCCTCGCCCCGGCCGAAGTGGCTCCAGGCGTTGACGCCGATGACGATGTTGTCTCCCCCGCTGACAACGAAGGCGAGGCCCCGGAACAGCAGCAGGGTGCCGAGTGTGGCGATGATCGGGTTGACCCGGAGCCGCACGATGATGACGGCGTTGATGAACCCCATGGTGGCGGCGCACGCCAAGGCGACCAGTCCCGCGACGGCGCCGTTGACGCCGGCGTTGATCATCATGGCGGCGAACATCCCACTGAACGCGGCCACCGCCGCGATCGAAAGGTCCAGCCCGCCGCTGATCAACAGCACGGTGAGCCCGATGGCCATGAGCCCCCGGATGGAGATGTTCTCACCGATGTTCACGACGTTGTTGACGGTGAGGAAGTAGGGGGAGCGCTGCCAGGCGTAGATGACCAAAGCCGCCAGAGCGATGAGCAGACCGGGGATCGTCCATTCGTTGAGGCGCCTGAACGGCCACCAGGGGTGTTTGCGCTCTTCGGGCGGCAGGAGCCGATCAGTCACGGCCCAACTCACGACGCGGGACCCCAGATCGCCGGTCATGGCCGCACCCCCGGGTCCCGAGACCGGTTCACGACGACCCGCCGTTGGCCGACCCGCCGTTGGTGAACTGCGAGGGCAGCGCCCCGGTGATCCAACCGATGACTTCGGTCTGCGTCGTGGCCGCCGCGGGCACATCGGCCCACAGCCGGCCCTGGCGCAGCACCACGATCCGATCGGCGATGTCGAGGATGTCGCTGAGGTCGTGGGTGATCAACACGATGGCGCTGCCGTGGGATTTCATGTCGACGACGAGATCGTGCACCTGCGCGGTCTGCTCCACGCCGAGCGAGGCGGTCGGCTCGTCGAGCAGCAGGACGTCGCCGCCCTGGGCCACGGCCCGGGAGATGGCCACCGCCTGGCGCTGCCCCCCCGAGAGCACACCCACGTCGACGCGCACCGAGGGAAGCGTGATGTTGAGGCGCCGCAGTAGGTCTGTGGCATCACGTTCCATCTTGCGGCGGTTCAAGACAATGCCCCAGCGCCGCGGTTCTCTCCCGAGGTAGATGTTGTGGGCCACCGGGCGCGTCTCCACGAGGGAGAGGTCCTGGTACACGGTGGCGATGCCGAGAGCCATGGCGTCGTTGGGATCGGTGATCGACACAGGCTCGCCGTTGCGGGTGAAGCTTCCCTCATCGGCGTAGTAGACGCCGGAGAGGATCTTGATGAGCGTCGACTTGCCGGCGCCGTTGTCACCGAGCAGGCCGATCACCTCGCCGGGATTGATGTCGAGGTCGACGTCCACGAGCGCCTCCACGTGACCGAAGGACTTCGACACACTGCTCATGCTGAGGAGTGGGGGCATCACGACTTCCCGGAGGTTGGCGAACAGGTGCGGATGATCATGATCTCGAACCCATGCGGAACTGTCTACCGATCACGGTCGCGGAGGGTTGGCGAAACGGGAACAGACGCTCGACGGGCGTGTGCGCCCCGGCAGGCAAGGGCCGGGGCGCACACGACGGTCGAAGCAAGCTGACTAGCCGGGGTACAGCTCCTGGACGTTCGCGCGGGTGACCGGCGACACCGACGGGATGACCCGGTCGGGCACGATCCGACCCTCGAGCATGTCCACCACGGCCGGCACCAGGTACTGCCCGTAGCGCTCGGGGAAGAACGAGATGGTGGCTTTGAAGACCGACTCCTCATCAGTGCGCTCGCGCAGGTCCACGAGCGCTTCGTCGGAGGCGCCCAGGCCGACCGCTGCGGCACGGCCCAGGAAGCCGGCCTGCTCCAGCGCCAGGGCGCAGTCCACGCCGGGCTGGTCGCTGTGGCCGAAGCAGAGCACGTTCTGGGCGTCGGGGTTGGCTGTGGTCCAGTCGGTCACGAGCGGGAACACGTCGTCGAGGGCCTGGTGGGGAATGTCGACGTGGATGTTCTCCTCGGGAATGGCGAAGGACTCCAGCACACCGGCGATGGCGCCGTCGCGACGCTCGCCCATGACCTGCACCCCCGCGGTCCAGAGAATCACGAGTTCGGTCTCGGCGGGGTCCCAGCCCTGCTCCTCGGCGAAGCCCGCCAGGAAGCGGCCCGCCTCGAGGGAGGCCTCGAAGTTGTCGGGACCGAAGTTCTTGCAACCCGGATGGGGGCCGTCCCAGGTGATGCAGGGCAGACCGTTGTCGATGTAGATGCCCGCGATCAACTCCTCGGTTCCGGCGATCCAGTTGGCGAAGATCACGCCGTCGGCTTCCTGAGCGACGATCAGGTTGGCGCACTCGACCGTCTTCTCCTGGTCGTAGGCGTTGTCGCAGAAGACGATGTCCACGCCCATTGCGTCGGCGACCTCGTAGATGCTGTCGGTGACCGAGTCGGTGAACGGTATGCCCGCGAGGCCGTCGGCGTGGCCGATCTTCCAGCGCTCGGTGGCGGGGCGGATGACCGCCTCGTAGTCGCCCGCGATGGCCTTCACGTTGTGGCGCGCCACGTCGGCTTCTTGCTGAGCCTCGGCTGCCTCCTCACGGGCCGAAGCGGCCTCGGCCTGCGCGGCCGCGGCCTCCGCTTGAGCGGCCTCCGCCTCGGCCTGCGCGGCCGCGGCCTCCGCTTGAGCGGATTCGGCGTCGGCCTGCGCGGCCGCGGCTTCCTCGCGGGCGGAAGCGGCTTCGGTGCTGGCTGCTTCGGCTGCGGCCTGGGCGTCGGCAAGGGCCGTCTCGGCGGCCGCTATGGCCTCTTCGCTGCCCTCGGCGATTGCCAGGGCGAGGTCAGCGGCAGCCAGGGCTTCATCGGCGGCGGCCGTCGCCGCAGCAGCCTCGGCGCTCGCCGCGCCGGCGGCTGCAGCCGCTGCGTCTGCCGTGGCGGTCGCCGCACTGGCCTCGGCGCCGGCCGCGGCGGCATCGGCTGCCCCGGCGGAGGCCGCGGAGCCAGCGCCCTGAGCCTCCGACATCGCCGCGGAGGCGTCCGAGCGGGCCGCGCTCGCCTCGGCCATCGCCGCGTCGGCCGCCTCCTGCGCGGAGTCGTCCGCCGCACAGGCGCCGGCAAGCAGCGCGAGCGTCGCCGCAAGCGCGGCAGCCGCCCAGAGATTCCTACGACTGGAAATCATGTTTCCCCCTCAATGTCGTGGCCGTAGCCAGTTCCGTGGCCGCAGCCCGCATCGGCCACGCCACCCAACGTCCGGGGCAGCATAGTAAATGACGCCTGGGCGGTCAGAATCGTTTCGGACCATGAGCGGGGACACCGATACTCGCCTCGTGGAGGGGTCGCCGAACCCCGGGGCGCGGCGCACGACCACCGTGCGATTCTCCGTTAGCCTCCAATTCGGGCAACCGATCCAGGCGGGGGGAAGTCAGTGGCATTGGCAGCAACGCCGGAACAGAAGGAACTCCTGAACACCGAAGGGTTCTTCGTCATCGAGGAGTACCTGGACCCCGGTGAGGTGGCGGCGCTCAACGATGCCTTCGAGGAGGTTGGCGCCCGGCTCCGCCGCCAGCGCGGCATGGCACCCGACGAGCAGCTCAGCTGCCGCAACGGGCTCGTCAAGCACGAGGCCTTCCTCAACCTCATGGACCGACCGGACATCCTCCGCTACGTGGTCGACATCGTGGGCTGGAACGTTCAGAACCGCGACAGCGTGATCCTCTGGACGCCACCGACGCCGGGGCGGCACCCGTCGGCCCTGTCGCTCGGCTGGCACTTCGACTACGAAGAAGAATTCACGGGCATCGGCATCGACGGCCCCATGCCCTGGCTGGATTTCAAGATCGGCTGGTACGTGTCCGACGCCAGCGAGGAGGGCCACGCCTCCATCCTGTTCGTGCCCGGCAGCCACCTCTGGGACATGGAGCGGCGGGCCCGCTGGCGGGAGGACATTCGCCCCGACGACGTCTTCGAGCTGAAGGTGCCCCCGGGCAGCCTCATGATGTGGCGGCCCACGCTGCTGCACGCCGCCAGCCCGAACCTCGGCACACACGAGCGCCGGGCCCTCTACATCAGCTACGCGCCCCGCTGGATCCGCCCGTCGGGCCACGTGGAGCAGGACCCCGACCTCGTCGCCCGCAGCAACCCCATCCGCCGCCAGCTGCTGGGCGCCATGGGCAACCTCTCCCACCCGCTCGGGCCCGACCCCGAGAACTACCCCGACTCCCAGTACTGGTTCGCCGCCGACTGGGACAACATACCCCTCAAGCAGTGGGCCGAGGAGCAGGCCGGCGAACCCCCCTACGACTGGGGCACCGGCTACGGCGTGGGCACGGTGAAGGGGCCCGAGTACGCATTTCACGACAACACCGACCCGCGCCGCGTCTGAGCGCGCTCCGGCCCCACCATCAGGAGGTCCACACCATGAGTTCCAGCCCGACGGCCGGCAGGCCCCTGTTCTTGAATCGCGACGACGGTGTCGGCTTCGTGACCCCGGCCCCGGCCACCCGCGACGTGCGCGTGCTGCTGTCCCCGCTGCTGCAGGAGGGGATGGGCGACTTCGCGGTCGGGATGACGCAGATTCCCGCCGGGGTCGTTGGGACACGTCATTCCCACCCTGAAACGACGGAGATCTGGATGATCCTGTCGGGACGGGGGCGGGCGCGGATCGGCGACGAGGACAGGCCGGTGGCGCCCGGTGACGTGGTGTACACGCCACCGGGCACCGAGCACCAGTTCGTGAACGACGGCGACGAGCCGGTGACGGTGTACTTCCTCTACAGCCCCTCCGGCGCCGAGCAGCGGGTGCTCGACGGCGGGTTCCTGTAGGCAGCGCGCCGGTGTGGCCGTCCCGGCACCACCCGGACCGCCAGCCAGTGGACTCCGGCCCCGGATCGGGTCCGGGGCAGGCTCTCCGCCGGAATGACGTGAACGGGAGTGCCGAGTTCCGCTAGTCCCTGGCTGCTGCGGGCTTGGCGAAGCCGATCATCAGTTGCGAGAAGGGATCGTCGGGCGGCCGCGAGAACTCCTCGGCGGCGGTCGCGGCCAGCGCATCGAAGTCGACGATGCGCCCCCGGCGCAGCACCAGGCGCACGTCCGACAGCACGCGGATGTCGTCGAGGGGGTCGCCGCCCACGGCGACCATGTCGGCCAGCGATCCCGGCGTGATCCGCCCGGCGCCGGTGAGTCCGAGTTGGTCGGCGGCGGCCGAGGTGGCCGACGCCAGCGCCGCCGCCGGTTCGAGGCCCGCGTCGACGAGCAGCGACAGCTCGTCGTGCAGCGAGAAACCGGGGACCAGATGAGGGAACGGCGCGTCGGAGCCGGCGACGACGGTGCAGCCGGCGCCGGCGAGGGCAGCTAAGACCCGCTTCATGGTGTTGACGCTGCGCTGGCGGTCGAGGCGGTCGGTCACGTCGCCGGTGCGGTGCGGGAAGCGCTGCCAGACCGCGGCGATCTCGGGATGCACCCAGCGGTCGCGCCGGTCGTGGCGGAAGGCGGCGTCGTTCAGGCGGCAGAGCCGATCCCAGACCACCAGCGTCGGGCACTGCACGACACCCGCAGCAGCGAGTGAGGCGGCCGAACCGGCCACCTCGTCCACGTTCGTCCGCCAGCCCTCGACGTGGTGCACGCAACCCGTCAGGTGCTGCACCTCGCGCACCCCCGCCGACACCGCCGTCGCCAGATCCACCGCCGGTCCGAGGTGGGCGAGGAGCGGCAGGCCGCGGCGGTCGGCCTGCGTCGCGGCGGCGCCGATCTGCTCGGTGGTGAGGTGGACGTACAGCTTGACGGCGTCCACGCCCCGCTCGGCCATCTCGTCGATGGAGCGGCGGACGTCGGCCGCGTCGGTGTGCGAGCGACCGATGTGCGGCCAGAACGCCGAGGCGCCATCCAGCAGGGGTCCGCAGCAGAGAATGTCGGGTCCGGCCATCGGATCCGACCTGGTGCGCTCGCGCCGCTGCAGGATCCACGCCGGGTCGTTCCCGGTGTCTCGCACCGCCGTCACACCGGCTGCCAGGAAGCTGGGGAGCATCCAGTCCGAGATATGGGTGTGGCAGTCGATCAGCCCCGGCAGCAGCGTGCAACCGTCCAGGTGCCGTACCTCCATTCCCTCCGGCAACGCACCCACCGGCGTCACGCCGGCGACCCGCTCCCCCTCGACCACGACCGCGTGGGCATGCCGCACGCTCTCACCATCGAACACGGCAGCCGGAGCGATCGCCCAACGCTCCTGCGCCGCGGTCGGCTTCATCTTCGCTCCCCGTGCAGGCGGTGGCTGCGGGCGTCGGAGGGCGCCAAGTTGATTCGTGCGAACGGGGAAACGCCGCCGCCGGGAAACTCCACCGCCACGGCCGTCTCAGTAGATGAGGCCGCCCCCGCTCACGTTGAGCGTGGCGCCGTTGACGAAGCTGGCGTGGATCGACGCCAGGAACACCACCACCGCGGCCAACTCCTCAGGCTGGCCGATCCGGCGCAGCGGGCACGCCTCCGTCGAGGCCTCCTCGATCTCGGCGGGCAGATCATCGTGCTGCATCGGTGTGTCGACCTGGCCGGGAGCGATGGAGTTAACGAGAATGCCGTGGGGGCCGTAGCGGCGGGCGAAACCGCGGCTCAGCGTGATCACGCCGGCCTTGCCGGCGAGATAGGCGTCGCTGCCGAACACCGGGCCGTTCCACCATCCGCCCGAGCTGAAGTTGATGATCCGCCCGCCGCCGCCGGCGGCGATCATGGCGTTCCCGACGGCCCTGTTCAGGAAGAACGTGGCCTTCACGTTGACGTCGTTCTGGGCGTCCCAGTCCTCCGGTGTCACGTCGTCGGGGTCCTGGCGCCGCAGGAAGGCGGCAACGTGGGCGAGCGCCCACAGATCGCCGAGATCCTCGATGATGCCGGCCACGAGATCGTCGATGGCCTCCACATCACGCAGGTCGAGGGTGATCGCACGGTGCCCGGTGCCGTCCATTCCGGCGACCACCTCGGCCAGCCCGTCGGCATTGCGGTCCACGGCCGCCACCCGTGCCCCTGCCGCCGCCATCGCCCGCGCCGTGGCGGCGCCGACCCCCCGGGCGGCGCCGGTCACGATCACGGCGCGGCCCTCGAGGCCGGCGCCCAGAGCCCCGTAGCCGACGCCGGTGAGGTCAACCACGCGAGTCGCTCGGCAATCCAAACGTCATCCCACCGAAGAGCCTGCCACGGACTCGACCCGGGGCCGGGACACCGGAGATGGATTCCGGCTTCCGCCGGAACGACGGGGAGGCACAACCTCCGTTGATGCGAGCAGACACAGTCATCCCTTCGCCGGGATGGCGAACGGCTCGGGATCGGCGAAGCGCCTCAGGACGTTGTCGGAGATGGCGGCGACGTTGTTGTCATAGCCGAAGTTGCCGAGGCTCCCCGACCAGGCGATCGACCCGGTCGAGAAGACCGCACCCCCGCCTGGCGTCTCGAAGAAGACCATGTCGGCTCGGATCTTCTCGGGCGCGTCGGGGTCGGTGTTCGGCAGCACGTCGCCGATCGACGCCACCATGAGGTCGTAGAGGTTCGAGTGGTTCTCCGAGGACGCCAGCACCAGCGTGTGCGCCGGCGTGCCCAGGGCGGCGTCGACCCGCTCGATCTCGTAGCCCGCCGCCCCACCCTGCAGGATGCCGAAGTCGCCGATGATCTCGTCGTCGACGCCCTCGAAGATGAAGGCCGCTCGGGGGTCGCCACAGGCCGCCGTGCGGCGGTAGTACGAGCAGGTGTCGAATCCCTGCGTGATGAACCCCACCCCGCCGATGGTGTGCGGTCCCCGACCGATGCCGATCCACGTGCCAGCCGGCTCGCCGGTGAACGTGTCGTGGCCCTGGCTGGCGTCGGCCCGCCAGAGCCGCGGCAGGTCGGGCCGGCGCACCTCGGTCATCCCCGAACGAGTGGGGTGGTAGGCGATGCGGTGCCAGTAGGTGTTGCCGCCGAGATTCATCAGCCGCCCGCCGCGGCGCACGAAGCCCTCCACGGCGTCCATCATGGGCGTGCTCGTGTACTCGGGATGCGAGCTGGTGACCAGGACGCGATAGGACGCCAGCGCCTCGAGGCCCTCCCGGTCCACGTCGTCGTCGGTGATCACGTCGTAGCCGATGCCTGTGCGCTCCAGCCACGCCACGATCAGCAGGTCCTGGCAGAACTTGTACATGCGGCCGTGCGGGCGGAAATTGGTGACGGGCCGGTGCATCGAGGAGTGCACGACGGTGCTGCCGTCGGCGTGGTTGTCGTAGGTGCAGCCGCCGATCCCCCCGAAGCGCAGCATCAGCAGATCGGTCTCGTCGAGCACCGTCAGGCGTCCGTGGATCATCTCGTTGAACGGGCTGAGGACGCGCATCCGGAGGTTCGCGTAGGCGCCGTAGGTGGCGGTCGGCAACAGGAACGCCACGTCGCTCGTGGGTGCGTCGGCGGCCGGGCGCACCGCGAACGGCACCCAGAACTCCGCCTCGCCGGCCCGGAAGCGGCCGGCGTAGCAGCCGCTGGCCCAGTCGGTGGGGACGCTCAGGCTCTGCGTCGTCTCCCAGCAGGCGTCGCTGATGTCGTCATTGTGGAAGTGGATCGCCCCGTACTCCTCGGGCGCCGCCCGCCAGTCCGAGGTCCGCCCCGACCAGTTGGAGCCGCCGACCCCCCGGGTCGGCATGTTCACCAGGTTGCCGTGACGCTCGTGGCCCGAGACGTCGATCACGTTCTCGCTGCCGATGTCGACGGAGAAGTCCCAGTCCCCGAGCGCATCGTCGGCGGCCGCTGCGGGACCCCGCCCGGCGATGGCCTCGATCTCCGCATCGCTCAGGGCGCGCCCGAACAGCCGCGGCCGCTCCAGCCGGCCGTTGAAGCACGAGACAGCGTGGCCCGCCTCGGTCTGCTCGGCACCGATGAGGATCGGCCCGTCCCCGAGCCCGGCAGCCGGCCCGCCGTGGTGCTCTTCGTGCACCCAGCCTCGATCCTCCAGCCGGTGCGACGCGTGACCACCTGCGTGAAACGTCACCCCACCGGCGCCGTCGCAGCTCACGGCAACACGTGTCCAGCGGGACTCGGCAACAGCGACATCGCTACCGACGACCTCACCGATCATCCCGTCGCCGGCGACGAACCCCAGACGCCCGTCAGGGTCCAGGAAGAGGCCAGCACCGGTGGCAGTGTCGTTGCAGTACGTGCCGAACAGCATCTGATGGCCGGCCGCCAGGAGCGTCGGAAACACCGAGAGCACGATGGTGAAGCCCCTCTCTGCTTGCCCTCCAGCACCCGCAGGCACGGTCACATACGACCCCGGATGGATGTCCTGGTGGCGGGCGGCGTGCTCGCCGCACACCGGCGTCGCCATCTCCGTCGCCACATACGGCGGCACGTCCGGGCCGTCGCCCAGGTCGGGGCTCAGCAGGCGCACGATGTCGAGCCGGTAGCTCTCGACTCCCGAGCAGGACGCCTTGAAGTTGATCTCCTCGCCCGCCCGGAGCGTCTGGCGGTCGGCGTAGGCGAGCATCTCCGGCCCCTCGAAGCCGGCGCGGACGACCGACGGCTCCTCGGGCGGTGAATCCGGCGCCCCGGGCGAATCCTCGCCGAACAGCGCCGCCCAGCGCAGCCGGAAGACGTAGCGCTCAGCCTCTTCGATGTCATCGAAGACGACCTCGGGCAGGCGCTCGACGCCCAGCGGGTCGCCCTCGGTGAACCGGGCCAGCATCCAGCGCACGTTGGAGCGGGTCATCAGCAGGAAGTGCTTGCCGACGAGCGGGATTCCCCGCATGTAGTTGAGCAGCGACTGCAGATCGGGCGAGTGGCGCCCGAAGGGCTGCCGCATGAACTCCTCGAAGAGATCGGCGCGCCCGCCGTCGATGCCGAGGGGGAGTTTGGGGGCGGCGGTGGTCATCGGCTCAGCCCCTCGACTGCCAGGACGCGGGCAGGGTTGGCGACGATCAGGGTCTCCACCTCGTCGTCGCCCCAACCGGCGTTGCGGAACAGTGGCACCACATGGTTGAGGGTATGGGCGTAGCCCCAGCCGCCGTAGGCCAGCAGCCGGGTCTTCACGCCGCCCATGTCCTGGGACACGAAGAGTTGCTCGAGGTGTCCCCGCGCGGCGAGGGCCACCATGCCCTGCACGATGTCGTAGTCGCTCGGCGGGTACTTCCCCAGCCCGATGAGTGAGTGGTCGAATCCCATGAGGTCATAGGCCAAGTTGGCGCCCCGCTCCAGCATCTCCATCTGGTAGGGCTCATTGTCGATGGCCGTGTTCATGTGTCCCAGGATCACCCGCCGCGGATCGACGCCCTCGGCCTCCAGGGCGTCCAGCACTTTGATGCCCTCGAACCCCCAAGGGTGCAGGTGAATTGTGATTGGCAGATCGGTCTCGCTGTGCGCCCAGGCGGCGGCGCGCAGCATGCGGAACTCCTCGGGCTGCACCGGGTCGTAGGTGCCGACCTCGCCGATGATGCCGGGCCGAATCCCGGTGTCGTCCACGCCGTTGCGCCACTCGTCGACCATCTCGGCTGCCAGGTCCTCCGTGGAGCGCTCGGCGGTGCCCTCGGGGTGCGATGCCGCCAGGTAGTAGAAGCCGCCCATGATGACGTTCAGTCCGCTGCGCTCGGCGATGTCACGAAGAATCAGCGGGTCCCGCGCCATGTGGCGGGGCGTCACCTCCACGATCGTGCGCCCGCCTGCGGCATGGAACGGCTCCAACTCCTCCAGCACCTGCTCCACGTCGGTCTGGTGGTAGTTGTCGGGGAACCCGCCCGGGTTCCAGCGCGCCTCCGCCGCGGTGCACATGTCGAGTGGCTCGGTGGTGACGACCGGGTAGCCGTGGATCTGAAGGATCGGCCGGCAGTCGATGTGCAGGTGCTCATGCACGTGCGTGGGCCCCAACTCGCTGACCGGCACCGGGCCGGTCACGGTCATCGCACAGGCACCGTTGGCGGTCGTGTCGGCGGTCATGGCAATACCTCGGAGTTCAGCGACCGAGATCGCACGGAGACGATGAGCGTACTCCTACCGAAGTAGCAGCACCGTGCCGAGCGTGAGCAATCACCCGCCGAGAAGACGCTGCCCGCCGGACGATCTCCCCGTTCGACACCCAGTCGGCGGCACACGCCACCGCGGTGGCTCCGTGTCCGAAATCTTGCCACGTGTATCCTATGGGATACACTTAGGTCGCAATGCTGGAGGTGCGCCAGACCGAGGTGTATGCCCGCTGGTTCCGGCGGCTCAAAGACAGGCAAGCACGAGCACAGATCGATGTCCGCATCCGGCGGCTGTCGCTGGGGAACCCCGGTGACGCAAGACCGGTTGGAGGAGGTGTTCCGAACTCCGCATCGACTACGGACCCGGATACCGGGTCTACTTCTCACGAAGGGGCCGATCCTTGATCGTCCTGCTCGCCGGCGGCGACAAGGACAGCCAGGGTCGGGACATTCGACGAGCACTGAACTCGCGAACGACTTGCAGGAGGACACGCTGTGAAAGTAACCGAAACCCAACAGTGGGACGCGGCAGAGCACCTGGAGACCAGTGAGGACATGGTTGCCTACCTGGAGGCGGCACTCGAGCAGGACGATCCCAAGCTCGTGGCGGCCGTGCTCGGCGACATCGCCAGAGCCAAGGGCATGGCCAAGGTCGCGCAGGAGGCGGGACTGGGAAGAGAGAGCCTCTACAAGTCACTGTCGCCGGGCGGTAACCCAGAGTTCGGCACCGTTCTCCGGGTGATGCGGGCACTGGGACTCAGGCTTCGCGCGGCGGTCTTGTAGGCACCGACGCCTTCCGTATCCCCAACCCTCACCGACAGCCCCTGCCGCCTCGTCCGGCATCTCGGCCTGCAGGTACCGATCGAACCTTTGCCAACGCCGCGATTGTCAGTATCCACACAGCCTGTTGCCAGCACACAGGTTTGGGCATGGCCACCAGCGATGTGACGTGGTTGACCGGCACTCACGGGTCTCAGTGGAACATCCCACCGGGTACCGCTTCGATGAGGTCCTGCGTGTAGGGATGCTCGGGGCGCGAGAAGATCTGCTCCGTGGGACCGCTCTCGACCAACTCTCCGCGGCGCATCACGTACATCCGGTCGGCGAAGCTGCGAACGAGGCGCAGGTCGTGGGTGATGAGCAGGATTCCCAGGCCGCGCTCGGTCTGCAGCCGACCGAGCAGCACCAGCAGCTGCGCCTGCGCCGACTGGTCGATGGACGATGTGGGCTCGTCCGCGATCAGGATGCGCGGCTCGACCGCAAGAGCACGAGCCACACTCACCCGCTGGCGCTGCCCGCCGGAGAGGCTGGGGGGAAACAGCCGCGCCTGCTCCTCGCTGATCCCCACCTCGCGCAGCAGAGCCATCGCCGAGTCGCGGGCCGCCGATCGGGACACGCCTTGCCAGACCACAAACACCTCGGCCACGGCGTGAATCGCCCGCTGCTTGGGGTTCAGGCTGGAGTACGGGTCCTGGAAGATCATCTGCACCTGCCCGCGCACCTCGCTGCGGGCACCGCCGCGGGGCATCTCGAGAGGTTCGCCGCGGTAGCTGACCTCCCCGAGGGTCGGCCGATGCAGCAGCGCCAGCACTTTGCCGAGCGTGGTCTTGCCGCTCCCGCTCTCGCCGACGAGCCCGACGACCTCGCGCTCCCGCACGTCTATGTCGGCGCCCTCCACGGCGTTGAACGCGTTGTGGCCCCGCCCGAAAGTGACGCGGATGCCGTGGCCCGCGAGCCCCGCGCCGTTGCCGGTCACGTCGCCTCCCCCTCGGCGACCTGCGCCCCGACCGTCGGCGCCCCCTCGGTCGCCATCGACGAGGCGAACAGGCAGGCGGTGAGCCGACCCTCGTGCTCGACGGGCAAGGGCTGCGTGCCCTCGCAGCAGCGGCTGTGCGGCGCACCCTCACCGAGGCGCAGGGTGAGTCCGCAGCGCGGATGGAAGCGGCAGGCCGACGGCCACGCTCCGACGCTGGGCGCCTCACCGGGGATCGGCTCGAAACCGCCCGCCAGCTCCATGTGCGCGGCCGCTACGAGTCCCGCCGTGTAGGGATGCCGGGACTGCTCCCGGACGAGCGCCTGCGGCCCCGACTCCATGACCGCGCCCGCATAGAGCACCACGATGGAGTCGCACACCTCCTCCACCACCGCCAAGTCGTGGGACACCAGCAGCAGCGACATTCCCAGTTGCTCCCGGAGCCGGCGCAGCAGATCCAAGATGCGGGCCTGCACGCGCACGTCCAGCGCCGTCGTCGGCTCATCGGCGATGAGCAGGGAGGGATTGCGGGCCAGCGCACCGGCGATGACCACCCGCTGGCGCATCCCGCCCGAGAGCTGGTGCGGGCGCTCGTGCATCACCGAATCGATCCGGGGGATCTCCACGAGTTCAAGGAGCTCGCGCACGCGAGCACGCGGCGAGACGCCCTCTGCGGTATCTCTGCGGGCCGCCCGCACGAGCGCCGTGAGCTGCGTGCCGATGGTGAGCACCGGGTTGATGCCCGCCAGCGAACTCTGGGGCACGTACGCGATCCGGTGCCCGCGGATGGCGCGCCAGGTCGCATCGGAGGCTCCGGTGAGCTCGGTCCCCTCGAAGAGGATCGAACCGCCCGTCACCGTGGCGGAGTGACGGTAGAGCGTCCCCACGAGCGACCGGCACAGCATCGACTTGCCCGACCCGGACTCCCCGACCAGGCCCACGGTCTCGCCCGAGCCGATCCGGAGCCAGGCCTTGTCGACCACGGGGATGGTCTCACCCCGCCGCCCGACCAGCCCGATGGAGAGTTCATCGACCGTCAGCACGGCACGATCCTCGCTCGGCGTTGGTGTGCGGCTTTCATCCGACGAGGTTCTCCGAGGCGCGCCGGCCGATCCCCTGGGCGATCAGCGACACGCCGAGGGCCGTGATCGACAGCATGAGGCCCGGGAACAGCACCGGCCACCAGGCTCGGAAGATGTGCAGGCGCGCGTCGTTCAGCATGGCACCCCACTCGGGGGTCGGGGGCTGCACACCGGCCCCCAGGAACGACAGACCCGCAACCGCCAGGATCACGACCACGAAGTCGCTGACGGCGTAGGCGAGCGTGAGTGGGAACACGTTGGGCGCCACGTGACGACCCAGGATGCGGGCGCGGCTGTACCCGAGGCACCGGCCGGCCTCCAGGTAGTCCATGTCGCGGATGATCAGCGCCCGGGCGCGCGCCACCTTGGCGTAGCGCGCCCACGCCGTGATGAACAGACCCAGCAGGATGCCCCTCGTCCCCCGTCCGAACGCCGCCACGAGCGCGATCACGATGATCAGGGTGGGGAACGAGTTGATGACCTCGATGGCCAGGTCTCCGGCATTCTGCACCAGCCTGCTGCGTGTGATCCCGATGATGGAGCCGACGATGGTGCCGACCAGCAGCGGCACCGAGACCGCCGCCGCGGCCAGGATGATGTCGATGCGCGCCGCCTCGAAGGTGCGTGAGAACACGTCGCGCCCCAGGTGATCGGTCCCGAACCAGTACTCGCCGCTGGGAGCCAGGTTGGCGTCGGGGCCGCCCCGGCGCGTGTCGTATGGGCTGAACGCCGGGACGACGATCGACAGGATGATCATCAGCGCCATGATGGCGATGCCGAACTTCATGCTCGTCGGTATGGCTCGCCAGCCTGCGACGAGTCGCCCGCGCAGGCCGCTCGCCGGCGCCGATCCGGCGGATCGCGTCCCGGCGTCGCCCAGCGAGGTCACGACAGCGTCCGGGAGCGGGGATCGATCAGCGCGGACACCGTGTCGCTCAAGAAGTGCACGACGACCACGATGAAGCCGAACGTGAACAGCGTGCCTTGCACCACGGGATAGTCACGCGCCAGCACCGCCCGGACGAGGTAAGTGCCGATCCCCTCGAGGTTGAAGACGAACTCCACGACTACCGCCGCTGCCAGGTTGGCGCCCACGATGTACCCCATGAGGCCGATCACCGGGGCGATGGAAGGGCGCAGCAGGTAGCGCCAGACGAACTGGGGCTTGGCGAGCCCCCAGACCAGCCCCGTTTCGACGAACTCCTCGGAGTTGGTCTCGCGGATGGATTCCTGCAGGACGATGGCGAAGATCATGCCCACCGGGATGCCGATGGCGATGGCCGGCAGCAGCAGGTACTCCAGGTTCTGCGGGAACGTGTCGACGTAGCCGGCGACGGGTAACCACTGGAGCCGCACGCCGAAAACAAGGAGCAGGAGCACACCGGTGACGAAAGGCGGCGTGGCGATCAGCGCCGCCGAACTGAGCCCGAACCCGTGCTTGTACCAGTTCGAGCGCGTCAGCCCTCCGAGCACGCCCAGCGGTATCGCCAGGATCAGCGCGAACACCATGCCCAACCCGACGAGCCACAGGCTGATCGGCAGCCGATCACCGATGGTGTCCAGCACCGGTCTCGTGGACTGGAGCGACTGCCCCAGATCGCCGCGCAGGACATCGCCCATCCAGCTGCCGTACTGCGAGACGACCGACCCGTCGAGGTGGAGTCGCTCCCGCAGGACCTCGACGCGGTCGGGAGTGGCCTCCTCGCCGAGCAGCGTCGCCACAGGGTCACCCGGGACGATGCGCACGATGGCGAAGGCCAGCAGGGAAACCCCCCACGCCACGAGGATCGCCCGCACCAGTCGACGCCCGATGAGCGCCACCACGCGGTCGCGCTTGGGAGCCTCGGAGACGCGGGTGTCGGTGGCGGGAGCCTCCGCCGGCAATGGGAGCGAGCGCGGCGAGAGCGAGTCGGTCATGACAGCGTGTCCTCAGAGCTGACGAGACGCAGGATCGCCGAGAAGATCGACTGGCTATCCGCTCGCGTCAGTACCCCAAGACGCCGACAGGGTGCCTGCGGTGTGTGCCGGACGCACCGAACGATGCGGCCGGCACACACCCCTCTTCTGGTCACGGGCGCTCAAGGGTGACCCGATGGCGTCAGTCGGCTACCCGCTCTCGGTCGCCACCCAGAAGTTCTGGGAAGCCGGGATCATCGCCAGGATGTCCGGCGACAGGCGGCTGCCGACGAGGACGGCGCGCTCGCCCATGGGGCAATAGTTGGCACCGATGTCGAGCGCCAGGCGCTGCACCTCGGTCTGCAGGCGCTGCGACGCATCCATGTCACCCCTGGGCATGGCCACAGCCAACTCATCAAACGTGGACGTCACCGAGTCGTCGGCGAATGCGACCGAGTTGGACCAGAAGTTGTCCGGGTAGAACAGGGTCCGCAGGGTCGAGAAGTTGGGACCGCCGCTCCCGATCCACATGGCGTCGTAGGCCCGGTTGATGATGTTGTCGATGATGATGGCGTCCTCCAGAGGCTGCACTTCGGCCGTGACGCCGATGTCCGCCCAGTTCTCCGCCAGGATCGTCGAGGCGTCCGTCCAGCCGGGGCGGGCGCCCATCGTCTGCAGCGGTGTCGAGAACCCGTCGGCGTAGCCGGCCTCGGCGAGGAGCGCCATGGCGCCCTCCACGTCGCGCTCCAGCGGGACGATGTCCTCGTAGTCCCACTCGCTGCGGTACCTCGACAGGATCGAGCCGCCCGGCTCGGCGGTTCCGAGGAACGCCCTCTCGTTGATGGCGTCGCGGTCCATGGCCAGGCACAGGGCCTTGCGCACCCGCACGTCGCCCAGCGGTCCCTCGACGTCGCTGCGGATCACGAACCAGAACGTGCCGCCGATGGGGTGCACGATCTGGATGACGTCGTCGGGCAGGTCGGCGCGCACCGACGCGGGGATATCGAAGCCCATGGCCGCGGCCCCGGTCGTCACCTGCAGCAGACGCGAGATCGGATCGGTGGCCGACGCCAGCGTGAGCTTCTTGATGACGGCCTCGCCGGCCCAGTAGCTGGGGTTGGCCTCCAGCACCATCGTCGGGGAGCCGGGCACCCAGTCCGAAACCACGTACTGCGTGGCGCTCACCGGCTTGGCGAAGTACCCCTCCGGGTCTGCCAAGACCTGCTCGTGCGGGTGCAGGGGCATGTTCTCGCTGCAGACGATCTGGTTGTTGAGGCAGCTGAACGGCTCGTTCAGGGTGTAGACGATCGTGCGATCGTCAACGGCCTCGGCGGACGCGAACGACGCCATCTGGGCGCCGAACGGCCCTTCGTCCCTGGCGCGCTCCAGCGTGACAACGGCATCCTGGGCCACGACCGGCGTGCCGTCGGAGTAGACGAGCCCCTCGCGCAGCGTCACGGTCATCGTCAGGCCGTCCTCGGAGAACTCCGGGAAGTCCGTCGCCAAGTCCGGGACGTAGTCGCCCTGCGGGTCATAGCGGTACAGGTAGCCACCGAAGGCCAAGAGGCCCGCGGCGTGGGCCGGGGCGACGTACGGCGCCCGGGCGTAGTCGGCCTGCGCCACGAGGCTGGGCGTGCTGATGATCACGTTGTTGAGGTCGATGCCCGCGGCAGCCGCGGCCTCCTCGGCAGCAGCCAGTGCCGCTGCCGCCTCGGCTTGCGCCGCCTCGGTTTCGGCTCTCGCCGCCTCGACCTGGGCCTGCGCCTCATCCGCCGCCTCTTGGGCAGCATCGGCTGCGGCCTGCGCCGCAGCCAGCGCTTCCTCTGCATCGGCGACGGCCGCCTCGTCCTCGGCGGCTCGAGCGGCAGCCAGTTCGACCTCCGCCCTGGCCTCAGCGGCCTCGGCCTCGGCCGCCGCCGCGGCCGCCTGAGCGGCTTCAGCGGTAGCCGCAGCCTGCGCCTCGGCTTCGGCAAGCGCTGCTTCGGCGGCGGCGACCGCGGCCTCGTCCTCCGCAGCCTGCGCCGCAGCCAGTTCGGCCTCGGCCCTGGCCTGCTCAGCCTCTGCCTCAGCCGCCGCGGCGGCCGACCGTGCCGCCTCAGCTGCCGCCTCGGCCGCCGCCGCCTCGGCGAGCGCGGCATCCGTCTCGCCCGTGTCCTCGGCGGCACACGCCGCCAGGATCAGCGAGAGCACCATCCCGATCGCCAGGAGTCGCCTCGCGTGCTTCTTTCTCGTCATCTCATTTCCCCCTTGGATTGTGCGATGAACCATCAACAGCGTCGACAAGCGAACGAGGATGGACCCCCCCCCCCGGTGCCGCCGTATGCAGCAGCGGGCGTCGCCCAACCCGTTCTGTGACGTCGGGCACTCTAGTTCTTCGGGAGCGGCGCCGCCCGGGAGCGCTGGACTGCCCGGCTACCCGGGTGCCGGCTGTGCGAACATGGCCGCATGTGGATCCGGAGCGTGCCCTACGACGAGGCCGGCGACGAGCTGCGCCGACACTACGACCGCCAGCGCGAGTCGCTCGGCGAGGTCACCGAGATGACCCTGGCCGGATCGCTGTACCCGCGGCTGGTGGCGGCCCGCCTGGAGTTGTACGCGGCGACCGAGCGCTGCCCGTCCGCCTTGACCTCACGCCAGCGCAACCTCGTCGGCTTCGTGACCTCGGCGCTGAACGGCACCGTGCACTGCATGAGCCAGGTCACGGTGAAGCTGCGCGCCGACGGCTTCAGCGACGCGGAGATCGCCCTGCTGGCCTCTGATCCCGACGCCGCCGCCGAGGCCCTGCCGGCGCCCGACGCCGCCCTCGTGCGCTACACCATCGACCTGACCAGGCAGCCGGGCGAGATCGCCGAGGCGGACGTGGCGGCGCTGCGTGAGGCCGGTTTCGACGATCTCGCCATCGTGGACGCCAACGCCCACTGCGCCCACCTGAACTACGTGAACCGGGTGGTGACGGGGCTCGGCATCCACACCGTCGTGGACCCCGACTTTCCCGCCTACGACGCCATCCCGACCGACTGAACGACAGCGGGCAGGACGGCCCTCACCAGCGGCGGCAGGCGGTTCGCCAGGCAAACACTCGGATCCGCGGGCCATGGGGCGGGTCAACTAGGGTCCTCTCCGGTCGCCGGTTGGCGACGACCGCACCGGGGAGTTGACGACGGCATCCGGATGGGCCTCGAGCACCGGCCCGACCGATCCGCCGTCACACACAACCACAGGAGGGAAGACGTGACCCAAACCAGTCGATTCAGCAGGTTGATCGGTCTCGCTATTGCGGTGGCACTCGTGGCCGCGGCCTGCGGGGGCGACGACGATGACTCCGGCGCCGCTCCGGCGCCGCCCGAGCCGGCACCGGCAGCCGCGGCCGAGCCAGCACCTGCACCCGAACCCGCACCGGCCCCTGAGCCTGCTCCGGCCCCCGCTCCCGCCGCGGAGGAGCCCGCTCCGCCTCCCGCTCCCGAGCCGGAGGAAGAACCCATGGACGACGAAGAGCCCATGGACGACGCCGAGGAGGAGATGGAGGGCACGCTCGTCGCCGGCCAACCCGACATCAACGGCGACGGCGAGGTCAGGATCGGCATCGCCAGCCCCGGCGACACCAACGACGGCGGCTTCTACCAGAGCTTCGTGGACGGGGCCCGTTCCGTCGCCGACGAACTGGGCTGGACGGTGATCGTGTCGGACTTCATCAACCCCGTCGACGCCGAGACGGCCTTGGCCGACCTGGCCCGCCAGAACCTGGACTTCCTCGCCGTGGGCGCCACCGAGTTGCAGGACGGCATCGACGCCATCGCCTGCGAGGAGGAGTTCGAGCACATCGCCTTCTACCTCAACGGCACTCTGACCGACGCGCACCCTTGCTACGGCCAGTCCAGCGACGACTACTTCGAGATCCACTGGCTGCTCGGCGTCGCGACGGCCCAGCTCCTGGAGCGCACCGGCGCCACCACGGCCGGCTTCATCGGCGGCCCCGAACTCGCCTTCGTGGTCGTCGCCGCCAAGTCCATGGAAGCCGGCTTGAAGTCGATCAACCCTGACTACGAGATGGTCGTCACCTACACCGGTGACTTCAACGACGCCGCCTTGGGCATCGAAGCCGCCCGAGCCATGCTCGACCAGGACATCGATGTGATCCACACCTTCCTCGGCGGGGCCATGTTCCCCACCGGCGGGTTCATCGCCGAGAACGCCGGCATGGCCCTGTCGGCCTCGGCCAACACCTGCTTCCCGGGATCGCCGTTCGCGGGGGCGTCGCTGTTCCCGCCGGGCGCCTACCTGGCGGCGAACCTGCGCGACTTCAACGCCGGCACCTTCCGCGAGGGTGTCATCCGCCCGTTCAAGGTGGGAATCGACCCCGAGGTTGGCGCCGTCCTCTGCGATCCCACCGATGAGGAGCAAGCCACCATCGACGAGGTCGTGACCCGGATGGGTTCGGGCGAGTTGATCGCAGCGGAGCTCGTCGATCTGTCCGGCTAGAGCTCGGAACCATCCTGGTCCGGGCGTTACCAGAGGGGAAATGACTCCAGGTCCGGTTCTCGAACTCAACTCGATAAGCAAGCGATTCGGCCCGGTCACCGCCTGCGACCGGGTCGACCTCGCCGTCTCGCCGGGGGAGATCGTGGGCCTGCTCGGCCAGAACGGGGCCGGCAAGTCGACGCTCATGAAGATCGTGCTGGGCCTCGTGCCTCCCGACGCCGGCGAGGTGCTGGTCGGCGGCGAGGCGCAGACCATCCGCGACCCCACCCATGCCGCGTCCCTCGGCATCGCCATGGTGCATCAGCACTTCAGCGTCATCGACGCCCTCACTGTGTGGGAGAACGTGCATCTCGGCGCCGGCGGCCGCCTGGATCCGCGCCGGCTGCGGGACGAGGTGGCAGAGCTGAGCGCCGCCTACGACCTGGTCATCGACCCCGACGCCCGGGTGGGCGACCTCAACGTCTCGCAGCGGCAACGGTTGGAGATCATCAAGTGCCTGCGCCGGGACCCGGCGCTGATCATCCTGGACGAACCCACCTCGGTGCTGACCCTGGCGGAGTCACGGCGCCTGTTCGAGGTGCTGCGCCGGATGGTCGCCGATCGCCAGCGGGCCGTGGTCCTCATCAGCCACAAGCTCGACGAGATCCTCCACGCCACCGACCGGGTCGTCATCATGCGGGACGGGCGAGTGGTCTACGAGATGCCCACACCCGAAGCCGACGCCCCCGGGCTGGCGCGGGCCATGGTCGGCAGGGAGGTGTCGCTGCGCACCGAGGCCTCCGCACTGGGCATCCTCGGCGAACTCACCGCGGCCGGCAACCTCGAGGAGACAGCCGATGAGGCGCCCGCCGAGGGCCCCGTGGTCCTGCAGGTCCGCGGCGCAAGGGCGGTCGGAGCCGATGGCCGGCCGCTCCTCGACGGGTTGGACCTGCACCTCCGCTCCGGGGAGATCCTGGGCGTGGCCGGGGTGGAGGGAAACGGGCAGGTGGCCCTCACCGATCTGCTCTCCAGCCTGCTCGAGCTCGACAGCGGGGAGGTGGGGGTGGCTGGGGAGGCCGTTCCCGCCGGCGTGCCGGGCGCCATGGGACGCGCCGGCATTGCCGTCATCCCCGAGGATCGGCACGCCTCGGGCTGCGTGCTGGACCTCACCGTGGCGGAGAACCTGATCCTCACGAACACGACCGGGGTGTCCCGCTGGGGAATGCTGAACAAGTCGCGCATGGCTCAACTCGCCGGCGAACTCATCGACCGCTTCGAAATCGCCACACCGTCGCCGGACATCCCCTTGCGCCTCCTGTCGGGGGGCAACCAGCAGAAGGTGGTGCTGGCGCGAGAGCTCTCCCACAATCCGAAGGTACTGGTGGCCTCGCAGCCCACCAGAGGGTTGGACGTCGGCGCCATCGAGTACATGAGCGAGCAGTTGCGCGCCGCCGCGGATGAGGGCGTGGCCGTGCTGTTGATCTCCACCGAGTTGGAGGAGATTCTCGATCTGGCGGACCGCGTCACCGTCATTTTCCGGGGCCGCCTCAGCGAGGGTATGCCGCGGGGCGACATCGACCTGGAACAACTCGGCCTCATGATGGGCGGGCACGCCGCATGACTGCCGCAGGCCACTCCTCAGCGGCCGTCACCGGAAACGGCGCCGGCAGCAGCGGCGCCGCACCGCCCGAGAGCGGTCTCGTCGGCCGCGTCGAGCCCCGCTCGGTGCGCCTGGCCTTCCAGGTTGCGTTCTTCGCGCTGTTCCTGGCGCTGGCGACGGTTGCCAGCGGCGCGCTGGTGGCTCTGGCGGGTGGCTCCCCGACCGCCGTGCTCGACGCACTCCTGGACGGGAGCCTGCGAAGCCCCGGCGCCTGGGGTCGTTCGCTGATCGAGATGGTCCCGCTGGCCCTCGTGGGTCTCGGCGTCGTCGTGGCGTTCAAGGCAGGCTCCTACAACATCGGCCAGGAGGGCCAGTTCGCCATGGGCGCGCTGGGCGCCGCGGTGGTGTCGCTGCTGGTGCCGGGTCCCGGGGCGCTGATCATGGCGCTGGCCCTCATCGCCGCAGCCGCCGCCGGGGGGTTCTGGGCGGGCATCGCCGCGGTGGCCGAGGCGAGGCGCAAGGTGGACGTGCTGATCAGCACGCTCCTGCTGACCTTCGTGGCACCGAATGTGATCCTGTTTCTGGTGAGCCGCGACTACCTCCTGCTGGACACCACCGAGTCGAACAACCGGCTCGCCTCACAGAGCGAGAGGATCGCCGAGGCGCTGCGCCTGCCCAACCTGGCGATCTTCGGGAACAAGGTCCACGTGGGTGTGTTCGTGGCCCTGGTCGTGACCGCACTCGTCGCTCTCCTGCTCGCCCGCAGCGTGTGGGGTCTGCGCTTGCGCACGCTCGGCCTCAGCACCCGTACGGCCCGGCGTGCCGGCGTGCGCCCGGGTGTGGTGGGCGGCGGGGCGCTGGTGTTCTCCGGCGCCGCGGCCGGGCTGGCGGGCGGGATGTTGCTGAGCGGCGCCGCCTTCCGGCTGCGGGCCGAGATCGCCAACGACTTCGGTTGGCACGGGCTGCTGGTTGCGCTCGTCGCCCGGGTGAACGCCGCGGCCATCCTGCCGGTCGCGTTCTTCTTCGCCATCGTGCGCACCGGCGGCGGCTTCCTCACCGCGACCGGCGTCTCCCGCACGGTGACCGACGTGGTGCAGGCCCTCTTCGTGGTCGCCGCCCTGCTCCCCGCCGCCCTCATGTTCATCAGGGACCGCCGGGCCGCCCGCCGGATGGCTCTGCACTCGGTCTCGGACACAGCACCATGATCGGCAACATCGAGACCATCCTCGAGCCGACGGTTCGGTTGGGCGTCCTGCTGCTGTTCGCGGCGCTCGGTGAGTACGTGGCCGAGCGGGCCGGCACCATCAACATCTCCCTCGAAGGCATGATGCTGAGCGGCGCCTACGGAGCCGCCCTGGCGTCGTCGCTGGCAGGCTCGCCGGTCGTCGGAATCCTGGCCGGCATGGCCGCCGGGCTGGCCATCGCCTACATCCAGGCGCAACTCAGCCACCGGCTCGACATCGACCAGTTCGTCGTCGGCATCGCCCTCACCACCCTCGCCCTCGGCCTGACGACGTTCCTTTTCATCGAGGTGGAGATGACCTCGGGCCGGTTGCACGAGTTCCGCATCCCCGGACTTGCCGACATCCCGATCATCGGTGAGGCGTTCTTCGCCCAGGTGTGGTTGACCTATCTCATCGTGCCGGCCATCCTCATCGTCCGCTGGGTGATGACGCGCACCTCGTGGGGGCTGGAGTTGCGCGCCGTCGGCGAGAACCCGCAGGCCGCGGACGTGAGCGGCGTGCCGGTGCTGGCCCGGCGACGGCAGTCGATCTACGTGTGCGGTCTGCTGGCTGGCCTGTCGGGCGCCTACCTGGCTGTTGGCCTCGTCGGCGGGTTCTCGCAGAACATGACAGCCGGCAAGGGTTTCATCGCCATCGCCGCGGTGCTGTTCGGCGGCTGGCGGCTGTGGGGGGCCGTGGCCGGCGCACTGCTCTTCGGTTTCGCCGACGCCCTGGCGGTTGCCCTTCCGGCCGTCGGTGTCGAGAATGTGCCCGGCGCGCTGCTGAACTCGCTGCCCTACGTGCTGGCGTTCGGTGGTCTGCTCGTCTTCGCAGCGCGTGCCCGCAAGCCGTCCGCCCTCGCCGAGCCGTTCTCCCGCGGCGTGACCTGATCGCCCACGACAATCCGGAGGTCCGATGAATCCCGATCGCGCGATCACCTTCGATCCGGCCGAGAACAGCGCCATGGACTGCCAGTTCATGCTGTCGCAGCTCGTCGTGCCCCGCCCGATCGCCATGGTGTCGACTCGCAGCCCCGAAGGCATCGCCAACATCGCCCCGATGAGCTACTACCTGCCCGTCACAGGCGACCCGATGCTGGTCGCCATCACCATGGGGCTGCGTGAGGACGGTGGCCTGAAGCACACCTACCAGAACGCCATGGCCTCGGGTGATTTCGTCATCAATGTCACCACCGAGGCGTTCCGGGAGCAGATCGAGGTGGTCGCCATCGAGGGACCGGCGGAGAGCGACGAGTTCGAGTTGACGGGCTGGACACCGGTGGCGGCCACGAAGGTCACCTCACCGGCCATCGGCGAGGCCCTGGCCCGCCTGGAGTGCGAGGTACGGCAGGTGGTCGACCTCGGCACGCCGGGCGTGCCGTTCGGCGAGGTGCACCTCGTCGTGGCCGAAGTGGTGTGGGTGACCTACGACGAGCAGATCCTCAACGAGCGTGGCCGCATCGACCCGCTGCGCCTCGGCGCCATCGGCCGGCTCGGGCTGCGGTCTTTCCTGCGCACCGTCGAGGAGGGCACCTACTTCCTGCCCCGCGTCCCGTGGGCCGAGTTCGTCGCTGCCCGGGACGGTCAGGCCGACGGCGGCGCCTGAGCACTCCAACGCCAGGTGATGCTGCGAGGTGCCCTACCCGTCGTTCCGGCGCAGGCCGGAACCCACTTCCCTGCGGACCGGCCGGTTCTTCGGACCATCGGCCCCACCCGCGCTTAGTTGGGACAGGCCGATGGTGCCCTCGGTGCTGACGCTGGAGCGTCCTCGCACCGCCGACGAAGCGATCGACCTCCTCGCCGGCGACGCCGAGTCCCGGGTGCTGGCCGGCGGGCAGTCGCTGGTGCCGCTGCTGACCTTGGGATTTGCCGAGCCCGAGGTGGTCGTCAGCCTGGACCGCTGCGCGGAGTTGGATGACCTCACCCTCGAGGAGAGCGCGCTGCGCGCCGGGGCCATGGTCACGACCCGTCGCATCGAACTGGACCCGCTGATCGCCGAGCGCTGGCCGCTGCTGGCGGCCGCCGCCGCCAAGGTCGGCTCGCCGCATGTGCGCAACTTCGGCACCCTGGTGGGCAACCTCTGCCACGCCGACCCCGGCAGCGATCTCATCCCCGCCGCGCTCTGCCTCGATGCCGAGGTGGAGGTGCGTTCGGGCCGCGGCTCACGGCGGCTGAGCGTGGACGAACTGGTGGAGGGGCCCTTCGTCACGAGCCTCGAACACGACGAGTTGGCGGTGGCCGCCCACTTGCCCCTGCGCAGCCCGTCCTGGCGTCACGGCTACCGCAAGCTGGCGCTGCGGGCCGGAGACTTGGCCGTCGCCACCGCCGCCGCGCTCGTGCGCCTCGAGGACGACACCGTCGCCGAGGCCCGGCTGGTGGTGGGCGGCGCGCTGCGGCGGGCCGCCCGCATCAGCCGGCTGGAGTCGGCGCTGGCCGGCGCTGCGAGCGCCGAGGCCGCAGGCGTGGCGCTGGCGACCGGCTGGATCGACGACCTGGCGGGCGACCTGTTGCCCGACGGGGCGACCCCGCCGGAGTACCTGCGCGCCATGCTGCCCCGCTTCGTGGCCGCCACCGTGCGCGACGCCACCACGGGGGCCCAGTGAACATCGGAAGCTCTCCCGAGCCGGTGCGCCTCGTCGTGAACGGGCGGGACCTCGCGGTGCCCTGCGATCCGGGCGACACGCTGCTGGAGGTTCTGCGCGAACGCCTCGGGCTCCGCGGCACGAAGTTCGGCTGCGGCATCGGCTACTGCGGTGCCTGCACGGTGCTGGTGGACGGCGCCGCCGCCCACTCGTGCTGCCTGCTGGCCGCCACGCTCGAGGGCCGCCACATCACGACCATCGAAGGGATTACCGACGCGACACCCGATGACGCGGCCCCCGACGACGCGGCCCCCGACGACGTGCAGGCCGCATTCCTGGAGGCGGGAGCCGTCCAGTGCGGCTATTGCACGCCGGGGTTCGTGGTCTCGGTGAAGGCGTTGCTCGCAGAGAACCCGTCACCGGATGAGGCCGACATCCGTAGCTTCCTCGCCGGCAACATCTGCCGCTGCAGCGGCTTCGCCGCCATCGTCCGGGCCACCGTCGCTGCCGGAGCCGGCCGGTGACCGAGCACGCTTCCGCCCTCGGGGCGAACCGTCATTCCGGCGAGGAGCCGGCCCCAGACTCGATCCGGGGCCGGAATCCAGCCCTCAGCGGACCGATCCGTGCTGCACGTGGCGCGCCCGCAAGCGTCCTGGTCGCCGGACGGGCGCAATGACCATCCAGAGCGCCGTCGGACACGACGTGCCGCGGGTCGACGGGTGGCCCAAGGTCTCCGGGGAAGCCGAGTACCTGGCGGACATGGCGTTGCCCAACATGGCCCACGTCGCTGTGGTGCGCTCGCCATACCCCCGCGCCCGGGTGACGGCGATCGACCCTGCGCCGGCGCTGGCGGTCCCCGGCGTCCTCGCCGTGCTGACCCCCGCCGACGTCGCCGACCTTCCGCCGGTGCGCATCTTCGCCGACTCGCCGCCGGTGCAGCGCATCCTCACCGCCACGCCGCAGTTCGCCGGCGACGCCGTCGCAGCGGTCGTCGCCGAGACCACCGCTGCCGCCCGGCAGGGCGTCCTGGCCGTCGAGGTCGACTACGAGCCATTGCCCGCCGTGCTCACCGCGGCCGAGGCCCGTGACGGCGACATCCAACTGCATCCGGTGGCACCCGGCAACCGCGCCGGACCGCCCATCAACATCAGCCGCGGCGACGTCGACGCCGCGCTCGCCGGCTGCGCCCACGTCTTCGGGGACAGCTTCACCACCCAGCGGCAGTGCGCGCAGACAATCGAACCGCTGGCCTGCATCTGCGACTGGACGGGCGACCATCTCGACGTGTGGACACATCTGGATTCGATGTTCCACTTCCGCGACTCCCTGGCGGAGGCCCTGGCAGTGGACGCCGAGCAGGTGCGTATCCACCCCCCGGAGGCTCTCGGCGCTTCGTTCGGGCTGAAGAACAGCCTCATCGCCCCCCTCGAGCCTCTTGCCGCCGTGTGCTCTCGGACGGTCGGGCTGCCGGTGAAGCTGGCGCTGTCGCCCGAGGAGTCGATGTCGGCGACAGTGACGCGTCACCCCGCCCGGATCGACCTCGTCACCGGTGTCGACGACGACGGCATCCTGCGGGCGCGCAGCGCGGAGGTGCTCCTGGACTCGGGGGCCTACGGCTGGGGCTACGTGGTGGCGCTCAGCATGGTCGGCAAGTGGGCCTCGCTCTACCGCACCGAGCACCTGCGCTTCTCGGCCACGTCGGTCTACACGAACCACGTCCCCGGCGGGGCCTACCGCTCGGTGGGCACGGCGCAGATCCACTTCGCCATGGAGTCACAACTCGACGACATCGCCCGCTCCCTGGACATCGACCCGGTCGAGTTGCGGCGGCGGAACGTGACCCGGGTGGGCGACCCGCTGAGCTTCGGCACGACGATCCGCTCCTTCGGCGCCGAGGAGTGCCTGGATCGTGGCGCGGAGGCCGCCGGATGGGTGTGGTCGGGCAGCGTCGAGCCCGTCGACGGTTCGACCCAGCTCGAAGCGCCGGGGCTCATCGATCCACGGGCAGCACCGGAACCGCCACACCCGGCCACGACCTCCCGCCGCGGCGCCACAGCCCCCGCCGCCGGCTCGTCCGAGCCATCGGAGCCGCGGCCCGGGCCCGACCCTCTCGGGCGTAGCCGCGGGCGCGGCATGGCGATGGGGATGCACCACGCCGGGCTGACAGGGCTCACGCCCATCCCCGAGGTGTCCCGCTGCGACGTGGAGTTGGAGCCCGACGGCACGGTGTCGATCAGCCTCGGGGTGATCGACAAGGGCCAGGGCGCGCTCACCACCCTCACGCTCGTGGCGGCCGACGAACTCGGCCTGGCACCGGAGCGAATCCGGCTGCACAATCTCGGCACTGCCGCGGTGCCGCTGGACTTCTGGGGCGCCGAGGCCAGCCGCACCACCTACGTCATGGGCCGGGCCGTCGCCGACGGCGCCCGCAGGCTGCGAGAGGCGATCCGGGAGCGCCTCGGAGTCGAGCCGGCTGACGCCACCCCGGAGGTCATCGCGTCGGCGAGCGCGGCCGCCGGCGGCCGGCGTTCGACCGAGGCAGGAGCAGGGCCGGGGCCCGAGCGAGCCGGGACCACCGGCCCGATCGCCGTCGAGGGGTGTTTCGCCCCCAGCGACAGCGACCCGCTGCCGGTTACCGGTGCCCACTTCTGCGAGGTGGAGGTGGATCACGCCACCGGGCTGGTGCGGGTGCTGCGCTACGTGGCCGCCCAGGATGTGGGCCGGGCCATCAACCCGCTGGGATGCCGCGGGCAGGTGGAGGGCGGCCTGCACCACGGCATCGGCTACGCCCTCCTCGAGGAGCTGCGCCACGACGAGGGCACCCCGCTGAACCCCAACTTCATGGGCTACAAGGTCCTCATGGCCGGCGACATGCCCGACATCGAGGTGGTGCTCGTCGAGGATCCCGACCCCGACGGCGGCCCGCACGGCGCCAAGGGCGTCGGCACGCCGGTGATCCCCGCCATCGCACCCGCCGTCGCCAACGCCGTCCGCGACGCCATCGGCGTCCGCCTCAGGGACCTGCCGATGACCCCGCCCCGGGTTCTGGCGGCTTTACTGGCCAGCGAGCGCGCCGGCGGCCGAGAGATCCGCCCCGAGCCGAATGTCAGGTGACTTCATGGCGACTGCGGCCAGACGTGGCACAAGGGGGCGGGGTGGGGCGCTCGGGTGCCTGGTGGCGTGGGCGGTCGTCGCCGCCGCCTTCGCGACGAGCGTCCTCAGCACCGAGGTTGCGGCGGCGGACCAGGACGAGAGCCTGCAGGTGCGCATCGCGGCGCGCATGCTCGACGGCGGGAGCATGGAGTTCGCGCTCCAGCAGCGGCGCGAGGGGACCTGGGGAATCCGCCGACTGCCCGCCAGACGCTTCATGCCCGCCGACGCCACGCCCGGGCGCTGGCTCACCAGCTCGCCCCTGCCGGTCGCCGGCATGCAGGTACGCATCGCGGCGCGAAACGTCGACGGCGAGAGCATCGAACTCGCGCTCCAACGATGGAGTGAGGGGACCTGGGGAACTCGCCAACTGCCCACGCGACGGCTCATCCCCGCCGACGCCACGCCCGGGCGCTGGCTCGCCGGCTCGACCCTGACGCCGGCCGGAGCAACGTCCACCCCGCCGCAGCCGGAGTGGACGTTGCTCGCGGGCGGGGACGTGCTGATGGACCGCACCGAGCCGGCCGGGATCGACCCGTTCGCGGGCATCGAACCGCCCCTGGCCTCGGGAGATCTCGCCATCGTGAACGTGGAGATGGCGATCAGCGACCGCGGCGCGCCGATCGGCAAGCAGTTCACGTTCCGCGCCCCGTCGACGGCGGCCCAACGGATCGGCGACGCCGGGATCGACGTCGCCAATCTGGCGAACAACCACGCCAAGGACTACGGCCCGGTGGCGCTGACTGACACGATCGCCTCGTTGGAGGCCGCCGGCGTGGTCGCCCTAGGGGCGGGAGCCAACGACACCGAGGCCTACCAGCACCGTCTTCTGGAGGTCGACGGCGGCGTGACGGTGGCGTTCGTCGGCGTGTCCAGGATCGTGCCCTGGAGTTTCCCCGCCGGCCCCGACACGCCCGGCATCGCCACCGACGCCGAGTCGGAGCGCGTGCTCGGCAGCGTGCGAACCGCCGCCGGCGAGGCCGACGTGGTGATCGCCACCGTCCACTGGGGAATCGAGGTGGCTACCTGCCCGAGCGCCGAACAGCGGGCGTTCGCCCAGGATCTGTTCGACGCCGGCGCCGACGCCGTCATCGGCCACCATCCGCACGTCCTGCAGTCGATCGAGTTCGACGACGGGAAGTTGGTGGCCTATTCGCTGGGCAACTTCGTGTGGCACCCGAGACTGGGCATCTCCGGTGAGACGGGCGTCCTGCAGATCGACTTCGCCGGCGGCCGGATCCTCGGCTGGGAGTTCCATCCGCATCTGCTCGACGAGAACGGGGCGCCGCGACCGGCCGGAGGCGGTTGGCGACTGAACCGGCTGAACGACCTCATCGAGGGCGACTGCGAGCGGTACGCGGGAACGTCGCCCTATGACCTCACTCCTCCGGAGGACACATCGGGTTCCGCCGCGCAATCGGGTGCGGAGATGCGCCACTTCTCCGGTCAGCAGTTCAAGGAACTGCTCGATTCGGTGACGTTGCCCAACCTGGCCGACATCGCCGCCGGTCCCGCCGTGACCGGCGACGCGCAGACCGACGAGCGCATCCGGGAGATCGCCGAGGACCGGGGATACCGGCTCCAGCCTGTGGTCGCCTCACTGGATGAGCTGGTGCGCGTCGAGCAGATGCTGCTCCAGCCCGAGGCGGCACGCGCCTACGCAGCTCTCAGCGCCGCAGCCCGGCAAGCGGGCAATCCGATCACCCTGGCGTCCGCCTACCGTGGCTTCGCCACGCAGGAACACATCCTCTTCCGCCACTTGAAGGTGCCCTACACGGACGAGAGGATCCGAGCGGCGCTCCGGATCGTCGCGCCACCGGGCTACTCACGTCATCAAACGGGGTACGCAGTCGATCTGGCAACAGCCGCCCACGGGATCAACGAGTTCAGATTCTCCGAGGCGTACGCCTGGTTGGCCGCCGACAACTTCCTCGAGGCCAAGAGGCACGGCTTCATCCCGAGCTACCCCGCCGGAGTCGAGAACCAGGGGCCCGATCCCGAGCCGTGGGAGTTCTTCTACGTCGGGACGGACAACCTCGTGCCATCGCCGGCTCCCGCTGACGTCAGGCGAGTGCGCCGGCGACGCGGACCCGCGATGGCGGGTCGTGGCCACCGCGCCGCTCGAGCACGACCTGTGATCGGCCCCCAAGACCAGCGGATTCCGCCGCTTCGCCCACTACCGCATCCGGGCGCTGCTATACGCCGGCAAACCCAACTGGGCGCTACTCGCCACCGTCACTCCCCGCTAATATCCGAAGAGCCCGATTTCCGATGTCCACAACGGTTGGAAGAGTTCCCGCTCGCTGAGGCGGAGAAGGGTGTCCCGCAAGTGCGCCGGATGCAGGACGCAGGCGTCCAGCACAACCGCGTACGGCATCGGTCGCTGTCAGCGGGTGGCTTGCGGTGTGGCGGTGGTTTCGTACATTCCCGCGGATTCGGAGACCGAGACGAGCTCGTCAAGCGCCTCACGACGGCGCTCCGAGCGAGCATCCCGATACTCGAGCGCATCGATCAGGCGTACTCGTCGATGCCGCCCGACGTGCTCGTAGGGGATCTCCCCGGCGTCAAGCAACTCGATCAGCGCCGGACGTCGGATCCGGAGGAATTCGGCGACCTCCTGGGTGGTCAACTGCTGGTGGATGGGCGCAACCGTTACCGCCTTGCCTTCGACCATCGCCGACACGACCTCGCGGAGCACCTCGAACACTTCGGCGGGTAGGACATGCTCCTCGCCGTCCGGCCCGACCAATTTGGGCGGACCGGGAGGTGCAGGCATCCGAAGAATGAACACCCTCGCGTGATCGCTGGGATCAGCCCACCCGGTGTGCAGGCATTGGTTCAGGATCCGGAGAGCCTTCGGGTCCGGGAATTCAGTCGGAGGCAGCACTGTCAATTCATCGCGAGTCGTCATCGCCGACCTCCTCTCTCCGTTGACACTCCGTGTCATCACTATAGGTACGCGCGGTCGCGCGGAGCACATCAGCGACGCCCGTGCGGACCACGGTTCGCATCGCCGATGGCCCCTCAGGCGTCGCTGAGGGCGATGCGCCTACCGTGAGGGACGCCTGTCGGTACTGGACCTGCACTACGTCGCGCTCATCTGCAACGACTGGGCGGCGCGCAACTCGTCATGGCGGCTCTACGCGGTTGGTGGGGCGGGTGGTGTGATGTGGGGGTCCGCGTGCGCAGGTCGGGGCCTCGCGAGTCTGGCAGTGAGCGCTGTCGAGACGAGGAGGCCCCGTGGTGGGTGGTGTCAGGCGCGAGCTGCCGGGGTTTGGGACCGCTCCACCGCGGCGATTGCTCGCGCGTTCAGGGTGAGCTGGTCCACGGCGTGGCGGGCGATCGCCGCCGCCAACGTCGCCACCTTCCGCCCCGGCGCGCCGTCCCGGCGCGCCCGCCGAGGCGCACCGAGCGGTTCACCGCGCCCTCTACGCCCAGGCGGCCCATCAGCGCGCCCGCCGCCAACAGGCCCGCGTCGGCGACCAGCGACCCCTCGTCGAAGACCACCTCGAACCGGTCAATCTTGCGCGATACTCCACTCACAGGAAGTGCCTTTCGATCCTGGCCGACGGCCGCCGTCATTCACGGCCATTCTCCCAGGTCAGAAAGGCACTTCCCCGCATTTCCAGCCCCGACACCCCCACCCCATCGGTGGATCCAGGATGAACAGACGGTCCGATCGTTACTAATCAATTGGAGAGTCCAGCACTAACTATTCCTTGGCTATTCGTAGAGTTTACCGCACTGAATATACGGACCAGATGACACATAGGTCCCAGCCGTTTGCTCGGCCAATCGCTCGAGCGATACGTCGGCGGTGTTTACCCAACAACGGACGGAATCGAGAGCTTCGATCAGCTTATCGAGATAGAGTGTTTCTTTAATTCCGTCCCAAAGATTATCCCAGAATGATCCACAATTTCGTATCGTATCCCAAATTGCGTTAAGGCCTATTCCGATCACTGTGCTACCCGGCATACGAATGATTCTTGACAGAGTCGCCACTGTGATAATGTCACTTGGTTTCACGTTGTAATTGTCGAACTTGCACTTCGCAGCGGGAAGGCCACGACCACCGGAGGCCGGTCGTTGAATAATGGGACCATTCACATCTTTAGGCGGTTCCCCATCGGACCATGGACCCTCAGAACCCACTGAAATCCGCTCATTTACCGCACGGACAGTGAACAGCAACTTTCCCAATATCCATTTGTCATCATCGATTCCATCCATCCTCCCTTGAATCGTATATGACGTTGGAGGGCGAGCGTGATCCCCGAGCATAAGCGCAATACCATTCGGACGCACTTTCGCTGTATGGACGTCGCCATTACGTTCGCAACACACCAACTCTGTTGCACGCTCAATCTCTGCAAGGTAAGCCACATCTCTCCCATTTAGTGGATCTTCCGAGCGATTCCTTGCCACCCACCACGCGAGTTCGTAGTGAGTTGCATTCTCATCGCTCGTCCAAGTGACAGTTACAGGATCACTCTCAAAGGTCCGCTCATCGTGGCGAATCTCCGTAATATGAATCCGCCCAGGAGCCTTATTTCTCAAAGGAGCGGGAGAGCTATCGTCCTGCCTTGGAGTCTCGCGCTCAGGCGGGGTCACAATTGTTCTTGATACGCTTCTGCCGGTACCCACGCGATTATTGGCGGAGACCCTCACAGTGTAGGTTGCGCCCTTCCGGCCGTTGAGTGTGAATGACCTGCCTCGTCGCGTGTAGGTCTTTGACCACGGATCGACCGTCGACGACAGTCGAGGCCGCGAGATCTCAAGGGTGTACCCGGTTACGGGTGCGCCGCCATTGTTGGATGGTGGGTCCCATGTGACCCTGAAGCTGTCGTCATCGATCAGTGTCAGTCGCAAGTTGCGCGGTGCGGTCGGTCTACTTGCTTGTGACTGCTCGCCTGGTTCATCCATTGTCGGCGGCACGGCACCATCGTCGTCGTCCAAGGTCGGGGGCACGGCATCGTCCTGAGTGACCGTTGGAAGAGGTGTGTCAGTATCGATGTAGATGCTCTCTCTGACGGGGGTGCTCGGTCCATGTCTGTTCTC
>LXNI01000352.1_pt1 | contig 56064 bp, 43 predicted proteins | sample 809091 | NCBI WGS metagenome assembly LXNI01 (sample SAMN04870527, study PRJNA318959) | sponge metagenome | biome: 01000161; feature: marine sponge reef; material: water | host: Sarcotragus foetidus | place: Greece: Milos, Mediterranean Sea | collected 2013-05-29 | depth 5-7 m
GCAGGCACGGAGATGGTGATGCCTGGGGACAATACGCAGTTCAAGGTAAAGTTAATTCAGCCAGTGGCAATGGAGCAGGGGCTTCGGTTTGCTATCCGGGAAGGTGGACGAACCGTCGGTGCCGGCGTAGTTACCAAAATTCTAGACTGATCAAAGCATCAACGGGTGTAGCTCAATTGGCAGAGCAGCGGTCTCCAAAACCGCAGGTTGTGGGTTCAAGTCCTACCACCCGTGCTAACAGCCTGATAAATGAAGAAATTAGTTAACAATACCCGAACCTACCTTGAAGAGGTGGCTATCGAAATGCGCAAGGCTAGTTGGCCCCAGCGCAGAGAGTTGATGAATAATACGGTGATCACACTGGTCGCGAGTTTTGTGCTCGCATTGTTTATTTTTGGTGCAGACCGTGTGATCAGCAAGATTCTCGAATTTATTTATCCGGGCTAGTCAGCAGGTAAAGAAAACATGGCTCTACGAAGAAAGCCTACGTTCAGATGGTACGCTTTGCAGACATTTTCCGGACATGAAAAGCGTGTTAGGGAATACATAGTGGACGTGGTCGAGCGCGAAGGGCTCAGCCATCAACTGGGGGAAATACTGATTCCAACCCAGAACGTCTTTGTGATGCGTGGCGGCAAGAAGCGGACGCGTGAAAAAACAGATTTCCCGGGTTACATGCTGGTGAACGCTGTGATGGACAGACGTCTAGTTCATGTATTCAAGGAGCAGATATTCAAGCAGAAAAGAGAAGCGATCAAATGGTTGCCTTCTCGTGATTTTCCCGAGCCGCTTATGGATGAAGAAATCAAGCGGATTCTCGGTCGGATAGATGAAGCTCTGGAAGCAAGCGATAAGCCGGAAATCCCATTTGCACCCGGAGATGCTATTCAGGTGGTCGATGGTCCGTTCAATAATTTCTCTGGGGTTGTAGACGATATCTATCCAGATAAGATGAAAGTCCGCGTAATGGTATCCATATTCGGCCGGAAGACACCGGTCGAGTTGGATTATTTACAGATTATGCCCCAAGAATAAATTTTTCTGTAAATATGTGGGAACCCCGAAGTTTTCCTTACGTACCAATGGGCTACCCAGAATTTCAGTGCATCCTGATTAAGACTCAGTAATGGCTGTAGGCAAACCGGCAGAGAGCCTTATAAAGCTCCAAATCAAGGCTGGACAGGCAAACCCGGCTCCCCCCATTGGCCCAGCGCTTGGACAGCATGGGCTGAATATCATGGATTTTTGCAATCAGTTTAATGCGGCAACCAAAGACCGCATGGGATTGGTGCTACCCGTGGTGATCAGTGTCTATGCGGATAAATCTTTTTCATTCATAGTCAAGAGCCCGCCTGCTGCTGTCCTTTTGCGGCAAGCAGCTAATATCAGTAAAGGGGCTGACGATTCGATTCGTAACAAAGTAGGCACCGTAACATGGGATATGTGTCGTGATATTGCAAGGCAAAAGATGGAGGATCTTAATGCATTTGATGTGGATAAGGGTGCGGCTATGATTGCCGGGACCGCCCGCTCGATGGGCGTTATTGTAACTGGACGCCCTGTCTAGGTTTTTGATTGCACCATTCGATTAGGTGCTTGGATCGCTTATATCACAACAACAACTGTATGGCAAGGAAAGGAAGGCGCTATAAAAATTCTTCTAAGGTGATTGAAGAAGCTGGCGGTGGGCCGTTTACACTGCAGGAAGCTGCAAAGGTCCTTAAGAGTGCAGACCCGGCGAAGTTTGACGAATCGGTGGATATTGATCTCCGTCTGGGAGTTGATCCGCGTCATGCGGACCAAATGGTTCGAGGCAGTGTGGCTCTGCCGCATGGTACGGGCAAGCAAATGCGTGTACTGGTTTTGACCAGCCCGGATAAGCAAGAGGAAGCTGAAGCAGCCGGAGCCGACCATGTGGGGCTCGAAGAATACGTCGAGCGTATTCAGGCAGGCTGGACAGACATAGACGTAGTCATTGCTACGCCCAATGTTATGTCCAAGGTTGGTCGACTCGGTCGCGTACTAGGTCCACGAGGTCTTATGCCGAACCCTAAGAGCGGCACGGTTACCTTTGACATAGCCGGAGCCGTGAAAGCAGTGAAAGCCGGGAAAATTGATTTCCGTGTCGATAAGCAAGGGAACTTGCATACCGGGATCGGTCGCGCTTCCTTTAATGCAAAACAACTTGAAGAGAATGCACGTGCGTTTCTCTTAGAAGTTTTACGCCTGCGACCTGCGTCGGCAAAAGGCACATATGTACGCTCAATTACGCTTTCTACCAGTATGGGGCCTCCGGTCTCAATCTTACGTACGGAAGCGATCAATATTGCTCGATAGTTGGATGCCAGTGACGAAAGCTCAGAAAAGCGAAGAAGTCGCCCTTCTTACAGAAAAACTTGGAGATAAGCCCTCTGTTTATGTAACAGACTATAAAGGGCTTGATGTCGCCGAGATAAGCGGGTTGCGACAGGTTTTACGAGATGCCGGTGTGGAGTATCGTGTGGTCAAGAATACACTGCTCAAGCGCGCCATGGAGAACACGGGCGGTTATGATGTGGCATTTGACCATCTGTGCGGCCCCACAGCAATAGCCATCAGTGTCGAGCCCAGTGCAGCAGCGCGGGCGATCAAGGCATTCAGGAAAAGCTCCGGTCAGCCCCTTCCTGCGCTCAAAGCAGCGGTCGTGGACGGTGTTCTCTTTGAAGGAGAACAGATCGATGTGCTGGCTTCACTGAAATCAAAAGATGAGTTACTGGGTGAGGTGGTTACGCTTCTGCTTTCACCTATCCAGAATGTTATTTCTGCAGTAGAATCGCCGGGATCTAACCTATTGGCTATCCTGGAAACTCTGCAGGAACGTGAAGAGGCTTAACTAAGTCATTATCCCTTAATCTGCGGCGCAGCTTTGTCGGCTGAGACCGCCGCCGGAAAACCCATAAAAACCATGGCAGATTTAAAAACACTGGCTGAAGAGCTGGTATCACTGACGATCAAAGAGGCCAGTGACCTGGCTTCAATTTTGGAAAACGATTATGGCATCAGGCCGGCGGCAGCAGCTGTAGCTGTAGCTGCACCTGGTGCGGCTGGCGGTGAGGAGGAAGCCGTTGCAGAACAGACGGAGTTTGATGTTATTCTCAATAATTTTGGCAGCAGCAAGATTGGTGTCATCAAAACGGTCCGTGCAATTACAGGGCTGGGCCTGAAAGATGCCAAAGCACTTGTCGATAGTGTGCCAGCTCCTGTCAAAGAGGGTGTGTCTAAAGAAGAGTCGGAGGATATTAAATCACAGCTTGAAGCCGCAGGCGCAGAAATTGAAGTTAAGTAGTATCGGTTTGCTCAGCCAAAATAAGAGCTTTATCACTGGGGCCCCGCCGCCAGTAACTGTACCCATCAACATCCCCTAGGTGTGCATGTCCGAAAAAAATGGCCAACATGTGGCTCGTACGAATTTTGCTCGTTCGCGCTCGGTTCTGGATTACCCGGATTTCCTGGATGTACAGCTTGGATCCTACGAAGATTTTGTCCAGGCCAAACTGCCTCCCGATCAACGCTCTGATGAGAAAGGGCTGCAACGGATATTCAAGAACCATTTTCCTATCGAGGACACCAAGGGACGTTACATCCTGGAGTTTTTTGAATACTCTTTGGGAGCGCCCAAGCACACCATCGAGGAATGTCTTGCACAGGGTCTACATTATGCGATTCCGGTCAAAGCTAGACTGAGGCTTTCGGCTAATGATGACGACGATGAGGATGAAGCAGATGAAACCGTAGAGCAGGAAGTCTATCTTGGGGACCTGCCGGCAATGACAGAGCGAGGATCGTTCGTGATCAATGGTGCCGAGCGCGTTGTTGTTTCGCAGTTACATCGGAGTCCGGGCGTCTTCTTTGGTCAGGCGGTCCATGCGAATGGTACACGACTGTATTCAGCACGGATTATTCCAATCCGTGGATCCTGGATTGAATTTTCCACGGATGTGCAGAATGTCATCTGGGCGTATATCGACCGTAAGCGCAAGATGCCGGTCACGACGTTGTTACGGGCCCTTGGTTTTAGTGAAACGGACGAAATCATCCGCCTCTTCAATTTGGCGAAGGGGGTTAGTGCACGTATACAACACCATTTTCAAAGGGCAATCGGTGGTAGACTGGCGTTTGATGTCGTCAAGCCTGTCACCCCTGTACGCGATCTAGATAGTGAAACAGGCGAATTTCTTGGTGCATACATAGAGCAGGAGACTGGTGTTGCCATTGATATTAAAACTCAGGAGGCGGACGATTATGTCGAGATTCTGGACAAGCAGACCGGTGAATTGATCGAGGGCCTCGATAAGGAAACCGGTGATCCCGTCGAGTACATTAACGAGTCGACCGGTGAAGTAGTGGAGGAGCGAGTCATAAATCGGATTCTTTTACCCGCAGATCACGTAATCACAGAAGATGACTGGGAAATTCTTCACCAATACGAGGTGGGGCGGGTTTATGTGCTGCATGAGGAGAGTGCAGATTTGTTGGATACGAGTGCACTTGTCAAAACGCTTCGACGTGATCCATCCAGTAATCAGGAAGAAGCACTGAAAGAGCTCTATCGAGTGCTTCGGGATGCTGAGCCGCCGGATTCTGATGCAGCCAAAAATATTCTTGATCGCCTCATTTTTAGCGAGAAGCGCTATGACTTGGGGGCGGTTGGTCGCTATCGCATAAACAAGCGCTTAGGGTTGAGGGTACCGGAAGAGACGGTCACCCTCACTCAGGAAGATATCGTAGCAATAATCAGCAAGCTACTGGAGCTGCGTTCCGGGCGGAGCGGGCTGGACGACATCGACCATTTAAGTAATCGGCGTGTGCGTACTGTGGGTGAGCAGTTGGGGCTTCAGTTTTCGCTTGGTCTGGCCCGTATGGCCCGCACAATACGCGAGCGCATGAATGCGCGGGACGCGGACTCGTTAACTCCCCAGGACTTGGTTAACGCCAAAACTATTTCCAGCGTTATCAACACGTTCTTTGGAACGAATCAGCTTAGCCAGTTTATGGATCAAACCAATCCACTTGCTGAATTGACGCACAAACGCCGTATGTCGGCTTTGGGACCGGGTGGATTGACCCGGGAGCGAGCTGGATTTGAAGTTCGCGACGTGCACTACACACACTACGGGCGACTTTGTCCCATCGAAACACCAGAAGGGCCGAATATTGGATTGATTTCTTCGCTGTGTGTGCACGGGCGGATAAATCATTTCGGTTTCATTGAAACGCCCTATCGTGTGGTAAAGGATGGGAAAGTCACGGATTCCATTGTTTATTTGTCAGCGGAAGAGGAAGACGATGCAGTCATTGCCCAGGCGAATGCCCGCATTGATGATGAGGGGAATTTTCTGGATAATTTGGTACGGTGCCGCTACCGGGGGGAGGTTCCCTCTGAGCGTCCTGAGCGGATCCAGTTTATGGATATTTCTCCGAACCAGATTGTTTCGCCGAGTGCCTCAATAATTCCATTCCTTGAGCATGACGATGCAAACCGCGCGCTCATGGGATCAAACATGCAGAGACAGGCAGTGCCTCTGCTCCGTGCTGAAGCTCCAATCGTAGGGACGGGCATGGAGGGGCGTGTGGCAAGGGATTCCCGCGCAGCTTTGGTCGCCGACGGAAAAGGTGTAGTTGAGTACGTGGATGCAAAGCGAATTATCATTCGCTACAATCAATCTCACGTTGCGCGCAAGTTGGCATTTGAGGAGCCGGTAAAAGAATATCTCCTCACCAAATTCCGGCGCACCAACCAGGATACCTGTATCAACCAAAAGCCCATCGTCGAGGTAGGGCAAAAAGTCGTCGAAGGTACCGTATTAACCGATGGATTCAGTACTGAAAAAGGCGAGCTTGCATTGGGCAAGAACGTCCTTGTTGCATTCATGCCATGGAGGGGATACAACTTTGAGGATGCCATCGTTCTCTCGGAGCGTTTAGTTGCGGAAGATGTATTTACTTCTGTTCACATTGAATCTTTTGATTTACAGGTCAGGGAAACGAAGCGTGGACAGGAGGAACTTACACGTGAGATTCCAAATGTATCTGTTGAGTCTACCAAGGACTTGGATGAGCGAGGGATAATACGGATGGGTGCTGAGGTAAAAGCGGGGGATATTATCGTTGGTAAAATCACCCCCAAGGGTGAGACCGATCCGACACCAGAGGAAAAATTGCTTCGAGCTATTTTCGGTGACAAAGCTGGGGACGTAAAGGATGCCTCGCTGAAAGCACCTCCGGGGATGAAAGGGGTAGTTATTGATACTCAGCTCTTCAGTCGGCGCAATTCGGACCCTGAGTCAAAGAAGCGAGAGCATCAGCAGCTCGCCATTATTGAGAATAATTTTGAGCGAGACCTGGCGAGGTTACGTTCTGATCTTTCTGAGAAATTTTTTGATCTCTTGGATGGATATACGGCGGCATCTAATATTGAATCACAGGATGGAGAGATTATTGTGTTGAAAGGGGCGAAGATTCTTGAGTCAAGCTTTAAGGATGTGCAAGTACACGAGATCAATCCAAAATTCTCGGTAGAGGGGGCGGCTGCGGTAAATCGAAACTTGGGCAAGCTGTTCATGAATTTTGACGCAGCTGTTGCCAGGATTGACGCAAAGTTCAAACGTGGGCGTCATCGTGCACAAATGGGTGATGAGCTCTCACCGGGGATTGTGCAGTTAGCGAAAGTTGCTGTTGCTAAAAAACGCAAGATTCAGGTAGGGGATAAAATGGCGGGGCGGCACGGTAACAAAGGTGTCGTTGCACGCATTGTACCTGTTGAAGACATGCCATTTCTTGCGGACGGTACGCCGGTTGACATTGTACTCAACCCCTTGGGTGTACCCTCCCGGATGAATCTGGGCCAGATCTACGAGACGCTTCTTGGCTGGGCCGGTGCCAGGTTAGGCAAACGGTTTGCTACGCCAAGCTTTGACGGTCCGACAATGGATGATCTCACCGAAGCCATGGAGGAGGCAGGGTTGCCGGTAGATGGCAGGGCACAACTGTATGACGGATTAACGGGAGAACCGTTTGATCAAAAAACTACGGTTGGTCAAATTTATATGCTGAAGCTGAGTCACTTGGTTGACGATAAGATTCACGCCCGGTCAATTGGGCCGTACAGTCTGATCACCCAACAGCCCCTGGGCGGTAAAGCACAGTTTGGTGGGCAGAGACTCGGTGAAATGGAGGTATGGGCAATGTATGCCTATGGTGCTTCGAATGTGCTGAGAGAGATGCTCACTGTCAAAAGTGACGATGTGCAGGGGCGCTCCAAGACATATGAATGTATCGTTAAAGGGGAGAATATGCCAGCGGCCGGTACTCCGGAGAGTTTCAATGTGCTTGTTCGAGAGCTCCAAGGACTCGGTTTAGAGGTAACGCTTGAGTAGCCTCAGGTATCTCATTCAATTTTAACATCCAAAGGCTGACCCATCATGCCGTACGGGAACACCCCATCGCAGAGCAAAACGTTTTCATCTATCACGGTCAATCTCGCTTCATCCGAGGTGATTCTAGATAGAAGTCATGGCGAGGTACTAAAACCGGAGACGATTAACTATCGCAGCTTCAAGCCCGAAAAAGATGGGCTATTCTGCGAGAAAATCTTTGGTCCAGTTAAGGATTGGGAGTGCTACTGCAGTAAGTATAAGCGTATTCGCTATAAAGGAATTATCTGTGACCGGTGTGGTGTTGAGGTGACTAAGAAGAGTGTACGCCGCGAACGTATGGGGCACATTGCTTTATCAGTGCCGGTAGTGCATATATGGTACTTCCGTACACTGCCGAACAAGATTGGTCATCTGCTCGATCTCCGTACCAAAAAGCTCGAAAAGGTTATCTACTATGAAGAATATGTTGTAGTCCAGGCCGGATGCGCTGCCGAACACGGGATTGAGGATAACCAGCTCCTGAAAGAGGAAGACTACTACGATATCCTCTACAAGATCAGAGATGACAATAACCGTCTTTCTGATGATGATCCTGAAAAATTCATCGCGATGATTGGTGGTGAGGCGGTTGAGTTTATGCTCAAGCGCCTTCGGTTGGAAGAACTCTCGCATGAGCTTCGGTTCCAAATCAAAACGGAGAGCAGCCAGCAGCGTAAGGCGGACGCGATCAAGCGATTAACAGTGGTCGAGGCTTTTCGGGATGCGAACCGGCGTCTGGAAAACCATCCGGAGTGGATGGTATTGCGCGTGATTCCTGTAATACCGCCTGAACTGCGCCCATTGGTCCCCCTCGAGGGGGGCCGGTTTGCCACTAGTGATCTAAACGATTTATATCGTCGAGTTATCATCCGCAATAACCGACTCCAGCGCCTGATTGATATCAAGGCTCCCGAGGTCATACTGCGTAACGAGAAGCGTATGCTCCAGGAGGCGGTGGATAGCCTCTTTGATAATTCCCGAAAGGCTAACGCGGTGCGTAGTGATAATAATCGTGCGCTGAAGAGCCTCTCGGACATGCTTAAAGGCAAGCAGGGGCGCTTCCGTCAGAATCTACTGGGTAAACGTGTGGATTACTCGGGGCGCTCGGTCATTGTCGTGGGCCCTGAACTGGATCTGCATCAATGCGGGCTACCCAAGGAAATGGCAGTGGAGCTCTTCAAGCCATTCGTGATACGGAAGCTGATCGAACGGGGAATTGTTAAGACGGTCAAGAGTGCCAAGAAAGTTGTTGATAAGCGGACAGCAGAGGTTTGGGATATCCTGGAGAAAGTGATCCAGGGACGCCCGGTAATGCTAAACCGGGCTCCCACGCTTCACAGATTAGGATTCCAAGCATTTCAGCCGATTCTGACAGAAGGGAAGGCCATACAGTTGCATCCACTCGTTTGTACAGCATTTAATGCTGACTTTGACGGGGATCAAATGGCAGTTCATGTCCCTCTCGGACATGCCGCCTGTATGGAGGCTATGATCCTGATGCTGTCAAGCCATAACATCCTGTCGCCTGCTCACGGTGGTCCAGTTACCGTACCGACGCAGGATATGGTACTTGGTCTCTACTACCTCACCAAATCACGCTCCGGGTGCAGAGGAGAAGGTATGCGTTTTGCCTCTTTGACTGAGGTCAGGCAAGCGTTCGATCAGAAACAGGTGGATCTTCATGCCAAGATTAAAATTCGTCTCAATACTGGGGAGATCATCGACACGACGGTCGGGCGTGTGCTATTCAATGAAGTAGTGCCTAAGGGTCTACCGTATATCAATGATGTGCTTACCAAGAAAAACTTACGGCGTATTATCGGCCATGTACTGAGTGCTACGGATTTCCCGCAGACGGCACGTTTCCTGGATGAAATCAAGCGGGCCGGTTTTGAGTGTGCCACAACTGCTGGATTGACATTCTCACTGGCGGATATCGTGGTCCCGGATGAAAAACTATCTTTTATTGATGCTGCCAAGGGTAGGGTGGCTACGGCCCATGCTAACTATGAGGAGGGCTACATCACGGATAACGAGCGTCATAATCAGGTCATAGACATCTGGACCCGAACAAACAATCGTGTATCAGAGGTTCTTTTTGAGACACTGAAGGAGCACGAAGGGGGTTTCAATGCCATCTACATGATGGCTGATTCAGGTGCTCGTGGTTCGAAGGAGCAGATTCGACAGCTGGGAGGGATGCGTGGTCTTATGGCAAAGCCCCAAAAAAGTCTCGTGGGATCTGCGGGAGAGATCATTGAGGACCCAATTGTGTCCAATTTTAAGGAAGGACTGTCCGTTCTGGAATACTTTATTTCGACGCACGGTGCACGCAAAGGTCTTGCAGATACAGCTCTCAAGACCGCTGATGCTGGATACCTTACGCGGCGGCTTGTAGATGTGGCTCAGGATGTGACAATCACGCAGTTCGACTGTGGTACGCTACGTGGAATCGGCATTACCTCCCTCAAGGATAATGAGGTTGTGGTAGAACCACTGGCAGATAGAATTCTCGGTCGCGTTTCGCTGCATGATGTGCGAGATCCGCTTACTGACGAAATGATCGTAGCAGCGAATGAACTCATCGACGAAAGCAAATCCAAGCATATAGCGGAAACCAGTATTGAGCGGGTAGAAATCCGTTCAGTGTTGGCTTGTGAAGCTAAACGGGGTGCCTGTTCATTATGTTATGGGCGTAACCTGGGTACGGGACGTTTGGTTGAATCTGGTGAAGCAGTGGGAGTCATTGCAGCACAATCAATCGGTGAGCCGGGTACACAGCTGACACTTCGGACCTTCCACGTTGGTGGCACGGCTAGTCGTATCGAGGCGGAGAGTACAATCAAAAGCAAGTTTGGGGGGCGGGTTGTTTACGAAAACCTGCGTACCGTTTCGTTCGAAGGGACGAAAGGCCCCATGGAGATTGTTCTTACTCGACAGGGAGGGATTCGAATAGTTGATGACGAGAATCGACAGCTATTCTCATCTATCATTCCATTTGGGGCTGAGGTGCTTGTGGCAGAGGGAGATATGATAGATAAGGAAGCGATTCTTGCCAGTTGGGATCCATACAACAGCGTGATTCTGTCTGAGGTATCCGGGCCAGTCATATTCCATGACATTATTGAAGGCACAACATTGCGGGAGGAGTCTGATAAGCTTATCGGCCATAAGGAGAAGGTCGTTATTGAAACGCGTGAGCGCTCATTGACCCCGGCAATTCGCATATCTATAGCGGATGAAAGGTATCGGGAATATCCACTACCTGTACGTGCCCGATTGCAGGTCAATGAAGGAGATATTGTGCAGGCCGGTCAGGTGTTGGCAAAGATTCCTCGGCAGTCCGCGAGGACTCGCGACATTACGGGTGGTCTGCCCCGCGTGACGGAGCTCTTTGAGGCCCGGACGCCAACGGATGCAGCAATCGTGAGTGAGATTGATGGCTTGGTAAGCTTTGGTGGTAGAAAACGCGGTGCGCAGGAAGTTATTGTTACGAGCCGTGACGGAGTTGATGTGCATACATACCTTGTTTCTTTACAGAAGCATATTCTGGTACATGAAAACGACTTTGTTCGTGCGGGGGATGCGCTTTCGGATGGACAAATATCACCGCGTGATATCCTTCGAATTAAAGGTGCACGAGCGGTTCAGGAGTATCTTGTGAATGAGATTCAGGAGGTATATAGACTGCAGGGTGTGGCTATCAACGATAAGCATATTGAGGTCATGGTGCGCCAAATGATGCAGAAAGTGCGCATTACCGATCCTGGGGATACTTCACTCTTGGAGGCAGAGGCTATAGCCCGGTTCCAGATTGAAGAGCTCAATGATGCCTTATATGATAAGTTCGTTGTGACAGATGCCGGTGAATCTGATCTGCGGATTGGCTCTCTGATTGACAGACGTCAACTGCGCGAAGTGAACTCAGAAATGAGACGGCGTGATTTGCAGAGTGTTACAGTGCGTGAGGCACAACTTGCAGTAGGTGAACCCATGCTTTTGGGAATCACGCGGGCAGCGCTTGCCACTGATTCCTTTGTATCGGCTGCGTCATTCCAGGATACCACCAAGGTGTTGACTGAAGCAGTAATTGCGGCTAAGGTCGATCCACTCTACGGGCTCAAGGAAAATGTTATTGTCGGTCATCTGATTCCTGCCGGCACTGGACAACCGCGCTTCCGTGATATTGTGGTTGGCTCCAAGTCAGAACTGGAAGAGCTGCAGGCTGCGATCAACGCTGAGCTCGGGCAGGCAATTGCCGGGATTGGGGCATCACCGAGTCAGCCCCCGATCAAGAGGGCAAAACCGATGCTGGAGCTCGAGTAGCTACGAATGTGAGCTTACAGTGCGTTTAGAGCCATCTGGTATCAGATGGAAATATGGCGATTTGAAGTAGACTTTTTCACCTTCAGGATAATTATCTCTGTGCCGTGGTAGCGTTCATGTTGGACAGAGGCAGTCAGGTGCTTAAGCATCCGGAATGAGATTTCTCTTTCCAAGTCCTGCGCCGAAAAATCCGATCCCATGAGCGCAATCCGGTCTTGGAAGTTCTCTTTGGAATCGGCAGCTATAAACTCCAAGACAGCTTGTTCCGATTCCGCCTTTATTGCCAATTGGAGAAGACCTTTTTCTTCGGTCGGTTCTATTTGATTGCAAAGTATCAGCAGTGCCTCCTCGGCAGCACCCTCAACCTGGGCAGTAAAGTCATCGGACCACGAGTGGGGCTTGGAGAAATTTTGTACAAAGGAATTTATCTCTGGAAGAGAACTGATATCCAAGTCCACTACCATGCGTTTCCGGGTCTTAAAGGTGAATTCGGATATAATGGTCAGCAGAATGGCAACTAGACCGCCCCCAACCATTCCATTTTCTAATGTTCCTGCTGCTATACTGCTCACGAAGTCTGGAAAAATCGAGCCGCTCTGAAGTCCTGCGCCAATCCAGAAAGATATTCCGCAGATTAGCCCATTTCGATAATCAATACCAGACTGAACTATGATTTTCATGCCCAGCACAAAAAGCATCGCAATCAGAACCAGTAAAAAGGTTCCGACAATGGGGGCAGGTATTGCAAGAACGAGAGCGAGGAACTTGGGGATCAGGGCTAGGAAAATAAATATGATCCCGAGCGCGACACCGACAGCTCTGGATGCCACGCCAGTGAGTTCAACCATAGAAACTGAACTGGAGTAGGTCGTATTTGGGATGGTCCCGACGAGTCCCGAGAGAAGGTTACCTACTCCATCTGCTGAGAGTGCTCCCTGGACTGTGCGGTGGTCGGGAGCGCGAGGGGTCCGCCAAGAGATTTGCTGAACAGCAATCGAATCCCCAACGGTCTCAATGGCTCCGATCATTGTGACGAAGATGAAAGCGGGCAAAAGAGCCCAGAAGGCGGCCCCAAATGATAGATCTATGCCTGGCCAACCCGTAGTGGGAAATCCAATCCATGCGGCGTCGGCAACAGACTGTGTATCGTACATACCAAAAAACAAAGCAACGATAGTACCAGCGGTTACACCGATCATTGGTGCCCATAAACGGAGTATTCCGCGAGCCTTCATTGCTAACAGGAGTGTAATCACAAGTACGGTTCCCGTACTTAGCGCAACCCCTGTAAGGTCTGTTCCTGTGGAGGAAGCTTCTGAGCCAGATGCCGATTCCATCATATCAAACAGGATGGGCATTACCGTTACTGCTATGAGCATAATCACCGTACCGGTGACCGTAGGGGTAAGTATGCGTCTAAATCGGACAAGCTTAGCAGAAAAGAGAAGCTGCATGAGCGCCGATACTATGACTAAGGTTGCCATAGTAGCAGGACCACTCTTAGTGAGTGCCCCAATACAAACCCCGATAAAAGCACCAGAAGTACCCATAAGCAGAATGTATCCGGCGCCAATCCTAAACTTCCCCAAGGCCTGAAGGATAGTAGAGATTCCACAGACAATCACTGCAGCAAAGACAGCCCAAGCCAAGTACTCATCGCTTCCTTCCCCCAAGCCACTACGGATAATTATAGCTGGCGTGAGAACAACGCCCCCAATACTGAGAAGTGCTAATTGCAAACCCATGCCGATGGTCAGGGGCAGGGGAGGTTTTTCGCTAGGATCAAACCGAATATCGGTATTGGGGGATACGTCGGCCATTTTTAAAAATGTGTTGTTTGGAGTGACTAGTTCAGGTTTTCAAATTTCCTATTAACAATTGGGTAGTGGTGCCACTCCTTAAAATCAAAATGCCACCATTCTGCTTCATAAACGGTGAATCCTGCTTCCTCCATCACATCACGGAGAAGCTCTCGATGGTAACGGGCCTCACTGGTACCACCGGGATAGTCAGGGTAAGCGCGAGAAGTAAATTCATCATATCCGCTGACGCTGGTTGCAATCTCTCCCGAAGATAAGTGATAGAGTCCAATGTCTACTGCGCAACCGCGGTTATGGCGTGATCCATTTGCAGGGTTGGCTACAAAATGTCGCAAATTGTCGGGCGTGGCATCGTAAAACATTTTGGTAACATACCATGGACGATATCCATCGTAGACGACAAGACCGTAGCCGAGCTGGTTCAGGGATTTATGAGCCGACAGCAATGCCTGTGCTGCTGGACGCTGCAGGAATGCCCGTGTCTGTGTATAGAAGACCTCGTCCATAAAATTATTACGGGTTGCGTAGCGTATGTCCAGTTTTATTGTTTTGTCGAGTGAGGTCAGATCGACTAAATCTACATCTTTGAACACACCTTCTTCATCTGGAGGAGTTGCTGCCATTGCTCTACGACGCAGCGAATCGATAGGTGCCCGGGGTACAATCTTGAAAACTGCGCCTTCTTCTGGCTCAATATTACGGCGTTCGAATACGATTCCCTCAAGGTTTGCCTCAGTGGCACGACCACGGTCGTCACGAACAAATCTAATTGTTTCTTCCGCATATAGGCTATTGTAGGGAAAGCGATAGAGGTCATCGGCTATTCTTTTCAATGGATATTCAAAGAACCACTCGATAAGGGCGTGTAATTCACCATTGGACTCATAGATGTACAAAACATTATGATCCCATCCATATTCTCCAATCAATCCTTGTTGTTCGGCTGGTGGTGGCATTGGGCGATGGGGTGAACGGCGGCCGAAACGGCCGTCAGAAGATTTCAGTGTATCATTCGATACACTGAAGTAATACCCATGCCCCAGTCGACCGTCGGTCACATATACGTTTTCATCCTCTCTCACAGCTACTCTTACTGGTTCCTTTTCTAGCCAGAGTTTCCCGTTTCGCTCAATCAGCACGATATCCTCACCATACGCACCATCGACAGCCCTTGCTGTCATGGAGTCCACAGTGGCATAAACAGGTCTAGTCGGTAGGGGAGACGCATTTTTTGATGCCAGAACAACGTCCAGCGCATATGCTGCAATGCGATCAACCACGGGGTTGACTGCATCAAGGTTCGCGACAACGGCTACTCCTATTTCCTGATCGGGCAAGGCATAAACACGTGTGCTGTATCCATAGATCATGCCTGCGTGTCCTATACGTAGCAGACCATTGTGGTCAGATACATGAAATCCTATGCCAAATCCGCTTGGATTGTCTGAGAATTGCACGGTCCACATTTCCTGTAGTGACTTTGCACTAAGAAGATCAGGGCGCTCATCACGTTCAATGGCAAACAGTGTATGAATGAATTTCCCCAAGTCCTCTGTGGTCGTGTACAGGTTTCCTGCTGGGCCGATGCCGAGCTCAAATACAGGTGCTTCGGTGAGTTCGGTGGTGTCGTAACGCCACATGTAGCCCACCCCCAGATTGTTTCGTAAATCTTCGCGTGGCACGAAGCTGGTATGTTCGAGCCCCATTGGATCAATCAATCGGGTCTGAACAAATTCATTAAAGGGCATGTCAGCTGCCTGACTCAGTATGTAGCCTGCCAGGCTTACGGCAGCATTTGAATATTTGGTACGCTTCCCAGGCTCGCTAATCAGTCGTGAGCTGTTTAGGCTTCTCACGGTCTCGAAGAGTGTTGGTGATGTATCGTCGAAGTAATGCCCTACAGGAGGTTCACGAACCAGACCAGACCTATGGCTAAGAAGCTGTCGAAGGGTAATGGGGGCATCGTAAGGGTTATTCGGGGCGAAATCCGGTAACCAGGGAGTGATAGGTTCATCAAGGCTTAAGAGGCTATCTTCGACCAACTGCATCACTGCGAGCGCAGTGAAAAGTTTGGAAACGGATGCTACACGATATACAGTTTGAGAGGTAGCAGGCATTTCGGATGCAGCTTGACCATAACCTTTTGTCCAAGCGACTTGGTCCCCGTCAACTATCGTGATTGAGAGGGCGGGAATCTCCTTTGCAGTGAGTTCAGAGGAGATGAACGCATCTATGCGAGCTTCCCATGAAGGCAGTGGTTGGTCAGAGCAGGTAACCAGCAGGCACAGTCCGAGCGCAATTAAGTATCGCATTTACGTTTACGGTATGCGGAAATTTAGAAAAAACTCATATCGTTTTGGTGGATATTTCAACGAGAGTCGGGTATAGTTTAACGAGATGAGAGGGATTTGCAGCTATAATTCAATCGGGTTCGAGGTCATGGTTCTGTGGCAATTCTTATTCCAAAATCAATGCAATGCAAGCACGATCTGAAAACAGGAGTGAACTTTTAGGTATTGAAGCACCTTGGGAGGTTTCAAAGGTGACGCATATCAAGGAGTCTCGCACGGCGCAGATCCATGTGGTCTGTACGGATGATGCTTTGACATGTCCGGTGTGTGGCAACCTTTGCCCAGGATATGATCATCGTCATCGGGAATGGCGTCACCTGAATATATGTGCGTACCGCACCACGGTAGTGGCGGATCTTCCCAGGGTTCAGTGTCCAGAGCATGGAGTAAAGACGATATCGGTTCCATGGGCGCCCCTGAAAGTACGTTTTACCAAAGAGTTTGAGGGGCAGGTGATTGACGATCTGCAGGATATGAGTATTTCCGCGGTGTCTGATCGCATGGCGATGAGCTGGCATGCGGTTGGCAGAATCATGGAGCGTGCGCTAGGGCGGGGCTTACACGAAGGAGGGGATAAAATGAATTCGTAAATTCCATCTGTGTGAGGAAAATGGCAGCCCACAGCTAATTGAGAATGGCTTGGCTGCGGTTATGTTGTGGAAGCATGGACCTGTATATCCTTTGTATTCGTAAAGTGGGCGTAACTTGACTTTTTAAGCGCATTCGACTTTATCGTAATGGTTCTACGAAGCTTGCACATATACCCGATTAAGTCGACGCATCGCATTGCCCAGCTCCGAGCTATAGTAAATCCCTGGGGACTTGTCGGAGATCGGCGCTGGATGATTGTCGATGAGCATGCACGTTTCCTCACACAGCGCGAAATGCCACGTATGGCATTGATTCAGGCAGTGCCACATGATGATGGTAGTTTACTTCTCACGGCGAATGGCCATCAATATCAAACTGTTTCTCTTCCTGGAGAAGGAGCAGATATTCTAGAGGTATTGGTGTGGAAAGATTTAGTGCCGGCTCGGAAGGCATCTCAAAAAGCAAGTGAGTGGCTCACTTCCTTTTTGGGCCGCCGTGTTGATCTGGTTTACATGTATGATCCCAACCTGAGGCAGACGGATACTACGTATGCCAAACCGGGGACTGTGGTCTCATTTGCCGATGGGTATCCGCTACTTTGTACGACAGAAGCTTCGCTTACCATGCTGAACGAGAAGCTGCCGGCCCCCATTCCTATGGAACGGTTTCGCCCCAACGTAGTGGTATCCGGCGGTGCTCCATTTGAGGAGGATACCTGGCGGCGCCTCCGAATAGGGGAGGTTGTATTTGCTGTGGTTAAACCGTGTACCAGATGTACCATTACAACGGTAGATCAGGAAACAGCTTCTCGAGGAAAAGAGCCCTTACGTACGCTGAACAGCTTTCGGAAAAGGGGCGGAAACGTTTACTTTGGCGAGAACCTCGTGCCGGAAAATAACGGTGTCATACATCGAGGTGATATCGTGGAAGTGCTGGAATTCGATCCTCAGTCTCGAATAATAGATACTACACTGAAGTAATGGGTTCTTTTGTTTTAACTGTGATCCTGATTCTGGGGTATTATTTTTGCTATCAAGTTTAGACAATTCCACGATGTGTGCCCGCCAAGGTCCATCATGCAAGTAATATGAAGCTGCATGTCCTCGTCCTGAATCACGATTACAGTGCACTCACGGTCTGTACAGCACGCCGAGCGGTTGTGCTTGTTCATTTAGATAAGGCAGATCTCGTAGAATGTGTTCCCGGTTGTTTTTTTCGATCACCCTCGACAAAATTCCCCTATCCGAGCATTGTACGACTACGTGGTTATGTACGAGTCCCGTACAGAAACATCATGCTGTCGAGAAAAAATATACTTCGTCGGGATGGGTACAGGTGCCAGTATTGTAATCGCAGGGAGTCACTGACTGTTGACCATGTATTGCCAAAGTCACGGAGAGGAAAGGACCATTGGACTAATTTGGTAGCCGCATGCATTGCCTGCAACAACCGAAAGGGCAACCGTACGCCTGAAGAGGCCAGGATGCCACTCCGCCGAAAACCGTTCAGACCGAGCCACGTCATGTTTATTCGCGATTATGTTGGTGCCGTTGAAGAGACATGGAAGCCATATCTGTTTTTGACCTAGGCACAGCGTTTTTTCAATGGTGAGGCTCATTGCAAAACTGTTCTGGGGAATACCGATAGTACTGACTGGCCTTGCTGCCAATCAGGGGTTTGTTGCCTGGCAACTGAAAACAACATGGGACCAAGGCATTTCTGCGGTAGCTGAGGTAGGAGGATTTGACACGACTAACCGTGCAGATGTAACATACGGGTACATTGACCTTAGTGTAACCTTACCGGACGGTCAAACTATTCGCCGTGAAAAGATGTCTCTCCCACAATCACTGTGGTCTCGTGTAAAGGACCAAGATTCGCTCCAGGTTCATGTACGGCCCGGGAAATCACAGGAAATCGTGATTGACCGTCTGATGCCAGCTCACTGGTTAATAGCAGCCTCGCAGATGGGAATCAGCTTCCTGGGGGCTATTCTATCTACCGTATTGGCTTACTTCTGGAACAGGTCATTTTCGCGACAGAGCCGCTAAAAACTAGCGGATAATCGGGCCAGCGGGGGTTCGAGGCTCCTCAGGATACAAGTGGCCAACCCATTCATCATATCCATTGAATATTTGGGTTCGGATTCGTTGCTCAACGCCCTCGCTTGGCAGAAATCGTTCCGATGCCTGCGTCCAGCGTGGGTGGGGGATGTTGGGGTTCACATTGGACAGGAATCCGTATTCTCGGGGTTGCAGGTCATTCCAGAAAGTACCAGGTTGCTTCCGTGTGAACTCAATGCGTGTGACCGCCTTAGGTCCCTTGTAGCCGTACTTCCAAGGCAGAACCAGCCGTAAAGGTGAACCATTCTGTTTCGGCAGAGGCTCTCCGTACATACCGACGGCAACAAAGGCTAGCTCATTCATGGCTTCATCCATCCGTAATGCCTCGAAGTAAGGCCAGGGATACCATGTTGCCCGTTTCTGTCCAGGCAGTTGTTCAGGTCGTGAGACACACGTAAACTTAACATGTGTAGCGGATGATTTTGGCTCACATTTTTCAATCAGCTTTGCGAGCGGAAATCCTGTCCAAGGGATTGTCATGGACCATGCCTCCACACATCTAAAACGACATACGCGTTCCTCTAGGGGCATTGATTTGATGAGATCCTCGAGATCCCAGGTCTGCCTCTTTGCAACTTGTCCACGTACTTCCAACGTCCATGGGAAAGGTTGATAGTCATCGACCAGTGGCCAGACATTCTTCAGATCGCCCTGGTTGATGAACTCGTAGAAGTTATTGTACGAGGAAGCAACAAGCCGTTCAGTAATTACCCGTTCGGGTACTTGGTAGGCCTCGTTACGTGGGGCAGGAAAGCCGTCACGCGGTGCATTTTTGGGGATCTTATCCAGAGGACCATCCACTACACCTCTGCTTTCTACGGAGCATCCCCCCATAGCAGCAAAGCCTATAGATCCCAGACCAAGAGCTTGAATAAACTTGCGCCTGTTTGTGTAAGCAGCTTTGGTAGTACACGCGCTTTCCGGGAGCACCCAGTCTGGTCGGAGAATTACGTTTGCCATTTCTTGAAAACCCTTAAATTTGATCTTGAATCAAGTTCACTATGAACATAAGTGAAAGATCCGAAAGCATTTAATTTTGACGGTGATTACGGCGAGGAGTATAAAGAATTAGCCAGCCGTGTGATCCCAGGTTACGAAGAATTTTTTATTGCTACGCTTGCTCTACTGCAGGAGCGATTGGACGAAGAGGCCCGACTTCTGATTGTAGGTTGTGGCACAGGCCGCGAATTGGAAGTCTTTGCTCCGTCAGCCGGAGACTGGAAGTTTGATTGTGTGGATCCAGCTCAATCCATGATAGAGTATTCTCGACAGGTGGCCAAACACCTGGGGGTGTACTCAAGGGTACGATTTCATAATTGCTACACGCATGAGCTTGATCTTGATTACCAGTTCGATGCAGCCACAGTCATCAATGTGATGCATTTTCTCCTGGATGATGGATCTAAGGACGCACTCATACGGAGTGTTGTGCAGCAGGTTAAACCGGGGGGAACGGTTGTGCTCTTTGATTTGCACGGTGATCCCTCCAAAACTTATTTCAAGCTGTTTTACAGCGCATGGATTCGCTACATGGACCTTCGAGGTTACACAGGTAAGAAAAAAGATCGCTTGCTCAAAAGGCTTGAAGCCGGAATTGCTTATGTCGGTGATGATCGAATAATAGAGATCTGTCAAACTGCAGGCCTAAAGCTGATTCGCCCATATTGGGGTGGACTACTCTACACTGGATGGATGTTTGAGCGTCTGTAATCATCCTGCAGGTATGGACTTTGTTCCGAAAAAAACTTCTGTTAGCAATTCGGAGTCTTGTTTTCGTGCCTTTTATGCTTGAGGAGGAGCACTTCCACGCCATGCAGGGGCCGTGTGAGGGACAGTCTGCAACAGTCCTACGTCTAGTTGCACCAACCAGAGTAAGAGACTCGTAGTTTCCCCTGTATCTGTAGAAGGTACAGGGAGTAAGGATTCTGAATGTGGGGAACGGCTGGATATCGGGCGTGGGCCGAGGAAAGTCATTTTCCTGTGGCAGGTGCGAAACAGTGATGAGGTGAATCACCACCTGATCCTCCTATCTGGGGGGAGTTACGTATTTCCTGGCGAGCACTATATAGGAGTTGTGCCTCAGAATGTAAAAGTCAAGTTTCGGGGTAGATCCAGGGTTCACGATATGGACGGCGCATCAAGGCTTGAGCGGCGGGGTCATCAATTATGGTATCCTGATCGCTGTCCCATCGAATAGATCGCCCAATCTTAAGTGAAAGCATGGCAGCGAGGCACATATTAGTTGCTCTGTACCCATACTCAATGTCGCAGGCGGGCAGGTTGGAGCTTTCAATTGAACGGATGAAATCATCCCAAAGCGCGCGGATATTCTGACTATCCGGTTGGTCCAGTTGTGGGTCTTCATGAACGACAGGCTCACGATTATCGCTCGGATAAAATGTCCAGCCATCAAGCCAGCCCAAGTGTAGCGTGCCCTTGGTACCGTAGAAGTAGCAGCCGATATTGGATTTTTCAGCACTGTTTCCGCCGTAGCGGCGATGCTCCCAAGTCGCTGTATACTTTTCGAATGCGAACGTAGCGACTTGCGTATCCGGGGCATCACTGGAATCTTTGCGGATATGCCGGCCACCGGCGGATGTGATCGTGTGAGGAAATGGCTCCTCATCCATGAACCAAAGGATTTGATCAAGCCAATGGATTCCCCAGTCTCCAAGTTGGCCATTGGCAAAATCTAGGTACTGCCTGAAGCCACGCGGATGAATTGATGGATTAAAGGGGCGGTATGGTGCTGGACCGATCCAACGATTCCAGTCGAGTCCTTCGGGTATTTCGCTGTCAGGTGTAATCTGTCCAGGACCACCGCCGTAGTGCACGAAGGCTCGTACGCTACCTATATCTCCAACCTTGCCTGATTTGAAGAAATTGCGGGCAGATAGATTGTGTGGGGAAACACGTCGATGCGTCCCAATCTGCACGATACGATTTGCCTGTCGTGCCGCCCGGAGCATCGCTTTCCCTTCATCAATGGTATGGCTGATGGGTTTCTCGAGATATATGTGAGCACCCGCATTGAGGGCGGCAATTGTCGGAAGTGCATGCCAGTGATCTGGAGTAGCAATGATTGCGATGTCGCAAGTCTCACGAGAAAGGAGCTCCTCGTACTCCCTGTATATCCGGGGACGGGATCCCGTAAGTGTCTCAATTTCGTTTGCTGTGCCTTCCAGATGTGTTGTATCTACGTCGCAGAGGGCAACGGGATCAATGGTGCCAGATGAAAGAGCGGTGCGCAAAATGTTCATTCCCCACCAACCAGCACCAATCAGTATAGTCCGATACTGCTGAACGCGTGGGACCGTACGTATGAAGGGACCAACAGTAGCAAACAGTGCAGCTTTACGCACAAAATCCCTACGATCCATCATTGTGCTTCTTTGTCCCAGTCCTGGACGCTAGAAATATTCGGCATTCCATAGTGCTCACCGTTCCAACCTTCAAAACCATCCATTCTAAAAGTCCAGAATCCCGTGGTCATATCGCTAACTACGATGAGACCATCTTCGTTACGGACGTCCACTCCGAATGCTCCATTTATCACCGAAATCCATTCGTGGGTGGGTGGTCCGACGTAAGTATCAAAGTAGCCCACCGTTTCCGGGTCGAGTGGGTCTTCCAGACTAAAAATCTGGAGGCCGTCCAAGTACCCGGAAACAAAGACATATGGCCAGCGCACCTCATGATTATGAACGAGGTTGCGCCAATCTGCCGTCCATGCTGATATGGGCTCGCGAATATTTGTTTGCTTTCCATCCAAAGCGGGTTTCAGGTCAAAAATACGGAGAGGAGCGTATTGGTATTCGGCTTCCGCAACTGCATAGCGGCCATCGGGGCTCGGTGTGAAGGTGTGTCCCCAATCAACTCCCGAAATGTTTGTTAGCGTAACTCTTAATTCCGGGTTATCAAGATCGGATATGTCCCACACATAGTATCCTCCTGTCCCACCACCGTAGAAGCGATCCTCACCGGTGTCTGGATGGAAAGCAGCGTAAAGGTCGTGGTAAGACGTGTACCGACTGTCTCTTCCAGGAACGTCCGGCAGTGGTATATGAGCAATGAGTGCATCCTCGATATTCCCATTCACGATTTCTACCAGATCATAAACATGTGCTCTCCCGGTTCGGACGGTAGTAAGTAGCAAAGGATGGCCATTGGAATGGCGATAGATAAAGATATTGTGGAAGCCCCCCGGATGTTCTGGTATGTGGATGCGAGCGATTTCCTTTACAGTATTAGGGTCAGGCAGTCCAGTTACATCAAATACTACTGCGCCAAGGTCAGACTGAGGGCCTTGAGAAAATTCAAACGACTGGACAACGTAATATCTGTTCTCCCACTTGAAGTACTTCACGTCCATGCCTCCCCGATTCATGAGCAGATCCTGATCCTCAAGACGCCAGCGTAGCAGTACTCGTGGGGATGAGGGGTTGCTGAGGTCAATGATATCCATTCCCTTAGGACCGTCCTCGAGGATGGACGCCCGACCCACATAAGCATACGGGCGGTTCAGTTCCTGCTCGAGTTCCATATCCGTAACGGTCATTCGACCGCCCAGAGGTTGATGTCCTAGTACGGTGATGTTTTCTGAACCAGGGTTTTCGGGTGTCCACTGTGCTTGGGCGTCCGGAATGGACGCAACACAGGCTAAGGCTAATAGGATATAGGTTGTACGCATTGTGAAACTATGGTAAGACGATAGTGGATAGGCAAGATACAGTATAGACGACTACATGATTTTCTACTCACAGGGAGACGCTTGAAAAATTTTCTGAATTGACGATTTTTTGGTTTTGTGAGGGTTACAGGTCTCTGTTTCTGGTTGCTACAACTTAGCTTAGGACGGGGGAGATTAGGTCTTGTGCAGTCCCTGCCGGAAGTTACCCCTGTATCTTTTATGAGATACTAAACGAGGTAGTTTGTTTGTGTAGATCACATGACATCATTTTTTGTAGGTAGTTTTACAAGAGCCTCGATGTTAACAGGTATCCATCAGGAAGATATATAGGTTATGCCACGACTTTGTACCCTGATAGCGGAGGGGGTATATACTTGAGGATTATAGGATTTCTGTTCCTTCATTTAGAATATCAAGATATCCAACGTAGGCATAATATCTGTTTCGTTGACTGCCTGTAATCTCTTTTACGATTCCTAATTCACAAAGAGCGTCCATGGCTTGGGAGGCAGTTGTATACGTAAGACGACTGTGGGACTCAGCAAATCTTAAATTGATGATCGGCCTATTTTTGAGTGCTTGATGAATGCGCAGCACAGAACCTGCTCTACGCCCAGTCTCAGTTTGAATCCGGTCCACACCAGATTGAAACATGTTTTTAAGCCTTTGCGCTGTTATGATTGCTTCTCTGGCTGTTATAACAACGCCATTGAAGAAAAAAGAGAGCCACTCTTCCCAGTCGCCTGTTTCCCGGACATGGGTGAGCAAGTTGTAGTAATCCCTACGATGTTGCTTAAAATAAAGACTGAGATAGAGAAGAGGTTGGTTTAGTGTACCTGCCTGACACATAATGAGTGTGATCAGCAAACGTCCCATTCTACCGTTTCCATCTAGGAATGGATGTATCGTTTCAAACTGAACATGTGCTAATGCAGCCTTTGAAATTACGGTGATATCGGAGTCATGTAGTTCTAGAAATTGCATCAACGCGGTCATGCAATCTGCTACATGGGTGTGAGGGGGAGGCATGAGCTCGGCTTGGGTCGGATCCCAACCACCTACCCAGACTTGGCGATCTCGAAATCTTCCAGGAGTTTTTTTGTGGTCCCTCCCGCGTGATAGCAGTATACCATGAATCTCGCGGATTAGGACGTTGGAAATGAATTGCCCCTCTCGTATACGGCTCAGGCCGTACTCCATAGCACGGACATAATTGGAAACCTCGGTCACATCGTCAATGGGAACACCTGGAGCATGGTCAGCTTCAAAGAGAAGCAGGTCTGAAAGAGACGCTTGAATTCCCTCAATCTGAGAGGACAGAACGGCCTCTTTGCGAACATACGAATACAGGAGCAGGGAGCTGTCAGGAAGTAGAGCCGACACCGTATTTAGTCCACCTAATGCAAGTAATGCCTGTTCCTGAAGCTGTGGAAGGTTCTCACTGATGTTTAAGGCAGGATCAGGTGGGAGGTCTCTCGGGACAAATGCTTGAACATCAATTCCGTTTATCTCAGTGGGAACATGATGTCGTAGTTTTGTGCGCCTCATACAGAACTACTCAATAAAATTTAACGGTCTCAGAATTCTTATTCTATTTTGAGCGGTAAAGTAAAATAAGAGCGAGTCTTATTTCATTTAGTAAAATGGTTCTACCGTGATTCATGTGGAATGACTAATTTTGAATTCGATCAGTGTAGGATTATTCAATGAAATAAGTTCGAATTGCAGTGATGCGATATAGCTAGAATTAGGGCACGACCGGGGATAGATAAGGGGATTATTACTTGGGTAACCAATCGATGTGAACCAAGTCATACTACAAAGGCATAAATATTTCGGTCTACATTTTCGGTGGATAACAGCAAACATGTGCGATCATGCATGTTACCTTGGGCAAGTGCACCAATTCTTGCCTTCTGGATCACATGACATCATTTTCCGCCGGTAGTTTTGCAAGAATCTCATAGGGATAGAGCGGAGCCAACTTTTCTGGTGGAGTGCCCATGTTGTATCGCAACCACAGGTTAAGATTGTGGCACTGCTGCCTTAAATGGCCATACTGTTCGAACCTTCGATAGGCAGTTGTTACCGCCATTTCGAGATAATGAAAACTTTTTCGGCGGTGGAGTTGCTTAACAAGCTGGAGGTCTTCGAAGATCGGGACTTCTGGAAAACCGCCCAATGCTTCAAAAACACAGCGTCGAACGAAGAGTCCACGGTCTCCAAAACAAATTCGGTGCCATGGCAACCGTGCACATGCGGCGTAAACACTGGGCCAGAATCCTGTTGGGTCAAATTTTAGGCCAAAGATGCCGGATTCGAGCGATCCCTGAGAGAACAGCTGTCTCAAGTGATCCAGTGCTCCCGGAGGTAGGCGTGAATCAGCATGCAGAAAAACTAGCAATTCGCCCCCTGCCACACTTGCCCCTGCATTCATTTGCCTCGCGCGGCCGCGAGCAACTTGAATAACTTTTGCGCAGGATGAAGCAATCTTACGAGTTTCGTCCCGCGAATTTCCGTCTGCCACAATGATCTCCCAAGGTGGAGACTGTGCTCTTACGGAGTCGAGAGCGGCCCGGATATAGGCCCCCTCGTTAAAGGTCGGAATTACGACCGAACAGGTCAATGTAGTTCAGAGTGATTACTGTTTGTCAGTCAATGCCGTTAACCCGGGGAGTGCCTTGCCCTCTAGAAAATCCAACATCGCGCCACCTCCGGTTGATACATGTGTCACTTGGCTGTCCAATCCGGCTTGTTTAAGGGCAGCTACAGAATCACCACCCCCCACTATGGTTACTGCACCATTATCGGTGGACTCAGCCACAGCATGAGCCATCGCATTTGTCCCTGATGCGAAGGCTGGAACTTCGAATACGCCCATGGGGCCATTCCATATACAGGTTCTGGCCTGTAACACCTTTGCAGTGTATTGGGTAATAGTCTCGGGGCCAATATCCAGTCCCATGAAATCGTCTTCAATGGCATCTGATAGGAGCCTGCGTGCTTCTGGTTCGTCTATGGCTGTGCTGACTACATGATCACAGGGCAGAAGGAGTTTCCCTGCGGTTTTGTCGAGTATTTCCCGTGCATCACCCAGGCGATCTTCTTCCACAAGTGAGTTCCCGACAGAGACGCCTTGTGCTTTCAAAAAAGTATAGGCCATCGCTCCACCGATCAGAATATGATCCGCGATGTCAGCCAAGTTCGTGATTACTCCCATCTTATCGGAGACTTTTGCTCCTCCCAACAAGGCAACTGTGGGCGGATGGGGAGACTCAAGTACGCTCCCCAACTGTATCAGCTCTCTTTCCAATAATAATCCAGCAGCGGCGCGTGAGAAGTGCTTTGCGACCCCTACGTTTGAAGCATGTGCCCGGTGAGCGGTGCCAAAGGCATCATTAACAAACACATCCCCAAGCTTTGCAAGCTCTGCTGCAAAATCAGGATCATTTGTTGTTTCACCAGGAAAATAGCGTGTGTTTTCGAGAAGAATCACACTACCATATGGCATTGCCCGAACAGTTTTCTCTACGATGCTTCCGACCGTCTCACTGGAGAATCTAGGCACCGTATCCAAGAGTTCACCCAGGCGAATTGCAACAGGGGCCAGACTGTACCTTGGGTCGGGTGTTCCCTTCGGACGCCCTAAATGGCTCATAAGAACGGCTTTTCCGTTGGCCGCTCTTATAGTCTCAATAGTGGGCAGAGCAGCACGAATACGAGTGTCGTCCGCTACCTCGTAGCGATCGGACTCATTGATCCTCCGTAGAGGAACGTTAAAGTCTACCCGTACAAGCACACACTTCCCCCGCAAATCCAGATCCTTCAGGGTCAGTTTTCCCATAGCTGGCATGTTATTCAACCAGCTTTCTGAATCAGTAGGGCTGCAACGTCTGCCGCCCGGTTTGCATATCCCCACTCATTATCATACCAGCCTAGAACCTTTACAGTATTGCCTTGGACCATAGTAGCCAAACTATCGAAGATTACCGAATGGGAATTATGGACTATATCGATAGAGACGATTGGATCGGTGCAGAATTCCACGATACCCTTTAACGCTCCATTGGCGGCAGCTTCAAAAGCTGCGTTAACGCCTGCTTTACTGGGTGTTGCACTCACCTGAACAGTGAGATCTGTCAGCGAGCCATCAGGAATCGGGACCCGCAATGCCATTCCATCAAGCTTGCCCTGCATTTGAGGCAGGACCAACCCAACAGCTTTGGCTGCTCCGGTAGTTGTCGGTACGATAGAATATGCAGCGGCACGTGCGCGTCTCAGATCCTTGTGTGGAGCATCCTGTATACACTGATCGCTTGTGTACGCATGCACGGTTGTCATCAAACCGCTCTGGATTCCAAAAGCGTCGTCGATGATTTTAATCATCGGCGCGATGCAGTTTGTTGTACAACTGGCATTCGATATGATTTCTTCGTTACCCGTGAGGATATCATCGTTTACACCCAGTACCACCGTAGCATCAACCTGGTCCCTAGCCGGTGCAGAAATCACCACTTTGCGTGCACCTGCTGCAATATGCTTGCCTGCACCCGCGCGGCTGCGAAAGAAACCGGTAGATTCGATTACTATATCACACCCGAGAGCTTTCCATGGTAAATTAGCTGGATCCCGTTCGCTTAATACGGGGATCGTATGACGGTCAATACATAGATTATCACCATCTATTGATACGTCGCCAGGCCATGTGCCGTGAACCGAATCATATTTGAACAGGTGAGCAAGTGTAGTAGCATCTGTGAGGTCATTGACTGCAACTACATCAAATGTGTTGTCATTGCGTTCCAGAATCGAACGTAGTACCAAACGGCCTATGCGGCCAAATCCATTAATTGCTAGCTTGTGAGCCATTCTTATGTTTAATCATACGATTGCTGAATGTGGTTAAACCGGCCGATATGATGGGACTCGACCTTACTGTTTCCGAAGATTCATTCAATGTTAGGAGTGTCAAGGCCCAAAATTGAGCATTCTTCAAAGAAAGCGGTAGAACGAACGAACGCAGAAAATGATTACATGGCGGGCAGGTTATGTTTGCCATGATAGGACTGAATCGAATCAGGTAGAATAAATGGCAAAGTTTAGGGCCCCGAAGGGGGTTTTGGGGCAGGGCAGTCAGCGGGCTGAGTCACGCAGGCGTTGGTACACGCCCTTGTTGGTTCTCTACTACGGAAACAGGCGTATCCTTACCGGAGCGGCTATCGGTGTTATCGTCATAATAGCGGTGGTTATAGGGTTCAACTATATCCAGGGGGTACGTGATAATCAGGCACAGGAGTTATTGGGAGCAATTGTCCTTGAGTATGAACGGGGTGCTAATCGTGTCGCGCTGGATGGTAGTGGAGAGATATTGGGTTTGTTGGACATTATTGATCAATATGGTGGTACGCCTGCTGGTAATACCGCCCGCTTCTATGCCGGCAATGCTCATTTTGAGCTAGAGGAGTATGATCAGGCTCTGGAACAGTTCGAGAAATTCGACGCAAGCAACGATTTCATAGGCGCAAGTGCGACCGCTGGCCGCGCTGCGGTTCACGAGCTTCAGGAAGATTTTTCCCGGGCGGCAGCCCTATTTGAACGTGCAGCAGATATGGACGACAACTCTGTACGTTCGCCCCATTACTTGTACTCAGCAGCGCGAGCTTACATGGCAGCCGGTGAATTTGCTACTGTCGAAGAGGTCATTCTCGAGGCGAAGGAGCGGTATCCGGAAACTACATTGACAGACGAGCTCGATTTTTTCCTGGGTCTTGCACGCGTTCGCAAGAAATAATCGGGTATGCCTATTCCCCGAGTACTGATTGTTGATGACGAGGTAAGCATTCGGCGGACGCTTCGGGAAATCCTCGAGTACGAGGGTGTCGAGGTTGATGAGGCGTCTGATGGAGATGTTGCACTCGCAAAGCTCAGAGAGCGCACCTTTGATGCGATGCTCCTGGACATTAAGATGCCTAAACGGGATGGTATCGAAGTCTTGGATACCTGCGTAGAGGTATGGCCGGAGCTACCCATCATTATGATCAGTGGACACGCAGACATTAGAACTGCCGTGGAAGCGACTCAAAAGGGCGCGTTTCACTTTATCGAGAAACCTCCGGATCTGCAGCATCTTTTGGTTACTCTTCGCTCTTCTCTCGAGAATGGGAAGTTGGTAACCGAAAATCGGCGACTGCGTCAGACATTGCAGCAGCAGCAGGGAAGGACGCTTGCGCCGATGCTCGGCAAGAGTGATGCCATTCGCTCAGTTAAGGATCTCATCGCGCGCGTTGCTCCTACGGAAGCACGCGTATTGATTACTGGAGAGCCGGGCACGGGCAAGGAGTTGGCTGCTCGCTGGTTACATTACCAGAGCCCGCGTCGGGAGGGACCAATGGTTGCGGTAAACTGCGCTGCAATTCCGGCAGAACTGATCGAGAGTGAATTATTCGGCCACGAAAAGGGCTCCTTTACCGGAGCAAATCGGCAGCGAATTGGAAAATTCGAACAGGCGCACGGAGGAACACTATTCCTTGATGAGATTGGTGACATGAGCATGTCGGCGCAAGCCAAGGTGCTACGTGTCTTACAGGAGAATAAAATTACTAGGGTCGGTGGTGGACGTACCATCGAAGTGGATGTTCGTGTTGTCGCAGCGACAAACAAGGATCTGCGCGCTGGAGCCTTAGATGGGACTTTTCGAGAGGATTTGCATCACAGGCTTAGCGTAATTCTTTTGCATATGCCACCAGTAAGAGAACGGACCGGGGACGTACCAATCTTGTTAGAGCATTTTTCATCCCAACTCTCTAGCCGTAACGGACTGAAGCCGAAGACATTTACCGATCAGGCGCTTGAGATACTCGCTTCTCTACCTTGGCGTGGAAATGTTCGGGAGATAAGCAATGTTGTGGAACGCCTGATGATTCTGAGTGAGTCTGATGCCGTAACGGCATCAGACGTTCGGCGTCTTGTTCTGCCCGGTTCTGGCCAGGGGCAGGAGTTCCATGCCATGGCAATAAGCTGTGAACGTTTGTCTGATTTTCGGGATAAGGCAGAACGGAGTTTTCTTCAGCATAAGTTGGACATAAACAACTGGAACATAAGTCGGACCGCGAAACAGATTGGGGTGCAGCGATCTTCCCTGCACACAAAAATCAAACGTTACAACCTTGAACGTGATGCCTAAATCGTCGACTCTTGTATGGACTTGGTTGGGTATAGGATTTTTATTGGGGGGACTATTATTTGTACCCGGGAAAGTGATTAGCCAGGATGTTGGTGAGACAGTTAAGGTATTCCTTGACTGTAATAGGTGCGACGAATCCCATATCCGCACCGAGTTGACTTTTGTTGATTATGTACGAGACCCGCAGCAGGCTGATGTTCATGTGTTTGTCACCAGCAGTTTCACTGTGCTGAGTGGGCGACAGTACGAGCTATCATTCATTGGACTTGGTTCTCGAGTGGGATCAGAGTTAAATCTCACTAGAGTATTGAGCCAAGATGCTTCTGGCGAGGAAACACGGACGGTTATAAATGAGGCATTGCGATTAGGTCTAGCCCCTTTTCTGGGTTATACTAATGCGGCAGACGAGTTTTCTCTTGTCTATGGAGAAGGAGGTCGGCCTGAGGCCGATGAGGTATTGAGCAGTGATCCGTGGCGTCACTGGATTTTCAATTTGTATGGTGGTGATTTTGAGTTGGACCTGGAGTCCAATCGGACGGTCTTTGACTCACGCTGGGGTTTCTATGCGGACCATCGAAGTGAGGACTGGAAAATCCGGGTTCGACCATACTTCAACTACGATCTCGTACGGATCCAGCGGGAGGGCAGGCCGAACGTACGCAGTAGTATTACGCGACACGGATTGGACAGCTATGTTATTCGCAGCCTAGGCCCCCATTGGTCAGTGGGATTTTTTGCGGATTATGTGACACGAAACGATCGTAATCTGCGCCATTGGCTTTCGCTGATACCGGGTGTCGAATATAGCGTATTACCCTACGATGTGGCGACACGTCGCGCAATCACCATTGTATACAGGATGGGGATAAGCTACTCGGACTATTTTGAGACGACCATCTTTAACGAGACCCAGGAATGGTTACCTCTCCACGAATTGGATGCTACTGTGATGATACGTCGCCCATGGGGAGACATATATAGTGGTTTGGAGGGTTCCCAGTATCTGTACGACTTATCGAAACAACGGGCAGAGATATTTACAAATTTTTCCGTTCGTTTATTTGAAGGCTTTTCTTTTGAACTCGAAGGAAGTTTTGAAATGATTCGGGATCAACTTTCATTGCCGCTTGGTGAGTTATCCTTGGAGGATATTCTTCTCCAGCAACGCGAGCTTGCTACGGACTACTACATGAGTGCCAGTATTGGCTTCTCGTATACTTTTGGCTCAAAATTTGCCAATGTGGTCAATACGAGGTTTTAATGTCCCCACGTTTGGTTGCAGAGGACTTGAAAAAAGGATTTAATACCGGTTCTGGTGTGAGACTGGAGGTGCTTCGCGGTCTATCCCTGACCGTCGAAGCTGGGGAAGTTGTGGCAATAATAGGTGATAGCGGCACTGGTAAAAGTACATTGCTCCATTTACTGGGCGCGTTGGATCGCCCGGACAGAGGAAAGGTGTGCTACGATGGCCAAGATATTTTTGAACAGAATGACGACGCACTCAGCCGCTGGCGCAATGCTTCCGTTGGCTTTGTGTTTCAGTTTCATCATCTGTTGCCTGAATTCAGTGCGTTGGAGAACGTGGCTATGCCGGCATTGATCGCCGGACAGGGACGCGCCAAGGCTCAGGAAAGAGCAGAAACACTTCTAGAGCAGCTGGGATTGGGAATGCGGCTCGGGCATCGTCCGGCGGAACTATCAGGTGGAGAACAGCAGCGTGTCGCAGTTGCTCGTGCATTAATGAATCGTCCGGCATTGATTCTTGCTGATGAGCCATCGGGCAGCCTGGATGCGAAGACAGCCGAAGCACTGCACGAAGAACTCCTTAAGTTGAGCCGTGCTCATGATCAGGCGTTTGTAATTGCCACCCACAATCCCACGCTAAGTGGATTGTGTGATCGTGTCTTATTGTTAGCGGATGGCCAACTCTGGGCGCAGCCGAAACTCTAGAAGTGATGCAGGGCAGGAGAAGTGACTTCATCATATCTCTCAGCAGGATATATTTCTTGTTTCAAGAACAGAAGGTGCACAGACAATACACCCGATAAATGTGCTCCGTTAGATCGACGAGGGATGCTAATACTCGAGAATCAAAACCATCGGTAAGGAGTGCAGGAAGTAACAATTATGTTTGGAATCTGCTGAGTCGAGTTAACTGCCCGAGAAACCATGTTGGATGTCACCTCAAGTTACAGTTATTCCGCTTGGAGGGGAACCGAAGAGAGTACCAGCGCCCCCAGAGAGGAATGGTGTCGTACGGGACGCAGTGGTGCTCACAGTACATGTAGCCAGCTTGGAAGATAACATGCACTGGAGTATGGCGGAGGGGGGAAACTTCCGTTTTGGGGCGATGTAAAGCGCAGCCGATAAGCTCGGGGATTACCCTAAGTTTTGTACCCTGCAAACAGCTCTTATGGTGGACAAAATCTCCCCTCCTGCCACAAAACCTTCCTTTAAGCGTTCATAATGTTGTGGATGGAGCAAATTAAGCGGATTTTTTGCGTTGAAATTTGTATATCGTCATGCTGATTTCACAGGATACTCTCAGCAGCCGGTTAGAGCAAATCGGATTTATTGATGATCATGTAGATCCTGGACTGGATCTATATGAGGAACTTGAGCTCCTGAAGCGAAAGAAGAATGCTGTGCTGTTGGCACACTACTATCAGGAGCCGGCGATTCAGGACGTTGCTGATTTTATTGGGGATTCATTGGGGCTCTCTCGCCAGGCAGCAGCAACCGAAGCTGAGATCATTGTATTCGCAGGGGTTCATTTCATGGCTGAAACAGCCAAGATCCTGAATCCGCACAAAAAGGTCCTGCTCCCGGATTTGAATGCGGGATGTTCTCTGGCAGACACCTGTCCTGCCGATGAATTTCAAGCCTTTTGTGACGCGCATCCCGACCACTTGGTAATGTCCTACATCAACTGCTCAGCGGCGGTAAAGGCTAGGAGTGACATTATTTGCACCTCCACCAATGCGGAGCACTTACTGCGAATGGTGCCCGAATCTCAGCCAGTCATTTTTGCGCCAGACCGCAATCTGGGACGCTGGCTTGAGCGGAAAATTGGGCGCAAGCTCATAATTTGGGATGGTGTATGTATCGTACATGAGACATTCAGTGAACGAAAGTTACTCGCCTTGAAAGTGCAGTTTCCAGAAGCACAGGTCCTGGCTCATCCAGAGTGTGAGGAAGCGGTTCTTCGACACGCAGACTTTGTTGGTTCAACCAGCGGAATCCGTCGATTTGCCCGTGAGGATGAAGGTAATTCGTTTATAATTGCAACGGAGGAGGGGATTCTACACCAGATGCGTAAGGATTCGCCGCATAAATATTTTATTCCAGCCCCTCCAGAAAGCGGGTGTAATTGCAGCCAATGTCCGCATATGCGACTCAATACACTCGAAAAACTCTACACGTGCATGCGCTATGAGTTACCGGAAATTCGTATGGAGGAATCCATTCGCAGGCGTGCACTCAAGCCAATTGAACGCATGATCGAAATGAGCAAGGGGGTCTCGTAGATTACAGGTTTACGCGGATGCCTAGCATGGGCTCAAATCTCTTCTGAACTAGGTAGTGAGGGCTGGACTCTATGGGTTCGAAGGTATACCGGGCTTCCGTGTGCAGGAAGAACGCTTTTCGAATATGCAGTGTGGTTGCAAACGTGAGTCCACTTTGTTCAGTGAAGGGTGTGAAGACGTCTAAGAATGTATGCTCTCCCAGACGGTCAACGCCGACTTCGAGAGTAAAGTAAGGCCCCCGCTTTACAAAGAGTCTGAAGTGGAGTTCGCTGAGAGGTTGTGAGCCAAAGTGCTTGCGCCAGCTGTATTCAATCCAGAAGGATTCCTTGATCTGGAGGGAGAACGCTGTAAGCAGGTCATTAACTCCACGGGCCTCCTCAAGGATTAAACCGGCAAAATCATCCTGTACGATGCTGTCAAGGTCAGCCCCATTACGAATTATGCGGTTGTGTGAGTTACTCACACCAAATAATTGCCCAACATATCCTGGAATAAAGTGACGACTGTTATAGAAGGCTCCAACTCTGAGCCTAAAGCTTAGTAGATCCAGAAAACCCGCGCTTTGCACGTCAGCGCCAAAGGCAAGACCGTCTCCGTGCCGTGTATACCAAGCGTAACTCATATAAGGGGCAAATACAATACGACCTGTCTCAAACACAGCAACTTGTAAATCGATACTCCAGGCCGTTAGATCAGTACGATCATGGTTAGTGTAATTAATACCCAGTCTACCGTTATATGGCAGCCCAAGACTAGCTCTTCCCCCAAGCACATTATTCAAGAGTACATCACCGCTAAAACCGCTGAGTTCAACTGGTCCTCCAGTCCACGCCAACTCGGTACCAACTGTTCGCATATCCCAGGCAATAGACGAGCTATAGTGATTCACGATATGCCCGATACCAAGTCGCATATCTCTAATTGGGCCGAGTCTAGCGTAGAAATTATCTGTCTGAATGCGAGCAAATTGAATGAGTCGCAGGAGATCATATGCTTCGTCCCAGTCCGGGGTATAACGTCCGAGGGGCCCTTGCCGTACGCTCCCGCGCAGTCGCCCCTCGAAGGGGTAATCGGCAAAATCCCAATTCAACAACGCAAGCCCCCTCCATTGGGCACCGATCAACGATACGCCAGCCAGTGCGTTGAACTGGTTTTGTGTTTGCCAGCGTTGGTGTACGAGCTTTTCTGATAACCGGTTAATAGCTCCGAATCCATCCTGTGCCCTGCTTTTCGCGAAAGGGCAAACCATTAACAGGAAAAGAAGACTGTACAGCCAAAAATGCCGCATGTTAACTTGAGAGTTAAATCTGCAGGAACCGCATTGCTATGCTCTCATACGAACCGATCATGAGTTTGAGTATACCAAATAGCCTCGGACTTTTCTTCTTGGAAACGACGTTGTACCCGGGTGAGAAGAAATTTCTACACGTCTTCGAGAAAAGCTACAGAAAGCTGGTGGACAATTGTCTGGCTAGCCATGGGTTATTTGTAATTATTTGGGAGGAGGACAATAAGATAAAGGAGATTGGTTGCGTTGCCCACGTCAAACGTGTGCTGGCACGGTACAAGGGAGGCGAACTTGATATTGAGGTTGAAGGACTTCGTCGAGTTAAAGTCTATATGATGGACGCATCCAAGTCCTATCAGCAAGGTTATTTGGATCCATATAATGACGCAGCTGAAGCAGGAGTATCTCCAGAAAAAGAGCGGCTGATCGCTCAGCATATGAAACTCTTGGAAATTATCGGAAGAACAGTTAATCCCCAGTACTATCAGTCTAGCCATCCCTTATCGTGGCTCATTGGACGTAATTGCGGACTGTCACTTCCTCAGCGTCAGGATCTACTTGAAATGCAAAGTGAAGCTGAGCGTATTACGTTTTTGATTGACTATCTAATCGAGTTTATTCCTAAGGTTGAACAGAATACAAAGATGCAGACGCACATAATGTCGAATGGGCACGCCAAGGACTTTCTGAACGGAGACAGCTAAACGCTATGCCACAGATCGGGCCATACACGTTGCATGTTGTCGAATGTGGTCGTTTCAGGCTTGATGGGGGTGCAATGTTTGGCATCATTCCACGTGTGTTATGGGCACGCCGAATGCCACCTGATGACCGTAACAGGATCGCCATGTGTATGCGGTCTCTTCTGTTGGAAGGGGACGGACGTGTAATCCTGATTGATAACGGCGCAGGTAACAAATACGATGCGCGGTTCAAGGATATTTTCGCTCTTGAGGAATGTACACTGGATGTTTCACTGAAGAAGTCCGGTTTTACTGCAGAAGACATCACGGATGTAATTCTGACACATCTACACTTTGATCATGCAGGAGGAAGCACGACTTACGACAGGGGGCGGGTTGTACCAAAATTCAAAAACGCAACCTACCATCTACAGCAGGATCACTTGGAGAGTGCAAGAGCCCCTAATATCCGTGAACGAGCATCTTTCCTCCCGGACAATTTTGAACCGCTCGCTGCGACTGGACAGCTGAGAACCCATCAGGGTGAATATCAACTTTTCCCAGGTATTGATCTTATGGTGGTTAACGGTCATACGACTGCGCAGCAACTGGTCAGGATCAGTGGAAAAGAAGGAACAGTTGTATTTTGTGCCGATCTATTGCCAACAGTTCATCATCTGCGGGCGCCATGGGTTATGGCTTATGATGTTAGACCACTGACCACTGTAGCAGAAAAGGCGAACTTTCTCGATAGCGCCCTCACTGATCGGTGGCAGCTCTTTTTTGAACACGATCCTGAAGTAACTGTGGCCAGTTTGCAAGAAACAGAGCAGGGCATTACCACCAGTTTTCCCAGACAGCTTGAGGAGCTGTTTTGAGATCGGAGTAAGTGAAACATTCAGATAGACATCGGAGTAGACGGGTTCGCTCATTTAATTGAAAATTTCTTTATCGAAAACTCCTTACTGCCCAAAGTTATCAAGTGTACATGCAGGCGCACCTTAGGTTAGGTTGTAACTGCTCAAAAAGCTTATTAGAGTGCAATCTTGGCATTTATCTGGACTAGTGAACCGGGTAAGGATTTTCGGAATATTGTATCTGTCAGTGTTGGCTGGTATCTACGCGCCGGCTGCCGCACAGGACGCTGCCCTTGAACTTGTGGAGTCTGCGCCGGGTCGCAGTGTCTATCAATTGAGTGCAGAATGGGGGGATGCCGAAGTGGATGTAGGTGGGCTTCTGGAGTCCTCCGTGGTTTTGGATCTTCCTTCTCTCGTACAGCCCAGTGTTCGTGTACTGGAAGCAGAGTACGACGAGTACCCATTCGAACCGGTCAAGGGGATTGGTTCAGAGGCTGCCGCTGTCGTTGGTCTTGGACTTTCGCGTAAGCGTCCTGCTGCTACACTGGTGGCACGTCTTGTAACCTACGATTCGACATCTGCAAAACTGCGGCGCTATAGGCACATGCGCATTGAGGTGAGACATCCGGTTAATCAGCAGCCGCTCAGTAGCTACGGAACCTCAGACAACCCACACCTTAGTGTTAGCCGTAGTGTACTTGCGGATGGGCAATTTTTCAAGCTTGCAATTTCGGAGACAGGGATGTATCGGGTTGATCGCACGTTCCTTGAATCTTTACCAGGGCTGGACATTGCAGTTGGTAGCATAGATCCGGATCAGGTCAGGATATTCGGTAATGGAGGGGCGCCAGTACCTGCCCTTAACAGTGCTCCCAGAATTGCGGATTTAGCAGAAAACCAGGTATTTGTGCAGGGGGGCGGTGACGGCAGTTTTGATGCCGCTGATGCAGTCTGGTTCTATGCACAAGGCCCTAATGGATGGCAGAGCAGGGAGTTGACAGACTCCCGGGGGAGGCCAATTCTGGATCCGAACGGGGAACCAATGCGCGAGTGGTCTCACTACGTACATCCGTTCGATTCAACGAATTATTATTTTTTGAGTATTGGAGGTGCAACAAGTCAAACCTATCTGCAGGAGGATTATCCAGATGCCGCGGATGCCGATCTGCTCTCTGAAATCCAGGGACGTTATTTCATAGATCTAGACGAGTACATGTGGGGGCGGGAAGGTGGTCACTCTGGTCATACTTGGGTCAGTACACTTATACCTGGTCCCGGGCCTGGACGTGTGGTATTTGAAGATCTTCAGCTTCCCGGACTCACTGATGGTACATTGCGTTATCAGATACGGGCTGCTATACAAAGCAATCCGGCCGCAACCCTGCATTACAGGGATGGTAACAGCACATTGCATAGTGTTAATTACGGAGCCGGTTCTGCACTTTCTACATCCACAATTGCTCGCTCAGGGATAGCGGAATTCGCGCAAACGGTTACTGCTGGTCAGCAGATTAGTCTTATAGCCGATCTGGACGACCAGGCTGGTGGTCCAAGTGCGGCCTTGGATTGGGTCCGGATATTTTATCCCAAAACACTTCAAGCAGATCAGCAACCCCTGAGATTCAACACTCCGTTGGCTGAAACAGGGACGTTTACGTTTGTGCTTCGCGGCTTTACTTCTCCGCCTATTGTACTGGATGTAACCCAACCTGGCGATTACCGCTGGCTAGGGGTTAGTTCGCGGGGAGGAGAGTATTGGGTACAGGTAACGGCCTCGCCACAGGATCAATTCCGGGAGTTAATTGCATTTATGCCGGATCAAGTTCAGACTCTGGAGGCGGCCACAGCATGCGGTTCGGCATGCAGGGTAACGCCGCAGAACCTGCATGGTATTCAGGCCTGGCCCGATTTTGTGATTGTCACACCCAGTCAGTTTTTTGAGCAGTCAAATGCCTTGGCTGACCGCCGTCGTGCAGAAGGACTGACGGTTGAAGTGGTTGATGTGCTTCAGATTTATAATGAATTTTCGGGTGGACTGCAGGATGTGCGTGGTATTAGAGATTACCTGAAGTTTCTTTACGATAGGAGTCCAGATGAGGAACGCCTACTACGGTACGTGCTCCTGTTTGGTGATGGTCACTATGACTACCGCAATCTCGATGCTTCTGCTACGTTCCCGAATCTTATTCCCCCGTTCGAGACAGAGGAGTCCTGGAACCCTGAGCGTTCCTATACAACAGACGATTACTATGGACTGCTGGATGATAATGAAGGTCTTTGGCCTTTTGTTCGGAGAACCTTCGGTGGTGTAGAGGCTCACCTTAATGAGCGTGTGGATGTGGGGGTTGGGCGCTTTACCGTACACACTGAAGAAGAAGCCCAATTGATGATTGATAAGATTGTGAACTACGAAAGCCCGAATACATATGGCCAATGGCGCAATCGATACCTGTTTTTGGCAGATGACGGTCCAACGGGAACCTCTGGACAGCAAAATGACCGGGATCTGCACACACAGAACACCGATGTGGTTGCAGTTGCCGTAGAAAAGCTTGCCCCGGACGTAAACCAGCATAAGGTGTATGCTCTCTCGTACACCAGAGAATTTCTGAACACTTGGCGTATTCCGAAAGCCCGTCAGGATCTGCTATCAACTATTGATGAAGGTGTTCTGGTTGTGAACTTCAGCGGTCATGGAGGAGAACGAGCTCTTGCACAAGAAAACCTGTTTACTGTGGAGGACTCTAGATCCCTCCAGAATTATGACAGGCTGCCAATATTCATTACTGCGACCTGCTCCTTTGGTCGATGGGATTTGGGCAATGAACAGACCGGTGCAGAAGAATTGCTTCTCAATCGAAATGGCGGGGCGATAGCACTCTTGACAACGGTACGTACCGTTTACACCTCTGGGGATGAGACTACGCTGAATGTGGGACTAAATGTGGCCCTGAATGAGGAGATGTTTACACGAGAGGCCGATCAATTGTTACCCCGGCTTGGGGATGCTCTGCGTAGAACCAAGAACAGACGGGTGGGCTACGAAGGCAACAATCGCAAATTCAATCTTCTGGGAGATCCTACGCTGCGGCCGGGCTTACCTGCCAGTCGTGCTGTCGTTACGCACATAAACGAGACCCAGATCAGTACTGCCACTGGACAAATGCGTGCACTGGATCAGATTGAGCTAAAGGGGGAAATCCAGAGGCCTGACGGTTCGCTGGATGCTTCCTTTGATGGTACGGTGTCGCTCACGATTTTCGATGCACTGAGGCAGGTGCCAATCCCTCGGGAGATGTTTTGGTACATGTCGCAGCCCTACTATGAGGTTCGTGAAGATCTGATCTGGCGGGGTAAAACACGTGTGACTGGTGGGCAGTTTGTGACACGATTTGTCGTTCCAAAGGATATTTCGTATGCAAATCTGCCCGGGAGGGTTACCCTTTACGCACAAGGTGCGGCTGAGCATGTGAATGGGTACTCCGAGAGTTTTATTGTCGGCGGCACTTCAGACGATGTCACGAATGATGTAGATGGTCCACAGATCGAACTTTATCTGGGAGATGAAACGTTCACCAGTGGAGGCTTGGCACCCGCACAACCACAAGTATTTGCCCGCATTTATGATGCAAGCGGCATCAATACTGTAGGTGCAGGTGTTGGGCACGAAATGTTACTCGTACTTGACGAAAATGAGGTGGAAGCAATCAATATCGGTAACCTCTACGAAAGTGACGAAGATTCCTTTCAGCGGGGATCAGTGTCTTACGCTTTTGATGAGGCACTGGAGCCCGGTCCACACACACTTCGTCTCCGGGCCTGGGATGTATTGAACAATTCAGGTGAAACAACCTTGGATTTTCTTGTGACCGATACCGAAGAGCTGGTGATCAGGAATGTTTTCAATTACCCAAATCCTACGACCGGGCCAACCCGGTTCGTTTTTGAGCATAATCAAATACCCGGTACGCCAGTTAAGGTGCATGTGCGGGTTTATACTTTAGCGGGGCGCCCCGTGCGGACTTTGGAATCAGAAGACCTGTTGTCTGCAGGACCAATGCAAATTTCTTGGGATGGACTGGACGACGATTATGCAAGATTGACCCCTGGTGTGTATTTATACAGGCTACGGGCTGAAACAGAAGGTGCTGAAGTACAGCACGTTGCTGAGATTATTGAAAAACTGGCTGTTGTTCGTTAAAAGCCATAAACACAGTGTACAACCTAACCCTTGCCAAAACCAGACAGTATGAAGAGCCAAACATTCAAACACGTCAGTATTTTGTCGCTTTTGATTTTCACGATCATTAGTGGCTTTGTTCGGGAGGCATCTGCCCAGATTGGCGCATCCGCCGTCGTGTTTCTTATGATCGAACCCGATAGCAGGGCGGCAGGTATGGGGAACGCAGGCGTAGCGATCGCCGACAATGCGAATGCTTTGTTTTGGAACCCTGCAGGATTAGCTGATCAGGTTGGCACTGAGGTTGCACTGACACACAGTAATTGGTTGCCGGAATTGAGCAGTGATCTCTTTTTTGAGTACTTAGTCGCGAAGCATCATATCAAGAATTGGGGCACAATCGGGGCCCATGTCACATTTTTGAATCTAGGTGAGCATGAGCATCGGGATGCGCTGAATGTATCGTTAGGCACGTTTCGCTCCTATGACCTTGCTGTGGGCGTGTCCTATGGTTTCAAGGTATCGGAGCATATTTCGCTGGGTACTGGTGTGCGTTGGATCCGCTCCAACCTGGCCAGTGTCAGTGTTGGTGCGCAGGAGTCCCAGCCGGGTGTGTCGGTTGGTGTAGACTTGGCTGCGTTGTTCAAGTTGCCGGCATTCTCTCTCGGGCGTGTAACCGGGCAGTATAACTTTGGAGTTAACCTTGCCAATATGGGACCCAAGATCCAGTACTCTGATAGTGAGCAGGCTGATCCGATTCCTACCTTAATTCGAATAGGTCATGCATTTACGTTTGAATTTGACGATTACAACAAGATCACTGTGGCCAACGATGCTTCAAAAATTCTCGTGAGGCAGCGGGTTGAGGAAGTGTGCATCGACAGTAACGATCCTGCGACCTGTGGTCCAGATTATTCTACGGATCCCTTCTATCGCGCAATCTTCACCTCCTGGACCCCCATTGAGGTTCTGAGTTCCGCGATCAACGATGATCAACAGGAGTTCAGGAACCTGTCGGTCATCGACCAACTCTTGCTTTCTGTTGGTTTCGAGTACTGGTACAATAATCTGTTCGCAGCACGTGGAGGATATTTCTATGAGAATCCCTACAATGGTAACCGGAAATTCCTAACCTTCGGGGCGGGTATCCGTTATAATATCGTAGGGGTTGATTTTTCGTATGTGTATGCCTTGGAGGAAAACCACCCCTTGGCCAACACAATGCGTTTTTCACTCCTTCTGAACTTTGCGCGATAGCCCGGATCGAGGTCGCAGTATAATGAGGCAGCTGACTGTCATGGCAGCAGCATGCCTATCGCTGCTGACCGGAGCACGTGCTCAGATTGTAGCACCAGCTGCGCCATACTACGATCTGGTTGCACTTCGTGTAGAATTTGCACCGGATACCTCCAGCTTTACTACCGGCGATGGAACGTTCTCGGGATTGAGTCTTCCGATTGAACCAAAGGTTGATCCGCTTCCTCATGATGCGGCCTATTTCGAGGCCCATCTTGCTTTTCTGGAACACTATATCAGCATAGCCAGCGCTGGTAAGACCAGGATTGTGACGCATCTCATTCCTGAGGTTATCCAGCTGGATAACCCAATGGCAACCTACAGTCCAATCGGATTAGACGCAGACAGTAAGTCAGAGCAATCAAAACTGGCAAATCTGATCCGGGATGCCTGGACAAAGGCAGATGTAGAAAGCACATTTAATCCAATGCAGCTCTTGCATAGGGGGAGAGTTGCGTTTGTCCTGTTTCATGCGGGAATTGGGCGTGATATTGAGCTTGTCGGCACGACGCTGGACAAAACACCCCAGGACCTCCCCTCAGTTTTTATGGGGACGGATGCGTTAGCAGACCTTGGCGTCAGTGGTCTGGAGTTCAAAGGATTGCCGGTAGATCATTCACTCATCATTCCCCGCACGGAAACCCGGCCAGGCGTAAATGCCTTCACAGAGGAACCCTATCTGCTGGAATTGTCGATAAATGGATTGCTGGCAGCAAGTTTCATTAGCTATTTAGGAGTTCCTGATCTGTTCAATACGAATACCGGGGAATCGGTGATTGGTCCGTTTGGCGTGATGGATCCTTTGGGTATTTTTGCGTATCGCGGGTTGTTTCCACCTCTACCCAGCGCATGGACCCGCACAGCTCTCGGGTGGGCAACCCCGAAAGAAGTTCATGATCCCGGTGTATATGACTTAGCAGCCGGAGATATTGCTAAGGTAGAGATATCAGAGGCTGAGTATTTTCTCCTGGAAAACCGTGTCCGTGATCCCGATAATACAGGACTTACGCTGCACATATTCAATAAGGGGACAACCTCAACGCAACGGTTCTCTGAGGTCAGGGATGATTTTGATCGTTTCAATGTGCAGGCGTTTCAGGGGGGTGTTGTTACACAGGCAAGTTCATACGACTTTGCGTTGCCAGGCCGGGATGCCGATAATCAGCAGTACAATGGGGGCATCCTGATCTGGCATATTGATGAGCGCCAGTTTTCCCGCGCGGTCAATAATGACCCTAACGCTCTGGCTGTGGATATCGAGGAAGCTGATGGGGCACAAGATATTGGCTTTGATGGAAACATCGGCTCTCCTTTCGATTTTTATTTCAGGGATAACCCTTCAAGTGTAGCCTTACCCTCCGGGCTCACCATTAGCCTCTACGGAAATAGGTTTGGCCCCGACACCACACCAGACAGCAGGACAAACGAAGGGGGGAACAGCTTCCTGACACTAGAGAATTTTTCGGCTTCCGGGTCGGCCATGTCTTTTTCGTTCCAGAGGGACGCTGGTGAATATGTAACTGATGCAGGAACGGTTTCGCTGGGAATAAAAACTACCGCAGAAAGCAGTGTTGGGGTTGTAGCCGGTCAAAGAGCGGTATTTACCGGTACTGAGGTCCTTGTACCGGGGTTTGGCCAAGTGAGTGCTTTAGCACGACCGGCCTACAGTGCACAGGGCATGGCGGTAGTCGACGATCAGGATGGCATCGTTGCATTCAGAGAATATGAAATAATCGGAGAGCGTTTGGTAGCAGCCCGGTCGGTAACACTTCCAGCGCAGCTCCCAATTCAGGGACCGGTGGTGTATCATGATAACGCACACTATGCTCATTTCACCGGGTCAGGCCGGTCTGAAGTGTTTCGGATAGCTTCTGGTGTGGAGATGTATGATGTAGGTGACAGGGGCCTGGGGCTTATTGCGACTGATGAAGGGGTCTACTTTGTTGGGCAGTCACAGGCTGGGCCGCTTGGTGAAGCTTCGACATGGACGTACACGCTGGACAATGACGCAGGCTATCCGGTTATGGGACGAGATCGTACCGGGCTTTGGGGGGTAATTCCGCTTCCCAAGGCGTTAATTGTGTTGGAGCCTGATGGTGAAACCAAACGGATTGCAGCCTCAGTCTATCTCGGAGATGCCGACTTTTCACAGTTGCTCGCCATTGCAGACCTGGATCAGGACGGTGTACTTGATATGGTTGCAACCGCAGGCAATCAGGTCGTTGCATTCTCTCAGGGAGGCGCTCTACTTCCGTCGTTCCCGGTTGAGATCGGAGCTCCTGCCACCAGCACACCATTGATCTACCAAACGGACGAAACGACAGTAATTGTTGTATCTGCCACTGATGGCAATATTTACGCCTTGGATATCGGCCAGAAGGGTCAAGTCATTCCTGGGTTCCCCTTATCGGCTGGGCATGCAATCAAAGCTACTTCGCTCATCCTGAACGATACACTGAGTGCAGTTACCGAATCAGGTATTCTGAGAAATTACACACTGAGTAATATTAATCAGGTGCTCTGGGCGGAACAACACGGCACTGGACAGAATGCGAGCTTTGTGGTACTAACCACAGAAAAAAGTGAGATTGAGTCGCTGTTGAGTGCAGCGGAGACCTATAACTGGCCTAATCCAATCCGGGATGGACACACGTTTTTCCGGTGTATGACAAGTGAAGCCTCTCAGGTATCAGTCACGATTGTGGATGCGGCGGGATCGTTGGTGGGCTCATTAAACTTTGCCACTTCGGCTGGTGTCCCGCATGAAATTCCCTGGAATACTAGCGCTGCGAGCGGCATGTATTTCGCGCGCGTTGAAGCAACATCTATTTCCGGGCGAACGGATTCACGCCTGATTAAGCTCGCGATTATTCGATGAAGTGGGTCATCTGTATTCTTGCTGCAGCAACGCTGGTTGCCGGTACAAAGGCCCAGGTTACTCCGTCTCTTCTAGATTTTAGTCGTACGACACTTGATTGGTATCAAATAGAGACGGAGCACTTTGTTGTACTGTTTCATACGGATGAAGAGGGGCAGGGGGCAAGTCGATCTGCACAGGTGGCTGCACGCGTAGCTGAAGAAGTCTACGAACCCATAACAAGCCTGTACGGACATGAGCCGGACGGCAAGGTGCATATAATCCTCAAAGACTATGAGGATTACTCGAACGGCGCAGCATATTTCTTTGACAACAAGATTGAGATCTGGGCACCCGCGCTCAATTCTCCGCTGCGAGGTGCGCATGACTGGATGCGTAATGTGATCACACACGAGTTCACACATATCGTTCAGGTTCAAGCAGCAATGAAATCACCCCGAAGGTTGCCTTTGGGTTATGTCCAAATTCTGGATTACGAGGATGTACGTCGTCCTGACGTTTTGTATGGATATCCCAATGTGATTGTTAGCTACCCTGTTATTGGTTTGAATAACCCGGCCTGGTTTGCAGAAGGAACTGCACAATACCAACATGATCATTTACACTACGATCGCTGGGATTCGCACAGGGACATGTTGCTGCGAACCCGTGTTCAGAGAGGTAAAGCGCTCAGTCTGACTGAGCTTGGCAGTTTCTATTCCAAGAGCAGTTTGATGCGCGAAGGTGTGTATAATCATGGGTTCGCATTCACGCTGTATCTGGCACGTGAGTATGGAGTTGAGGTATTGGCCCAGATCAGTGATAATCTGCGCAGTTGGCGTACATGGCGTGTTGAGAAGGCCATTGAGCGGGCAACCGGTATACCGGGGCAGGAGGTTTACGATTCGTGGCTTCAGGAACTCAACCGTTCATACGCACAGACAGTCTCGCCCATTGAAGAAGCCCTAGTGGAAGGAACTCTGGTTGAACCGGAGGGCTTCGCCAATTATTTTCCGCGCTTTTCGCCGGATGGTTCGAAGTTGGCATATGTATCCAACAAAGGAGAGCATTTTAGCCGCATAAGTCTGCACATACAAGATTTGAGTAGTGGTTCGGTCGTCGCCCATGATCTGGGGACGGCTTTCGGTGACTACATCTGTTCACTTGGCCATCGCGTCAGATCCGGTGTGACCGGCGGGGCTGCCTGGAGACCGGATGGCCAGGCGCTCGCGTACGCACGGCAGCGTGTAACCTCAGAGGGTTTTCTTTATACGGATCTCCATCTGATCGAATTAGACACGAAAAAATCATCTCCGCTGACTCGTGATGCACGCGCCTCACAACCTGCATGGGATTCCACAGGGACACGAATTGTATACGTCAACTCCAATGACGGAAGCAGTAACCTGCAATTGCTGAATTTGAAAACTGGCGAGAACAGACCGATAACGCGATTTGCAGACGGAACCCAAGTAACCGGTCCCGTATGGCATGGAGAGTGGATTTATTTTGCGCAGCTTGATCCTGGTGCTCATGGTAATGATCTATGGCGGGTGCGGGCAGACGGATCCGAATCGATCCCCGTTCTGCAAACGCCGACAGATGAGCGATCGCCAGCGATATCCAATGGCGTGCTGTATTATGCTTCCGATAAGAGTGGTATTTACAATATTTACCGGTTTGATCCGGATGGTTCTGAGCAACTAACCCAGGTCGTCGGTGGAGCGTTCATGCCGGACGTAAGTGAAGATGAGAGGATAGCTTATGCCACGTATAGATGGGATGGATACAAGATCGCCATTCTGGAGCATCCAGAAGTGATCGAACCTGCTATCCAATACACGCCCCCAGAATTCATTACAAAAGCTACCCCGCCTTTGGTTTCGGAAAGTGATGGAGATATAAGAGCTATTGATCCAGAGGTGCTTTCAAGTACATTGACCAAGGAAGGGGCTCTCGGGGTAGATTCCCTGCAGATATCGCGCTATGGTGCTGCTTTTACAAGTTTTAGTATCTCGCCGGTTATCCGACTGGATCAATACGTAGAGCGTCGGCTCGAGGGGCGTGTTCGCGGGAGAGCGGAGACCTTTTGGAGAAACTTGAAATTTGGCACTTACGTTTCCTCCCGGGAAGTTCTGGAGGACATGAGCCTGTTTGGAGGGTTACTCATTGGCCCAGGATCACATCTGGATGGGCACTTTCTTGCGCCGGCCAACTTATTGGCACTGGAACGGGATGCATTTCTTCAATTCGACTACTCCAAGGGTTTTGGGTTCTTGTCCGGACGTTGGTCACCGCAGATAGCAATCGAACTGTATAATATTCAGCGCCAAGTAGAGAACGGTCTATCTATTGAGGAGCATCCCTGTACGGCATGTCTACCTGAGTCCACAAATGCTGATCTGACCTATGCACTCTGGGAAGGAAATATTTATCTGCGCAGCAAGATTAACCGTAGCACAGTACTTGAAGCGGGATACCGGTACAGCCCGTATCGTGTGACAACAAATCGTTTTTATTCAAGAGAGCTTTCAGATTGGATACCCAGCACCTCGTCACGCTACTATATTGGGCGCAGCTATATGGCGAGTGCTTACTTCGAGGCACGGCGTTCTCATCGCGAGTCGGATATAATGCGTACAGGCATACGCGTTGCGGCTTCTTATGAACGCGAAACCGGCGAGCTACTGAAGCAATTTGATGTACAGGAAGGACAATTGGTCCCAATCTATGACACCAATGTACTCCATCGGATGAGAATTGATTTGGAGGGGGGTATTCGGCTACCTGGTCAAATCCGTGGTACTTCACATGGCCTGAATGTTCGGGTGCAAGCATCCACGTTGTTTGGCAAGGACACAGATACGTTTTATTTTGACTATGTTGGTGGCCTGTCCGGGGCTCGGGGCTATCCTTTTTATGCATTGGGCGGCACAGAAACCCTGTGGGTACAGGCTGCATGGACCTTTCCATTGATTCCTGATATTCGACGCCAGGTTGGACCGGTTTACTTCGATAAGGTCTTCATGCGCCTCTATGCTGATGGCGCCAGAGTTCGACCGGCAAGCCGTGCGGTCCGAAAGGACATTGGTGCGGAATTTCGCCTGATGATGGGGAGCTACTATTTATTACCAACGGCATTGTTTGTCAGTGCGACTTATGGAGCGGACTCATTTCTTGTAACGCTGGATGATGCGTTTGTTACCTCACAGCCAAGCGTGCATTACGGCAAGGAGGTTCAATGGCACTTTGGTATGATTTTTGGGTTTGATCTGTAGTGGTATTCCCGGACAGCCATGACACCTGTTGTAGTCTTTTGCTTCCTCTTTATTGCAATCAGCGTCGGATTGCTTTATCTGGTCTTGAGAAGAAATCCATACCCGGTTCCCCGTGGAGGTATACAGTGGATGGTCACAATCATGTGCACGCTGCTCGTCTGCCTGTCTGGTCTGGTGATTGCGCTCGAGTGGAGTTTTTCCGAGCGTGCCGATACTACCTCCGCCCCAGAGTACGTAGAGCCATTTGTGTTTCGATTGGTTTCCAATCAGGAGGAGAGGAACCTCAGTGATTTTAATGGGAGCGTAGTGCTTTTGAATTTCTGGGCCACTTGGTGTCAACCCTGTATTACCGAACTGCCTGAACTTGATGCACTGCAGGAAGCTTATGGGGATATAGGTCTGGTTGTTGTAACGCTATCGGATGAAGATTTAGAGGAGCTCCAGTTGTATGATGATCTGCTGCCCGAAAGAACGGTTTCCGGTTACGTAGCATCTGAAGAATTGCCGGAATATTTCAGAAATGAACTTGCATCCGGGCGACCGGTCTCGTACGTAATTGATGGGGCGGGAATGATTCGGGAACGCCTTCTCGGGGCGGGGACGTTTGAATATTTCGAGGGCCTTGTTACTCCGTGGCTGGCCCAACTCCAACTATAGCGCATGAGGCGTATTGCACTCATTCTTGGCCTCCTAGTCATCACCAATAATGTCCAGGCGCAGCCTACTACTGATAGCCTGGAGACACTGTTTTCAAGCTCTCGGCGCAGCGCTCCGCTTGCCTTCGGTATGTCTGCCGTAGTTCCTGGCTTAGGCCAAGCCTATAACCGTCATTGGATCAAGGCAGCAGTTGGGATTGCCGGAGAGGCTACCGTGCTCTTGCTATATGCTTCCTGGCGCCAACAGGGAATAGACGGGCGTGACGCATATCAGATGGAAGCTCACAGGTACTGGAGCCCGATCAAGTATGCATATTGGCTTAACGATTATGCACAATACTTGAACCAACTACCGGACGGACGTCTCGTTACGACTCCTCCGGTAAATATTTCATCTGCACTTTTGAACATTGACTTAACGCAACCGAACACCTGGTCTGATTCAGAACGGCTGGTAGTGCGAACATTTTTCCAGGAGATTCAGCTGCTTGAACGTGATAGCTATCACGGAGATACAGGCGCGGCGTTTTCACATGTCCTGCCATTTTTTGGAGAACAGCAGTACTATGAGCTTGTGGGTAAGTACTTTCAGTTCGCTCCGGGCTGGGAGGACTACGTAGCTATTATCCGAGATGGCCGTCTAACCTGGATCGACGAGAATGGGAATTTTATTCAATCTATCGAGCCGGAGGCAACAGGTCCAGGTGGGACAAAGCCAAATGTATCCACCAGGTTCTATCAGTACGCGGAGGACCATGCTGATGCAAATACATACTTACGGCGAGCTTCCCGGATTACGACCTTGCTAATCGTAAACCATTTGCTTGCTGCTGTAGATGCAGCAATATTTGCGCGGCTGCACAACCGTCGTATCCAGGTACGGTTTGGACTGCTAAAAGACATTCAGGGCAGGACTCACGTGGCTCCATATGTGAGTTTTCCCCTCAATAGGGGAATGCACTGATCATTAAATTGGCTTCTCATGAGTTTTAAAACTTCCTGCAGCATGCCAATCTGTAGTCGTATATTGAAACTCCAATAAAAAATTCTATTGCAATGAACTGGTATAAGCAACTGCATGTATGGATCATCTTGGGCCTTGTGTTCGGATTGGGATATGGAATTCTTTCCGCTGCAATGGGATGGGGGGAGTTCACGGAGGCATGGATTAGTCCTTTTGGCGACATCTTCCTGAATGCACTGTTCATGATCGCAGTGCCGCTCGTACTGGGATCAATCATAACCGGCGTGGCCTCGCTTTCAGATACACGTAAACTGGCTCGGATTGGCGGTAAAACGATTCTAATCTATGTCAGCACAACGGTCGCTGCTCTGATAATTGGTTTGCTTCTGGTCAACATCATCCGCCCGGGAGATACGGTTCCAGAAGAGGTCCGTCTTGAACTGCAGGCAGGGTATAGTGATATGGCGGAGGAGCGCCAAGAAAGTGCTGCTTCAGCTCAAGAACGTGGTCCATTGCAAGCATTCGTAGATATGGTACCCCGCAATATCGCAGCAGCAGCCTCCAATAATCGCAATATGCTGCAAGTAGTATTGATCTCGATACTGTTCGGTATCGCACTCCTGCTTATTCCAAAAGAGAAAGCCCAACCTATGTTAGGTTTCTTTGAGAGTCTGACATCGGTTGTTATTAAGATTGTAGAGATTATCATGTGGATTGCTCCTCTCGGCGTATTCGCGCTCCTTGCGGATACGGTCAATCTGATTTCGGGGGATAATCTGAATGAACTGTGGAGTTTGCTGGGGGCGCTTGGGTTCTATATGCTTGTGGTGCTTGCCGGGCTTGTAATACATGTCATAGTTACATACGGGTCGATCTTGAAATTCTTGACACCGATGTCGCTCAAGAAGTTCATTATGGGGATAGCTCCTGCCCAGCTTGTTGCATTCAGCACCTCATCCAGTGGAGCAACGCTCCCGGTTACGATGGATCGCGCAGAGAACCACTTGGGAGTCAGTGAGGAGGTTTCTTCGTTCGTGCTTCCGCTTGGAGCTACGATCAACATGGATGGTACTGCGCTTTATCAGGCGGTAGCAGCGGTGTTCATTGCTCAGACACTTGGAATCGCACTTGGCTTTATGGACCAACTGGAGATCATTCTCTTAGCTTTACTTGCTTCCATTGGTACTGCTGCGGTGCCCAGCGCAGGTATCATTATGCTGATTATCATATTGCAATCGGTTGGTGTTCCTGCGGCGGGTATAGCGTTGATCCTAGGAGTTGATCGCATTCTGGATATGTGCCGAACGGTATGCAATATAACGGGAGATGCAACCGTCGCTACCTTAGTTGCCTCTTCGGAAGGGCAGCTTGAGAAATAGGTCAGCAGCCGAAAGGGTACGCCCGAGAGGATTCGAACCTCTGGCCTTCTGCTCCGGAGGCAGACGCTCTATCCAACTGAGCTACGGGCGCGTTATGTCCTGTAATGTATGAACCGCCATAAACGTTTCAATGGCAGACGTTTTATTTAGTAATAATGATGATGGATTAGAGGCCGCAGGCCCCCGGAATCCCGGCCCGGGACGAGCCGGTTTGGATGTATTTGATGGCATCACAGGTACCTGGCCGTCCGGTGCAGCTTTGGCGTTGTGGGTATTTGTCGGCTTGTTTGCTTACCTGTTCATAGGTAATATTGCTTCGACCTTTCTTCTGGCGCTGAATGATGTTGGGTTTCAGGATATTTTGAGCGGTCAGCAGGATATTTTTGCCGAGAATGGGAACGCGTTTTTAGGAGGCAACGCAATTGGATTGGCCTTGGGACTCGGTGGTGTCGCGCTACTTGCAAGTGCGCTTGACTCCTCTCGCCCTCTGAGCTATCTCCGACTTAAAACTTGCAATACTGCAGATTGGGCGCTGTCGCTGGTTGCCCTTATTTGCCTGCTTCCGGCTGTGTCCGCTCTAGGAATCCTGAATGAACAAATTCCATTACCTGATGTCCTCCTAAGGCTGGAAGAACAACAAATGGAACTCATTGAATGGTTTATCGGGGATGGAGGCAATTTCGCGCTGAATATGGTATTCGTTGTTGCGACCCCAGCTCTTTTTGAGGAGGTGTTTTTTCGGGGATATGTGCAGAGGCGGGCAGAGCAGGGGCTGGGCGTAGTTGGGGGCATTATCCTCACGGGCGTCATTTTTGGCGTGTTTCATCTACGCCTTACCCAGGTACTTCCACTAGTCCTGTTGGGGTGTTATTTAGCATATGTTACCTGGCGTACAGGTAGTTTATGGATTGCTATAGTATTACATTTTTTGAATAATGGCCTTGCATTATCTTTATCCAAATGGGGACCGGAATCGATTGCTGATCCAGAGATCGTTCCATGGTCACTCGTAGTAGGCAGTACACTTGCCTTTGCAGTCTGTATCCTGCTAATTCATCGCCGAAATGAAAAAGAACATCGCTAACTGGGAGGAAGTCTTCTTGTGCGGCACCGATTACGAGGCTAACTTGGTTCGTGCGCGTCTGGAGGATGCCGGTATTATTTCCGTGCTGTTAAATAACAGGTGTCATGCTTTTAACCTGACACTAGGGGTATTGGCAAAAGTGCGGGTACTGGTTCCAAAATCTATGAAGGCAGAGGCCTTAGAGCTGTTAGAAGCGGAAGCGCTTACCGATGAAGAGTTGGCCGAGGCGGCTTCTTCTAGCAAATAGACATATTGCTGAGCACCATGCCACAGATACTGACTCGCCTGTTCACAGCCACAATCGGAGCCTCCCTGCTGGTTGGTTCTGCTTGGCTTGGACCGTGGTATTTTGGCATTGCTGTGTTGATAATTGCTCTCTTAGGGCAACTCGAACTGTATCAGCTCTATGAGCGTTCTGGTGTTCGGGCATGGATAGTTACTGGATTATTGGTAGGCGCGGGCTTATCCCTACGAGCTTTAGTACCGGATATTTTCCTCCTAACCGCCGTGCCTGTGGTGGGGCTTGTGTTGTGGTGCACCTTCACGAAAAGCGATCAGCCGCTGACACGCCTGGGAGCAACACTCTCCGGCGCAGTCTATCCGACCGCCTTATTGGCGTTCCTGACAGACCTGCGTGTAGTTCCAGGATACAGTGAACAGGATGCATTGATATTGACCGTCACAGTACTGGTGCTGGTATGGGCAAGCGATGTGTTTGCTTTTTTTACAGGATCCTTTTTTGGCAGGCATGCACTGGCGCCGTCTATTTCCCCCGGTAAGACCTGGGAAGGGTTTCTTGGCGGAATTGGAGGAGCACTCCTAGCGGTGGTCATACTCAATCTGACATTAGACATGCCGCTAGCAACGATTCACATGCTGATTCTCGCGCTCGTATGTACCCTTTCCGGTGCAGTTGGCGATTTGGCCGAGAGTCGTTTCAAGCGTGTAGCTGGCGTGAAGGATTCGGGTATAATTTTACCAGGGCACGGGGGTATGCTTGATCGTTTTGATGGCATTATTGTAGCGGCTCCGTTGTCTTACATGTACATAATTTTTGTTGTCAGCAGGTTCTAAAAATGGGACTCTTATTCGGACGTAAAGCACAACCACGAAAATTCGACTATACGCCGCGCTACTACGATCCGCGCAAGGACGATAGTCTCAAGCGGCGAATGCGAATTCAGAGCCGTGTTCGTCGCAGGCGCAGCCCTGTTGCACTGTATTACCTAGCTGCACTATTGCTCACGGCTTTGTATATCTACAACGCTATCGGACGATAGCAGGAGCACATATGGAGCATGCTGTGCAGATTAGGCGAATGCCGATCGAATTGGCCAATAAGATCGCGGCTGGAGAAGTAGTTCAGCGTCCTGCATCGGCTGCAAAAGAATTGCTCGAGAATGCCATTGACGCAGGCGCCTCAGAAATCTCTCTTTCGGTAAAAGCCGCGGGCAGCAGCTTGATTCAAGTAAGCGATAATGGCTCAGGCATGGGGCCCGAAGACGCCGTTCAGTGTTTTGAGCGTCATGCGACCAGTAAGATTACGAGCGAGGAAGATCTGGAGGACATACGGACGCTCGGATTTAGAGGTGAAGCATTGGCCTCAATTGCGGCGATCGCACAGGTATCTATGAGAACAAAGATCGCAGAGGATGATCAGGGGGTTTTCGTGCGTATTGAGGGAGGGCAGGTGCTTGAGAGTTCCCCGTGCGCTGCGGCAGCTGGCACGACTATAGCCGTTCGCAATCTTTTCTTCAATGTTCCGGCGCGCAGGAGCTTTTTGAAAGCACCTGCGACAGAGTTTCGTCATATCTCAAACATCTTCGTTTCTCAAGCGCTGGCTAATCCGTGGATCACGTTCAGGTTGGTACATAATCGGCATGAGGTATATCGGTTATCAGGTTCACGCGCAGAGGAATTTTCGGATGCGTTAAAAGAGCGTGTTCGTGCTATCCTTGGGACGGATGTTAGTCAGCATCTTGTGCTGGTTAATGAATCCATGAGCTATATCTCTGCTGTAGGATTTTTAGCGCACCCGGAGCATGCCAAGAAATCTCGTGGGGATCAGTATTTGTTTGTAAATAATCGTTCGATAAAGAATCCTAGTCTAAATCATGCAATCCGATCAGCTTATGACACTTTGCTTCCAGAAGGGCGTCACCCCGCTTATGTTTTGTTTCTGAACCTTTCCCCCAAGCACGTTGACGTGAATGTCCATCCTGCAAAAACGGAGGTCCGGTTCGATGATGACCGAGGAGTGTACAATTTTGTGCAGGCGATATCGAGACGAGCGCTTGGGACAGCTGACTTGATCCCTCAATATCCAAGTAGTGCTTCGTCGTTGAGTTTTCAGGAGGGGCGGAATGACACCACGACCAATTGGAGGCCGCCGCCTCGCGCGGACGAGTTATCACCGGTTCAAGGACAGCAATCCACGATCATATACGACATTGAGCGTAGCCGAACGCCTTCTGGGGCAACTCCGGATCTGGAAGGCTTTCTTTGGCAGTTGCAGGACCATTACATCCTAACCCAACTACACAATGGTGTATTGATTGTCGACCAGCAGGCTGCTCATCAACGCATTCTGTTTGAACGTGCTCTGGCAGATTTACAGGCCGGGGGCGGGCTGTCACAACAACTCTTGTTTCCCCAACTGATATGTCTTAATCAAGATGATTGCGAACTTCTGCGTGAACTTGGCTCACTTGCCATGGCACTTGGGTTTGATTATTCAATCTCTGAGAATCGCACAGTAACGATCAGGGGTGTACCCTCAGACCTGCGGCCCGGAGCAGAAAAGGAAATCCTGCAGTCCATACTTGATGAATACAAGGCCAATACTGAGTTGACACACCTTCCCATCCAGGAAAACATGGCTCGCAGTATAGCCGTACGTGGTGCAATTTCTCCTGGGGTTAAGCTGAATGAGGATGAGATGCGGACAATGATTGATCGACTCTTCCAGTGCAAGGAACCCTATCGGACCCCCAGTGGAAAACCAACACTGATCCGATTGACGTATGATGAATTGAAGCAGCGGTTCAATCGGCAAGTTGTGGACCATGAGGAACCCGATTGATTCATTCCGTGATCGCGTAGCATCCTATATGGAGCGCTCAGCTCATGTAAGTCCGGGTGAGCGCATACTCGTAGGGGTAAGTGGAGGCATTGACTCGGTTGCGTTGATGGATGTTCTGGGGGTGGTGGGATACGAGTGTGAGGTGGCTCACATTAATTATCATTTACGTGGCAATGAATCTGTCGCAGACGAAGCGCTGGTTCATGAGCTATGCCAACAGCGGGAGTTAAAACTGCACGTAAGACACATTTGCGCGCGCACCCATGCCGCTGACACCGGATGCTCTGTCCAGATGGCGGCGCGTGACCTTCGGTACACGTCGTTTACTGAAATAGCCGCACAGCAATGCATATCTGTTGTGGCTGTGGCGCACCACATTGATGACCAGGCGGAGT
>LXNI01000353.1_pt1 | contig 56033 bp, 48 predicted proteins | sample 809091 | NCBI WGS metagenome assembly LXNI01 (sample SAMN04870527, study PRJNA318959) | sponge metagenome | biome: 01000161; feature: marine sponge reef; material: water | host: Sarcotragus foetidus | place: Greece: Milos, Mediterranean Sea | collected 2013-05-29 | depth 5-7 m
ACGGGCCTCGCCCCTGGCATCCAGATCATCGTTCCGCATCGGACATCACTCCTTATATATATAGGAGTAATCCCAACTCATTGGCTCACCGATAGAAAGGTGGGGTCGGCGTAGCGCTTACGTCGATGGTGGCCCCGTCGATCATGGCCCGGCCGTTCTCGGTCGTGCTCTGGAATAGCGTCGTGATCGTGGGGAAGTCGGAGTCGTCGTTGGCGATCCCCGAACCCAGTGCGATGACCTGGTTGTCCACGAACAGGAACGATTTCCTGGCCCGGAAGCTGTCGTCGAACAGGGGTTTGCCTTCGGACGAGACAGTGTCCTTGAGATTCATGGCGTAGAACCCATCCAGGCCACGGTGCGAGACGCCTCCCGCGAAGGTGCTGCCGCTGAAGTTGCGATGCTTGCCTTCCTGATAGAGGGGAGTGGGCTCTATCTCATAGAGGACGCGGTCCATCGGCAGTGCCTTTGTCGTGGCCCCCGGCGCGTAGGCCCAATGAAAGCCGCCGTCCAGATCGATCCCGCTGGCCTGAAGGCTCAGGGGCTCCCCCCGGGTAAAAAGCAGCAGCGAACCGAAGGCCAGGTACCGCCCGTAAGGGTTCTCGCCCTGGTGCCCCGATTCCCAATCCCAGACGTAGCGGCTCCAGCCGCGCACGGATGCGGCCCATCCTGGACGCTTGTGGTTGGCGGCGGCCCCGTATGGGAACGTGAAGTGCCCGGTCGGCGGTTCCCACTCCAGCCCCTCGGCCTGCCGGACCGCTTCGGCCATGATCTGAAGCGTCCCGAAGCTGCCGTAGTAGTTGAGTCTCGGCAGGAGGCTGCCGAAGGTGTCGGCCAGGTCCGTGCGTCGGTAGGCCCAGGCCAGCGCGGCCCCGAGCCCTGGCTCCACAAGCCGGTGGTCTTCCATCGCGGCAAATGCGAATCCCGGCAGCATGAACCGGTCGATACCGCTGTTGGTGTATGGAAACCGGCCGCTCAACGCAGGGTGAAGTTGGAAATCCGCGGCGATGTCGAACTGTGCCGTCAGCGTGTCGCGCAACCGCTCTGTGGTTTCCTCGGGCAGCGAGAACCGGGTACCGCGCATCAACCAGTCGAGCATCGCCAGGGTCGTCACCCCCTGGACGCCGTAGACGTTCTGGTAGGCGGCGGCGTGGTGGAAAATGGTGTAGTCGGGCTTGATCGTATCCGCGTAACCGGGGGCGAAGTTGCCGACATGGATGAGGTAGTCGCGAAAAGCCAGCATGCGCGCGACCTTTTCGGGTGAGTCCACCATGAGCAGTACGCTGATCAGCTTCGGGCCCGCGCCGCCGCGAATGTGATCGCTGTTCTCGCCGACGGAGGTGTCCAGTTCGGAGAGCGCGCCGAACCGCGTATACCATGCGATCGCCCGCTGATGGTCCCGCAGCAGGCCGGCCTGCTGCAGTTCATTGCGCAGCAGGAATACGGCGTTGGCGTAGGGATTGACCCGGATGAGGTGGTCGGACGTACCCAGGGCGCTGCCCGCGGCCCAACCCTGGTCTGCCAGGTGCGCCAATAGCATCATGACGCGCCGTTTGCTCGCGTCGCCCGGGTTGCGCCGGTAATCCAGCGCCAGTGGGGCCAGGATCTGCTCACCGGCCTGCTGGTACGTGCGCCCGAGTTCGGCCGGATGTTCTTCCCGGGAGGCGAACAGAGGCATCCCGGTGACGCCGCGCGGCGATTCGTCGATGCCAAGTGCATCCCACTCCCGGTTGGCGGCCGTGACCCGGCGGTCCAGGTACTGCGCGAAGGACTCGCCCGGGGCGCCTCCCGATGCGTTGTCCGGCACGCCGACCCCGGAATCCGTCCTGCCGGACCCCAGCAGCAGTTGCTCATAGCGCTGCTCGATGACGGCGAAGTCCTGGTAGTCGTCGTCCAGACTGCGGCCTTCGAGCGGCACATCGGCGAACCGGCCGAGCGCCTGCCATGCCGGCAACACCCGGTACGGATCGGTGCGAGTGGTGACCTTGCGGTTCGCGAATTGCCAGTCGGAGTGGCGCTTCCCCGACATGTAGGTGACCAACTGCAGCATGTCGAGATAAACGCGGTCGTCGGCCATGTCGGGGGAGGGCTCGATTCGCAATGTCCGCAGCGGCTCTGTGCCCGCACCCTCTCCGGCCCGGGCATCCTCTTCGAAGTGCACCCATAACGCCCGCCAGCCCGTGAAGTTCTGCGACATCTCGAAACGGTACGCCGGACGGTCGCGCGCATCGTTGGAGTCGGCGCCGATCCGGAACTCAAGTCGTCCATCCGGATTCGACGACTCCCGGTAGACCCAGAGCTTGAGCCCACCCTGTCTGGATCGCGGCACGTACGAAGGCTCCAGTTGTTCGGGCTGTCCGCCGGGGTATTCGCCGGTGGCGTGCTCAAGCCCGGGCAAGTCGTGAAAGATCAGCGGCTCGGGAGCGGACCACTCCCACACCAGTGCCTGGCGTCCGTCCTTGAAACGATCTGCCGAAACCGTGGCCGAGCCGGTCACGCCCTCAAGGTCGGCCGCCGATTCAAAGGAAATCCGCTGCGCAAGGATGTCGGTGGTCAGCGTCAGATTGGAGGTCAGCGGCGCCGTTGCGCTCTGTCCGTGGGCCGGCGGCGCCGTTACGATCAATGCGGCAAGTAACAGCCAGGCCCCGGCGGTCGGAACCGGTCCGCACCGCGCCGAACTCAACGGGACGCCCCACCCGGCCCCTGAACGCGCGGTCTTCGTGGCGGGAAGTCCTCGGGTGGGCAGGCCTCGCCCCGCCGCCTTCAACGCAGGCTCCGCAGGCGGGCGAGTTCGGCTTCGTCGGTTATCTCGAGTTTTTCCTCGTCGGTTATCTTGAAGTCGACCAGGTCCGCTTCACCGCCTGCCCTGAGCCAGTCCTGCGGATGTCCGGCGGTGGGACTGGCGTCACGGTTCCTGAACACCGCGCCCTGGTTGTACTTGAACGAGTAGGGCACGACATTGCGGCCCTCGTCGTTGGTCAGCAGCGCGTGAAGCTGCCGGCGCAGTTCCACCACCGTCCCGAGATGGTCGCGGTCTTCAATCAGGTTGTTCATCTCCTGCGGATCCGCCCGCATGTCGTACAACTCGTCCGTGTCCCAGATGCCGTGGTACTGAATCAGCTTGTAGTCGTTGGTCCGGATGGCGAAGGTGGTGGGCGTGTGCGGAAAATTGAATTCCCAGAAGTACTCGTAGAGCATGGCCTCGCGCCAGTCCGCCGGGTCCGCGGAACCGTCGGCCAGGCCCCTGAAGCTGCGGCCCTCGAACTGTTCCGGGATGTCGGCGCCGACCAGATCCAGGATGGTCGGGGCGATGTCCAGGTTCGCTACCTGCGCCGACACGGTCGTGCCGCGGGGGAATAACCCGGGCGCACTCATGATCATCGGCACGCGGATGGACTCCTCGTACGCGCTGCGCTTGTCGATGAGTCCGTGCTCGCCGAAATAGAAACCGTTGTCGCTGGTATAGATGACGACCGTGTTGTCCGCCTCCCCGTTGCCGTCGAGCCACTCGACGATGCGCCCGACGCTGTCGTCAACCGCCGACATCGTGCGGTGGTAGTTGCGCTGGATGGCCAGCAGGTCGGTTTCCGGATTGTGGTAGGGAAATTCGATGCCGTGGAAGCTGTTGCGCTGGTTGCGCACCCACAGGGGACGCCCTGGATTGTCCTTGTCCAGGTCCGCGCTGGCGGGCAGCGTGAGCGACAGTTCTGCATACTGGTCGCGATGACGTTCGGCCGGCGTGAAATTGGAGTGCACGGCCTTGTGGGAGAGATACAGGAACCAGGGCCCGGCGTCCTGTGCCGTTTCCAGCCACTCGATGGCGTAATCCGTCAGTTCGTCGGTGATGTAGCCGATTTGCGGGACGCGTTCCCCGTTGATGTTTAACAGGGCCACGTTGCCGAACGAGTCCGTGGGCAGGTACGTACCCTGTCCGGCGAAGCTGACCCAGTGGTCAAACCCGGGACGGGGTTCGTCGCTGAGACCGCCCATGTGCCACTTGCCCACCAGCGCGGTCCGGTACCCGGCGGCCTGCAGAAGTTCGGGGAACGTAGTGGTTCCGGGCCTGAGCGGGGTGTTGTTGTCGACGACGCCGTGATTGTGCATGTACTGGCCGGTGAGGATGGTGGCCCGGCTCGGCGAGCACAGCGACGTGGTTACCACGGCATTTTCGAAGAACACGCCCCCCTCGGCCAGCGCGTCCAGGTTGGGCGTATCGAGGATGGGATTGATGAAACCCAACTCGTCGTAGCGTTGGTCGTCCACCAGGATGAAGATGATGTTGGGCGGGTCGGCGGCATCGGCCGTGTGGAAGAGCAGGGGCAGGATGGCCGCGGCAGGGAGGAGCGCGACTGCACGGGCCGCGACTACACGGGCCGCGGTGGCAAGGTTCATGGTGGCACGGACCGGGACCGCCCGAATCCCCGCGACGAGTTTTCGCGCAACACGACTCACGCGGAACGGGGCGGTGCGCAGGAGTCCCGCTCGATGATCTCGTACTCCAGGATTGTTGCGACGGAATCCATCTTGATGGCCTTGTCGGCCTGTATGGCATCGATCAGCAACTGCGCCGCCTTGGCGCCCATCAGTTCGATCGGTTGGCGCACCGTGGTCAATGTCGGCCAGATGTGGCGTGAGATCGGTACGTCGTCGAATCCCGCCACGGAGAGGTCGGCCGGAATCTCGATGCCGGCGTCATGGGCGTAATGCATGGCGCCCGCCGCCGTATCGTCGTCGCTGGCAAATATCGCGGTGGGCGGATTCGTTGCCTTGAGTATCTTCCTGGCGCCCTGCAGGCCGGACTGAAAATTGAAATTGCCCCTGGCAACGATGCTCGTATCCAGCCGCAGCCCGGCGTCGCGCAGAGCGTCCTTGTAGGCTTCGTACCGCGATCGGCTGGAACTGTGTGCCGGGTCGCCCTTGATGAAGCCGATGCGGCGATGGCCCAGCCCGATCAGGTAGGCGGTCAGGTCGTACGCTGCCTGGTATTCCATGAAATAGACCTGCAGCCCGCGGTCGTGATCCTGGGGCGAGATCATGACGTGCTTGATGTTGAGCCGTTCCAGCGCCGAGATCAGCTCCTGGTTGTCGCACAGCGGCGGGGTGACCACCACGCCGTCGATGTCCGTCTGGCTGACGAACTTGGTCAGGTCCTCGGTGGGGGATTCGATGTCGATGTCGCACGGATGCAGGATAAGTTCGTAGTGCAGCGGCATGCAGGCCTCGATCATGCCGAGCTGCAGTCCGGAGATGTAGGAGCTGAAGTCGCCGTCGTAGAACAGCGCCAGCGTGTAGGAGCGGTTCCCCGCCAGGCGGCGTGCGGCCCGATTGGGCGTGTAGTTGAGTTTCTTCGCCGCATCGAAAACACGTTGCCGAGTCGCCGGGCGCACGCTGACCTCGCCGTTCAGGGCTCGCGAGACCGTCTTGAACGAGACCTGGGCCTCCTTCGCGACGTCGTAGATGGTGGCCTGCTTGCCGGCCACGGTCAGGCTCTCCCGACGGCGTTCATGACGCCCTGCAGATAGCCGAAGGCGTGCGCGAAACCCTGCCGCCGGCCGGGATCGTCGGGATGGCCGGGGACGTGATCCGGCATCACCATGTGAGGGTAGCCGGTCTCCCGCAACGTCATCAAAACCCGGTAGACGTCTATATCGCCCTCGTCGATGTAAACCTCCTGGAAGTCGTCCCGGCGGCCGCGGATGTTGCGCATGTGGATGTTGAACAGCCTGCCGCGCTCGCCGAAATGGCGCACCACGTCGTAGACCTCGCTGGCGGGGTCCTCGAGCATTTCAGATACGCTGCCGACGCAGAAGTTCAGGCCGTGGTTGTCGCTGTCGTGCAGGTCGACAAACCGCTTCAGCCCGTCCACCGTGCCGAGTACCCGGGCCACACCCTGGAAGCCCTCCGGGGGCACTCCGGGATCGTGGGGATGGCACGCGGCCCGGATGCCGTACTCGTCGCACACCGGGATGATCCGGTCCAGGAAATACTCGATCCGCTCCCAGAACTCATCCGCGTTGACCAGGCCTGCCCGGGTCAACTCGCGGTCGCCGGCCTCGGCGAGCCGCCATGTGGAATAACGGCTGCCGCCGCGGCCTGGTGTCGGTTCCGTTCGAAGCACGCCCAGCAGGTTCATGTTGTACTTGAATGCCGGCACCCCGGCCTGCGAGCAGTGCCGGATCATGTTCTGGACATGCTCGATGTCGCGGTCGCGCTCGGGATCATCGGCCAGCATGATGGCGCTGAACCGGGCGATGTCCACCGAACGGCTCCACAACAACGGCACGGTGACCATGTCCAGCGATATGCCATGTTGCTCGCACAGGTCGCGGGTGCGCTCCAGTTCGTCCAGCGTCCAGAACTGGCGCGTGTCGTTGAGATCCGGGTCCAGCGGGTAGCCGCAGACGTGATCAACCCCGTGGCGCTTGCAGAATTCCAGGATCTCCCTGTCCGTGGGGCGGCGCTGGGTGCCGACATGCATGCGCATGGGCGGGAGCGTTGGGGCCGGAACGACCGATGCATTTGCGCCGGGCTGGACCTGGTTTGCGAAGCCTGGCCGGCTTGCAGCGAGCGCTCCGCCAGCCGCCGCCGCCTTTAGAAATTGTCTGCGCCGCATCGTTCGTACCCGAAACCCCGGTGCATCCCGGCTCGTCCCAAATGGTCCCTGTAGCTTATGACAGCGCTGTCTTGCGGGCAAGGGCAAGGGTGCGGCTTGGCGTCGCCGCTCTTGTATGCAGCCCCGCCGCCCTGTGCGCCGGCCGGCTGACGTTCTATCTGCTCGGCGGCCGCACTTTCACCGAAGCTCGCTGGGAGCGATGTGATCCATGTCGTCGAATTCCTGGTTCTCTCCGCCCATGCTCCAGACGAACGTGTAGTTGCGGGTGCCGGCGCCGCTGTGTATCGACCAGCTCGGCGAGACGACTGCTTCGCCGTTCCTTACCACCAGCGATCTCGTTTCGTCGGGTTCACCCATGAAGTGGAACACGTTGCAATCCTCGTCCAGGTCGAAATACATGTAGATTTCCGAACGGCGGCGATGCGTGTGCGGGGGCATCGTGTTCCAGACACTGCCCGGTGCGAGTTCCGTGAATCCCATGACGATCTGGCAGGTGTCCACCAGGCCCGGTCGAATCGACTGGAAGATACTGCGCTCGTTGCTGGTCTGGGCGGAGCCGAGGTCGATGCGTACCGCATCCTTACGGCGAACCAGTTTTGCCGGGTATCCGGCATGTGCAGGGTAACTCAGGATGTAGTACCTGGCGGGGTTGGACGCGGAGTCGCTGGCGAACTCGACGTCCTCGCTGCCGCGGCCGATGTAGAGGCTGTCCCGGTTATCGACGCTGAAGGTCTCGCCGTCCACGCGCACGGTGCCGGAGCCGCCGACGTTGATGACGCCCAATTCCCGGCGCTGGGCAAAATAATCCGATGCCAGTTCCCTGTGAACGGGCAGGCCGAGCGGCTCTTCCAGGGGTACCGCCGAGCCCACGATGGCGCGGTCGATATCCGTGTAGCAGAGATTCACTTCCCCCGGCACGAACAGCCCGTCGACCAGGTGACCCTCCCGCAACTCGTCGGTGGTCATCCGGCGATAGCTGTTGCGGTCTGCGGTAAACAAAAATTTCATGATGACATTCTCCAGGCAGTCAATGCTCCATCAACATTTGTGGTCGGTCCTGCGACCCGCCGGTCATTCAAAAAGACCAGGCAGACCGAGCGAGATTGCAGGCACGGCGGTGATCAGCAGCAGCACCGCGATCATCGCGGCGTAAAACGGCCAGATCGAACGCACGCTCCGTTCGATGGGAATGCCGCCGACGGCGCAGCCGACGAACAGCACCGAGCCCACGGGTGGCGTGACCAGGCCGATACCGAGATTCAGGATCAGCACCACGCCGAATTGTACCGGGTCCATGCCCAGTTCGGTGACCACCGGCAGAAAGATCGGCGTGGTGATGATGATCAGCGGGGCCATATCCATGAACGTGCCCAACATCAGCAGCATCAGGTTGATGATCAGCATCAGCACCAGCGGGTTGTCGCTGATGCTCAGCAGAGCCTCGGACATGCGCAGGGGTACTTCGGCCACCGCCATCAGCCAGCCGAAGGCGGAAGCCGCGGAAATGATCAGCATCACGATGGCCGTGGTCTTCACGGCACTGCGCGTGGCCGTGACGAACTGCCGCCAGTTCAGGCTGCGGTAGACCAGTGCCGCGACGATGACGGTGTAGACGACCGCAATGGCCGACGATTCGGTGGCTGTGAACACCCCCGACAGGATACCGCCGACGATGATGACGGCCGACAGCAGGCCCGGCACGGCCCGCATGAAGGCCGCACCCAGCGGACGCCATCCGGGGAACGTGCCGGACGGATAGCCGCGACGGGTCGCGATGACATAGGTGACGACCATCAGCGCAAGCCCCAGCAGGAGCCCCGGCACGATGCCGGCGAGAAACAGCGACACGATCGAGACGCTGCCGCCGGCGGCAATGGAATAAATGATCATGTTGTGGGAGGGCGGGATCAGCAGCCCGGTGGTCGATCCGGTGACGGTGGCGTTGACGGCAAAGTCGGCGTCGTAACCATTGTCCCGCATGATCGGGGTCAGGGCCGATCCCATGGCCGAAGCGCTCGCCACCGCCGAACCCGACACAGCGCCGAACATCATGCAGGAAGCCACGCTGACGTGTCCCAGGCCGCCCTTCAACCGCCCGAGAAGCGATTCGGCGAGACGCACCAGCTTTTCGGCGATGCCGGACTGGTTCATGAGTTCGCCGGCGTAGATGAAAAACGGGATCGCCAGCAGCGCGAAGACGTCAATGCCGGCCGCCATGCGCTGAAAGGCCACCACCAGCGGAATGTCCAGGTAAAGCAGCGTCGCCAGCGCCGACAGGCCGAGGCAGAACGCCACCGGCACCCCCAGTGCCAGCAGCACCGCAAAAATGCCGAAAAGGACCGCTAGTTCCATGGGTCGGAATCTCTGTCGCCCCGCACCAGGGCGACGCAGTTGACCAGCGCAAACAGCACGATGAGTCCGCCGCTGATCGCGAACGGCCAGTACGCCACCGAGCGGGACACGCCAAGGGTCGGAATGACATGAGTCGCCGTGTAATTCACCAGCGCCATGCCGTTGAAGGCCATGGCGGCGCCGAACGCCATGATCAGCACCTGCCCGACCATGAAAACGGCGCGCTTCGGCCGCAGCGCCAGCATGGACACGAACAGCCTGAAGCCCAGGTGGAATCGCTCCCAGACACCCACGGCGGCCGCCAGCAGCACGAAGTACGCCATGATGACCAGCGCGGCGGCCTCGGACCACGGCGGGCTGTCGTTGAGCACGTAGCGCGCAAACACCTGCCAGGCGATCACCGCGGTCATGAGCACCAGGCCCGCCGCCGCCAGCGTGGCGGCGAAATCTGCCAGGCGTCCGGCCGCTCGGACGCCCCTGCCGCTACCTGACGCCACGGATGCGCTCCACCAGTGTGCGCAGCTCGGGGTCCTGCAGGTACTCGTCGTAGAGTGGGTCCACGGCGTCGATGAACGGCTGCTTGTCGATATCGTCGACGATGTTAACGCCGGCCGCCGCAATGGCGTTGCGCGACGACGTCACCCGCTCATCCCAGAGTCGCCGCATCACGGTCACCGAGCCCCTGGCGGCTTCGCGCAGCAGCGCCCGGTCCCCGGGCGAGAGCTGCTCCCACCGGTACCGCGACATGACGACGACCTCGGGCACCATGACATGCTGGGTGACGCTGTAGTGTTGCGCCACTTCGTAGTGGCGGGACGACTCGAACGACGGCCAGTTGTTCTCGGCGCCGTCGATGGCGCCCAGCGCCAATGATTCGTAGACCTGCCCGAAACCCATCGGCGTGGCGTTGCCGCCCAGCGCCCCGATCATGTCCACGAAAATTTCCGAATTCATGACGCGGATCTTCATCCCCTCCATGTCGGCAGGGGAGAGGATCGGGCGCCGCGTGTTGTACATGCTGCGCGCGCCGGCGTCGTAGTAGGCCAGTCCCACCAGCCCGTGAGGCGCAAGGCCCGCCAGGATTTCCTCTCCGATGGGGCCGTCCAGCACGCGGCGCATGTGTTCGGTAGAGCGGAACAGGAAGGGCAACGAGAACACGCCCGTTTCGGGCACGATGGAGTTGAGCGGCGCCATGCTCGTGCGGCTCAGGTCGATGCCGCCGAAAATCGTGATCTCCAGCATGTCCCGTTCGTCGCCCAACTGGGCGCCCGGGTAGATTTTCAGACGGATTCGGCCGTCGCTCGCCTCGACGAGACGGTCCGCCATCGCCTGCATGCCGCGGACGGTGGGGTAACCTGCGTCGTGGATGTCGGCTGCCCGGAGATGAATTGCTTGCTGTGCGGCAGCCGGCGAAGCCGGGACGGCCAGCAGGACTCCGGCCACCAGGAATCCGGCGATGGAGGCAGTACCGGCGATCACGCCTGCGCCCGCATGCGTTCCCCGTTGACCCGGCGGCTGTCGGGGCCGAGCAAGTACAGGTACGCGCCGGTCAGCGATTCCGGAGTCGGCAGCGTCTGCGGGTCCTCCGCGGGATAGGCTGCCTGCCGCATTGCAGTGCGTACAGCGCCGGGATCGATGCAGTTCACCCTGATGTTGGTGTTTTCAAGTTCATCCGCCAGAGTCTGCGCCAATCCTTCAGTGGCGAATTTCGAACAGCAATAGGCTCCCCAGTAGGCTCGACCCTGGTTGCCCACACCGCTGGTCGTGAACACGACGGAGGCGTCTTCGGAGCGGCGCAGGAGGGGCAGCAGGCAACGCGTGAGAATAAACGCGGCATTCACGTTGATGTGCATCACCCGTTGCCACAGGCCGATGTCGTAGTGTTCGACAGGACTGCGGTCCCCGAGAATGCTGGCGTTGTGGAGGAGGCCGTCGAGCTTGCCGTAGCGGGATTCGAGTTGGGCGGTCAGGTTTTGGTAATCCTCGCCCGTGGCGCGCTCGAGGTCGAGCGCCGCCACGGCAGGTTCCGGACCCAGAGTACGTATCTCTTCGTACTGTGCATCCAGGGCATTGGCGTCGCGCCCGTGCAGAATGACCGTGGCGCCGTGGCGCGCCAGATCGTGGGACACCGCCCGGCCGATCCCGCGGTTGGCGCCCGTCACGAGAATCACCCGGCCCTTCAACTGGCCGATCCGGGGTTTGTAGGCTCGCAATGAAGTTGGGCTGCTCATTTCAGCGCGTTCACCGCTTCAAGCAATTCGCCGGGGCGGCGAATGACGGCCGAGGCGCCCCATTGCCCGGGATCGTCGTCGGCCCGGATGTACCCGTAGGCTGCCGCGATCGTCGGCATGCCCGCCGCCCGCCCGGCGTCGATGTCGCGCAGGGCGTCGCCAACGTAAACACAGCGCTGCGCGTCCACGCCAAGTTCGTCGGCGCCAAGTCTCAGCGGAGCCGGGTGAGGTTTGCGCTGTGGGAGACGGTCGCCGCTGACCACGCAACCCGGTGGATAGGCCAGGTCGAGTGCGTCAAGCAATGGAACCGTCATGGAGTGCGGTTTGTTCGTGACGATCCCCCACGGGATCATGTTTTCGTGTAACTGTGAAAGAATAGTTTCTAACCCATTGAATAAACGGGAATGTACGCATACGTCACGCGTATAGACTTCAAGAAACTCCAGGCGTAACGGCTCCAGTTCTTCGTCGCTGCCCTGCTCCGGAAACCCCAGGCGAAGCAGTCCCAGCGCGCCGTTGGAAACCTCGTTGCGGGCGATGGCAAAGGGTACGGGCGGGCGACTGCGGTCGATCAGGAGCGTGTTCAGCACGGCGACGAGATCGGGCGCGGTATCGACCAGCGTCCCGTCCAGGTCCATGAGGATCGCGTCCACGCTCATTCCCCGGTACCGCGCTGTGTTTCGGCAAAGTAGTTGACATCCACGTTCCCCCCGAGCCGGAAGCTCCGTGTCACGGGGTTGAAGTGCAGACCGGTGAGGTCCAGTACCTGCAGGCCGGCATCCCGGCACCAGGTGGCCAGTTCCGACGGGCGTATCAGCTTTTCGTATTCGTGGGTGCCTCTCGGCAGCATCCCCAGCACGTGCTCCGCACCGACTATGGCCAGCAGAAAACTCTTGAGGTTTCGGTTGATGGTGGAAAAGAACACCGTGCCGCCTGGTTGCACGGCGCGCGCGCAAGCGGAGACCACCCTGGCGGGATCAGGAACATGTTCCAGCATTTCCAGGCAGGTCACGATTTCAAAGGCTCCGGGCTGTTCTTCCGCCAATTGCTCCGCGCTCTGGCACCGGTATTGCACTTCGACTTCATGCTCCCGGGCATGGGCGGCGGCGACATCGAGGCTTGCCTGAGCCAAATCGATTCCCAGAACCTGCGCTCCCCGAACGGCCATGCCCTCGCTGAGCAGTCCCCCGCCGCAGCCAACGTCCAGGACGCGAGCGCCGTTCAGCGGCGTGCGTTGGTCGATGTAGTCAAGGCGCAGCGGGTTGATCTCGTGCAGCGCCTTCATCGGACCTTCAGGGTTCCACCAGCGGCCGGCGAGTGCCTCGAATTTCTTGAGCTCCTGCGGGTCTGCGTTATGAGACGTCGGGCTCATGACGCGTGCATCCTGTTCGCCCACTGATCGGCCCTGTCGCATATGACAGCCGGGTCCATTCTGGTCAGTGTCCCGTCCTCCAGCAGGTGCTCCCCGGCTACCCACACATCGGTGACGTGCTCTCGCCCGGCGGCATAGACCAATTGGGAGACCGGGTCGTGCACTGGACGCGTGGTTGCCGTGTCCAGCCGCACACAGATCGCGTCCGCGCTCTTGCCCGCTTCGAGGGAGCCGATCGTGTCGTCAAGCCCGAGCGCCCGGGCGCCGTTGATGGTCGCAATCTTCAGCATCTCGGGCGCGGGCAGGGCGGTGGCGTCACCGGCGACCAGCTTGCCGAGCAGCGCCGCAGTATCCATCTCGGCCCATAGATCCAGCCGGTTGTTGCTGGCTGCCCCATCGGTACCGAGCGCCACGTTCACTCCGGCAGCCAGCAAATCGGCCACGGGACACGTACCGCTCGCCAACTTCAGGTTGGAGCGCGGGCAATGGATCACGCTGCAGCCGTTCAGCGCCAGAAGCTCGATTTCCTCTGCGGTAAGCTGAGTCGCGTGCACGGCCATCAATCCCGGGTTGATCAGCCCCAGGTCGTCGAGGCGCCGAATGGGTCGCTGCCCCGTCTCCGAAAGGGCGTCGTCCACCTCACCGGCGGTCTCGTGGACGTGCATCTGTACCGGGACGTCGAGCTGGTCGGCAAGCTGACGGATGCGTTTGAGCGTGTCGTCGGAAACGGTGTACGGTGCGTGGGGCGCGAACATCGTGCTCGCCAGGGGCTCGAAGCGAAGCGCGTCGTGAACGGCAAGCCCCTTGCTGATGTACTCTCCTGCATCCACGGCCCAGGGTGTGGAAAATTCCAGCGCGATCATCCCCGCCACCAGCCGCATGCCGGATTCCGCGGCCACCCGGGCGGTCGACTGCGGGAAGAAGTACATGTCTGCAAAGCACGTGATGCCCCCGCGCAGCATCTCCGCAACCGCCAGCCGAACACCATCTTCCACGTACTCCGGCGCCGCGAACCTCAGTTCCGTCGGCCAGATCTTTTCCCTGAGCCACTCCATCAGGGGCAGGTCGTCCGCGTAGCCGCGCATCAGCGACATGGCCGCGTGGGTGTGGGCGTTCACCAGACCCGGCATCAGCACGTGATCCGGACGCTCGTGAATCTCTTGCGGAACGTATCGTTGAAGCGCCTGCTCCTTCGTCAGCAGTTCGAGAATCTTGCCGCTCTGGACGGCAAGACAAAGCCCTTCTCGGGCAGCAACATCCGGTTCCACGGCGATGGTCCAGCGAGGACAGATCAGCGCATCGATGGGTTGGTTCACGGCAGTCGGCTACCAGGGCGGAGACGGGTACAGGCGCGAAGTATAGCGGGCCAGGAGTCTGCGGCGCAGACTCCTGCGGCAACCGCGGGCCAGAGCGCCTGTTGTGGTAGAATTACGCGGTCATTCTGAACGCTTGGATTACGGTTTCTTCAAGTGCATTTCGGCGACCTGAACCGCACGGCCGCGAAGGTCTTGCGGTGACCTGCATTGCCCGTATCACGAGTAGCTTGTAAGGGGAAAACAGAGCCCGTCGCGACGACCGCGAGACGGTGGTGAATTCTATGGTGGAGGGGGCAAGAGAGATACTGCCCGTCAATCTCGAAGACGAGATGAGGCAGTCCTACCTGGATTACGCCATGAGCGTAATCGTCGGCCGTGCGCTGCCCGACGCCCGCGACGGCCTCAAGCCCGTACACCGGCGCGTGCTCTTCGCCATGCGCGAACTGGGCAACGAGTACAACCGCCCCTACAAGAAATCGGCGCGAGTGGTGGGCGATGTCATCGGTAAATACCATCCCCACGGCGACAGCGCCGTCTACGACACCATCGTGCGCATGGCCCAGGCATTCTCCATGCGCTATATCATGGTGGACGGGCAGGGCAATTTCGGCTCGGTTGACGGCGACGCGCCGGCGGCGATGCGATACACCGAAGTCCGCATGGCCCGGATCGCCCAGGAACTGCTGGCCGACATCGACAAGGAAACCGTCGATTTCGTTGTCAATTACGACGAAACCGAGCACGAACCCTCGGTCCTGCCGACGCGCCTGCCGCAGTTGTTGATCAATGGGTCTTCCGGCATCGCGGTCGGCATGGCCACCAATATTCCGCCCCACAATCTGGGTGAAATCACCGACGCCTGCCTGGCACTTCTGGACGATCCGGATTTGGGGATTGCGGACCTGATCGAGCTCGTTCCCGGACCCGATTTCCCCACCGCCGGCCTGGTCTACGGCGTACAGGGCGTTTTCAACGCCTACAAGACCGGCCGCGGCAAGGTCTATCTGCGCGCCCGTACCCATACCGAACCGATGGACACCAAGGGGCGTGAAGCCATCGTCGTCACCGAACTGCCGTACCAGGTCAACAAGGCGCGGCTGATCGAAAAGATTGCCGAACTGGTGCGCGAGAAGCGCCTCGAGGGCATCACCGAACTGCGCGACGAGTCCGACAAGGACGGCCTGCGCGTGGTCATCGAACTGGGACGGGGCGAGATTTCCGACGTGGTGCTGAACAACCTCTTCAAGCACACGCAGCTTGAGAGCGTCTTCGGCATCAACATGGTCGCCCTCATGGACGGCCAGCCGCAGCTCATGAACCTCAAGAGCCTGCTCAATGCATTCCTGCGGCACCGCCGGGAGGTCATCACCCGGCGCACGCTGTATCTGCTGCGCAAGGCCAGGGACCGGGCTCATGTGCTGGAGGGGCAAACCGTCGCCCTTGCCAATATCGACGAGGTCATAGAGCTGATCAGGCATTCCCCGTCACCCGCCGCAGCGCGGGAAGGACTGATGGCGCGCGTGTGGCCGCCCGGCCAGGTCGTGGAACTGCTCGAGCGTGCCGGAGCCGACGCCACCAGGCCGGAAGATCAGGCGGAACAATTCGGGTTGGAAGATGGCGGATACCGTCTGTCGCGGGTCCAGGCTCAAGCCATCCTCGACCTGCGCCTGCATCGATTGACTGCGCTGGAACAGGAGAAAATAACCAAAGAATACGGCGGGTTAATAGATAAAATTAATGAGCTGACTGAGATATTGGCCAATCCGGATCGATTACTCGCCGTGATTCGCGAGGAGTTGGAGGAGGTCAGGGATCGGTACGCCGACGAGCGCCGCACGGAAATCGTTGAGGACTATGCGGACCTGACCATCGAGGACCTGATTCCGCGCGAGGATCTGGTGGTCACGCTTTCCCACGGCGGCTACGCGAAGGCGCAGCCCTTGACGACATACCAGGCCCAGCACCGGGGCGGCCGGGGCCGGGCGGCGACGCGAGTAAAGGAAGCGGATTTCGTCGACCAATTGTTCGTCGCCAATTCCCACGACACACTGTTGTGCTTCTCCAGCCGCGGCAAGGTCTATTGGCTCAAGGTCTACCGGGTTCCCCAGGCGGGGCCGGGGGCTCGCGGCCGGCCCATTGTCAACCTGTTGCCGCTGGAAAAGGACGAGCGGATCAATGCCGTGTTGCCCATCAGCGAGTTCGAGGACGATCGCTACGTGTTCTTTGCCACCAGCCGGGGCACGGTCAAGAAGACGCCGCTGAGCGCCTTTTCGCGGCCGCTCGCCCCCGGAATCATTGCGGTGGGACTGCGTGATAACGATCACCTGATCGGTGCAGGCATCACCGACGGAAACAAGGACATCATGCTGTTCTCGCGCTGCGGCAAGGCCATTCGGTTTCCGGAGTCCGATGTTCGTCCCATGGGGCGCACGGCAGCCGGCGTTCGCGGTATCAGGCTGCGCGACGACGACGATGCGGTGATCGACTTGTGCATACCGGACCAGGAGCTGGTGCTCGTGGCAACGGAAAACGGTTACGGCAAGCGCACGGCCGTCGAAGCCTTTTCTGTTCAGAGGCGCGGTGGGCAGGGCACCATCGCCATCCAGACCACGAAGCGCAATGGGCCCGCGGTGGGCGCCCAGCAGGTTGGCGACGATGACGAAATCATGTTCATCAGTTCCGGCGGAACCCTGGTTCGCACGACGATCACCGAAATTCCCGTCATCGGCCGTAACGCCCAGGGTGTCCGACTCATCCGGCTGGATGCAGGCGCCCGCCTGGTCGGGATGGAACGCATCGAAAGCCTGCAGGAGTCGCTTCCGGCGGAGTGATCCGCAATTGTCAGGTTGATGGAACACTAGTGCACAGGTCGAGTGCAGGTCATGGAACGCATCTACAACTTCTCCCCTGGTCCGGCTACGCTTCCCACAAGCGTTCTCGAGCGTGCCCGGGACGAACTGCTCAACTGGCGCAGTACGGGCATGTCCGTGATGGAAGTCAGCCATCGCGGCAAGGAGTTCCTCGAACTGGCCGAACGGTCCGTGGCCACAATTCGCGAACTGCTCGCCATTCCGGACAACTACAGGATCCTGTTTCTGCAGGGCGGCGCCACGATGCAGTTTGCGGCGCTGCCGCTCAATCTTGCCGGCTCCGGCGACATTGCAGACTACGTGACAACCGGCAACTGGGGTGTCAAGGCCGTCGGCGAGGCGCGGCGCTATCTTCGCGCCAACGAGGCGGCCACCGGGCGCGACGGCAACTTCACGAGCATTCCGGACCCGGCGACATGGCGCCTTTCGGACGACGCCCGATACCTTCATCTGGTAGCCAACGAGACGGTGGTGGGCGTGGAGTTTCACGAGGTCCCCGAGGTTTCGGACGCCCCGATCGTCGCCGACATGTCGTCGACGCTGCTTTCTCGCCCGGTGGACATCAGCCGCTTCGGGGTGATTTACGCCGGCGCCCAGAAGAATATCGGTCCACCCGGCGTCACCGTGGTGATCGTGCGCGAGGACCTGCTCGGGCGAGCGCGGCCGGAGACGCCGACGGTGGTCAACTACCAGGTCATGGCGGATACGGATTCCATGTCCAACACGCCGCCGACTTTTGCCTGGTACGTGGCCGGACTGGTTTTGGAGTGGGTGCGGGAGCAGGGCGGTCTCGAAGCCATGGCCGAGCGCAACCACCGCAAGGCGAGCAAGCTCTATGCGGCGATCGATGGGAGCGCCTTCTTCGATAACCCCGTGGATCCCGCCTGCCGGTCGTGGATGAACATTCCGTTCACCCTGGCCGACACGAGCCTGGACGCGGTATTTCTCAAGGAGTCGGCCGAGGCCGGCCTTGCCAATCTCAAGGGACACCGGCTCGTGGGCGGTATGCGGGCCAGTATCTACAATGCGCTGCCCGAGGCGGGCGTGGATGCGCTGATCGCGTTCATGTCCGACTTCGAGGCCCGGCGCGGCTAGCGGCGCAGTGACGTGGAAGACTCAATGACTCGATACAAGGTACTGACGTTCAACAAGCTCGCCGAAGAAGGCCTGCGCCGCTTTCCCGATGAGCGGTATGAAGTGGGTCCGGACCTGTCCGAGCCGGATGCGATCATGCTTCGCTCCCACAACTTGCATGACCTGGACTTGCCGGCGTCACTTGGCGCCGTGGCCCGTGCCGGCGCCGGAGTCAACAATATCCCGGTGGATGACCTGAGCCGACGTGGGATCCCGGTCTTCAACGCCCCGGGAGCCAACGCCAACGCGGTCAAGGAACTGGTGCTGGGCGCGATGCTCATGGTCGCCCGCAACCTGCCTGACGCCAGGGAATACGTGCGCGGCCTGGGGGGTGACGACGCGCAGATCGGCGCGGCGGTGGAAGCCGGAAAGAAGCAGTTCACCGGATTTGAGCTTCCGAGCCGGACACTGGGCGTCATCGGGCTCGGGGCCATCGGCGTGGAAGTCGCCAATGCCGCTTTGGCCCTGGGCATGCAGGTGGTGGGTTACGATCCCAAGGTCACGGTTCGGCGGGCCTGGCAGCTCTCGTCCGGTGTCCAGCAGGCAAACAAGCTGGACGAAATCTTTCAGCGCGCGGATGTGGTCAGCCCCCACGTGCCGCTGAACGGCGGTACCCGGGCATTGGTGAATCGCGCGCGCCTGGAGATGCTTCAGCCCGGGGCGATAGTACTGAACTTTTCCCGCCAGGGGGTCGTGGATGACGCCGCCGTGCTGGACCTGGTTCGGGCGGGACGCATCGGCGCCTATGTCACCGACTTTCCCACGGCAGAGCTAATGCGGCAACCGCGGGTCGTCTGCCTGCCTCACCTGGGTGCATCCACGACGGAGGCGGAGTCCAATTGTGCCGTCATGGTGGCGGATAACCTCAAGTTGTACCTCGAGCACGGTGAAATCCGCGCGTCGGTCAATTTTCCCGAAGCGCTTCTGCGCAGGCAGCGCCCCCACCGATTGGCGATCGCCAATGCCAACGTCCCGGCCATGGTAGGTCAGATATCCATCGCGCTGGCGGAGGCAAGCATCAATATTGCCGATCTGCTGAACGTCTCGCGCGGTGAACTGGCCTATACACTTATCGATGTGGACGAACCCGTGGACAAGGCCACAATGGAGCGTATCGCGTCCATCGATGGCATACTCTGCGCGCGGCTGTTGGTGGAAGACTAGGGTTGCGAAATGAATGACCAGTCTGCTTCGGACGGCGATGGCGCGCTGTCGGAGCTGCGCAGACGGATCGACGAGATCGATGCCCAACTCCAGGCGCTGATCTCGGAGCGGGCGGTCGTGGCCCGGGAGGTGGGTGCGGCCAAGGGTTACTCGCGCTCGTCGGAATTCTATCGACCGGAGCGGGAGGCCCACGTACTGCGTGAGGTGGTCAGGCGAAACGATGGTCCGCTGCCGGATGCGGAGGTCGTTCGCGTGTTTCGCGAGATCATGTCCGCGTGCCTCGCCCAGGAAGAGCCCCTGAAGGTGGCCTTTCTCGGCCCGGAGGGCACCTTCACCCAGTCGGCCGTGCTCAAGCAGTTCGGGCACTCGGTAAGGGCACTGTCGTTGTCGACGATCGCCGAAGTATTCCAGGAGGTCGAGGGCGGGGCCGCCGATTTTGGCGTGGTTCCGGTGGAGAATTCCTCCGAGGGTACGGTGACCCATACGCTGGACATGTTCCTGAGTTCGCCGCTGAAGATCTGCGGCGAGGTCGAACTGCGGATTCAGCAGCACCTGATGGGGCAGATGGACAACGTACGCAAGATCGAGCGCATCTGTTCGCATCCCCAGTCCCTGGCCCAGTGCCGCGCCTGGCTCGCGCAGTCGATGCCGAACGTGGAGACGATTCCCGTTGCGAGCAACGCGGCGGCAGCCCGGCGCGCCCGGGACGAAGACGGCACCGCCGCCATCGCCGGGAAAGTGGCGGCGGAGGTCTACGGCCTGAACATCGTCATTCCCAACATTGAGGATCACGCCGACAACACGACACGGTTCCTGGTCATCGGACCCAAACTCTTTCCGCCCAGCGGCGAGGACAAGACCTCGTTGCTCATTTCCTCCGCCGGCACCAAGGGCGCGGGCGTGCTCCACAATCTGTTGGACCCACTGGCCCGCGGGGATATCAGCATGACGCGCATCGAGTCGCGTCCGTCCCGGCGGCGCAGGTGGGACTACGTGTTCTTCGTGGATATCGAGGGCCACGCGGAAGACGAAGGCGTGCGCAAGGCGCTCGCAGAGGTCGAGTCGCACGCATCCCTGTTCCGCGTCCTCGGCTCCTATCCAAGGGCCGTGCTCTAGCAGCCCGTGGCAAAAGTCCCCCTGCATTCGACCGACGCGGCATCCCGGCTGACTGCGTTGCTCGTCGGTCAAATATTCCCGATATTCTCCCTCCTCGCGCCTTGTCAGCCGGGCGCCGCGCCGGTCTCGGTGCGACGGGGGACTTTTGCCACGGGCTGCTAGGCGCGCACGGTGGCATCCCACTTTGTCGCGACACCCGTTGACCCGATATGCAGACTGATTCGCTGAGTTCGGCGCGCCAGGCATTCGTCGCGCAACCCGTTCGCGAGGTGGGCGGCGAACTGCAGGTGCCGGGTGACAAGTCGATCTCTCACCGGACCGCGCTGCTGAGTGCGCTGGCGGAGGGAACCAGTACGATCAAGGGATTCCTTCTCGGGGATGACTGTCTGGCCACCGCGGCCGCGCTGCGGACCCTGGGAGTGCAGTTAACCGTGGAGGGTGGCGACCTGCGCGTAGAAGGTGTCGGTCTGGATGGATTGCAGGCCCCCGACAAACCGCTGGACCTTGAAAATTCCGGTACCGGGATGCGCCTGCTGGCCGGACTGTTGGCCTCGCAGCCCTTTGCCAGCGAACTCACGGGCGATGAGTCATTGCGGAGCCGCCCCATGGAACGCGTTGCAAAACCGCTGCGCGCCATGGGTGCCGACGTTGCAACCCGGTCGGGAAAGGCGCCGATCCGCATCAACGGGCGCTATCCGTTGACGGCGGTCGATTACACGTTGCCGGTGGCCAGCGCGCAGCTCAAGTCCGCATTGCTGCTGGCCGGGCTTCGTGCCCGGGGCCGGACCGTCATCCGCTCGCCCGGCCGCAGCCGCGACCATACCGAACGGTTGCTGAGGTCCATGGGCGCCAGCGTCGAAGCCACGGGCAACGAAGTCGTGTCCATTCGGGCACCGGACCGGCTCGAGCCGATCAGGACGGAGATCCCCGGGGACTTCTCGTCGGCGGCCTTTTTCCTGGTCGCCGGATTGCTCGCCGCGCCCAGGGGACTGTTGATCCGAAACGTCGGCGTGAATCCCACCCGCAGCGGACTCCTCAGCATCGTCGAAGCCATGGGCGGCCGCATCGAAACGCGGGCCCGGCGCATTCTCGAGGGTGAGCCCGTTGCCGATATCCTGGTGTCCAGGAGCGAGCTTCAGGGCATTGACGTCCCTCCCGAATGGGTGCCGCTGGCCATCGACGAGTTTCCCGTTCTCTTCGTGGCCGCGGCTTGTGCCAGGGGCAGGACAGTGATTCGCGGCGCCGAAGAGTTGCGCTACAAGGAGAGCGACCGCATTGGCGTCATGGCCGCCGGACTTCGAAAGCTGGGCGCCAACGTGGAGGAACATACCGACGGATTGGTCATCGACGGTGGCGAATTGCTCGGTGGACGCGTGGAATCCCACGGCGATCACCGTAACGCCATGGCCTTTGCCGTCGCCGGCGCGGTGGCCCGGGAGCCCATCGAGGTGGTGGGCACCGAGCAGGTTTCCACGTCGTTTCCGGATTTCGAGCGAATCGCGGCCGGCTGCGGTCTTGCCATCGAAACGAAAGCCGTCGGGGATTCGGCATGACGGTGAACGGCGTGCCCGTCGTTGCCATCGACGGGCCAACGGGGTCCGGAAAGGGGGTGATCAGTCGCTCACTTGCCGTGTCCCTGGGCTGGAATCTGCTGGACAGCGGTGCGCTGTATCGATCGGTTGCCCTGGTGGCAACTCGCAACGATCTTGCACTGGATCAGCCGGAGGCGCTGGCAGCGGCCACGTCGCGCATGCGGGTCGAGTTCGCCTCCGCCAGTGAATCCGAGGCGACACGGCTGGACGGCGAGGACATCACCGCGCAACTTCGCACGGAGCAGTGCGGTGCCATGGCGTCGCAAATCGCCGCTATTGCGGAGGTTCGCAAGGCCCTCTGGGAGCGGCAGCGAGCCTTCGCCCGGCCGCCCGGACTCATCGCCGACGGGCGTGACATGGGCACGGTGGTTTTCCCCGAGGCCGAATTGAAGGTCTACCTCACGGCCAGTCCCGAAGAACGTGCCCGGAGGCGCTATAAGCAGTTGATCCAAAAGGGTATTGATGTTAGCCTGCCGGACCTTTCGGAGGACATTGCGCGGCGGGATGAGCGAGATGCCAACCGCGTGGTTGCGCCTCTCAAGCCCGCCGAGGATGCCCGCATTCTGGATTCCACCGGAATGTCTCCGGAGGAAGTGTCTGAGCGCATCCGGAACTGGCTCAGGGAATTGGGGTTGTTTTCGAATTGAATTCAAGCGCGCCGGCAGGATGCCGGCGTGAGGTAACTGACCGCCGGTCCAGGAAGGACGGGCGTTGAATTGGAGGTCCGCGGAAGCGGAAGTACATACATGAGTGAATCCTTTGCCGAGTTGCTGGAGGGAAGTCTCGCCAATCGGCAGATGAAGCAGGGCGCCATCCTGCAGGCAACCGTGGTTGACGTGAATCCGGACGTGGTGATCGTCAACGCCGGTTTGAAGTCCGAGGCCGTCATTCCGTCCAGCCAGTTTCTCGACGACAAGGGAGACCTTGAGGTCGAGGTGGGCGACGAAGTCGAGGTCGCGCTGGACGCGGTCGAGGACGGCTTCGGCGAGACCCGCCTGTCCAGGGAGAAGGCCAAGCGCACGCGCACCTGGGGCCGCCTGGAGGAGGCCTTTGCGGACGGCAAGATCGTCAAGGGAACCATCAGCGGGCGAGTGCGCGGCGGCTTTACCGTGGATCTGGACCTGGTCCGGGCCTTTCTGCCCGGTTCGCTGGTGGACGTGCGGCCGGTTCGCGATCCCGCCTACCTCGAGGGCAACACGTTGGAGTTCAAGGTCATCAAGCTGGACCAGAAGCGCAACAACGTGGTCGTGTCCCGGCGCGCGGTCGTGGAGGAGGAGTACAGCGCGGAACGCGAGGCACTGCTCAAGAATCTGCAGGAGGGCATCAAGCTCAAGGGCGTGGTCAAGAACCTCACCGATTACGGCGCCTTCGTGGACCTGGGCGGCATCGACGGTCTCCTGCATATCACCGACATGGCCTGGAAGCGCGTCAAGCACCCTTCCGAAGTGGTCAATGTCGGAGACGAACTGGAAGTGAGGGTGCTCAAGTTCGACCGGGAACGCAGTCGGGTCTCCCTGGGGCTCAAACAACTCGGTGCGGACCCCTGGACTGACCTTTCCCGACGGTATCCGCATCACGCGAGGTTGTTCGGCCGAGTAACCAATATTGCCGACTACGGCTGCTTCGTGGAGATCGAGGAAGGCGTTGAAGGTCTTGTGCACGTCTCGGAGATGGACTGGACCAACAAGAACGTCAGCCCTCACAAGGTGGTCCAGATCGGGGACGAAGTCGAGGTCATGGTGCTCGACATCGACGAGGACCGCCGCCGCATATCCCTGGGGATCAAGCAGTGCAAGCCCAACCCATGGGTCGAGTTCGGTCAGAATTTCCGCAAGGGCGACCGGGTCGAGGGGCAGATCAAGTCGATCACCGATTTCGGCGTCTTCATCGGTTTGCCGGGGGGCATCGACGGTCTGGTCCATCTGTCGGACTTGTCCTGGGACATGCCGGGCGACGTGGCGGTGCGCAACTACCGCAAGGGCGAGGAGTTGGAGACGACGGTGCTGGCAATCGATCCGGAGCGGGAGAGAATCTCGCTGGGTGTCAAGCAGTTGGACAAGGACCCGCTTTCGCAGTTTATCGCCGATCACGCCGCCGGTTCGATCGTCCGGGGCGTCGTCCAGGAAGTCGATGCCAGGGGCGCCACCGTCGCCCTGGCGGACGGGGTTATCGGCCGGCTTCGCGCAACGGAGATATCCCGGGACCGTGTCGACGACGCCAGAATGGTCCTCAAGCCGGGTGAAGAAATCGAGGCCAAGCTGACCGGGATAGATCGCAGGCACCGCAGCGTGACGCTCTCCGTCAAGGAAAAGGAGGCCAGCGAAGAAGCGCAGGCCATCTGGAACTACAAGTCCGAAGCGGGCAAGCCCGCAGCCGGTACGACATTGGGCGATTTGCTCAAGGAGCAGATGTCCTCGGATTAGTAGCCAGGTAGTTGACAATACGTCGGGTATCACCGATACCCATCGAAAATGGTGTATGGCCATGACAAAGTCAGAGTTGATCGAAACTGTCGCCAGCAAGCAGAAGCATCTGCCCGCGAAGGACGTGGAGCTGGCGATCAAGCACCTCCTGGAGTTGATGAGCGAGACGCTGGCCGACGGCCAGCGCATCGAGATTCGGGGATTCGGCAGTTTCTCGCTGCATTACCGTCCCCCACGGACAGGCCGAAACCCGAAGACCGGCGAACCGGTTGCCCTTGCCGGCAAGTACGTACCTCATTTCAAACCGGGCAAGGACCTGCGGGAGCGCGTCAACGGAGGGCGTCATTTGCCTGTGCGCAGTTGACCCCCGTCCGGACCCGCCCGCCCGGCGCCATTTCCAGGATTGCTGACGCTGTATTTGGGCTTGCGATAAGAGATTGGCCGCTGTGCGCAAGATCGGGCTGTTTTTTGCATTACTTCTGATCGTACTGATCGCGGCGGTCTTTGCCTGGAACAACCCGGGCACGCTTGACGTCGACATCGCCTTTACTCGCTTCGAGAACGTCTCCGTTTCCGTGGCGTTCGCCGTCGCACTTGCCGTCGGATGGCTGGCCGGATTGCTCTCGGCGGGAGTGGCTCTCGCCCGAATGGCCGGCGAGCGGCTGCGACTGCGCAGAAAGCTCAGGCTGGCCGAGGCAGAGGTTAGCAGCCTGCGCAATCTGCCGCTGCAAGATGCCGACTGACTCGATCAAATCAATGTCCCCCAAAGACGGCTGGAGCACGAGAGACCAGAGACGAGGACTTGAGGTTCCTGCAGATGCTCGTTGATTGCATCGCAATCATTGTGTAGATTGGCGCGCGTGAATTACAGGAGGTACGACCATGGCAAGCATCACGATCCGCAACCTGGATGACGATGTGAAGACGCGCCTGCGGGTACGCGCCGCCGAGCACCATCGCTCCATGGAAGAGGAGGCGCGGGTCATTCTGCGCGAGGCGGTGAGCAACGAGAGATCCGGGCCTCGGAATCTCGTGAAATTCACCCGCGAGTGCTTTGGCCCGCTTGGCGGCGTGGAGTTGGAGCTTCCGCCGCGTGGCCCGATGCGCGAACCGCCGGACTTCTCTTGAGACCGGAATTCGCATGTACGCCATCGATACGAATGTGGCCTCCGAGTTGATGCGACCGGCACCAGCGGCGGCGGTCTCGGCATGGGTCGCGAAGCAGAATGCGGGCGACCTGGTGTTGACGGCGATCAGCGAAGCCGAGTTGCGTTACGGGGTCGCAATCGTCCCGGCAGGCAGGCGAAGGAATGAATTGGAAGCCGCCATGACGCGGTGGCTAGAGGTGGGATTCGGCGGCAGGATTCTGCCGTTTGACAGCGATGCCGCGCGGCACTATGCAAACATCGCCTCGGGCCGGCGCCGCGCAGGTCGGCCCATCGGGGAGGCTGATTGTCAGATTGCTGCCATCTGCCGCTCGCGCGGCGCTGCTCTGGTCACCCGCAACATACGGGACTTCAAGGACACCGGGATTGAGATAATCAATCCCTCGGCGGAGGAATGAGTGAAACGGCTGAAGCGTTGATGGGCGTCAAACAAGGCGAATCATGTAGCCTACTGCCGAAGTTGGGGACGAGCACAAACCGCTCAAGTATCGGGACGCGAGGATGGGCCTTGGGGACTGAAGCTGGATTTATGGATAATACTTCAGTTAAAACAAATGGTTATTTCCATTTCTAGGCTATCTGTTACTGGGTAGAATTCATGCCGACCGAATCGACATTCCTGCTGGCGGGCCTGCTGGTCGTCGCCGGGGCGGTCGGGTGGCTGTTCGCAAGACTGCCGGATTTCCGGCGTGACGAACCTTCGGAATCATCTATCAGCTCCGACTATCTGCGCGGCCTGAACCTGGTCCTCAATCGGCAGACCGACGAGGCGCTGGAACTTTTCGTCCGCATGGCCAAGGTGGACGACGAAACGCTGGAGACGCATTTCGCGCTCGGGCACCTGTTCCGGCGCCGGGGCGAGGTGGACCGGGCAATCCGGGTCCACCAGAATCTGTTGGCCCGGCCCAATCTCAGCGAGACCCAGCGTCACCAGGCGTTGTTTTCGCTGGCCAGCGACTATCTCGGCGCGGGACTCTTCGACCGGGCGGAAAAACTCTTCGGCGAACTGCAGTCGAGCACGACGATGGCCATACCGGCGCTACGAAACCTGGTGGATATCTATGAGAGGGAGCGGGACTGGGAAAAGGCCATCGCGGCCCGCCGCAAGCTCGACTCGCGCACGGGCGAGAAGTCGGTCGAGGTCGCCCATTACTACTGCCAACTGGCTGAACGTGCGCGACTGGACGGTGACATGGAGTCGGCGCGGCAGCACCTCAGGAACTCCCGGCGAATCGGGTCCGGGACCTTGCGCGGCAATCTGATCCAGGCCGCTATCGCCAGGGAGGAAGGCGACCATTCCCGGGCGGTCAGTCTCTACAAGCAACTGCTGACGGCGGACCGCAGCCTGATGGCGGAAATCCTGCCGCTGCTTGAGGCGGCCTGCAGGGAGACCGGCCGCGACGTGGAGATCGAGCGTTTTCTCAGGAGGCTGATCGGCAAGGATGCATCGATCAAGCAGGACATTGCCTATGCCGCGATTACCAGCGGCCTCGAGCAGGCACCGTTGCTGCGTGAGTGCGTCGAGGAGTTCCTTCTGGACAACGACACGCTCGCCCCGCTGATCGATGTCGAGCACCTTCGGGCGCTGCCGCCGGACAGACGACAGGGGGCGATACACAGGATTTGCGGCGGACTGCGGCGTCTGGCCCTGTCGGGGTCCCGCTACCGCTGCACCAGTTGCGGCTACAGCACGAAACGATTGGCCTGGCACTGCCCGAGCTGCAAGACCTGGGAATCCATTCGCCCGGTTCAGGCCTTCCGATTCTCCGAAATGGCGGCGTAGGTCGCAAATATCGTCAATCTCGCTGGATTCAGGGGCTGCCGGCGTGTTTTCCGAGCCCTAGGATTCCCTTGTCCCAATTGAATGGAAGACAAAGGAGAGATTGATGAGAGGATTATTCAGGAAGATCGTATGCGTGCTGCTGGTGAGTGTGGCGCCAAGCCTGGTGCTGGCCGGGCCGGTCAACATCAACACGGCCGATGCGGAGACGCTGGCGATGGAATTGACAGGCGTGGGTCCCGCGCTGGCAGCGGCCATCGTGGCCGACCGCGAAGCCAACGGCGAATTTGCTTCTGCCGAGGCGCTTGCCCGCGTCAGGGGGATCGGTAGCCACGTTCTGGAGGCCAACGAGGGCAATATCCTGGTTTCGGCTCCGGAACAGGAAGAGGGCGCGTAGATCCGGCTTGTCTTGCCCGGCCGATCGGCCGGCTGAACACCCGTCACCTGTTGTCCGGACGCCGGCGCGCGATTCGGCGGTACGGTGGGGCGGGTCGAATCTGCCAGCCGCGGCCGGGCGCTTTTTTCCGGTTCTCCGGTATGATTGCCTCTCAGACCTGTCAGGGAGGACATTCCGCTGAGTTCCAACGTACGCACCGCCGTCTTTCCCGTGGCCGGGCGCGGCAGCCGGTTTCTGCCGGCCACCAAGGCGACGCCCAAGGAAATGTTCCCCATCGTCGACAAACCGCTGATCCAGTATGCGGTGGAGGAGGCGGTGGCCGCGGGCGCGGAAAGGCTGATTTTTGTCACGTCCGCCGGCAAGAAGGGGATCGAGGACCATTTCGACGTCGACGCCGAGTTGGAGCGGGCGCTTTCGGAGTCCGGCAAGGCGGAATTGCTGGCTTCGGTCCGAGGGATCATTCCGTCGTCGGCGAGTTGTATTTTCGTGCGCCAGGGCGTGCCGCTGGGGCTGGGGCATGCGGTGCTTTGCGCCCGTGCGGCGGTGGGCGATGAACCGTTCTACGTACATCTGCCGGACGATTTGATCTTCAGCACCACACCTTGCCTTGAGCAGATGCGCGATCACTACGTACGCCACGGCGGCAGCGTGCTCGCGGTGCAAACCGTGCCTGATGACCGCACCGCCAGCTACGGCATAGTTGCCGTGGAAGAGCAACCTTCCGGCGCGCGGCGCATCACCGGTATCGTCGAGAAACCGAAGCCTGTGGATGCGCCTTCCAACCTGGCTGTGGTGGGGCGGTACCTCCTGACGCCCCGGATCTTCGACAAGCTGCAGACGACCCAACGCGGCGCGGGCAACGAAATTCAGTTGACGGACGGAATCGCAAGCCTCATGAGCGAGGAAGCCGTGCACGCCCTGGCCTTCGAGGGCGTGCGTTACGACTGCGGGACCAAGCTCGGGTACCTGCAGGCGCTGGTGGAGTACGGGCTGCGGGATGCTCAGGTCGGCAACACGTTTGCCGGCTACCTGGATGGACTGAATCAGGCCACAAGGTAGTCCCGGTTGATGGCATCCAGGCTGGTCGTGCCGGCCTGTCGCATCATGACCGCCAGTTCGCGCTGCAACAGGTCCAGAACCGTTTCCACCCCCTCCTGGCCGAAGGCGCTCAGGCCCCAGAGGTAGGGACGGCCGATACAGACCGCGTCGGCGCCGATGGCAAGCGCCTTGAACACGTCCACGCCCCTGCGAAAGCCGCCATCCACCAGCACGGGTATCCGCCCGCCCACCGCGTCAACCACCTCCGGGAGGGATTCGATGGTGCCTCGCCCGCTGTTTTCGGCCCGTCCGCCATGATTGGAGACGATGATCCCGTCCACGCCGTGCTCCACGGCGAGGCTGGCGTCTTCGTGAGTGACAATGCCCTTGAGCAGAAGCCTGGCCGTCGTAAAGTCGCGAAGTCGATCGACAAAGTCCCAGGTCAGGGTTGTGGCCCGGCTGGTACTGCTCAGGCCGCTGATGTCCAGACCATCGAACATGGGGCGCTTGCTGGTGGAGTTCTCGAGCCCCGGTTGATGACAGGGCAGGCACTCTGCATTGGTATCGCGCCTGAATCGAGCGATGGCTTCGCGATTGACCACGGGCACGTCGACCGTGACGGCAATGGCGGGACAGCCGGCAGCTTCGGCGCGGCGAACCAGCCCCTCTGTGACTTCCCATTTCTCGGTGGGATAGAGCTGATACCAGACCGGAGCCCCGCGACTGGCGTTGACGTCTTCGACTGCGAAGCTGCTCACCGTCGACATGATCTGCAAGCAGTCCCGGGACCCGGACGCCCGAGCCGTGGCCAGCTCACCTTCAGGATGAAAGGCCAGTTGCGTTCCGCAGGGCGCCAGCACGATCGGAAATGCGTGCCGGGTTCCGAAGAGTTCGATTTGCGTGTCCACTTCGGTCACGTCGACCAGGCGCCGAACGCGCAACTGAAACTTCTCGAACCCGGTGCGGTTCGCTGCCAGGGTCGCTCCGTCATCGACACCGGATGCCATGTAGACGTAGTGAGCGAGCGTCAGGTTGTTACGCGCCACAGGCTCGAAATCGAATACGTTGACCGCTTCCCCGGCAGAGGAGATCAACTCGTCAGTCAGCGTGAAATCGAATTGGCCCAACGCGCGCGGGGCCGCGCCCAGTAACGGACTGGCGGCCAGGTATCGAAGAAAGGCGCGGCGTGATTCCGGAGTCGATGTCATTGCGGTTCCTCCCGCGCCTGCAATTCGGCGCGAATCTCGTCGTTGTGTTCGCCCAATAGCGGCGGATAGCGCCTGTAGCTTGGGCCGCTCTCGGATAGGTGGATTGGGTTCCCGAGCGACTTCACCAGTCCCAGCAGCGGATGATCCAGTTCCACGATCATACCCCTGGCGCGAATCTGCTCGTCGTTGAGCGTGTCGTCCGGAAAATTGATGGGGCCTGCAGGGATGCCATTCTCGACAAACCGTTCCACCCAGTCGGCGGCATCCGCGGATGCGAGTTTCGATTCGATCAGGGGGATCAGGGCGTCCCGGTTCAGATTCCTGTCGGCATTGGTTGCGAATTTCGGGTCCGTCATGATCGTACGGTCCAGGCCCAGCGCTTCGCAGAACTGAGCCCACAGTTTTTCCGTACCGGCGGCGACAATCAGCATCTTGTCTCGCGCTTGCAGGGGCTGGTAGGGCGTCACGGTCGGATGAATGTTGCCCAGGGGCTGCGGGCATTCGCCGGTGGCGAAGAAGCTGCCCGCCAGGTTCGCGAGCCACGTGGTTTGCGAGTCCACGAGCGAAACGTCCACGAACTGACCGCGGCCGGTCCCGTTCTCGCGCTCATCACGCGTGTAAAGCGCCGTCAGAATTCCGATGAGGGTGTACATGCCCGCCGTGATGTCCGCCATGGGCGTGGGAAACCGAATCGGGGCGGATGCCGCGTCGCCGGTAATGGCCATGAGGCCGGCCTCGCCCTGGGCGATGACGTCGTAGCCGCCGCGCCCCGCCTTGGGGCCGGTATGGCCGTATCCGCTGATCGCGGCATAGACAAGGCGCGGGTTCAGGGCGTGCAGCGTTTCGGGATCGATGCCGGCCCGCTTCAGCGACGTCATTCGGGGTACGTTGGTGATGAATACGTCCGCCGTCTTCAGCAGGCGAAGCAGAAGCCCGTGTGATTGCGGGTCCTTGATATTCAACTCGAGGCTGCGCTTGTTGCGGTTGACGGACAGAAAATAAGCGCTTTCGCCCTGAACAAAGGGCGGTCCCCAGCCACGCGACTGGTCGCCGCGATCCGGCCGCTCGATCTTGATGACGTCCGCACCCAGGTCCCCCAGGATCATGCTGCAGTAGGGACCCGCAAGGGCTTCGGTCATTTCCACGACACGCAGGTGTCGCAGCGGCGAGTTCGAGTTCAACGGTTTATCCGTGCTCCTGGACAAGAGACGTACGCTAATGCCACAACGGCCGGGACGCAACGCCTGGCGGTCCGTGGCGACAGTCCCGTGTCGCATTGGGACCGGCGACGCAGCGGTGCATCATGACAGTCCGGTGGCGTTCCATTAAGCTTGGCGCCGCGATTCATTGGCGGATTTCCCTGGAGAACGGTGTTGAAGAACGTAGCTGTGAGAAATATCCAGCGTGCGGACCGCGCGCTGATACGAGGCCTGGCCGAAATGGGTGCGGCAACCGTGCACGAAGCCCAGGGGCGCTGCGGGCTGATGCAGCCCTACATGCGGCCGATCTACGCCGGTGCGCGCGTAGCCGGTAGCGCCATTACGGTGCTGGCGCATCCCGGCGACAACTGGATGCTGCATGTAGCGCCGGAACTGGCGCAGGAAGGCGACATCGTGGTGGTCGGACTGAGCGCGGTGAATACCGACGGCATGTTCGGCGACTTGCTGGCCACCAGTTACCGGGCGCAGGGGATCCAGGGGTTGGTGATCGATGCCGGTTGTCGCGACGTGGCGACATTGACGGAGATGGGCTTTCCGGTGTGGAGCCGCGCTGTTTCGGCCAAGGGAACCGTCAAGGCGACGCCCGGCTGCGTAAACCTGCCGATCGTATGCGGTGGAGAACAGGTCAATCCCGGCGATGTCATCGTCGCCGATGATGACGGCGTTGTAATCGTTCCCCGCAGGAATGTCGAACGCGTTCACGCGGCCGCGCGGGCGAGGGAGGCAAACGAAGTGGACAAACGCCGGCGCCTCGCGTCCGGCGAGTTGTCGCTGGATATCTACAGTATGCGGGAACCGCTGGCGCGCGCCGGACTCGTATACGTCGATGACGTGACCGAGGCCGATAACGTCTGAGTCAACGGCCCGCTGATCCCGGCCGTTCGTAGCTCCTCCCGTAGCACCGGTCCGCTTGTTTCTCAATTCAGCCGAACAGGCAGTCACCTGCCTGCAAATCCATAATTTCTCCACATTCTCCGAGTACAATCAATCATAGTCTGTTGTAAGAGACAGACAGAAAATCGAAGTTTCGACAAACTGGAGAATCCAATGATCAGGTATCCTTTTTGCTGCATTCTGGCAGTCAGCATCAGCCTGGTTGCGGGCGCGCCCGCACATTCCCAGGACGGTCTTGAGTTTCAACTCGAGGAAATTGTGGTCACCGCGCGCAAGCGCGAGGAAAATCTTCAGGAGGTTCCTGTCGCGATCTCGGTGTTTACCGGTGAGGGACTGCGGCAGGCCGGAATCCTGTCAACCCGGGACCTGTATGCCTACACGCCAGGGCTCAATTACGACACCGGCTTCGACCAGAATGCCGCGACACCGGCGATACGTGGAGTGGTCAGTAACGAGATAGCCACGTATCGGCAAAAGGTCACCACGTTTCTGGACGGCATGCCGATCCTCGGTCAGCAAGGCTCGGTACCCTTTCAAACTATCGATCAGGTTGAAGTTCTTCGTGGGCCCCAGAGTGCCGCATTTGGACGATCGACCTTCGGTGGGGCAATCAATTTCACAACCGTCGATCCGGGCGAGACCTTTGCGGCCGATATCAGCGTCGACGTTGGACAGGACAGCCTCTTGAACGTTGGCGGCATCGTTTCCGGCCCAATTGTCGATGGCGTGTTGGGTGGCCTGATTGCCTACGAGAGCAAACAGCGTGACGGAGAAAGCGATTGGGTGACGATTGATGAAGGCTTCGGCCTCGGTGGGGAATCATCGGAAAACATGCTGTTGAAGCTGGTCTACACGCCGACTGACGCCCTGAGCCTTGAACTGCGCTACAAGAATCTCGATGTTGACCACGAGCAGACGCCGAGAGACTTTTACCCATGGAGCACAGTCTCGCGCGGAGTTGACAACGATCCCGCGGACAGGCGTCAGATTCACCCGGATTCCCCGGCAACTTCCTGTGGAATAGGTGGTATGGGCGCCGTAGCTTGTGCCTATGTCGGGAACGTTCGGCCATGGGAGCAAAGCTACGACTACAACTACGGAGATATTGGTATCGACGAACCCTTTGTGCGCAATCAGCGCGAGCGTGCAGAAGCAGAGTTGACCTACGATTTTGACAATGGCGGTTCGCTTGTGGCGATGGGTTTCACGTCCGATGAGTTCTATGAGCGTGGGACCGATTCGGATCTCTACGGCAGTGAAACCGTCAACGGTCGACTGGACAGCGCCGGCTTTGAGCGTGATCCGACCGACATTACAGAGGCGTACTATGAATTACGTTATGCCTCGCCGGGCGAAAACCGGTTCCGTTACGGTGGCGGGATCTCCTACTATGATTATGATTTTCTGACGATTGTTTTTCGCAGCTTGGCGGGCTTCCAGAGAGGTCCGACCGGAGGGCGCCAGATTTCCGAGTTTGCGTCCAACACCGCGTACTTCTTCAATCTGACCTACGATGTGACAGAACAATTTACGGCCTCCCTGGAAGGGCGTTATCAGAACGACGAAGTTGGCGGCAACAATATTGCCGGTTCGGGAGAAGTGACCTCGGGCTCCCAGTCCACCAAGGCATTCCTGCCGCGCCTGGCATTGACCTACACGCCTTCGGGTCCAACCACCTACTACTTGCAGATAGCCAAGGGCAACAATCCGGCAGGTGTGAATTCCGGCTGGTTTGCCAGCGAAATCGAGCTGGCGTACGCATCCTTCCCGGAGTTTTTCCCTGTTCCCCCGCAGCAGATGGCGTTTTACCAGGAGGAAGAGGTGGTGAGCACCGAAATCGGCATCAAGGGTACGATCGCCGAGCGAGTCAGTTATGCCTTGAATGCTTATCAACTGAATTGGGACAACTACACCGAGATATTTCGCGGCCTGAATTTCTCCCCTGCAGATTATGTCGATGGAAATCGCGACGGCGTTGGCGATGCGGGGACCCCATATGATGGGATGGACTTTAGCGCGTCCACCTATCTGGGCGCCGGCAACGTGACGGGTTCCGGCCTTGAGTTCGAATCCAGCGCCATCCTGACCGACAATCTGCGTGCCGGTCTTTCGGCCTCCTATATCAATATCTCCTATGATGCGGGCGCATGCACACTGCTGGCTGCGAACTACGGCGTTCCACTGGACGAGACAATCACCATCGGCAATTCCACCATCGGTTGCAACAGCGTTGCCGGCAAGGAAATCGGAACTCAGCCGAAGCTTGCCGCTGCCTTCAGCCTGGACTACCGGTTGCCGCTGGACAATGGAATGGAGTGGTTTACGCGTTGGAGCACCCGGTACACCGGAGCTCAATATGCCAGCGTCATGAACCTGGCCAGGATGGATTCGTTCTCGGTTTCCGACGTACGCACCGGTTTGACCGGTGATAACTGGCGCGCCGAAGCTTATGTAACCAACGTGTTTGATGAAGATGCGCCCCAGGGGCTTCAGATCTTCTTTGACGGAGAACCCGCGATCGGCGCTCCTCCGGGACCTCCCACCTGGAGACAGAACCTCGTCTACACCGAACGGCGGGGGACCGCGGTTGGCTTGCGCGTGAGCTACAGTTTCGGCGACTAAGCCAGTTCCCGGTCAGCGGCGCACATTTGAGCCCGGCACCATACCAGGTGCCGGGTTTTTTGGGGGGAGGCGGAGGGAGACTCCGTGCTGGTCAAGCTGACTTGACTACGTCCGCCCCTCGTCCTGACCCTGGATACCGAGTTCCCCGCGAAAGGCAGCGAACTCCTCCGGCGACATGGATGCGAGGCGCTGCTTCCACCGGCGCCGGCGATGAGCCCGGCGCCAGACGCGCAGGCCGTGCAGCGGCGATCCCCTGAACAGGAGATGCGACAGCAAGAGGACGCCGACCGACTGGAGATAGGAAAGCCTGGGTCCATCGAAGAGGTCGGGGATCAGTGCGTTCCACAGCAACATGACGAACACGCCGATCACGGCGATGACGGGCAGGGCGATCGACAGGCCGATGACAGTGCGTCTGGCGCGGCGTCGAAGTTTCATGCGTGGCCTTCCTGCTTTTTTCTGTGCTTGTTGTTTGCCACAACCGACTCGCGTGCGCAGCAGGGCGAATCGCTTCTGCGTGCGGAGGTCTCGCGAGCCTCATTCCGATACTAGCAGATTTTGAAATGTTGACACGTCGATTCTCCGCGTGGATATTGGGCGCGTTGTGCTGAAACGAAGGGATACGATTCTGAACACGCAGCGGATCGCAATTCTTGCACTAGGCGCTCTATCGGTGCAGGTCGTGGCAACGACTCCGGTATTCGCCCAGCAATGGGCAGACTCGGTCTGTCCCGACGACAATCACGCCGCATTCCACGCCTGCGCGAAGGAAGCGGCAGCGGCTTTCGACCCGCCTCGCACGGCGGACGGGTCTCCCGATCTGAACGGGATATGGAACCGTCGCGCCCGAGCGCATGAGAGCATCCACGCCCATCCGGAGACGCTGGACGACGGCGAGGCGCCAAGCGTGATTGTCGATCCTCAAAGCGGCATCGTGCCGATACAGCCCTGGGCGGAGGCGCAGCGCCGCTACAATCGCGTCGCCTACGTGCATCACAACGCGATCTGCCGCATGGACGGTATTCCGTTGACCATGTACATGACAGGCGTGCTGCAGTTCAACCAGACTGCGGACACGCTGCTCGTCCAGGGTGAGGAGGCGCATGCCTTCCGTGTCATCGAACTGGGTGACCGGTCACCGCTCGGTGAAGACATCCTGCTCTGGAACGGGGACTCCCACGGCCACTGGGAGGGCAATACGCTGGTGGTGGAGACCCGCAACCAGAACGCCCGCGCCTGGCTGGACCAACGGGGCCGGTTCTTCACCGACGAAGCCCACGTCGTCGAGCGGTTCACGCTCATCGACGCCGACACGGTTCACTGGGAAGCGACGCTGGACGATCCCAACGTGTACACGCGGCCGTTTACCATCGCGATTGCGTTCAGGCGGCTTCCGGATCCGTCGTTCGAGATCTGGGAGGAGGCCTGCTACGAGGACAACGAGATCGCGTCGCAGACATTCCGCAATGTTGGCTACAAGATCTATCCGGGCATTTCCGGCGATGAAGCCAGGCGCTTGCGGGCGGCCTGGGAACTGGAGGAAAGGGAACTGCAATGGCAACCATGAACACCATTCGCCGCGGGCTCGCACGGAACAGGCGCCTGGACCGGGCACCCTTCCACTGCGCGCCGGCACCGCGAACCGCGCTGCAAACGCTGCTGGGTGGCGGCCTCGCCGCGATGCTGCTGGCGTTTCCGGCAGTCGGACACCATTCCATCGCGCTGCAGTACGACATGACCCGGGAGATCACCATTTCCGGTCGTATCGTCGAGATGGAATGGCGAAATCCCCACTCCTGGCTGAGCATCGAGGTCGAGGGCGACGCAGGCCGCCCGGAAATGTGGCGGGTTGAATTCGGGGGCGCCAATTCATTGTACCGGCGCGGATGGCGCCAGGATGATTTGCCGGTGGGCACGGAGGTCACGATTCACGGACTTCCCTCCCGCGACGGTTCCCGACAGATGGAAGGCGATGAAGTGACGTTTGCGGACGGGCGGTCTCTATTCTCCGGTAGCGGGCCGAATCAATGACGCGAAGCGCCTCCCTGGCCGGCGCCGGCAGTCCGTGGCGGGAGTCCCGCGCCGCTGGACCGCCGCTGCGCCTGGCGGCACTTGCGGCGACTGCTTTCCTGCTGCCCGCGCCCGGAGCGGTCGCGCAGGACTACGTTGTCCCGCGCACCCCGGACGGCCAGCCCGACCTGCAGGGTATCTGGCAGGCGGTCAACACGGCGGTCTGGAACATCCAGGACCATTCGGCGCAGTACGGCGTCCCGGCGGGGCAGGGCGTCGTGGTCGGCAATCATCTGCCCTATCAGCCCTGGGCGCTGGAGCAGCGGCAGCAGAACTTCGAGAACCGGCACAGCCTGGATACTGAGGCCAACTGCAAGATGGTGGGCGTGCCACGGATCACCTACATGCCGTATCCGTTCCAGATCATTCAGACACCCGACCAGGTCGTGATGATCTACGAGTGGGTCCATTCGATCCGTAACATCTTCATGACCGGAGAGCACCCGGGTGGCCCGATCCAGTGGTACATGGGCGACTCCCGCGGTCATTGGGACGGCGACACGCTGGTGGTGGACGTGATCCATTTCACCGACGAGACCTGGTTCGACCGGTCCGGCAATTTCCATAGCGCATCGATGCATGTGGTCGAACGCTATACGCCGGTGGGACCCGACCACCTGATGTACGAAGTGACCATCACCGACCCCGAGGTCTTCACAGAGCCCTGGCAGATGCGCATGCCGCTGTATCGTCGCCAGGAAGAGGACATCCGCATTCTCGAATACGAGTGCTATGCGCTGGCTGAAGACGCCAACCAATAACAGGCAGGAGCAAGACAATGATCAATCGAAGAGCTTTTCTGGCAGCCACCGGAAGCGCCGCCGCCGGCGCCCTGGTCATGAACCCGGCCATGCGGGCCATCGCACAGTCGCGTGGCAAGCAGGTGATGGTGGGCGGCAATGAAGTTGTCGTGGTCGACATCCACGCGCACTGCCTGTTTCAGGAGGTGCGGCCCATCATCGAGGGGACGCCGCTTGAAAACGCCCCGCTGCAGGACATGCTCGTGCTCGGTCAGCACCGAATCGATGCGCTGGACGAAAGGGGCATCGACATCGCGGCACTGAGCGTGAACCGGTTCTGGTGGTACGACGCGACCGAGGAACAGGCCGAGGGGATCGTGAAGATCAATGACGAGGGGCTGGCGGAATGGTGCGCGACGCATTCGGACCGGTTCGTGCCGCTGTCCTCGCCGGCGCTGCAATTCCCGGAGATGGCCGCGGAGCAACTGGAATACGCGGTGACGGAACTCGGGCACCGCGGCGCTTCGATCCTCGGGCACGCACGCGGCGAGGCGCCGTCCACCGAGAAGTACGATCCCTTCTGGGCAAAGGCCGAAGAGCTTGGCGTCCCGGTCTTCATGCACCCCGACGGGTCCAGGAACATCATCCAGCCCGGCGCCCTGGACGGTACCGGCGGACTCGGCAACGTGATCGGCAACCCGCTTGAGACGACGCTGTTCCTGTCCAGGATGATTTTCGACGGCGCCTTTGACCGCTTCCCGAATCTCAAGGTGGTGGCCGCCCACGGTGGCGGATACCTGCCGTCCTATCTGGGAAGGTCGGAAGTTGCCTGCGCCAGAAACAACGCCAATTGCGTCAACACGAAGAATCCGAGCGAGTATCTGAGAACGCAGATTCTCGTGGACACCATGGTGTTCAACGAGGAAGGCCTTCGGCACCTGGTGGAGGTGTCCGGCGCGAGTCAGGTGGTCTACGGATCCGACATGCCGTTCGAGTGGCCGGATACGATCGATCTGGTCGTTGATTCACCGTCGCTGAGCGACGAGGAAAAGGTGGCGATTCTGGGCGGCAACCTGATCGAGTTGTTGCGGTTGGAGGTTTAGGGTCCGAACAGCCCCACGTCGGAATAGACGCTAGTTTCCGTCAGATTCCTCGAACCGGCCGAGGGTTGAACCGTCAGCCAGTCTGGCGCCGATGAACAGTGCGGCCGGCGCCCCATTTCGCATGGGTGCCCCGCGGATCGTGACCCGATCGCCGGGCTTGAAGGTGGTCGGCCGCCAACCGGCGCGATAGAGTCGGTTGGGCACGCTACCCTCCACGCTCCACTCCACCGGTTCGCCGGACTCGTTCTGGACATTGATCTGTATCCAGACATGGGGCGAGGTCCACTGGAATTCGACAATTTCGCCGGACAACTCGACGGTCTGTTCACGATCGAACATGGTTGCGGCGTGATGGGCGGTACTCGTGAGCGCAAAACTCGCGAAAATGCATCCAGCCATGGTCGATATCGCCGTTTTGGTATTCATTGCATTCGCTCCAATTCCGCGCGCGCTCTCGGTCGCGGTCAAAGATCGTCGAGAACGGTTCCCTCCCTGTCGAGGGTCAGCGTTCTTCCGTCGGCATCAACCGGGTTGCGATTGTTCTCCGCGCAGGCGAACTCGATCATCCGCGTGCCGGGTTCGAGCTTGCGGTATTGCTTGACGACCTGCCAGGGGCCCGTCAGCGCTTCGGGGTCCTCGATGGTGAACTGCGCTTCCATGAGTTCGTCTTCGACCCTGCGCAATCGCGTGACGATCCTGGCTTCGGTGCTCAGGACAAGCCCCGTTCGATCTAGAATCGTGTCGCCGTCTCCCTTGAGGCTGATGGTTTCGAAGACCAGAGTATCGCCTTCCCAGCGGCCGACGGATTCGCCGCTGTAGGTCGGCCATCGGTCCTCGGGGGGCGGGTGGCTTCGGCCATCGGTGTAGATTCGCATGATGTTGGGCCCGTCTTCGGTGATGATCCACACTTGCTCAGGCCTGACAACGAACTCGATTCCGGCGGGCAGGTTCATCATCCGTGGAAACCCGGCCGGCGTGCCGCAGGTCGTGATCGGGTCCGGAAACTGCCCGCGCCGAACCCGGTCGCGATTCACCGCGTACTTCGCCTCCCACGCCTCGTTGTAGGGAGGGTATTCCCGCGTTCCGGGGGCATTGGAACTTCCGCCTGGCGGATCGACGGTGGCCTGGTCGAAAACGGTATTGCTGGTCATCTGCCAGACTCCGCTCCAGTCGGGCTGGGCGGATGCATCGCTTTGTTGAGCCGGCGCGGAGTTGATTGCCGCCATTGCTGTCAACATTGCGAGCAAGCCTGACCTTGGTAGTGCGTACTTTCGGTGTGCCAATTCCGGCTCGCCTTGCCTGCGTGCCTGCAGAATAACAGAAGTACCCGGAACCGAGTCCCGATGGCCTGGACGGCCAATGCGGCTATTCCGCCGGCTCTTTCTCGGGAGCCCGCTCGACGATCAGATTCAGGCCCCTGCGTGAAACGACCCGGACGGAGTCGCCGGGATTGACGGGCTCTGATCCCTGGCAACGCGCCGACCACTGTTCACCTCGCAACAGGACACGCCCACGGTCGCTGGCGCCGAATCCGTCCAGGGCTTGTCCCTTGAGCTCGCTTTCACCAGGCGAGAACGTAATCCTCGTCGGTGCGTACGCCTGCATCAGTATGACCGCGATCACATCGCTGACGACGATAATCGCCAATGCCACCAGCAAGCTGACCGGTTCGAACAGACGGTCCAGGCGAATCAGTACCCATACCGCCAGGATGCCCAGGAACACGGTCTCCACCAGGAGAACCAGCCAGAGTTGGCGGCGTTGCATCTGCATCCTGGCCGTCCGGTTTCAAGACCCGGCAACACCACGCGAACGTCAATTCAAGCCTTGTAAGAAGCTCTGCCTAGATTGCCGCTGCGATGGCCTTGCCCAATTGTTGTGTCGTGGCTTTGCCGCCCATGTCCGGGGTCAGGCACTTGCCCTCCCGCAACACATTTTCAATGGCTGCCAGGATCGCATCGTGCCCATCCGGGTAGCCCAGGTGCTGAAGCATCATCGCGCCGGCCCAGATGGTGCCGATCGGATTGGCAATGCCTCGGCCGACAATATCGGGCGCCGACCCGTGCACCGGTTCGAACATGGAGGGATGCGCCTTCTCCGGATTCATGTTCGCCGACGGGGCGATGGCGATGGTGCCCGTGCAGGCGGGACCCAGATCGGAAAGGATGTCACCGAACAGGTTGCTGCCTACCACCACATCGAAGTGTTCGGGCATGCGCACGAAGTTGGCGGTGAGGATGTCGATATGGAACTGATCGACCTCCACATCCGGATAGTGCTCTCCCATCGCCTTGACCCGCGCATCCCAGTACGGCATCGAGTGAATGATCCCGTTGGACTTGGTTGCCGAGGTCAGGTGTTTCGCCTCGCGTGCATTGGCCAGTTCATAAGCGTACTTGACGACCCGGTCGACACCGTGGCGGGTAAAGACGCTCTGCTGGATGACGATCTCGTTCTCGGTGCCCTGGTATTGCACGCCGCCGATGGCCGAATACTCGCCCTCGACGTTCTCCCGCACCACGTAGAAATCGATATCGCCGGCTTCCTTGCCGGCCAGCGGGCAGGGCACGCCGTCGAACAGCCTCACCGGGCGCAGATTGATGTATTGATCGAACTCGCGCCGGATCGGGATCAGCAGGCCCCAGAGGGAGACGTGGTCGGCCACCGTGGGGAAGCCGACCGCACCGAGATAGATGGCGTCGAACGCGCGCAGCGTTTCGATGCCGTCCGCGGGCATCATCGCACCGGTCTTGAGGTACCGCTCGCAGGACCAGTCGAATTCCTGCCACTGAAACTCGATGCCATGCCCGGCGGCGGCAGCCTCCAGTACCCGCACACCCTCCGGCATGACCTCCTTGCCGATCCCGTCGCCGGGAATCAGCGCGATCTTCAGCGTGCTCATGTCTTCGGCTAGTAGTTCATTCCGCAACCGAAGAGCTCATCGGTCGGGAACTTGGTGATCAGTTCGATGCCGGTTTCCGTGACCACGACCTCGTCTTCCAGTCGCACGCCGTCGTAGCCGATGCCCGCATAGGTTTCCAGCGCGAACACCATGCCCGGCTCGATCTCAACCGGGTGGTCGAAGCTGTAGGCGCGGGAGATGATCGGGAACTCCCAGAGTCCGACACCGAGCCCGTGCCCGTACTGCAGACCGAAGACCTCGTGCTCGCTGCGGGCGCCCATGGCCTTGTGGTCGGGCCAGACGGCGGCGACATCGGCGCTGGTCACACCGGGCCTCACGGCCTCTATGCCGGCTACCTGGTATTCGAGGCAGCGCTTGTGGATGTCCAGTTGCTTCTGGTTGGGCTTGCCGCAGCAGAAACAACGGTAGACGCAGGTGTGATAGCCGTTGAACATGCAGACGATGTCCATGAAGATCATGTCCCCTGGCTGAATCAGGCGGTCCGAACTCAGGTGAGGGTGGGGGTGAGTGCGGTTACCGGTGGTGACCTGCACGTTGTGGACCCACTGGGCGCCGAGGCGGTGCATTTCGTGGGCAGCCACGGCCTGCAGGTCATTTTCCTTGACCCCCGGCGCGATGGTCTGGGCGATCTTGTGGAAGGCGGCATCGACGATGGCCGCGCCGTGCTTCAGGCACATGATCTCGTCTTCGTTCTTGATGGCCCGCGCGTATTGCATGACGCCCTGGCCATCGGTGATCCTGTAGCCGTTCTCCAGCAGCGCCAGGATGATCTGAGACTCGACGATGTCCACGCCGATGCGGACCTTCTTCTTGTCCATGCCGTGGTTGTCCAGGACCATGTCCAGGTCCTTGAGAAAACCCTCGTAGCACTTCCAGGCCATTGGCAGGGCGCCGTGCATGGTGCCATGGGCCGGGAACGTCGTTTCGGCGACCCAGGGGCAATAGAGTTTCTCGGCAGCGACCTCGGAACCGAACCCGAAGATGTGCGGATAGCCGTTCCGCGGCACGATGGCGTAGCGGCCCATGTTGTCCACTTCGGGCGAGGCGACGGCCGTGGAGGTGGCGTAGCGCTTGTTGCTGGTGTCGAACAGCAGCAGGCATTCGACATCGAATTCGTCCATGTATTTCTTGATTCTCGACACCCGGTGTTCTCGCATGCGGTCCATGTCCATCCGCTGCTCATAGTCCACCTGCATCATTCCAACTGTGCCTTCTCTCACCGCGTGTCTCCTTGGTTAATCCGTTGTCTCTGGTAAATGGGTTGTAGCTGTTTACGCCGCCGGTCTGCCCGGCAGCGGATCAGATCACTTTCTCGATTTGATGGGAAGCCGCCGACTTTACTATGGTTTCCGTCACCGCGGCGCCGTGAATCATCTCCTGTGTGGGGACGATGAACGGCTGCGTGCCGTCCACGGCGTCCGCGAACCGCTCCAGGCAGGCTTGCACGATGTCGTACTGGTCTGCCTCCCAGGTTTTCAGAGGTCCCTTCACCGGCTTGAAGTAGCAGGTGCCGAAACACCGTTTGCGCCGTTCCTCCGAGGGTGCACCCGCGATATGGGTCATGCCCTCCAGCCTCACGAATCCCTTGGAACCGAAGACCTGGAAGCTGAAGCCGCCGCCGGTGGCCGTCATTGTCGCAAGGTACCCGGACATGCCCGCCTTCATGCGAAACAGCATCGAGGTGGTGTCGTCGGCATCCACTGCCACGACGCGCCTGAAGCTCTGACAATACACCTCGTCGATCTCGCCGCCGAGATCGATCATGCCGTCGACCGCGTGAACGCCCATGGGCGTCAGGCCGCCGCAGGGTGTCTCATCCCGGCTCGCCCGCCAGGCGTCCGGCGACAGGAACAGCGCGTTGGGAAATGTCATGTTGGCTTCGAAGTGCAGAATCTCGCCGAGTTCTCCGGATTCGATCTGGTCGCGCAGTCTGGTCATTTCCGGATGCAGGCGGCGGTTGTACCCAAGTCCCAGGGTCACGCCGGCTTTTTCGGTTGCCGCCACTGCCCGCTCGGCGTTGGCCTTGCGCAACGCGAAAGGCTTCTCGCAGAAAACGTGTTTGCCGGCCTCGGCGGCCGCCACGACCTGATCCGCGTGCACCGAGTGGGGCGTTGCCAATACCACCGCGTCGATATTAGGGTCTGCGAGTACTTCTCCGTAATCATGGACGAACGCCAGACCGTGCTCGCGGGTAAACGCCTCGAGCGGCTCCGTGGCACGTCGGGCGACGCCGGCCACGAACCGGATCTTGCTGCTGCTGCCGGAGACCGACTCCACAAGGGTCTGTCCCCACCAGCCCAGACCGACGATGGCGGCATTGATCATCATTTTCTCCCGAGGTTCGCGGCGTTCTCTTAAGTGCGCGCGGATTATTTCGTTAAAATGGCTGCGTTTCAACTTTTATCGACAAATAATCCCGTCCGTCGCCCTCGTGTGCGGCGTCATACGACCCGGAAATCCGAATGACCCTCTACACTTGGTCCTGGCTTTTCCTGTTCGGCTACATCCTGGTGATGGTCGGATTCGGAGTGCTGGGCAACCGGCGGGTGGGTGGCGCGGACGACTACGCCGTCGCGCGAGGCGGTTACGGGCCGGTCGTGCTCGCCCTGGCATTTGCGTCCACCGCGGCCAGCGGCGCCACGTTTCTGGGCCTGCCGGGGCTGACCTATACGTATGGGATGTCCACCCTGTGGATTGCCTTTCTCTACCCGGTTGGCGTTTATCTTGGAATTCTGATCTGCCAGCGCACCATCGGTCGTTACGGCAATCTTTCCGGCGCGCGTTCGATCCCCGAGTATCTGGGTGAGCGCTACCAGTCCGAAGCGCTGCGCATTTCCGCCGCCGTGTTTTCGTTGATCCTCCTGTTCTATCTTGCCGGCCAGCTTGTCGCCGGGTTGGTGATGTTCGAAATGATGCTGGGACTCTCCAAGGGCTGGGCATTGACGATCACGACCGCCGTGCTGCTGGGGTACGTTACCCTGGGAGGCGCACACGCGGACATTCTCACCGATGGTGCTCAGGGGCTGCTGATGGTGATTCTGGCTATCGTCATCGTGGTGCTGTTCATCCTGGGCGTCGGTAGCGGCGGTTTCACCGCAATGCTGAACAACCTTGGAGCGCAGGATCCCTTGTTGATGCAGCCATTGCATCCCGGTGCAGCCATTACTGCGTCAGTCTGGTCGTTCGTCAGTCTTGTGATCGCACACATTCCGCTGGGTTTGCTACCGCATATCGGCAACAAGCTGTGGGCACTCAGGGATGAGCGCGCGCGTACGCGCTTTCTGGTGATGGCGTTTTCGTTTGGCCTGATCCTGCCAGCCATCACGCTGGGCGGCGCACTCGCCCGCAGCGCATTGGGGGACAGCCTGTTGGTGGCAGGCGACGGCGGCGCCAATACGGCCCTGCCGGCGCTGTTTCTTGAAATCTTCCCGACCTGGCTGGCGGCATTGCTGGGCGTGGGCATTCTGGCCGCCGTCATGTCCACTGCCGATGGGCTCGTCATTTCGACCTCGCAGGTATTCGCAAACGACATCTATCGGCGAAGCATTGCACCAAGGTGGGGTGCTCAGAACGAGGCGGGCGCACTGGATCGCAATGTCCTGTCGATCAGCCGGGTGGTCACCGTGATTGTATTGCTGGGTTCGGCGGGGCTGGCGTGGCTGGTAATGGACATGAACGTGGTGTTGCTCGTCTGGGTGGGCATCGGTGGCTTTACCGCAACGCTGGCAGGACCACTTGTTCTTGGCTCGGTCTGGAACGGTGTCACCCGTGCCGGAGCGTTGTGGGGGTTCTGGACGGGCGCAGTCCTGTTCGTGCTGATTCACAGCGAAGTTCTCGCTGGCATCTGGCCACCGGGCACCGTCCTGGATTCGTTCGGGCGCTGGTTTGATTTCTATGCCACGAGCCCCTATTCGGCGGCCACGCTGGCCGGGCTCACGGCTGTGTTGGTGACGGCAATGGTTTCCTGCGTTACAGAGCCGTTGCCCGCCGAACACATCGCTTGTGTGAGTCGGCTGACCGGCTGACCGGAACAACTCATCCACTTTGGTGTTGTTGTGTCGCAACAATGGGCGCAAGCGCTCGACATCGCGTACCAGGGTCCCGTATGATCGAGAAGCACGCCGTTGATAACAATAACGTCGATATCCAGTAATGCTGGTGGTGTGTGAATTGACGAATCGGTCAGTAATGGAGGAACCACATAATGCGCCAATCACTTCACCTGGTTTTCGCTTCGCTTTCACTGGCACTGGTTGCTCCACCTGTTTACAGCCAGGTGACTGCGCTTGAAGAAATCGTGGTCACCGCCCGGAAGCGCGAGGAAAACCTGCAGGAGATACCTGTTTCCATCTCCGTGATTTCCAATTCGCTCATCGACGAAGCGGGCATCATCGAGCCGCGGGATTTCTTCGAGTTGACACCCGGCGTGGACTTCGACACCAACGGCGACCGCAATAATGCAACACCCGCCGTACGGGGCATTCAAGCCAGGGCCACCGCGACGACACGACAGAAGGTCATGTCGTTTATCGACGGCCTTCCACTGGTCGGCGCCCAGGGGACGATGCAATTCACCGGTGTCGAGCGAGTGGAGGTGTTCCGCGGACCCCAGAGCGCCGCTTTCGGACGGTCAACCTTCGCAGGCGCCATCAACTACGTCACACGGGACCCCGGTGAGGAATTTGTCGGCGACCTGAGGCTGAGCACATCCGATCTGGGTCGAAATTCCGTGCAGCTCGAGTTGGGCGGTCCGATCAACGATACGTTTGGATATACGCTGGACGTCAACGTTGACGAATTCGATGGGCCGGACGATTGGGTTACCACGGAAGGCTTCGATGTCGGTGGAACCAATACCGAGTACATCAGTGGCAAGCTCACGTTCGCGCCCAACGACCGCTTTGATGGCGAAGTTCGAGTCATGAGCATGCGAACCGACGATGACATGACCCTGCGTTACTTCATCGACGCTGAGGAGTGGGCACGTTGCACGAACTTCATTAGCCCGAATGCCATGGGCGTTCGCTGGATTGAAGGCACTTTTGACTGTGACCCTTCGGCTCCGCCCGGGGGCATTCCCACCAACACCGATACCGCGGCGCCCTTTGTGGGTACGCCGGATGAACTGCTCGCTTCGACATACCGCATCGACCCCCTTGTACAGAACACGCGGGATCGCATCCAGGGCGAGTTCAACGTCGGCTTCGACAGTGGCGACCTCCAGTTCCTCACATTTCTCTCTGAAGAAACCTATATCCGCTGGTCGGACGGCGACCGCAGCGACGCACCGCTCGTCATCGCCAATGGCATGGTCATGGGGATGGCGGTCAGACATATGGCCGATCCCACCGACATCGAGGAAAAGATGGTCGAGGTTCGGTGGCTGTCTCCGGAAAACGAGCGATTGCGCTGGACGGCCGGTGCTTCGTACTACGACTATGACTTCCTGACGCTGGTCTGGAATCAGTACGGTGCCATCGTCGACGGGATAGTGGACCAGTTCCCGCCGGCGCTGCAACCGCAACCTGCTGTGATCATTTCGGAGATGTCGAGCAACACCGCGGTATTTGCCAACGTTTCCTACGACCTCACGGAGCGGACCACGCTTTCCCTGGAGGGACGGTACCAGACCGAGGACATGACCAACGTCAATCAGATCACCGGAGAGGCGTTTACCAATACGACCACCACTTTCGTGCCTCGCCTGGCACTCAATCACGCCCTGGATAACGGCGTGACGCTATACGCTCAGATTGCCCAGGGCATCAATCCCGCCGGGGTCATCCCCGCGGCTCGCAGCCCGAGAGTCGAGCGGGCCCACGAGCAGGTATTCGGCCTGGGCTGGATCGAGTGGGAGCTGGACAGCGTGCTCTTCTACGAACAGGAGGAAATCATCAATCTGGAAGCCGGTCTCAAGGCGGGGCTGATGGACAACCGGCTGCAACTTTCCGCGGCGGTCTACGCCATGGATTGGGAGCACTACAACCAGGCTTATACGTTGAACTGGAACGTAGATACGCTCGCCGGGGAGCGGGGTGAGCCCAGCCCGGGCATCCTGGACGGCCTGGGGCCCGGCGACTACCGGCTGCGGGCGCAACTGGATCTGGGTTCCGCGAACGTGCAGGGTCTGGAAAGTGAAGCCGCCTGGTTCGTTGATGACAATTGGGAACTTCGCGGCAGCTTCACCTGGCAGACAACCGAGTACGAGACCTTCTGCGATCCCAACGCGGTACAGCAGATCGGGTTGACCCCAACTCATACGGTGGCAAACGACCCCGGCGTGTTGTTCAATTGCGTGACTGCGGTCGGCAAGGAATTCTCACGGCAGCCGAATCTGGCTTACAACGCTTCGGCGACGTATCGCGGCTCGCTGGGCAACAGCGGCTGGAACTGGGTAGGGCGCCTTGACTGGCGCAGCATCGGCGAGCAATGGCTGGACGACATCGAGATGATGGCGCTGCCGGAGACCCAGACGCTGAACGCCAGCGTCAACTTCCGCAACGACAATCTGGATTTGCGAATCTGGAGTCGTAACCTGACCGATAACAACACGCCAAGGATCGTTCAGTCGGGCACCGACTTCAATCAAAGACCCGCCAATCAGAACTTCCACGTCTTGCCAAGAGATCCCAGGGAGTTTGGTTTGTCTCTCAGCTACAGCTTCTAGTCTCGGCAATAAGCTGGTAAGCTTCGCCGTCGCCCTCACCGCAACCGGTGGGGGCGACTTTTTGTGGATGCCGTGAATTGGAGCAAACTTCTAAAGCGCTCTAGATAGTTTATTCAAGATATTGAATTGAAGGTATAAAGTGAGCAACGAACCAGCGATGGACATCGTTCCGGATGGCTCATCGGAAACCACCGGCGAAGACTCCGTCATCGATACTGAAACCCGGCTGAAACTCTACCGCACCATGTACGAGTGCCGCGTTCTTGAGCAGCGCGCCTACGATCTCTTCATGCAGAACCTGGTCAAGGGGACCAGTCATCTGGCGTTGGGCCAGGAGGCGGTCGCCGCGGGTTTCGGTACGGCCATGAAGAAGGACGACTACACCTTTTGTACGTATCGAGGCCATAACCACACCTACGTGCGCGGCGTCACCATGACGTCCATCCTCGGCGAACTCATGGGCCGGGAATGCGGCCTGCTGCGCGGCAAGGGCGGTTCCATGCACCTGACCAGCGTGGAGCACGGCGCCATGGGTTCCTACGCGATTATCGGCGCGCATCTGCCCGTGGCCGCGGGCGCCGCCTGGTCGGCTCAGTACAAGGGCACCGGACAGGTGTCGGTCTGTTTCTTCGGCGACGGGACGACGAACATCGGCGCGTTCCACGAAGCACTGAACTTCGCGGTGATCTGGGAGTTGCCGGTGGTCTTCGTCTGCGAGAACAACCTATACATGGAATACACGCCCATCGATGAAGTCACGGCGGTAAAGAACCCGGCTGCGGATCGCGCCGGCGCGTACGGGCTGGATTCCATCGTCATCGACGGTAACGATGCCGACGTGGTCTACGAGGCCGCCTGCGCTGCCCTGGACAAGGCGCGCCGCGGTGACGGACCCAGCCTGATCGAAGCACATACCTACCGCCATGGCGGTCACTCCCGCGCGGATCCCGGCAAGTACCGTCCGGACGAGGAGTTGCAGGCCTGGCTCGCCCGGGATCCCATACCGATGTACCGGAAGCGGTTGCTCGATCTGGATATATCGGAGGCCGAAATTGAGGCCATCGAGTCCGAGACCGATGCGGCCATCGATCAGGCGACGGAAGAGGCTCGCAACAGCCCGCCGCCGCCGGTGGATATCGCCCATATCGACGTGTGGGCCGACGGGAGCGCGACATGGCGCAATTGACCTATCGGGAAGCCGTCCGCGACGGCATCGCCCAGGAGATGCGCCGCGACGAGGACGTCGTATTTCTCGGCGAAGACGTGGCCGCTGCCGGCGGCGTGTTCAAGACGACGGTCGGACTGCTCGAGGAATTCGGGCCGGACCGGGTCAGGGACACGCCCATATCGGAACAGGCCATCATCGGCGCGGCCATGGGCGCCTCCATGACCGGGCTTCGACCCATCGCGGAGATCATGTTCTCCGACTTCTTCGCGGTTTGCTGGGACCTGGTGGCCAACCAGATCGCCAAGACGCGGTACATGACCGACGGGCAGTGCTCGTTTCCCCTGGTGCTGCGCAGTGCAAACGGAGGTGGCAGCCGGTTCGGCGCCCAGCACTCGCAGAGCGTGGAGAACTGGGCCATGGCGATACCGGGCCTGAAGGTGGTCGCCCCTTCCACGCCGGCCGACGTCAAGGGCCTGCTGGCCGCATCCGTGCGCGATCCGGATCCGGTGATGTTCTTCGAGCAGAAGTCGCTCTACGCCGTGAAGGGCGATGTCCCGGACGGCGAGCACGTTGAGCCGCTGGGCGTTGCCAGTGTCGTGCGCGACGGCGACGATGTCACCATCGCCGCGCTGGCGGCGATGGTACCGCGCGCGCTGAAGGCCGCGGACACGCTTGCAGACGAGCACGGGATTTCGGCCGAAGTGATCGACGTCCGGAGCCTGGTACCGCTTGATACACAGACGCTTTTCGACTCGGTTTCCCGTACCGGCCGGCTGGTCACGGTGGAGGAAAACCCGCGGCTCTGCGGTTGGGGTGCTGAACTCTCGTCGATCGTCGCGGAGGAACTGTTCTGGGACCTGGAAGGACCGATCGTGCGGGTCACGACGCCGCACATTCCCCTGCCATCGGCGGATGCTCTGGAAGACGCGGTCATGCCGAGCGCCGAACGCATTGTCGACAACGTCGTACGCCTGGTGGATTGAGTTGCCATGAACGTGCTGATGCCCCAACTCGGAGAGACCGTCGCCGAAGGGACGGTGGCCGCGTGGCACAAGAAGCAGGGTGACGCGGTCGAAAAAAACGAGGTTCTCCTGGACGTGGAGACCGACAAGGCCGCGACGGAGGTGCCCGCGCCAGTGGCCGGGGTGATCGCCACGGTCCTCGTTCCCGAAGGCAAGACGGTGGATGTGGGCACGGTGTTGGCCGTCATTGAAACCGAAGACGCGGCAAAGTCTGCAACAGGTTCCGAAGCGTCTGAAAAGACGGGAACGGAGAAATCGTCGTCCGGACCCGGATCCTCCGCAAAACGCGCCTCGGCCAAGCGCTCGGCTCGCCAACCCGGCAAGGCTGCGAAGGGCGCGAAGGCGAAAGGGCGGGGCGGAAAGGCTGGAAGACTGCGCCTTTCGCCTGTAGTGCGCAGGTTACTGGCGGAAAATGAGGTCGACGCGCAGGAAATTGCCGGCTCCGGAAGGGACGGCCGAATCACGCGCAAGGATGTTCTGTCCTTCGTGGAACAGCGCGCTGCGGACGAGTCGAAGCCTGCTGCGCCCGAACCGGCCACCAGGCCGGCGGCGGCGAAACCGCCCGCTCAACCTCCCTCCGGGGCTCCGGGCGAGACCACGCGTATCCCGTTTGACCGAATCCGTCGTGTAACCGCCGAGCACATGGTGAGTTCCAAGGCCACCAGTGCGCACGTCATGCAGGCGGTGGAGGTGGACTTTTCCGGGGTGGACCGAGTCCGGATGCCGAAGAGGAACGATTGGAAGTCCAGGCAGGGGTTCTCCCTGACTTACCTGCCGTTCGTTGCCCGTGCCACGTGTCTGGCGTTGCGTGACTACCCGAATGTCAATTCAAGCGTCGACGGGGATGCCCTGGTGCTTCACCCCGCGGTCCACCTTTGCATCGCGGTGAACCTCAATTTCGAGGGTCTGGTGGCGCCGGTGATCCGGAGCGCCGATTCTTTGACAGTCGCCGGTTTGGCGCATGCCATCCACGACATCGGAAACCGGGCCCGCAAGGGTACGCTCGATCCGGATGAGTACTCCGGAGGGACCTATACCCTGTCCAACAATGGTTCCTACGGCACGCTCATGACCGGGGCCATCATAAACCAGCCCCAGGTGGCCATCCTTTCCGTGGACGCCATTAGCAAACGGCCGGTCGTGGTGGAATCGCCGGCGGGAGATGCCATCGCCATTCGGCCTGTCGGGATACTCGCCCAGTCGTTTGACCATCGCGCGCTTGACGGCGCCTACTCGGCCGCATTCCTGCAGCGAGTGAAGGGGTTGCTGGAAGAAAAGGACTGGTCGGACGAGGTTTGATCGTTCCGTTACGCGCTATTCGGGGCTGACCAACTGCTGCGCCCGCACGGCACTCGACACCGGCTGTAGCCTTTGCGCGCGCCTGAATGGCCTGCTCACGTCTCTGACCAGGCGCTTGAATCCGAGCCAGGTGCCGGTGATGGCGCCTATCGTCACACCCAGCATCAGGGGCCACATCATCAGGTCCCAGAGCGGTCTCGTTCGTACCAGGGCCGAAAAATCGCCACGGTGCAATGCGTGAAAGACCCAGCGCAACCACTGTCGATCGCGGTCCACTGCGTAGGACAGTTCACCGGTGACGCTGTCGAGATAAAACCGTTCGCCGTCGTCGTATTGCACGCGAAAGACCGGAAATCGTCTCTGGTCATGATGGCTGAAGTAGTAGGCATCGTCTTCAGTCAGCCAGTTGGCGTCCGTGACCGGGACGTCCGGCCGCATGATGACCGCCGCCCGTTCGAAGAAGTTATCCGGCAACTTCTCCGGTTCCAGCGTACCCGCATTGAGACGGTCCCGCCGAGCGTCCTTGTCCGCAGCGACGGCGTAGAGTTGCCCTCCGACCACTGACACGTCCAGACGTACGGTGGAAGAGGGGAGTTCATCGGCCGGCAACGAGCTGACGAAAGCACTGGCGTGCTCGAAGTTGACGGCACCGCCCCTCAGGCGCTGGTTTTCCGCAAAGAATCCGCGGCCCTCCAGCGCTCCGAACGCGTTGACGGAAAACAAGCCGCTGACCAGCCAGGTCAGCGTGAACAGACCGAAGACGAGACCGGCATAGTGGTGCCAGAGTGCCCAGCCGTGGTACGGCGAACGGTGGCCATTGCGCCTGGTCTTGAATTGCCGCAACCCGATGTAGATTCCGAGGATCGTCAGGAACAGGCTCACCATGGTCAGCCAGATGACGACCTGCAGCCATAGCCCGGTGTGCTGGCGCAGCGCTGTCGGATAAAGCCAGTGGACGACCGCTCCGATCCAGTTCAGGAATCGCTGCCGGAAGGTCGTCATCTGGACAACCTCTCCGGTGGTACTGGAGACATAGAGTTCCGTGCCGGCGGAATCGTCCATCGCGAAGCGGAAGAGGGGGCGGTGGGGCTGATACGAGGGGTAGACCGTCCATTGATCCTGCTGTAACTGGTCCAGGAGCCTCGGATCGCCCTGCAATCCGTACTCCTCGGCCGCAGTGGCTGCGATCGCGCGAGCATCGGCTGCATGGAATTCGGGGATGTACTCGCCGCTGCGCAGGTCGATCACGTATTGGAAGCGGCCGTCGACAAGGCGAAGCACGGGACTGCCCGCCATCATCTCCAGGCGGAAACGATTGATCTCGATATTGCTGAAGTCGGTGGGTAACCGGCAGCACGCGGTCAGATTCAGCGGCTCAAGCCCCGCAAGCCGTTCAGCGTCATCCAGCTCCGGATACTGCTCGTACATCATCACGAAGCCCGACAGGCACCACAGCGAGATCACCACGCCAAGGGCGATGCCCAGATACCGATGGATCAAGAACAGCAATCTAACCATTTGCCATCACCGCCGGCTTCACCAGCGACCGGCCGATTGAATCATTCTGCCCGACGCTGCGTCCGGACCGCAATCGGACTTTTTGCGACGGACCAGGGCCGGTACGCATAGGAAACATGGAAAGTCTGCGGCGTGCCCTGCTTCCAATTGGGATACGAACTGCCGCCGCCATCCACGAAGGCTCGGCCGATTGACGAAGCGTATTCAATGTCGAGAATTTGGCTGAAAAGCGGCCTGCTTTTGATCGCGCATTGGAGCACCTTAAGGTTTCTTATCCAAAACAATGAGTTACAAACCGTTCTTTAACGGTTAAAATCAGGCTGAAGCGAGTTACCGGATTCACGGGGGGAATCCTTGGCAGGCGATGCGATGTCCGAAGCCAATGTCATAGCCGAGCAGGCCCGCAGAATTATCGAAAGCGGTGCGTTGGGCCGCTCCCGGTCCTATGTGCGGCTGATGGAGTATCTCGTTCAGTGTTCGGAGCGCGCGGTGCGGCCGAAGGAGGTGGAGATCGCCGCCGACGTATTCGACAAGGGCAGCGAATTCGATCCCAATCAGGACTCCTTCGTCCGCGTCTACGTCCACAACCTGCGCCAGAAACTCGAGAAGTACTACGCGGCCAATCCCGCCGATGGTGGTGTCCGGCTGTCCATACCGAGGGGGGAATATCGTCTGGCCGTTGTACCCCCGGACGAATCGGCCAAGGGACGCCCTGTTCGCATCACGCCTCCCGTGTGGGTCGCCGCGCTAGGCGCCTTGCTTGCGATCAATCTCGTCGTGATGTTTGCCCTAAGGTTCGGGCCATCGGGGCCGGATGGCGTGCAGGAAGTGACCCGCACCGCCATGTGGACAGAGTTGCTGAACGATGACTTGCCGCTTCTGGTTGTCGTCGGCGATTACTTCATCTTCGCCGAACTCGACGAATTCGGAACCGTCACCCGTCTGGTGCGCGAGTTTGACGTCAATTCCAGCGATGATCTCGGCGACCGCTTTGTCAGCGATCCGGACCTGCTGGCGAACTGGATGGACCTGGACCTGACCTATCTGCCCCAGGGCAGCGCGTCCGCGCTGAGCGAATTGCTGCGCGTCGTCTACGCAGCGGACAAGGATGTGCGGATCACCACCATGACCGAGATGAGAGTGGCGGATCTGAGGTCCCAGCACATTCTCTACGTGGGATATATCAGCGCACTGGGAACGCTGATGGACTTCGTCTTTGCTTCTTCGGGGTTACGCGTAGGGGCGAGTTACGATGAATTGCAGAATCGAAGCACCGGGGAGTCCTTCACTAGCGGCGCCGGCATTCCCGGCGAGAGCGATTACGAGGACTATGGTCTGGTGTCGACGTTTCCCGGGCCCGACGGCAATCAGTTCCTGATCGTGGCCGGAACGCGCGACTCCGGCCTGATGCACGCGGCGCAGGCCGTCACGTCGCTGGATGACATCGCCGAACTCGAGGATGTGCAGGGCGCTGCGGTGACGGACAGCAGCACCGGGCCGGCTCTTGAGGCGCTCTACGAAGTCACCGGTTTCGACCGCATCAATCTCGACGCCACGCTGGTCTACAAGGCGCCCCTGGATTACCGGCCGATCTGGGGAGTCGAGGTGGCCGAAATCCAGGAGTGATCGGCGGACCGGCATCGCGTTGCAAGTCTCTCCACGCGCTTGACGCTGGCGCGTTAGTGATATCTGCCGCACAAGCCTTTGATCAGGCTCCCTTGCCCGTGGAGGCCTTCGCCAAGGTCGTTCTTGTTGGGAGCAAATAGAACTGTCCGGTTTTATAGCACAAGGGTTGTCCGGTCTTTCTCTTCATCAATAATTTGTTGTGGGTCCTGTGGGGTTCGTGGGCGAGAGGCGCACGAGTGGGGGCAGGCGGTGGGCAACGCGTGAGCGTTGTCCACGGGCTGTCCCCGCGGCCCGCAGGGCGCGCGCCGGTCCGAAGGACTCGTCCACAACCCCACAGGACGTCCCGGTTCATCGCGCGCCCGTGCGGTCCGAAGGTCTGGGGCCGTTTATTCATCCGCGCCCCCTTGCACGCGCCGATCCGCTTGAGCGCCACTCAGCCGGCCTCTGCGGTGCGTCTGCCCGGGTCCGCGTCGATCGTCTCGGCGGCCAAGGCGCCGTCGAGGGTGTAATCGGCCAGCTTGCGCGGGCCGTGAAACACCGCCAGGCGCCCGTCGGGGTAGCGGTGCACCCGCACCCGCGCCTTGATGAAATGACGCCGATGCGCCTGGGCGGGGATCTGCAGCCGCCGACCCTGGAAACTCACGCAGTGGTCCCGATTGACCGTGCGCTCGTGGTGCTCGCACAGGATGTCGGCGAGCCCGGGGCCGATGAAGGGCACGAATGCGCTGCCTTGCTCGGGCGCCGGCACGGCGAACTCCGCGTTGAATGCCGCCCGATAATGCTCGGCCAGGTACCGGTTCGCACCGTCCATCGTGTCGATGCCGCGGGCGGCCAGCTCCTTGGGCAACCGCCCCTGATGAGTGCCGAACATGCGCTCGCAGCGCCCCCGCGCTTCCGGGGAATAGGCCGGAATCATCTGCACGCCGAGCTGACGCATCGCGCGCCCGAACTGCGTCGGCCGGTCCCGATCCACCTTCCCGCCGGCCTCCGGCGTGCTCCAGTAGTGCGAACCGCGGTCGGTGTACAGGCTCGACGGTAGCCCCCAGCGCCGGATGACCTCGGCCAGGCCCCGAAAGCTCGACGCGGTGCCTTCCTCCTCGACGAAAAACATCGAATAATGCGCCGAGGTCGCGTCGTCCAGCGTGACGATCAGGTCCCAGTGCCGATCGGGCACCCACTCGTGGGTGGAACCGTCCTGGTGCAGCATCATGCCCACCAGGGGGGCGCGCGCGCGACGTTTGCGGTGCTTGCCCCGACCCGGCGCCTTGGCTGTCAATGCTGACGTAATTTTCCCCAGTTGTGCTGAAGTAAAAATCCCCACCTTCTCTAATTTGGTTGTTTCATTTCGATGTTTTTTTTCGAGGCCGTCCGCGGCGTTTCTTCGGCTTGGCC
>LXNI01000354.1_pt1 | contig 56027 bp, 44 predicted proteins | sample 809091 | NCBI WGS metagenome assembly LXNI01 (sample SAMN04870527, study PRJNA318959) | sponge metagenome | biome: 01000161; feature: marine sponge reef; material: water | host: Sarcotragus foetidus | place: Greece: Milos, Mediterranean Sea | collected 2013-05-29 | depth 5-7 m
CGCACAGCCTGATGCACGCTACTGCCGGGGTTGATCAGGCGGCGTCAGCCGCCAGCAGGCTCCAGGCCCGACGATTCCATGTAATCTCGCAGGGCTGGCTGCGAATACATGCCCATCGAGGCTATCGAGTCCAAGGTCCCGGCCCGCATCACCGACCTCGGCTTCCGCTATGCCTCCGGAGGCGCTGGTCAATGGCGAGGAGACAACGGCATGGTCTGTCGAGTGCCCGATGACCACCGACACCAAGCTGAGCTATGGCCTCGAATGCTCCGGCAACCCCGCAGCGGAACCTCTTTGGCGGCGAGAGCGGAACCGTCCGACATAGTCGTCAACACTGGTACCTCTTGAGGCCCGGTGGCTCAAGACCTACCGCACGCACCCTCCGCGAAGGCGATACCCTTCCGCTCCTTACGCTGGCGATCCGGCGGCCCCGTCGCCCATGGACTCACGCCACCCAACTGCGCAGCCGCCGTATCGTCTTAACTCCACTACTGGTAGAGGCCCCTCGGTCCGGAGATCGCTATCTGGCAACGCCAGTACTCGTAGAGTGAGCAAACGGAGCGGAGGGCACAAAGCAACGCATGCTATCTTCACCGTGTGAGGATTCTCCTGCGCAGAGCCATGACAGAAACAAGGTGCGTACTGGGTTTCAATATCCCGACGATTGTCACCGGGCTTCTCAGTATTGGGTTATCGGAGTTTGTTGTCAATCGTTTCTTATCTCCAGAAGGTTCCAGCTCAGCAGTTGTCCTTTGGTTGCTTAGATTCGGGGCATGGTTAGGCTCCTCGCTCGGTGTATTTCTGCTACTACTCATATGGAACATCCATAGAGCTAAGCGCGAACATCAGTCCTTACAGGCTCGCGCACAAATGCTCAACGATCGCGCCGGATCCGTGGACGATAGCATGCTATTGTTTCTACGTAACAACCTAACTGATCAGTCGTACGGAGTGGACAAGTGCTATGCTTTTGGATCGGTCGTCAAACAGTATCCAACAAGAGATGTGGATATAGTAATCCAATTCGTGTCTTCAAAGGAACGCGAAGTTCGGAGCTATCGGCACAGACTACGGTTGCTCGAGAAAACCTTCCAGGATGTCTGGAGCATAGTTCTCCATATACAGTTGTTCCTTTCTACAGAAGATGAGGCCGTGCAATGCTTTTTAAACAAGACGGGCGGATATGAGACTATAGTGGAAAGGCGATATAGTGGGTAAGGGTCTGCAACAAGTGCACCGTGACTTCTTCATAGCAAAGATGGAAGAACACAGCCGAGTTACAAACTGGGTGCCTATTCAGGACGAACATGATTATCTTTTTCGGATTACGCGTAGGTTATCTGGTCAAGAGAGTAATGTGATAGTTCATCTGACCGATGCCTATCGCTATGGCTTTGCGGATTTCTTTGCAAAGCCTGGGAAACTCCGGCGCGGTATATCATACGTAGTGATTGGAATGCCCCATGCCAGTATTGACCCGGAAGTGATCGAGAGGGCGAAGATAGATCGTATTGGAATCGGCAAGGTTGGTAAATTCATGGGTGCTCTCAACTATCGGGATATCTGGACGTATTTGTCTCCAGATGAACGTCAACAGAAGAAAGAGGAACGACGGCCCAGGCAAGCTGAGTCGTAGGATCAGACGAATATCCGTCTTTGACACTTCGGTAGCGTTGGAGGTTATAGATTATCGGCCGCTTCGGTACGCTGGTTCGCCCCGAATCCCATTGAGCAGATCACCCTTGGTTCGGTGCGGGTCGTTGAGGTGTCTGGGTATTCGCAGAGCATCTGTTCTCTATGGAGACTTACGATCAGCGCGGCCAGATCGGCTGGTGTTCTTTCCCGGGCAGCCCGGGCGAGGGTTTGTAGGGCGGAGGGTTGTAGGGGGAATCTTCGCAAGTATTCCAGCGCTATACCTAGTTCCTCGTCCGGTGCCAGCAGGTCGAGTTGGGGGCTTGACTTGTAGGTCTTCAGCTTCTCGTAGCAACGTCCACGGACTCCGGTTGGTACCACTGCCACCTTCGCGGGAGGGGTTGTGAGCGGTCCGTCGAAGGCGGTGGCTACCAGGTCGTGGTGGTCCGTCAGCGGTCGCTGCGGCGGGGTATCGGGTGCGCATTCGGCCATCCGCAGGGCTTCCTGGGGGGTGATCGTACGGGCGTCTCCGGAACGGTGGACCACGGCGAACGCGTCGGATCCGGTCACTGTCTGGGAATGCACTATCACTCCGGGAGAGTCAGGGGTGCCGTTGCCGTTTGGAGCGGAGTCGAGCGTGGCGTAAACGACGTTGGGCATGTCCTCGACCCGCTGGGCCAACTCGGGATGATCTTGTTCGGCAGTGCGCCAGATCTCGTAAGCCATCGATACGGGGTCCACCTCGTCGACACCACCTAGTTCCCATTCGGAGTGCTCGTCGAAGAGGCCGGCTACTACTTCGCGCTCTCGATCATCGCCTAGGAAGCGTTCGTCGGAGCCCAGCAACCGGGCATTCTCCTCCAAGCGATCGCGGATGCGGCTGCGTAGGTCGATCTCCTCCTCCACGGAGGCAGCAGGGAGCAACGTGTAGAGCACTACTCGCTCAGCGGCTTGGCCGATACGGTCTACCCGGCCTGCGCGCTGTACGAGTTTCACGATGGCCCACGGCAGGTCGTAGTTCACGACGATACGGGCGTCTTGGAGATTCTGTCCTTCTGACAGCACATCCGTTGAGATCAGAACCCGCAGCTCCTTCTCATGCTCGTCCAAGCCGAGCGGGTGGGAGCCAGGAGAGAAACGGCGGGCCAGTTCGGTGGCATTCCCTGTTTGGCCGGTCACCATGGCTACGTCTTGCGCGCCCCGCAGTTCGAGCGCCCTCAGAACGTAGGCGGCGGTATCGGTGTATTCAGTGAACACCAGCACCTTCTCGTCGGCGTGCCGGTCTAGGACCAGCTGCGCCAGGGTGTCGATCTTTCCGTCCGTGGCCTGGTCCCAGCGCCCGAAGCGTTCCAGCATTTCCTCGATGCTGTCGATGTCGTGGGTCAGGTCCTCAACGAACACGTCATTGAGATGCTCGGGGCCTAGCCATCGCAACTTCGGTGGGGGGCTGGAGACGAGCTGCTGGTAGGCCTGTTCTGGCGTGAGCCCGAACTCATCGTCGCCGAAGATGCCGTCGTCTTCCGTGCCCGAAGCCAGGTCCCAGACAGCCCTGTCCAGTGGTCCGACCGGGATGGGGCGATCCTGCTCAACCACGTGGAGGAACACTCGGTCGCGTAGGAGGTGCCGGCGCAAGGTGAGCAGGAATGCGGGACCGGAGGATGACAAGCGCTTGAACATCATCACCCGGTTGAACCCGTCGAGGGTTCCACGGGAGGCTCTTTGCAGGTCGCCGATGAGCTGGCGCTCGTTTTCGTCCGCGGGTTCGATGCCGGTTAGGTACTTGTGCAGGGAGTAGCGGGGGCGCTTCAGGTTCTTCACGGCGTCGAGTGTGGTGTCGGACAGCATCTCGATGGCCGGGTCCTTGGGTGTCAAGGCCCGCTCCAGAGGCCGCGGTATCCGCTCGGGGAAATAGAACCTCGTCTTGTTGCCGAACGTCAGGTACTTGCGGCCCCGTCTGTCCCTTCCGGCATAGTTGTCCTCGATGAAGCGCCGGGTGCGGCGCACCATGAACTGGGACATGAGCGTTTGCCAGTCCTTGAGATGCTCTGAGCGGCGGAACGCGACCAGCGAGGAAGTACGGCCCTCGCACTCGATGGAGAAGAGATCCTCCCCGGTCTCGGCGATGGCGAGCTCCGGGCGGATGCCTAGGTCGGCGTGTTCGTCAAGGAACAGGGATAGCTGACCGTTCAGATCATCGAGACTCTTGTTGTAGGGCGTGGCCGACAGGAGCACGACCTTCGAGTCGTTGTCCGAGATGTAGCGCCGCAACGCCTGATGGTCCACACGCCACGGGTTACGGAGATTGTGCGATTCGTCGACTACCACCAGCCGGTGCCGAGGCATCTGAGGCAGCTGCCGGCTGGCCATCGACAGTGACAGCACCTTCCCGTGAAGCCTGTACTTGCTTTGGTACGACTCCCACATTGGCACCAGATTCTTCGGACATACGATGAGGGTTTCCCAGCCGTGATCCTCCTGCAGGAGGCGGGCGATGGCCGTGGCCACCATCGTCTTGCCAAGACCGACCACATCCCCGATCATCACCCCGCCTCGGTCGAGAACGATGCGCGCCGCAATCTTCACGGCCGCTTCCTGGAACTTCAGGAGCTGGCGAGCCATCGAGGCGGGCAGGCCGAACTGGATCAGTCCTTCCCGCGCCTCCTGAGACAGGTGGTAGGCCATCTTCAGGTAGACGAGGTACGGCTCCAGTGGCGTAGCTCCGGCCCATGAGCCGTCGAGCAACTCCACCAACTCGGGATTGACCGGCACCGTGAAGGGGTCGTTCCAGCGCTCGTCGAACCATTCGGCCAGCTTCTCCGTAGACGTAACATCGGTCACATCCACATTGAGCTCGCCCTGATCCCTCAGACCCGCCTGTGTCAGGTTGGACGATCCCACATAGCCCACCCTCGGAACCGGTACGTCATCGCGGTGTGCCAGGTAGAGCTTTGCGTGAAGTCGATGACGCAGATAGAGGCGGACATCGACCGCCCCACTGTCTATCTGTCGGCGGAGCTCGCGCAGCGCAGCTTCGTCGGCAGGTGTCGGTAATCCCACCTCGAGCTGGGCCCGGAACTCGTCGACAGCCGCTCCGAGCCGTTCAGCCGCCATCTCGCCATCGGTTTCCGGAGGGGGGTGGACGCTCATCATACGCCGCATTTCATCTCGAGGATCCTCGGTCATGCCAACTAGCACCCGAGCAGCGGAGCGACCCCTTTCGCCAGACAGATGGCCCACCCGATCCGAGATCAGCCCCCAGCCCCGTAGGTTGAAGTAGCCCACTGCAACATCCAGCATCCGGGAAGTCGCTAGGGTGTCTGACAGCGCCTGCTCCATCTGGGAATCGCCGTCCGGCACCAGGTTGTCGAGAATGCGAGGCATTGCGTACTACTTCTGTCCGAACGTCATCCGGTCGCGCAAGTTGCCCGCTGCTTCGTACTGCGCGCGGCTCAGTCCACAGCACCTTGCTAGCAACCAATCGGCCTCATCGGTAATGTGGTGGCACTCGCGAAGGTCGTAGCGCCCGACCTCCACCCCAGCGTTCGTCTGCCACTTCAAGTGCCTCGGCAATTCAATGTCAAGATCGTTAGCCAGCCTGAATAGTTGACGAGCCATTGTCGATGTTGCAATCGCTTGAATACCTGCCGGGAAGCTGGTAATCACTTCCTTCGTAGTGTTTAGGTCATCACCGTACATTAGCCACCACAAGTAACCCCATCTACCTGACAAGATCAATCGAGCTAGGTCACGATGTGCCTTTGTGTGGAAGTGGAGCCATCTATCATGCGATGAGAATGTCAGGCTCCCATCTGGTAGTCGTATTGGCGGCGGCTGTCTAAACACGGACAGTGAATAGTGGGCAACGTTTTTGAAACCCAGATCGACTCCTGGCTTGCTGATGAGAACGTCAGTCAAGGGAGGCTGTTCAGAAACCAGGTGCGCGAAGGCCTTTGCGACTGGCGCGTGATCGGCAAATGGCCATCGGTTATAGGGCCAAACGTGAAGTAGAGGTTTGGGGGTCTTATGTACTCCTGAGTAGGGAATAGCCACGGCCTTGCCTCCGAAAGCCATCGACGACAACGGGAAACAAACAGCCCACCGGAGCCGTGCCGAGACCCGACGATTATGCTGTTGCGTACATCGGCTGACCCTGCAAAGAGGAGATCCGGACGTTTAGCATAGGAAGATATCCACATCGACGTCAAGTATTGGGAAAGATGTGTCCGAAGAGGCTCGGCGTCTTGATTACGGCACAACGAGTGCATTACGATCATTGTAAAGCGGCCTCTTGGATTAAGTAATGTAGTCGCTCTCTCCACACAAACCGCGTAAAGATCGGGGCACTTCTCCGTCATATATCCCAGCCAGGTGTATTCGCTTACCTGTTTTTTCTTGATGTAGGGCGGATTGCCAATGATCACGTCGAATCCGCCGCGTTGCCAGACCGAGGGGAACTCAGCGAACCAGTGGAACGGATTATGTGACAGCCGCCAGGCCGCCAAGCCAGACTGCTCGTCTCTCATGTCGTACAGGGCGGCATCCGCCTGTTCGGTGGCACCGCGGATCTGTGCCGTCAACCGCTGCTTGCCCGCTACGGCACCTGTTCCGGAATCGGCGATCTGGTCTTTGACGAACCGTTCATAGGCATCGGCGGCATTTTGGGCAGCTTGCTCGGCTGCCTTGATGCCCAGCAGCTGCAGAAGGTCGTCCGAGAAACGACGGTCGGCATCAGCCAGATCGGCGATCCCGACGAGGAGGTTCCCCGACTTGATGTTGAAATCCAAGTCCGGCAAGGGCTCGATCTGTTCCACATCGTCCAGCTGGGCCACAAGTTTCAGGAAGAGCCTGAGCTTGGCGATCTCGGCGGCCTCTCCCATCAGATCCACGCCGTACAGGTTGTTGAGGCAGATCGTCTTCAGCAGCCAGTACCTATCACTGGGATGGTTCTCGGCTTCCGCCAGAAACTGCGGCACATGCGACCAACCTGCCGGCCCACGGGCAACCGAGTCGGCGATCTCGCTGGCGCGATCGAGCAGCACGGTGTACATGGGTTCGAGTACGTCCAAGGCGGATAGGAGGAACGCTCCCGACCCACAGGTTGGATCGCACACGGTCAGCGAGCGCAGCACCTCGAAGGCAACTTCGCATTCGTCCGCCGGCATCTGGCTGAAGTAGTCCTCCATCAGGCCCGCCAAGTCGAGGTTCGCGGTCACCGCCTCATTGATGTCGTCGACGCCACCGCCGTTCACCAGCGCCAGAAGCTCGTCATAACGATCGCGTCGGTGAGTCACATCACACCACCGCTCGCCCGGCAATGCGATGTCAAGCGCTGGATCGGGGAACTCGCTCGGGTCGAGATCTCCGTCGGGCAAGTCCACCTCCCGCCCGTATCCGAGGACAGAATGGAGGTAGCGGTTTCCAGAGCCAGGGAGTAATACACACGGATCTTCGAGGCCGCGGTCGACTAGCCGATCCACCACTGCCGGGACGATCGTTGAAATGCTCATATAGCCGGTCACGTCCGGCTTGGTGTAGTAGGCGCCTTTCTCCTTGCGGCCCTTTTCTGTGTAGTTGACGTACTGCTCGAAGATGAACCCGAGAATGTCGGGATTGATCTCGTTGTGGTCACCCGTCGGACGCTCGTCCAGGTGCCAGCGCCATTGATCGAAGAAGTCGAACAGCGACTCGAACGCGGAATCGGGGATGTCAATCTCGTAGTCGCGTTCCAGATCGTGGCGCTCGAATATCCCGCCGTCCACGTACGGCACCTGACCGATGATGCGGCACACATCTGGATCTGCCCATGTTTGCTCGGAGGGATGTGTACCTAGCGCCTCGTGGAACAGCGGGAGCAGGAGATCGCCGTAGTAGGCATGGAGATCGTGTTCGCCGGAGATCTCCCTGATCTGCTTCAGGCGGGTCCGAAGGTAGTTGGGGTCCCTACCGAGGAATCCCTTACGCTGGATGAAGTAGATGAACATGAGCCTGTTCATCAGCACCGAGGCGTACCAGCGCCGGTCTCGTTCTCTATGAGCGGGGATGCCCTCGATCCGTTCGGTAAGGGCCTGGTGGTGCTTCTTGAACTCGGTGTAGAACTTCTTCGTGACCTTGTCGACGTTGAAGGACTGCCGTACCCGCTCCAGCACTTGTGGACCGGTCAATCTCTCCTTGATTCTGAACCGTACCCGTTCGAGCCTCTGTAGCAATGCGTCGTTACCTTGGCCGATCCGGTAGGAATGGTCCACGAGGCGCCATCCCGTCCCGGACGGTCGCTGCTCCGGCCAAAGCCAAAGCTGTGACGAGGGGGTCGCGAACACCACCAAGTGATCGGACGACCACTGCCTGACCTCGCGGGCTTTCCGATGCTGTTCCGCCCGCGAGGGGATCTCAGGAAGGTCGATCACCCAAACCATCACTCCGCGCTTCTCCGCCACGCACCGCCCGATGACCGGAACGTCCGCCGCGGCGTTCATAGCTTCCAGGTCTTGGTGGCGCAGATGATCGGGTGGGTTGTCCCACAGGAGGAGTTCACGGAACAACGTCCGGAACCGGGCCTCATCAAGCAGCTGTCGCATCCGGTCGTAGCGTTGCCCCAGGAGGGTCGCTGATCGGCCTCGGCTAGCCACGGGACTCAACGTGGGCGGCTAAAGGCGTTCGCGGAGTAGGGCGTGGTTCAGGCGATCCTATAGATCGCTTCCATGTGTTCATCGCGTGAGACAAGTCCACCAACGCTGCCGGTGTGTTCAACAAAACTTTATCAGACTTGTCCTAGAGTGTAGATTCCTTCAGAGGGCCAGGCCCCGTGGCCCACTCGCCACCTCGGACGAGATCCCCCAAGCGGCGGTTGCCGGTGTTTACGGGGTGTCGGGGTCGGGGAAGAGTTCCCTAGTCGTCACACGATCGCCACCTAGTCACAGGGGTTGATGGGGTCGAATGTTCATCTAGGGCTTCGGTTGTCCCCTCGAGTGAGGTTCAACGAGAGCGGTTCAATGCAGGTAGGCGATGGCCCGGAGGGCACGTGCTCGGCGTGCTTCGAATGAGACACGCTTCCCTGCTGGTTCGCCTGTGCGAGTAGTTCAATCCTGCTCGGCGAGTCCGCTGGTTCGTGCGTTTTCGTACACTTCGTAGACGACGTGGCCGACGCTGGCCTTGAAATCCTCGGCGATGGCGTTGAGGTCGTCGAGCGCTGCGAGTCGTACGAAGCCGGGCTCTGGGGCGGGGAGACGAAGACCGGCCAACACCTCGTTGGCTTTCTCAGCTATTGGTGCGGCGGCACGGATAGGTCCTTCTCCGAGCACTCGTATCGGCTTCGGGATCGGATGGTCCCTTACCTGCTCATAGAAGGCTGTGGCTCGTGCTGATAGTTGGACTAGGACCTCTTCGGTGGTGGAATAGCTCACACCTGTGACAGCCTTATTGTCCCATGCTTCATTAACGACGTTCATCGCCAAAACGATGTCGTCTAGTACCTCACTGAATCTGGTGAGACCCTCGACATAGACAACCGCTTCGTCGACTAGTTCGACTGCAGCGAGGGCTCTCGTCGTGGTTGTCTGTCCACCGACAGTGAGTTGTCCCTCTGTTCGGGAGCTCTCGTCGATGTACCTGAGGATACGGTTGGCACTGTTCATGAAGCTGTCAGCAGTCTCGTTGAAAGACCGGAGAGCAGCCCTGCGCTCTGACCCATCGTTGGGGACCGGAATCTGGAGCCCTGCGATTACCCGATCCGCGAGGTCGGCAAGTTCGTTGGCGAGGCGGAGGGGCCCTCCTGGTTCTCCGTGCATCCCTCGGAGCACAGGAGGCACACGCTGGTATCTGACCCGACTCGCGAGGTCACGGGCCTGTTCGGCTATTCCGAGTAGCGAGGCTTCGGTTTCCGAGTAGCGGTCGTTGTCCTCACCGCGGTTGTCCCAGGTCTCGTTCACGAAGTTGATCTCTTGAACAAGGTCGTTCGCTTTGACCACGAACGTGCCGAGAGCTTCAACGTAGGCCGCTACCAGTGGGATAAGCACAACGGGCGACTCCTCCGGCACTACACTGGAGGCGGGCCGGGGGACGGTCTTCGTCACATTCCCAGCGGTTGCCGAGACGGTCGCAACCGTCGTGGTTGTGAAGAGTGCTGTCGTTGGAGAGGCGGCCGATGTGCTTGCCACGGGGGCTGCCGGCTCGGAACCGTCTGTACATCCTCGGCCCAGCATTCCAACGAGTGCCGCGAGCAGCAACAACACCACGACGAAGGACACGCATCCTTTCGCGATTCGAAAACATCCCCCGCCTCGGTTGCCCCGCCCGGATGCCGGCGGCTGCGAGGGGCCCACCCGGAGAGAAGGTGGCCGGGAAGAAGCGGCCTCCTTCGAGGCGGACGAACTGACTCGGGCCGGGGATGGTGATGCTATGTACTTTCGAAGCCGGACTTTGGCATCCCAGGCCTTATCAAATATGGCCTCGACTCGCCGGATAGCCTGATCAACTTCGGCGTCTGGGATACCGGTGACCAACTCCTCGTTCAGATACAGGCCTTTGTGGCTCAGGTTTGCCGACCCGTTGAGCGCGGCCGGGCGGGGAGCGTCATGAACTATCCAGACCTTCAGATGAGCGTCGGATGTTTCTCCATGGCGTCGGTACCAGTTCCACACCGTCACGTCAGGCCGGTCCAAGAACGCAAGCGCTTCGTCACGGTCTTCGCGTGTTGCGTTCCTGAAATAGCGCGGCCGGCAATCGCCGATCAGGAGCCGCACCGTCCGATCCCTGGTTCTACGAGCGAGCCACGCTATCCCACGGGGACTGCTAAACCCCACAGCGACGGTCAGCGGCACACCAGGATGATCCTCCAAGAACCGCTCGATCCGCTCGGCCGCTGTCCCATCCATCGTGACCCTCTCCGCCAGCGAGGGATTCTACGAATGATGAAGACCCGAGCCGCCTAACTCCCCACGACGGAACGTGTTAGAACCATCAGTCTCCAGGGAAAACACTCTGGGGCGGTTCACCCCGACGTCCAACCATGAGTTGACAGGCTGTGGTACTGGTTACCGCGTGTTCCGCTACGAGATTCTGGACTTGCGCGCCGGATGCCTATAATAACAGCGGTGTGGTTTACCCCGACCGTGGGTGCGTGGGTTGGGGGTAGCGACACACTGACACTTTGGGGAGAAGCGTGTGCCCACGCTTGGAAGGGGAACACTGCTGTGACTGCAGGCGTGCTGTCTCGATACAATGCCAGCGCCCGTTGCGGTTTGGCGCTAGCGGGTATTAACGCCGCGGTCTCGTTGGTGTGGTGGATTCGACACGGAGTGGGCTGGGTTGGTTCAAGTGATCTACTCGCCTTTCCCGGCCCTTGGCAGTGGGGTGCCACTATCGCCATGCTGGCTATCGCGTCAGGTGTCTCTCTGCGACGGGGGTGGATGAACGCAGCCGACGGATTTGGTGACGATGCCAAGGTGCTTGGGGGTATTGTCCTGACGGTGGTGGCCGTGGTTCCCCTTCTCATCCAGGGGCTCCGTTACTTGGTGTGGTTACTCCTGTGCATACTCTTAGCGGCGACCCTCTTCGGTCTGTTCGGTCGGCACCGTAGGTGAAGATCCGTCGCGCGAATGTCATCGTCTTGTGTTATTTGGTGTCTCGGTGATGTGATATGGTCAGGATCCCGTTCTCGGTCTACGACTTCTTTGGGTACCTCAGTTCGGGTGTGGTCGCTCTGGCTGGGGCCGGGTTTGCGTATCGGGGCCCGGAAGCCTTCTACTGGGATTTGAATGCTAGCCAGGGTCTGGTTACCGTCATTACTGCTTATATGATCGGACATGTCGTTGGGTCAGCGTCCAGCTTCCTGCTGGAGCGGCGGCTGACCAGGGGTCTGATCGGATCACCAACCTCCTGGCTGTTCAAGGACACACCGATCGAAGGCTGGAGGCGGATGCTCACTGCGTACCACAGGCCTCTCCCTGAAGCTACGGCGCAACGGGTATTGGCGAATGCCAAGGCTGTGGCGGGCATCGACAGTCCCGGAGAGGCGCTCTTCTACCACTGCTTCGGAGTAGCCCAGAGGGATGAATCCGTTAGAGATCGGTTGGTGGTGTTCCTGAACCTTTACGGTTTCGCCAGGAACGCCTCAATGGCGGCGTTCATCAGCGCCGCCATGATTGGAGCAGCGATCGTCTTCAATGATCAGGTCGATCGGGCTGATCTGTGGGCGGGAGCTTCGTTGGCCGTGCTTGTCGGTGCCGCCATGTATCTTCGATACCTGAAGTTCTACCGACAATACTCGGTATCTCTCTATATCAGCTACGCGGAGGTCAACGAGTGAGCAAGATCAAGTCGCTATCAGTCGGCAACGGGGATATGTTCTACATTCGTCATAACTCGGACAACTTCACGATGATCGATTGCTCTCTGTCCGACGGCAACCGGGAGCGTATCGTTAATGAACTTGAACGTGAGAGTACTAACAAGGGGATTGTCCGGTTCATCTCGACTCATCCTGACCAAGATCATATCGGTGGGCTCACCTACTTAGACGACCGAATGGACATCCTCAATTTCTACTGCGTCGAGAACCAGGCCACAAAGGAAGACGAAACCCTCGACTTCAAGCGGTATCGAGCACTCCATGATCATCCCACCAAGGCCTTCTACCTCTACGAGGGATGCAGCCGACGATGGATGAACCTAAGTAGCGAGGAGCGCGATAGTGCGGGCATCAACATACTCTGGCCGGACACGACTAATCAGGAATTTAAAAACGCTCTAAAACGCGCCGCCCAAGGCGAAAGCCCGAACAACATCTCTCCCATCATCAAATATGGCTTGAACGGTGGTGTGACAGCGCTGTGGATGGGCGATCTCGAAACGGACTTCATGGAAGCAATCCAGGACAAGGTTGATCTACCAAACGTCGATCTGTTGTTTGCCCCCCACCACGGAAGGAAATCGGGGCGCGTCCCGACAAACTGGCTTGATGACCTCGAGCCCAAGATCATCATCGTGGGCGAGGCACCCGCGGCGGATCTCGAGTACTACGACGGGTACAACACGATTACTCAGAACACCGCCGGTGACATAGTGTTCCAGTGCGAACGCGGCATCATTCACGTTTATGTGTCGAACGCCAACTACTCAGTCGGATTCCTGACCGACAAAGGCCGGGGTCCCGATGACGGGTTCTACCTAGGATCAATGGATACTTAGGGCCCTGCGCGGAAACCTGGGTTGGGTGGGCCTAGATCCTCGGAATGGGGTAAGGCCTCGCTGGCGGTCGATGTTCTCACCAGAGACGATTTCGTCAAGGAGATCGCAGTCGAGGAATCGTTGGCCCTGGTGGTTACCGTCCACGAAAGAAAGTCCTTTGGGTCACAGCCCTGGCTTGACCTGTCAGAGTGTCCCTTGGCTTCCGTCCCTCTCGGAAGTGGTGTGCCCAGTCGGCCATAGCTCATAGTGTTTACTCCCACCAGGTGGGGACACCTTGTATGACTGCGCGCCGTTGGCGGGTTTCCACGGTCATGGTGTAGTTGTTGGAGTACACGCGGCGGATCGGTGCTTTGGTGAGGACGCTGCCGAGGTAGCGGCCGTCTTGCCGGTACCATCGGAATCGTTTGTTCTGGAGGAGTCCGAAACCGGTCTGGGCGACGACCAGGGTGCCCTTTTCGTATGTGTCCACCAGCGCGCAGAGTGCGTTGTTCTGTATTACGTACAGTCTGGTGCCGGTTAGCAGGTAGAGGTAGTCGCCGGTGTCGATGATCTGGGTGGGCACGCTCCCGATGTCGTAGACCCGCTGGGGTCTTCCGTTGTCGTCGACTAGGACCACTCGGCCGGAATAACTGGCGACATAGGCCGCGTCGGACCCTGCCGCGAAGGCAGCCGCGTAGACCCAGTCGCAGGCGTACTGTTCGCTGCTGCCGAACTGGACGTCGATCGTGACCGTGACGCCGTGTCCGAGCGTGGCGGCGTCTGTCCCGGTGAGAACCTCGGCGGCGTGGTTGATGGCTGCCATGGTCTCTGCGGAGCCCTGATCGTGGGGGTTGAGATCGGGATGGTGGTGCCTGGCTAGCTGGCGGTAACGCCGTCTGAGGTCCTGCGGCGTGAACGGCATCGTGAGGTTTAGGACGTCTAGAGCTTCCTGGACTTCCCAACTGGTCCCGATGTGGATGCTGCCGATTTGATACTGCTGGGGTTCTTTGTTCGGGAACCTGACAGCCCAAATTCCCTTTCCTGTCAGGTCGATGCACCAGGCTTCGTCCACAGCGGTGACAAGGTACCGGTCGGCTCCTCGGGACAAGGCCACGCAACGGATGTGGTTCTTGAGTTGGTCGTCTGGGATGTCGAACCGTCTACGCAGCGACCGTATCTCCGGATGCTGGCCGAGAGCCGTCTCCAGGATCGGTTCAAGACATTGGCCGTAGGCGTGGAGCACACAGTCCTTGGACATGGCAATCAGTCCCGTACCGAGCGGGTGGACGCCAATGCGGTACAGGCCGTGACGCAACCCGGTCTTGGCAGCCGGCGACCCCGTTCGGTCATAGCGCAATGCGGATGCCGGGAATTCTTCCATTCCCTGAGCGTTACCGAGGTCGTCGATCGCCAACAGACCCGAACCGTTGGGATACATCCGCCGGAAGGCGGGATCAGGCCGCTGCGGGAACGGTAGGTTGTCGACGGATTGGACTGTCCAGTCCGCGTCGAGAACCGCGAAGTGGTCCTTTGTCTCGGGCAACGCATCTGTTTCCATCGCCGCGGCGGCTGCGTTCCACTGCGCCGGCGACGGAGGCAACGGCACGTAGTCAAGCGATGAGAAATCGATGAGGCGCGGCTCCGCTGGGAGGGCATTTTCGCGATGGGACACAACCGGTGGTGGTGGAGGTGCTGCGGCCGGGAGGTCCTTAGAGTCGGCTGGCAGCAGCCTGTAGGTGCGTCCTTGTCGGACACGTACGATCTTGCCGCCCTTCTCGAGATACGCGATCAGGTTGGCGACCCTACGCCCGTCCTTCTCGCCCACCAGATTCTTCACATCCGGCTGGAGACAGTTCGGGTGGGACCTGACCGCTTCCACGATTGCGGCGAACAGGTTGAGGTTGTAGAGATGGTCCTCGACCTTGTCTGTCCAGTGTCGGAGCTCGGGTTCGCGCTTGACCAGGTCGGCCATGAGCCGAAGAGCTTCTTCGTCGCCGACCAGCGCCAAGATCGTGCCGCCCTGCTGGAACACGGGAATCGAGGGAGGCAACAACGGCACGTCCCCGGCGTCTGGTTCCGTCTGCCGCCCGATACCCCAGCGTTCCCGCTGTTCCGTCGCCCAGACAGCTCGCGCTTTCTCCTCTTCGACCCATGCGGGAATCACCGCCAGCATTTCCCGTGCCCGAACAGCGGCAGTCTCGTAATGATGCTCTGTGATCGCGGTAAGCATCTCGGACATAGACCCGAAATACGCGTCCGTCGCTGCTTTCGAGGGCTCCCCGAACCCACCGCCTGGCCCCGGCGCATCCTCAACCGTGGCCGTATCTTTCGTGCGTCGCCCGAGGCGCTTAGCCCATCGCAACATCACCAAACCCTTTCCCAGCCCGGTTCCTCCGCCCGAAAAGATAGCCCTGATCTAACCATCGGTGGGACCGTCCCCCGTCTTGACACCAAGATCACGGTCACCCGCCGTGTGCTGACATTCGTTGCTTCCCAGCACACAATCCCGCTCCGGAACGGGGACCGGCGTCATACGGTCCCGCACCGCATTTACTGAACACACTCCTGGGGATGAGTCTGCCAATGCCTTGTGGACTGGGCTTGCCGAGTCTCGACCGGCTGGCCCTTCACACCCGTTGAATCAGGATCTCTATGGGTTCATCGAGTGGTGGGGCAAAACGGCCGGCCGGTTCGTTGTCGGTGGCTAGAGCGACGCCCCTCGACGAAGATCCAATGCCGCCGATGACGGCTCTGCCGTAGTCCCTTACTTGGGAAGGAACTCTCCCCGGTCTCTGCGATGATGGCCCGGTGGAGCAGCCGTAGCCCGATCGTCGCGGTGTCGAGGCAGCCCGCTTGGTCCCGGCGGTGGCGAGCGGCCGATGGCGGGGGGAGGGGTAACAAGCCCAGGAATCCTCGCTTATCACGACACTAGAGCCGCTGCCTACAGAACCAGCGAAGGAATGAACCCACACCACCGAGATGGGGCGTGGTGGAAACGCTGCGAGGAGTTAGCGTGGTCCCGATGCGTGTAGCGGGTGGCCATGACGTGATCCGAGTGTCGGGGGCTCGGGAGAACAACCTCAGGGATGTGAGTGTTGAGATCCCGAAGCGGCGGTTGACGGTGTTCACGGGGGTGTCGGGGTCGGGGAAGAGTTCAATGGTCGTCAACACGATCGCTGCGGAGTCGCAGAGGTTGATCAACGAGACGTACAGCGCCTTCTTGCAGGGGTTCATGCCGACATTGGCCAGGCCCGACGTCGATGTGCTCGAGGGGCTGACCACCGCCATCATCGTGGACCAGGAGCGGATGAGCTCCGACACCCGCTCCACTGTGGGTACTGCCACCGACGTCAACGCCATGCTGCGGATCCTGTTCGCCAGGTTGGGGGAGCCGCATATCGGGCCTCCCAATGCGTTCTCGTTCAACGTGCCTTCGGTGCGCGCGGCCGGTTCGATCACGGTCGAGCGTGGTTCGGGCAAGGGCAAGACGGTGCGCAAGACCTACAGCCGAGCGGGCGGGATGTGCCCGCATTGCGAGGGGCGGGGGACGGTGTCGGACATCGACCTGACCCAGCTCTATGACGACTCCAAGTCGCTGGCCGAGGGGGCGATCACGATCCCTGGGTACAAGAAGGGTGGCTGGGCGGTCCGGGCGTTCATGGAGTCGGGGTTCGTGGATCCGGACAAACCGATCCGTGACTACTCGGAGCAGGAGCTGGCGGACTTCCTGTACAAGGAACCGGTGAAGGTCCAGATGATGGACATGAACGTCACCTACGAGGGGCTGATCCTGAAGGTCAAGAAGTCGTTCTTCTCCAAGGACCGGGGGTCGATGCGGCCCCATATCCGGGCGTTCGTGGACCGGGCCGCCACCTACATCGCCTGTCCCGACTGCGGCGGCACCCGGCTATCCGAGGCGGCCCGCTCGTCGAAGATCAGGGGGATCAGCATCGCCGATGCCTGCGCCATGCAGATCAGCGACCTGGTCGGGTGGGTGCGCAGCCTCGACGAGCCCGGTGTGGCGCCGTTGCTGGAGGCGTTGGGCGACACATTGGAGTCATTCGTGGAGATCGGATTGGGCTATCTGTCGCTCGACCGCTCGTCCGGCACGCTCTCGGGCGGCGAGGCGCAGCGCACCAAGATGATCCGCCACCTCGGGTCGTCCCTCACCGACGTGACCTACGTGTTCGACGAGCCGACCGCCGGGCTCCACGCCCACGACGTGCAGCGGTTGAACCATCTGCTGCTGCGGCTGCGCGACAAGTCCAACACCGTGCTGGTGATCGAGCACACGCCGGAGGTGATCGAGATCGCCGACCACGTTGTGGATCTCGGTCCGGGCGCCGGCGTGGCCGGAGGGGAGGTCACCTTCGAGGGCACTGTCGAGGGGTTGCGGGCCAGCGACACGACCACCGGGCGGTACTTCGGCCATCGTGCCTCGCTCAAACCATCGGTGCGGGCACCGTCGGGAGTGTTGGAAGTGCGCGGGGCTAGCACCCACAACCTCAGGGATGTCGACGTGGACATCCCGCTCGGGGTGCTGGTGGTGGTGACCGGCGTGGCCGGGGCGGGCAAGAGCTCGCTGATAGGCGGTTCGGTCTCCGGCCGGGACGGGGTGGTGACTGTCGACCAGAGCCGGATCCGGGGGTCGCGGCGGAGCAACCCGGCCACCTACACCGGCCTGCTGGGTCCGATCCGCAAGGCGTTCGCCAAGGCCAACGGCGTGAGACCAGCTCTGTTCAGCTCCAACTCCGAAGGCGCCTGCCCCAACTGCAAGGGTGCGGGCGTCATCGACTTCGAGATGGCGATCATGGCCAGCGTCCCCGTCATGTGCGAGGAGTGCGGGGGCAAGCGGTTTCAGAGCGCCGTCCTCGACTACCGGCTGGGCGGGAGGGACATCAGCGAGGTCCTGGCGATGCCGGTCATCGAAGCCAGGGACTTCTTCGCCGAGGGCGACTCCAGGGTCCCGGCGGCACATGCGATCCTCGACCGGCTCGCCCGGGTCGGTCTCGGCTACCTCAGCATCGGCCAGCAGCTGACCACCCTCTCCGGTGGCGAGCGCCAGCGCCTCAAGCTGGCGATCCATATGGCCGAGAAGGGCGGGATCTACGTGCTCGACGAGCCGACCAGCGGGCTCCATCTAGCCGACATCGACCATCTGCTGGCACTCTTGGACCAGCTGGTGGACTCGGGCAAGTCGGTCATCGTGATCGAGCACCACCAGGCGGTGATAGCCCACGCCGACTGGATCATCGACCTCGGTCCGGGCGCCGGCCAGGACGGAGGCCGGGTGGTCTTCGAGGGCACACCGGCTGACCTGATTAGTGCCCGATCGACCCTGACCGGACGCCACCTAGCCCGATACATGACCGCTGGGTAGAACTGGCTCCCGGGCCGGGATCTGGCAGCCGGGAAGCGAGGTCCGGCAACCTGACCAGAATCGCATACGCAGCATTATCAGCCTGCGTTTAAGGGTAAGATGCGAAGTTGGCGGCCTTGCCGGTGACCCCGGTCTATAGGCCAGACTAACCGGCAGGCCGCCAATCCTTGACGATGTTCCGAAAGGGGGACACGTCACCGCCATCGTAGCCGGTCGGGTAACACGAGTGTTAGCCCCAAGGTCACAACGTGCGGTTCTGCGCTGCGAGATGTGTCGCCAACCACAGGGGTCTTGCCGACGGTGCCGGCCGCCGTCTAGCGCCTAAAGGGTGGCGTCGGTCTGGGCCGTTGTCCGGTGACGACAAGGGTTGAGACTGCCACACCCGGCGGCGGGGCGTCTACAACCGTCATCTACCAAGGCGGCGGTGTCACTTATGTACTCGCAGACGTCGTTTTTCCACGACGCTGACGTCCACTACGTCTGACCAACACCCAGAAGTGCGTAAATCCCGGCTCCCGTCCTAGCCGACCTTGACAGATCCTCGGACTGGCACTCCGGAGTTTACGACTTCCACCCAGAACATCACCGGAAGGCCATTCCATTCTACCGGGCTGGAGTCCGAGGACCACCAAGCGGTGATAGCCCACGCCGACTGGATCATCGACCTCCGTCCCGGCGCCGGCCGGTGCCGGGATCCGGGTCACTCTGCGTCCTACACGGACTCGGCAGATCCCAGGCGGGAGGCTTCGGCGTTCAGTAGTCGGGCCGGGGTGTCGGGGTCGTCGATGGTCACGACGAACACCTTGCCGTCGTGGAGGTCGAGGCGGATGCCGGGGCCGGCGCGCAGGACCACGGCGGCACGGTTCATGAGGGTCAGGTTGCCCCGGTATCCCCATCCGCCCCATTCGGTGGGGTGGACGTCTATGGCCTGGGCGGTCGCGATACGGCGTAGGGGCACCGACGTGCCTGGCCATCCGAGGAACCCGTAACGGACCTGCAGTCCCGATCGGTCGGCGGTCACGCGGATGCGGCTGAAGGTGGTGGTGGCGATCCCGGGTACCAGCAGGACCAGTGCGAACCAGGGTTCCACCACCTGCGTGAGGCCCAGGGCGACGAGCAGGACGACCGGGCCCAGCAGCAGTGGCCATCTGGCGGACAGGGTGGCGGTCCAGAACGCCCGCTCGCCGGGAGCGAGGTCCATGGCCGGTGGTGTGGCGCCGGCGCCGGCATCGCTGGTGGACGGGAGGGACGAGGCGATCCGCGCCGCCACGCTGCCCACGATCAGGCTGCATGCGATCCAGACGATCAGGAGCCAGAGGGGTAGAGACGCGTCCTGCCATCGGTCCAGCCCTCGCTGGCCGACAGCGGTGGTGGCGAGGATTCCCGAGGCGAGCGCCACGAAGAACGCACCGACGAACGAGACGGTCGGCGCGGCCATCGGCTGGAGCCGCCGCCGGGTTAGGGCGATGGCCGCGCACATCGCCCATCCGAGCACCATGAGCGTCCCGACGAAGATGAGGAACTGCCCGGTTGTCATCGAGCCGTCCGCCCCGCCGACGATGGAGTAGTGACTCGCCACCCGATCCGGGAGGTCGGACCGGTAGGCCAGGTACGGGCCGAGGCCCAGGGCCGCCACCGCAGCAGGGATGGCGGCGCCGAGGACCGCCCTTCGTGTCCGTTCGTTCATAGTTGCACCTCTACCAGTCGAAGGATCTCGCTGTTGCCCAGGCCGGCGCGGCGCGCTTCTTTGACCAGCCTGCGGGCGAGTTCGACTTGCCGGGTCGCCGACTTGGCGTCCCTTGCCACCGATGTACCCCGGCCTCTGCGGACCTCCAGCAAGCCCTCGTCGCGCAACGTCTGGAACGCCCGGAGAACCGTATGCATGTTCACCCCCAGGCCCTGCGCCAGGTCACGCGCCGGAGGCAGCTTCTCGCCCTCCGCCAGCTCCTGGGCGGCGATGCCTCGACGTATCTGACCGGCCAACTGTTCGTGGAGGGGCTGCGTGGACTGTGCGTCGATCTTCCAGAGCATAGTTCTATTATAACTAGAACTATCCCTATAGCAACTGTTCGGGTCCGGGCCGCGGCAACGAGCCGCTCGAGCGGAGAGGTGCCCTGCACTGACCGATACATCGGATCTCGGCAGGCCTGGGTAGCGTCCGATCCGGCCAGGAGCAGGCTTCGCAACCCGAGCAGGCCGCTCTCTTCTGACTTCCCCGCGACCCTCGGGTCTTCCCCGGCGGTGGGGTGACACGAGTCAACGGTGCCGAGCCGTTCGGGGGAGGACTTCGACGACGGCTGAACACGGTCTGTCGTCTCTTGGTTACGGCCGCAGCTTCGGATAGCTACGCATTCCCCTTGCCCATCCAGAGGTGAGTGGGCCGCGGGAAAGAAGCTCCGTACCGCTGGGACACAAAAAGGGGCCCCGTGCGTTCCGGGGCCCCGTTGCCGCCGCACTTCGGTTACATTCGGCCACGCCTACTAACCGAGCGGACAGGCCTTCGCCACTTTAATCGTCATCTGAGCGATCAGCAAGGGGCACCAAAGACCGTGACCTGACCTTGATACCTGTCCCTCGCACGATCCTGGAGGGCGAAACTACCGATTCGCGACTCAGATCAACACGATCTGGTTCGTATAGGTTCGCCCTCGGACCGTTCTCTTCCATTGGTCGCTTGACAGTGTTCGCGTGGCCGCCATCCTACGGTTGAGTCCGGCTAGGCGGCGATCCCACTCAACCACCCTTCGCCTTACGCCTGCTATCAGGTCCGCAATCTGAATCGCCTGCGTCGTCAGTGAGTTCCCGTAGTACACACTGGGATGCAAGGGGAACCGTCTCGTAGTTATGAAACTGCCGACACACTTACTGGCGTGCGCGTCGAGGTGACGGCTGGACCAGTCTGAGACAATCATGCCTGTTTCCCGATGTTGGTCACACTCGACCGCGAAATGCTCAACGAGAGCTTGGAGCTGGAGAGGCATCGTTGTCTTGAGAGTCATCGGGTGATGCATACGACTCTTGTCGATGCTGACTGTGTAAATCGTGCACCCCGTCTGAGCTACGATCCGAAGGGTTTCGTCCACAAAATCACGGTTAGTTCGGCGCTTCCACGGATTGGGCTTGATGAGATAGGAGGACTTCAACTCCCACAACGCCGGATCCCCGCGTTTTGGGTAGAACTTTGCCTTTGCCCCCGCGAGTCTACGACTAAGGGTCGGAACTCGAGAGGACGGTATCGCGACGCCGCCAATCACCAACCCGCTTGATGGGTGATTCATGTCCGGTTTGCCTGAATCGTCGAGGAACAAGACGCGTGTGCTCACCAATTCACCCGAGCCCCCGCCTATAGGAGACCGCGCTGGCGCAACCATGGCCCCCACACGTCTCTCACATACGAGGGCAGGATCATCCGGTTCCACAAACGAGCGAGCTCGTCAACCCGGATGAACCGGCGGACATCCTCGGCGATGCCATGTGGTAGCACCTGCTTGTACACGGAGATGCGGTCCGCCAGGTCGTAGAGGTCGTCCACCCGATCGCCGCTCCAGCGAGCATGGGACGGCAACTTGAGCCGCCCGCTCGCTTTGATCACCCAAGGGGCGTCAACGTCGTCGGGCACGGCTACCGGGCGGTACCAGGCAGTTGGACGGGCTGAACCAGAGGAATTCATCGCCGTACGGATGCTACCGGTACAGCCGACCGGTAACTCAACCCCGGTCGTCACCAAGCGTCACCCCCTGCCGGTTCACATGGAGCCTGGGGCCCTCGCACCGAGCCGCTGGAGCGAAGTGCCGTGGCTCTGTCACAAGACCTCGTTACCTTTCTGAGATGTGCGAGGTAGCTAGACGGAAGACAGAACGGACTGCCGTCGTGCTCGTGCGGAAGCCCACCGTCCGTCGGGGATCAGCGTTGCTGGTGGATGACATGGTGGATTCGCGCTGGACAATGACGGCCATCGGCTGGTTGCTACGAGAAGCAGGGTCGGGACCGGTCTATCCGTTCGCGCTCGCCAACACATTGGGGAGGTCGGTGTGATACGGAACGAAGACTCGCTGGCGACCATCCTCTTGGTGAGCAGGATCGCGCCGGACGGAGTGGCGCCGCTCACGGCTTCGCAGTTCTGGCGACTGGTCGGCCAAGCCGGCGGGCCGGGTGATCTGCTCGGACGGACCGAGGGCGACCTGGTCGGCTCCGGGTTGGCCCAGGACATGGCGACCCGGGTGGTCGGGCTGCTCTCGCGGGCTACTGCCATGGCGTTCGAGTTGGACCGGCTCGACCAGTCCGGAGTCGCAACGTTGACATCGTTCGACGAGGGCTACCCGCAGCGGTTGCATGGAAGGCTCGGATCGAAGAGGCCGGCGATCCTCCGCGCCGCCGGTGCTCTCGAACTGCTCGATCAGCCGGGGGTCGGCGTGGTAGGGAGCCGCAACGTGAGTGCTGAGGGAGCGGAAGTCGCCGGGGCGCTAGGGCGGCAGGCCGCCTCGCTCGGGCTTCCCCTCATCTCGGGCGCGGCGCGGGGAGTCGACCAGGTGGCGATGAACGCTGCGTTCCAGGCCGGAGGAACCGTGGTCGGGCTTCCGGCACAATCGCTCATCCGGACGTTGAGGTCTCCCGGCGTGAGGCGGGCGGTCCACGACGGGCGGACCGTGATGTGCTCTCCCTACGCTCCGAACGCCCCCTTCACGGTGGGCAAGGCGATGGGCCGCAACAAGCTCATCTACGCGTTGTCGGATGTCACGGTGGCGGTCGCCGCCGACAACGGCTCGGGCGGAACCTGGTCGGGCGCTACGGAGGCCCTCAAAGGGGGTTACTGCCGGGTGGCGGTATGGAGAGGACCCGGCGAGGGACTAGGTAACGAACCGCTGGAGCGGAGAGGTGCCCTATCCCTGACCGATACATCGGATCTCGACATCATGCTGAGTGGCGCCCGATCCGGGCAAGCGCAGGACTCGCCTCCAAGGCAGGCTGCCCTCTTCTGATTGCCGCTATCCGCGACGATCCCCACGCCGAACGGGCCGGCCCGGCCGGGTAGAGGCGGGTCGTGTCCTCGGTGTCGTAGTACTTTGACCCGACAATCGGGTGGGTCTTGCACGGGCTAACGGATGGTATACTCTACGGTATGCCTGAATCGACTACCATCAAGGTCTCGGTCCAGACTCGGGATGCCCTCCGTGAGCTCGCTCATCGTGAGGGGCTCACCTTCGACGCACAGATCGCGAAGCTGGTGCGACGGGAGCGTCGTCGTATCATCGGTGCTCAACTCGCAAGCGCCCCACTCGATGCCGACGACAAGGCCGTGCTCGATGCGTCTGCGAGCGATGTCGCTGATGCGAGCGGGTGATGTAGTCCGCTGTGATTTCGCGACGCCGTCGCGGGGCGAGCCGGGCTTCATCCGACCGGCCGTTGTCGTCACCTCCGATGACGTACTCGAGTTCCGGCAGCACGCGATCGTGGTCGTGCCTTGCGCGACTACGAGACGAGGATGGCTGAGCGAGGTTGACATCGCCGGCTTTGGCGTCGCCCAGGCGCACCTGCCGACGACCATCAGCGTTGACCGCGTTGTCGACGCGACGGGCACAAACGTCGGACCCGTCGCGCTGCAACAGATTCGAGAACTCGTCGCCGACTTGATCGGACTCTGAACCAGCTATAAGCCTAAGGCGGCGAGGCCCTTGCCACGACGATCGAACTCAGCGGAGCAGCGTCCGGAAGTGCCTCCGATCTGAGAGCAAGAAAAGAGGACCTTGTCGTGTACGTCGGTTCGGCGTACACTCCTGGTATGGATACGAAGACCAGGCGTTGGTCGCTCCGCGTGACACCGGCCCAAGACACGATCGTGCGCCGAGTGCTGAAGGCCACCGGGATGTCACTGAACGAATACGTGGTCGGCTGCGCCATGGCGGCCGCTGCCGATGACCTTGCTGACCGGCGTGTCTTTGCCGTGTCCCCACAGGTATGGGAGGAACTACAAGAGGTGCTCGACCGGCCACCGGCTGCCAAGCCCAGGATCGCCGCGTTGTTGGCCGAGCCCTCGATCCTCGACTCGGGGTGAGGCCCTATCGGGGTCCGGAACCGCTGGGAGAGTCCCACGACGTAAAGGGGTTCGACTGCGGCAACGAAGCGCTTAATGACTGGCTACAGCGCCGGGCTCTGCGCAACCAGCGAGAAGGATCGAGCCGTACCTGGGTGGTCACAGACAGCACGCGGGTGGTCGGGTACTACGCGTCGGCCACAGCAGTCGTAGCCAGGGTGGAAGCGACCGGACGAGCGGCGCGCAACCAGCCCGATCCTCTCCCGGCGATGCTCCTCGGCCGGCTCGGCGTCGACCGTGAGCATCAGGGGAGGGGCCTCGCTGCAGCGCTGCTCAAACACTTCCTGCTCAAAGCCCTCGAGGTAGCCGACCTGACCGGACTCCGTCTGGTATTGGTCCATGCCAAAGATCCAAGAGCAGTCGGTTTCTACAGGCGCTGGGGCTTCGAGCCTTCGCCCATAGACGACTTGACGCTCATGCTCCTGATCAAGGACATCCGACCTTGAGACTCGCCCGCCACCCCGGTAGCGACGGAGGCCATGAAGGGCCGGTACTGCCAGGTGGCTGTCTGGCGAGGCCCCTGGCGAAGGTCCGGGAAACGAGGCCCTCACTGACCTGGGCGTGATCCCAATGAGCGACGCATCCCGACTTCGCAACTTCCTCGATAGCCCTCGATCCGAGGACGAGGAGAGACCGCGGGCAGGACAGGCAGATCTTTTCTGACCGACTTTGATGCCGTACGCCCGCCTTGTAGAGGACCGCACTCTCATTGACCCTGGTTCCCACCGAGTCGGGTACCCGGCCGGCGGGGCCCCCGAGCCGGTGGAGTGGTGTCCTGTCAGCCGGCGGCCAGTTCCAGCATGCGTTCGTACATGGCCAGGGCGTCGAAGCTGGTGTTGTTGTTGACCCAGTCGTCGACGACGCTGCGGGTGGCTTGTTTCCACTCGTCGAGTTGGTCATCGTCGAGCACGATCTTGACGATCCCGGCTTCCGTGTTCTGCTGTGCTGCGGGGATGCCGGCCCGGTCATAGAAGCCGGCTGCGGCGTCGGAGAGGGTCCTGGCGGATAGGTCGTCTATGGCTGTTTGCTGGTCCGGCGACAGGCTGTTCCATGTGTCGAGGTTCATCACCAGGAACGATGCCAGGACGTAGCATCTGCACTCGGTACCGCTCACGATCACATCGGTCAGGTTGTGGGTGGCCAGAGCTGTGTCGACTGTAAACAATCCGTCGATCTCGCCGGCGTCTATCGCGGCTCGCAGGTCAGGGGCGGCCATGTTCACCGGGATGGCACCCAAGGCGCTGATCACCGCAGCCTGTACCGGGCCTGGCGACCGCAGCGTCAACCCTTCGAGGTCGGCCACCGATGACGCCGTACCGTCTGCCAGCCACAGGTCACCCGGGCCGGTTGTCCACAACCCCAGCACTTTCACGTCGGAGTACTCGCCGCGCAAGGCTTCGAACTCTTCGTACAACGCCCACAGTGTCGTGGTGGCTTCCGAAGCGCTGCCGAACACGAAGGGCATCTCCACCACGTCGGTCGCCGGGAACCGCCCCGGTGAGTATCCCTGCAGAGCCCACCCGATGTCCTGGCCGCCCTCGGCCACGTTCGAGTAGGTCTCCGCCGCTGTGCTGAGCGCCTGTTCGGGATGGAACTCGACCCCTACGGTGTTGCCCGTTGCTTGCCACATGTCCTCCGCCCACGGGTCGAGGACCTGGACACGCAACGGGTGAACGGTCGGGAACGGATCCCCGAAAGTGAGCATCACCGGCTCCGAATCCTCCCCACCCGCACAAGCTGCCGCCAAGACACCGGACACCACCAGTGCCACCAGAACCCGCCACCGACCAACCATCAAATTCTCCGCCTCGGCCATTCGCTTAGAGCCCCCGGACCCTACCCCCGCGCCCCCGGACACCACCACCCGAACCCACCACCGAGTGGACCGTATTGATGGAGGCCGATGGCGCCCGCCGCCGTCCGGTGAGCGAAGACTTCGGCTACCGGGCTCTGGGATGGTCACCCGACGGGAACCACCTGGCCTTGTCCGGCCGTGGGTTCAGTTGCCTTGCTGGTCGTCCTCGGATGTTTCGGGAGGTTCGGTGTCGTGGGACCGTGCAGGGCGGCCAGTTCCTCGGCGACCAGGCGCACTATCAGGTCGTCCAGGGACAGTTCCTCGTAGTCGCGCTGGCCGATGTCGCTGGCTCCGCCGGTGGCGCGGCCTCCGGCGCCATAGGTCAGGAACACGTAGCGGGCGCCGGTGAACTGCGCGAATTGGCGGAACACGAACTCGGCCTGATCGTCGGTGCCGGACGACGACACAGGGAAAATCTTGATGCCCCGTCGGGCCGCTTCCCGCATCGAGTCGGTGTAGGGCACCGGCACCTGTCGCAGCACCTGAGGGGGAGCGTCGGCCACCAGGAAGACCAACTGGACCGTCTCGGCGGCGGGGCGCCACGAAGGTTGGGATAGAGCGTCGGCGAGCGCTTCGTCGAGGGCTTCCGGATAGTCGTCGCCGCCATAGGCCACGACCTCGGCGAGTGCTCCGGCGAAGGCCTGGATGTCCGGGGTCAGGTCGAACGTCGCGGTCAGGTATTCGTCGAACTCGTCGCGGTACAGGGTCATGCCCAGGCGGACGTCCACATCACCGGGTAGCTGGTGGATGCGGTGGGCCACCTCGTCGATGGTGATCTTGAGTTGGTATATCTCATCGTCCATCGAGCCGGTGGAGTCGAGCAGGAAGAGGACGTCGAGGGCAACGGTCTCACCGGCCGCGGTGGGCAGGGAAGTCTCGAGGGCGACGCTCTGGCCTCGCTCGGCTGTCGCGGTCGCTCCTCCGGCGGACACTGTGAACGGCCCGTCACCCAACTCGTAGGCCTCCGGGTGGAAGCGGACCGTGCCGTCGGCGGTGGTTCTCAGGCCCACCCCTACCTGGCCTGCGGCCACCAGGACCTCGGCGCCGGCCACCGGAAGGCCGCCTGCGCCGGTCACCGTCACAACGATGCGTCCGGTGGGGTCGAGGTCGCGGACCTGGATACCGAGGCCGAAGAAGACCGAGCGGTAGGCCAGGTAGTCCTCGAAGCGTTCGTTGTCGTCTATCGACCCGCCGGTGAGGCTCGTCTGGAGTTGTTCCGATTCGTGGACCACCTCGTCGATCACCTCATCCGATGCTTCGATCGTGGGGGTGGTGGTCTCGGTAGTGGCAGGCTCCGGGGCGGCGGCCGCAGTGGTGGCAGTCCCGGGGTCGGCGGCTGCGGCGCTAGCAGCCTCCTCGGCTGCCATCTCGGCGGAATCTGCCGCCATCTCGGCTTCTGCCATCGCCTCTAGTTCGACGGCGGCATCTTCGGACACTACGTCCCAGTCGGGCTCGCCTTCGATCCATCCGTCATCGGTGCTCGGTGTGGTCCCGTCTTCGTCGGATGGTTCGGGTTCGAGCTCGACCGACGCTGCCGCTGTCGTTGTCGCCACCGGGGCAACGGTCGTCGCAACAGTGTTGCCGGTGCTTTCGGAGCTGCAGGCGGTCGCCAGGAGGGTGACGACCGCCAGCAGCACTGTCAGGGTTCGGGTGGGGGCATGTGTGGTCATCATGGCTCTATGACGCCGCCGGCCCGCTCCAAGGTTCCCGGACGTTTCGGATCCCCGCGGATTCCCGACACGGCGCCCTTCCCCGAGCCACGGACGCCGAACCCGAATCCCCGGGATCTGGGTATTGTCAGGAGGGAGCAGGGAATCCGAGTGATCGAAGAGTGGGGAACTCGATGACCGTCAACACACGGCCAGTCCGGCGAGGCGGGAGTATTCGACGGATGGTCGGTAAACGATCACATCCGGGGCGTCGTTCGGTCCTGGCGGCCGTCCTGGTCGGGGCGTTCCTGGCGGGTTGTTCGGGGGGCGAGGAAGATCAGTACGCGGCTGCTGACGCCTCCGGCTCCCAGACGGTCGAGGTTTCCGTGCCCGACCTCTCGGATGTGGCTCGCCAGGGCGCCGAACTGTTCGCATCCAACTGCTCGGAGTGTCATGGTCCCACCGCCGGCGGGTCGTCGCAGGGTCCGCCGCTGGTGGACAAGATCTACGAGCCGGGTCACCACGCGGACTTCAGCTTCATCCGCGCTGTGGACGTGGGATCCCCCCAGCACCACTGGAGCTTCGGGGACATGGAGCCTGTGCCGGGCCTGTCACCCGAGGATGTGAACAACATCATCTGCTACGTGCGGGAGCTGCAGTACGCCAACGGCATCTTCACGGATCCGGCCGGCTTGACGGCCTGCGACGGCTGAGACCGGGACCAGCCGGACGAACGGGGCCGTGTCGGTGGTGGATTCAGAGACCATCTATTCACAGTCGATTGCCAAGAACTCCTTGATCAGGGGTTTCCCCGGCTGGCGGTCTGTGACGTCATGGGCTGGAAGACCCGGACGTGTGGGCTCAGCGACTGGGCCCACGAGATTCGCCCAATGTCGTATCTTGGTGGGTATGCCTGCCGTGTCGGTGAGCCAGTTGATCGCCTTGGGCAAGCCGGCGATGTCGACAGCGCGGCGACAATCGGCCAAGGGGTAGCGCTCTGATACCTCAAAGCACCGCCGCGCCACCCTCTCAGACTCTTCGTTGTACCAGTCAACGACCCAGCGGGCGGCCTCGCACGGCGTCATGTGACGAAGAAGGGCGTTCAGCTTGGGCAATTGGGACATCAGGACATACCAAACGACCCCGTCCTGGTCTTCCACTTGTGCCAGCGTCGCGACATCTCCGCGGTTCTGCCCGTGGGAGCCATGCCATATCCGCCACTTGGTGCCTATGGGCTCGATCCTCAACCGATCCGCGTAGTGCGGTTGCCGAGTCTGCTGCACATGGTCCCCGTGCGACACGACCATTTGCGTGGGCTGGTCGGCGATGCCAGCCAGCTCGCGGGCGGGGATGCCGAACCACTCGTAGAAGGTTGCGGCTAGGAGGAAGGCCTCGGCTCCAGGGTCGTCGGCCAGGGGGACGCCCTTGTGGGGAGGGTTGTCCACCACCGCCTGAGCGGGGGAGGCTTCGCGTTCTGAGCCGACGATGCCGACGAATACGGGTTGGCCGGTTCGGAGACGCCGGCCGGCTGACCAGTAGGTCCATGACGCAGCGTGAGGCGACAGGACCTGATGGGTGAACCGGATCAGGTCCTTCGACCACTCGCTGATGAGGTGCCGGCCGGTGCTGGCATGGAGGTGGTCTTCTACAGCGGCAACGACGAACGCCATGGAGCCGAGAGGGTGGACCAGCGCGCCGAAGCCTGGTACGTCATGGCCCATGGGGGAGCGGCGTGGGCGATGCACGACCGCAACGCACTGGTCGATCGGTTCGGTATCCCCGCCCGACCAGGCGTGGAACGTGTGTAGTGCCCCGGCTACGCCCTCTCTGGTGTAGAAGTCGCCGAAGTGGACGTTATCCGGCGGGACGACGGCCACCTCCCAGTAGGACGATTCGCCGATACCCATCCGGTCGATCATCTTCCGGGCGGCAGCTCGAAGCGGCTCGGGTAGAGGGTCCCCGTCAGCCGTCAACACGCGATCGAAGTCGTTCCCGGCGCCGGTCGTTGTTGCTGGGGTCTGATACCGGGTACGTGTGCCCTGGGGGCCCTCCACCGGCTGCGGTGGCCCTTCCCATAGCTTGTCGATGGGTATGGCGTAGATACCGTCGTCCAGACGGTAAGGCATGTCGCCCGTGTACATGACCAGGCCGGCGCGAAAGCGGGAGCCGACCTCCTCCCTGAATGTTCGGAGGCCCCTCCAGTCGCCTTGCGCCACCCTTGCCCCGGACTTGACCTCGATGCCGATCACCGCATCGTCGTCCGGACGCTCCACGACGATGTCGACCTCGTCCCCACGGCGATTCCGCCAGTAACCGATCGTGCTGGGACCATCCATCCAGGAGATCATCTTGCGTACCTCACCCAGCACGAAGGTCTCCAGCAGGTGTCCGTACTGCTTGAGGGAAAGTGGCCCCCCACTTCTCACGCGCTCCTCGGTCAGCCGCAGTAATCGACCCGCCACCCCGGAGTCCACCACGTAGAGCTTCGGGCGGGAGACCGGTCCGCTGTCGGTCGCCTTCCATGAGCGAAGCCGGTGGATCAGGAAAAGGGTCTCGAGCAGCCTGGTGTAGTTCTCGGCCGTTCCGTGCTTGAGTTCCACATCTCTGGCAGCACCCCGGATGTTGAGCAGTTGGCCGGTCTGGGCCGCATATCGGTACAGGAGCAGTCGGAGGTGTTCCCTCTCGCGGATCGCCGCCAGGTTGGCCATCCCGTAGTTGATGGACTGGTCGATGTAGTTGGAGAACCGCTCGTAGCGGTCCGGCGGGTCCAGGCTCTTGACGAGCAACGGAAACCCGCCCGTGAGAACCCTTCGGATGTACGAATCGCGGTCCGTGCCGGAAGGAACCGACGAGCGGAGGGCCTCAGCATCACGTAGGACCTGCTCGACGAAGTTACCAGTCCGGCCTTCGATCTCGCTCTGGGAGAGGGGGAGAATCAGCACGTCCCCGTACCGGCCGACGAGGGCATCCAGATGCGACCTGTTCGCTTCGAGCGAGGCCGAGCCGGTCAGCACGAACTGGCCCGGTGATCCATCCCTGTTCAGCTGGGCCTTGATGTGCTGGATCAGTTGGGGAATCTTGGGGTACTCGTCGATGAGGACCGGGCGCGTTCTCTTGATGTACCCCTGCGGGTCGGCTTCCACCTGGTGCCTGACGTCGGGCTCGTCGAGATCGACGATCCCGACCCCGCTGGATGTGGCAATCTCCCGAAGTAGCGTGGACTTGCCCACGGTCCGGGGTCCCTCGAGAATCACGACCGGCCAGGTGGCGATCTGCCGGTGTACGACTTCCAGGATGCGGCGTGAGTAGATCATTGGGCTTCTCGTGGTGTAGGCCAGATGGGCATTATGCCTAAATAAGTGTACGGATTAGGGAGTTCTTGGGGACCAGTAACCATCTGTTGGGCATTATACCTAAACTACTACCCTGGGCATGTTCTGTTCAAGGTGGGGAACCCGCCGATGTGAGGTCGATCTGGAGGCATCCGGGACTGCCTGGTTGGATACGTCAGCTCACGTTGGCGCCTAACACATGCCCGTTGCGCAGTCTCGAGAAGGATCGTTCCTACACTCGCCGGGTGCTCCGGAGGCTGATGCTCGTGGCGGTTCTGGCGGGTTTGATCCCTGCTGCAGCCGCCAGCGCCCACCACACCCCAGGGTTCGATTTCGAGGGCGCGGGATACGGGCACGGTGTGGGTATGGGCCAGTGGGGCGCTCTGGGCCAGGCCCTCGCCGATCCGGCCAAGCCGGGCGAGGACATCGCCGCCTACTACTTCCCGGGTTCCGAACCGGCGACGATGCGGGACCTCTCCCTGCCCAACGATCTCCTGTACGCGCTCGACAACCCGCTGTGGATCAATCTGGGTTCCCAGATCACCCTGCTGGAGTTCACCGCCGTGGGTGGCCCGCTCGACCTCTGCCTGGAGGGCGACGCGGAGGGTCCATGTCCCAAGCCGCAGCATCCCCAGGCGGGGGAGCGGTGGGAGTTCCGCCGGATCGCCCGCGGCGAGTGCGGCTTCTTCCAGGGAGGCGTGCTCCAGGGAACGGCCGGGAGCTGCCGGGCGTCCATCTCGTGGCCCGACGCGGACGGGGTCCGGCTCCGCCACGGTGAGAGCAGGGCCAAGCTGTGCGCATCCCGATCCAGCGAGATCTGCGAATACCGCCATGGCGAGCTGAAGATACGGGACGACCCGGTGGAGGTGGGGTTCCACGTGATCCTGGCGATCGGGCTCGAGGACTACCTCAGAGGGGTTGCCGAGGTGCTGGACCACTGGGCGGCGCCGGGGGTGAACGAGGCCCAGGCCGTCACGTCCCGCTCCTACGCGGCCTACAAGTTCTTCCATTGGGAAACCGGCCCGCGGCCCGCTAATCCTGACGAGGATCCCGGAATCAGTGACGCTCGAAAGGACATCTGCTGGTGCCACCTCTACGACAGCTGGAGGGACATCAACTACATCGGCTGGGCCAAGGAGACGCGGTCCAACGGGCAGCCTTGGCTCGACGGCGTGGAGAGCACCAGGGACCGGGTGCTCACCTACTTCGGACTCGACTGGGAGAAGTACACGAAGGCGGGGATCGTGCAGACGTTCTTCTCCGCCTCCTCCGGCGGGATCACCCGCACCAACGTGTACGGGTTCTTCACCGAACGGGACGGCAACACACCGGGAACGGAGTGGCCCTACCTCAAGCCGGTCTGGGACCCGTGGGACGTGGACCCGGCGGTCGGTAACCCGAACGCCTCCTGGGAGGAGCGGGTGAGCGCGGCGGATCTGTCGAGTTGGCTGGGTTGGGAGGACGTGACCGAAGCGGTCCTGGTCGACAGGGAGTCCCTGTCATCGCCTGCGCGGGTCCTGTTCCGGGGTGTCCGCGGCGGCGAACCCGTTTCGGTGACAGTCGCCGGGGCCGCGTTCCGGACCGCCCTGGGCCTGAAGTCCTCCAACATTACGGCCATCGACGGCGTAGCTCCTCCACCGGCCGAGGACCCGGAGGAACCGGTCCCGGGCGACGACACCGGCGGGGAGGAACCTGAAGAACCGTCCGGATCCGGCGCCTTCGAAGACGATGACGGCAAGGTCCACCACGAAGCCCAGATCGACCGGTTGGCCGCGGCGGGTGTCCTGGAGGACACCGTGTGCGGCGAGGGACTCTTCTGCCCCGATGATCCTCTGCGGCGCCGGATCATGGCGGTGTGGATGGTCCGGGTGCTTGACCAGAGTGGTGAGCCTCCCGACGCCGGGACGCGGTTCGACGATGTCGATCCGGGTGAATGGTGGGCGAGGCATGTGGAGCGTCTCGCCGATCTCGAGGTGACCAAGGGATGCGGCTCCGATCCGCCGCGGTACTGTCCGGACCAGGCCGTGAGCCGGGCACAGATGGCCAGCTTCCTGGTGAGGGCCTTCGGTCTGGAACCCGCCGAGTCGGCTGGTTTCTCCGATACCGGGGGCACCCACGAGGCCAATATCGATGCCCTGTTCGCGGCCGGCATCACCAAGGGGTGTGCCACCGATCCGCTGAGATTCTGCCCGGACCGGCCGGTGACCCGGGCCCAGATGGCCTCCCTCCTGATAAGGGCCCTGGATCGCATTTCCGGATCGACCGCTGAAGGCGCTATCGATGAGCTACGCCTGTGAGCCGGACTATCGACGTCCGGGGTGCACGCACGCACAACCTGAAGGACGTGGATATAGATGTGCCCAGACATCGGCTGGTGGTGTTCACGGGTGTGAGCGGCTCGGGGAAGTCGTCGTTGGCGTTCGACACCATCTATACCGAGGCCCAGCGGCAACTGATCGAGACGTTCAGTACCTATGCCCGGCGTCGCCTGCCCAAGTTGACCCGCCCACCCGTGGACGAGATCCGCAACATCAGCCCCTGCATCGTGATCGACCAGAAGCGGCTCGGCGCCTCGTCCCGGTCGACTGTCGGTACGGCGACCGAGATCTACACCTACCTGCGGATGCTCTACAGCCGAGCAGCGCAGCCGTTCTTGGGCTGGAGTCACCTGTTCTCCTTCAATCACCCGGACGGGATGTGCCCGGGCTGCAAGGGGCTGGGCAAGCGCATCACTGTCGATCTCCACAAGCTGCTCGATCGGACCAAGACGATACGGGACGGCTCCATCCAGCATCCCGACTACGACATCGGTAAGTGGTACTACCGCCAGATCCTGTGGTCCGGCGTCCTTCCGGCCGACAAGCCGCTCTCGGAGTTCAGCGACGACGAGATGGACCGGCTGCTGTGGGCGGACAAGCTACCGATCAGCTACGAGGACCACGGAAAGACCTACCAACGCACCTTCGATGGGGTGGCCCGCAAGCTCGAACAACTCCACGTGGACAAGGACGAAGACCAGATCTCGGGTGTCCGCAGGACCGCCTACAAGCGCCTGTTCCACGCCACCCCGTGCCGTGAGTGCGCCGGCGACCGCCTCAACCGGCAGTCACTATCGGTGGAACTGGCCGGCGGTCACCGCATCGGCGACCTGATCAACCTTGAACTCACCGACCTTGACGAGGCCCTCGCCACGGTGGCTGATCGGCCCGAGTACGACCAGATTCGCCCGGCGGTCGAGACGCTTGTGTCCAAGATGCGGTCCAGCCTCCGCCACCTCATTGATATCGGGGTCGGCTATCTCTCGCTCAACCGCGGTGTCAATACCCTGTCGGGTGGCGAGAGCCAGCGAGTCAAGATGGCCCGCCAGCTTGATTGTGACTTGATCGACCTCATCTACATCCTCGACGAACCGTCCGTAGGGCTTCACGCCCGAGACATCGACCACCTCATCGGCATGCTCTCCAAGCTCCGGGACGCCGGTAACAGTGTCCTTGTCGTCGAGCACGACACCTCGATCATGCGCGCCGCCGACTGGATAATCGACATCGGCCCGGAAGGTGGCGATGGTGGCGGACACGTCCTCTACAACGGACCTCCCGACGGACTGGTCGCCACAGACAGCGCCACTGGCCGGGCCCTCGCCTCAGGACCCATCCGGCCCCGCCGTCAACGTCGCCTCTGGAGTGAGGCCTTTACCGTCACCAACGCCACTCGCAACAACCTGCGAAACGTGTCGGTAGAGATCCCCAAGGGGGTGCTGACCTGTTTCACAGGAGTGGCCGGGTCAGGAAAGAGCAGCCTCATCTCCGAATTCATCAACAACATCGGGGACGTCGGCGGCAAGGTCATCTACGTGGACCAGACAGCGGTTGGACGCAGTTCGCGCTCCAACCCTGCCACCTACATCGGGATCTTCGATGCCATCCGACAAGCCTTCGCCAAAGCCAACGGGGTCAGCCCGTCCCTCTTCAGCTTCAACTCCAAAGGCTCCTGCCCGGAATGTCGCGGCAGAGGCTATGTCGAGATGGAGCTCTCCTTCATCGACGATGTCCGGCTCGAGTGCTCCATGTGCCGGGGGAACCGCTACCGCGATGAAGTCCTCGAACACCGATACCGCGGCGTGACCATCGCCGATCTCCTTCAGCTCACCGTGGCCCAGGCCATCAGCTTCTTCACTCCGCCGGCCAACGCCAAGCGGAGCCGCGAAGCCCACATCATTTCGGGCCTCCAACTGCTGGCCGATGTGGGTGTCGGCTACCTCCGCCTCGGCCAGTCGCTGCCCACATTGTCCGGTGGAGAAGCGCAGCGCCTGAAACTGGCTGCCGAGCTCACCAAGACCGGCAACACCTACGTCATGGACGAACCGAGCACCGGGCTCCACCCGCTCGACATAGATCGGCTTCTCGCAGTTATCGACCGCATTATCAGCGGAGGCAACACAGTCATCATCGTCGAGCACAACCTCGACATCATCTCGGCCGCCGACTGGATAGTCGACATCGGTCCCGGAGGCGGCAAGAACGGTGGCACCATCGTCGCCACAGGCACCCCGGAGACAATCGCCACGCACGACAAGAGCTACACCGGGCAGTATCTCAAGTCATGGCTCGACGCGCCATAGCATCGACAGCCTCGATTCCACAGAAGGGCCATGGCATATGCCGATCTCGCCGGTGATGGCGATCCGGCTCGACAAGGCATTCGGCGGCGGCGGCGGCACCTGGTACCGGCACCAGGCGGCCTACGACCTGGCTCGGGCCATGGTCCAGGCGGAGCACATCGAGGTGGTACCTCTAGGTCGGCAGCCCAGGACCAAGCCGCTCTCGGGGCCTGAGCCCCACCGGAGTCGTTCAGGTCATTCGGACTCTGTGATCGTTACCGAGTCGATCGTCGTGTCGGTCGGCAGGCCGAGTAATCCTTGTATTTCCGCACACCTCTAGCCAAACATCTGTATCTTGCGGTAAACTACCCCCGGTTGCACTAGACGCCGAAGGAAGGCGACGATGAGTTCTGCTCGTGGGGTCCGCATCGAAGAAGAACTAATGTTGACACTTGCTGACATAGACTCCGACACGGGTAAGTACCAGGACCCGGCCAGCGGTTCCGAGGGTGGTCAAGGCCACTTCCACGCGACCGACGAGGAGTTTCTGGCCTGCCTCAAGTCACGACGGTCCATGGCAGCTGAGGAATAGCCCGCAGCACGAGTGCCGACACATGAGGAATCGCCGGCGTTCCTGCGCGATTACGACCGACTGAACGAAACCCAGCAGGCCCGGTTTGATGCGGCGCTTGCTCGCTTCATCGCCGATCTACGCGGGATGGAAGCGGGCGAACTTTATGGGTTCCGGCCCGGTCTACGAGTCAGGCGGGTACGTGGTGTGCCGGGCCTCTACGAGATGACCTGGGCACCCGACGGGCGAGCAACGTTTTCGTGGGGCGAATCGCTCGGCAGCGGGACACGGCACATCGTATGGCACCGATGCGGTGACCACAGCATCCTGCCTTGACCTTCTAGTCCTCACCTCTACCGGCGGTGTAGCGCCTCCACCTGCTGAAGATCCCGAGGTTCCTGCTTCTGGCCGCGGGAGACCACATCGGCAGGGAAGAACGCTCCGGATCGGTCAACAGGTGCGGGTTGTCCAGGTCATTCCGACTCTGTGATCGTTACCGAGTTGATCGTTACATCGGTGAGCGGGCGGTCGTTACGGCCGGTCCGGACCTTCTGCATGGCGTCTACCACGTCCAGTCCCTCGACCACCTTGCCGAACAGCGAGTACAGGGGCGGCAGGCGGGTGCCGTCGGAGCCGCTGATGATGAAGAACTGGCTGCCGTTGGTGTCGGGCCCCGAGTTGGCCATGGCCAGCGAGCCGAGTTCGTATCCGCCCGGCTGGGGCAGTTCGTCGGCGAAGCGGTAGCCGGGACCGCCCCGGCCTGTGCCGGTGGGGTCGCCGCCCTGGCAGACGAAGCCCTTGATGATGCGGTGGAAGATCACGTTCTCGTAGTAGTGGTAGCGGGCCAGCACCACGAAGTTGTTCACGGTACGGGGAGCTGCTGCGGCATCGAGGGAGATGGTGATCGACCCCATCGAAGTGTCCATCACCGCGGTGTAGCTCTTGGCGGGGTCGATGCACATCGGGGGTGGCATCGGGAACTGGCGCTGGACGGGACTCGAACCGTCCGCCGCGGGGCACGGGATATCGGTCACTGCGGACTCCTCAACTGTTCGGTTATGGCGGAAGGGGACCGGGTAACCCTACCCGTGACGATCGACTGGGGAAACGCTATGCGGCTGCATCGCCCAGATGGAAGAGCGAGGCGATGGCGAGGCGGGCCGGCTCGGCATCTTCACGCCGATGTACTTCATCCACGCCCGCAAACCGGAAACCGACTGACCGAGCTTCCACCCACCCGTCAGCCGACTGGTCTGGCCTCTTGGACTACCCCCGGTGGTACTACGCTGGAAGGAGTCTGGAACGGTGAAGCGGCGGCGGCATGGTTGGGATTTCGAGAATAGCAACTACTCTTTGCGTTGATGGGCTATTCAATTACAATGAAACGTCGTATACTGATGGTTAAAGAGATACATGAGCGAGGGAGAGCTGTGGCTTCTGCTCCGACGACCGAAACCGACGCCGAGAAGTTGACACTGGATGATCTGGATACATCCGTCGGAACGAATCCCGACAGGACCGGCGACTTCGCGGCCGGTCGAACACATTTCCACGCGAGCAGCGAGGAGTTTCTCGCGTGTCTCGAATCGCAGCCTTACGAGCGGGACGACGGCTAATCCATCCCGCGGATGCCTACCCATGAAGAGTCTGCCGCGTTCCTGAACGACGTTCGGCACCTCACGCCCGGGCAGCGGAGCCGCTTCCTCAACGCGCTCCGACGGTTCATCGATGACCTACGGGCGATGGAGGCAGGCGCAGGGAGCTGGTTCCGCCCAGGACTCCGTGTGAAAGGCGTACAAGGGGCACCGGGCCTGTTCGAGATGACATGGGCGCCTGACGGTCGGGCGACGTTCTTTTTCGGGGCTTCACAAGTGAGCGGGTTGCGGCATGTGAAATGGGAACGCTGCGGGGACCACAGCATCCTTTAATCCTGATTATTCATGTCCCCGGCACACCGATTCCGCATCAGGCCACCTCAACCTCATCTTTGCGGAGCGGCCACCCCTCGCCTTGGAGGTGAATGCCCCTCTGGATGAAGGCGTGGCTGTCAAATGGCTGTAAGCCCGGGTCAGGCGACCCGAAGGTCCACGCCTTCACCCTTCCTAACCCGCCTCCATGAATGGCCGGGGTTAGGGGCGTTCCGGACTTCGACCCGGAGGAGCAGCCTTCGCGTTCTCATGTCCCCTTTGTGGCTTGGTCTGGTCCTGAACTAGCTTTGTGGCATGGTGTCCGGGATTGAAAGGAGCCTTCCCGCCGGTGCGGAGATGGTGATCATTGGCGCCGGGATAGTGGGCGCGTCGACGGCGTTCTGGGCTGCCCGGGCCGGGCTGTCACCGGTGGTGCTGGAAGCCCGGCCCGTTCCTGCTTCGCTCACCACCCCGGCCTCAACCGGGGCCTTCCGGCTGCAGTTCGACAACCTGGAGGAGACCGAGTTGGTGCGGGAGACGGTTGACCTGATCCTGAACTTCGCCGAGGCCACCGGGCAGGACGCTGCGCCGCTCGCGGTCACGCAGCCGGGGTACCTGTGGGCGACCACGTCCGAGGACAAGGCTGTGGAACAGCGCCGGCTGGTGGCTCGCCAGCACTCCTGGGGGCAGACCGATATCGAGCTCCTGACGGGGGAAGAGGCCAGGCGCAGGTTCCCCTATCTGAGCCGTGAAGTGGTCAGTGCCCGCTACCGATCGGATGACGGATTCGCCGACCCCCGGGCTCTGACCCTGGGGCTGCTACGGGCGTCGGGCGCCCCACTCCACGTTTCATGCCGGGTGATGTCACTCCGCGGACTTCCCTCGGGAGGCTTTGACGTCGGCACGAACAGGGGTCGCATCCGGGCCGGACAGGTGGTGATAGCCGCCGGACCCTTCACCGCCGCGCTGGCCGCTCTCCTCGGGGTGGAATTGCCTCTGGAGGTCAAGCCGCGCCACAAGGTGGTGGTGCCCGACCTGGCTCGGGTGCCGCCTGACGCTCCCATGACCATCGATGACGACACGGGCACGCATTGGCGTCCCGCCCTCGCGGGTGCCGCGCTGCTGGATGCCGCGCCGCGAGGGCCGGGGAGGGCGCCCGTGGAGGACGTCCCTCCCAGCTCCGGAATGGCGTTCCGGGTGCTGGATCCCTCCAGCCCGGAGGCTGCCGCCCGGATCAGTCCCTTCTGGGGCGAGGCCTGGGAGGCGGGGGAGCTGTCCTGGATGGTCCACTCCGGGCAGTACGTGATGAGTCCCGACCATCGCCCCCTGATCGGCCAGGCATCCATCGACGGATTGTGGGTCAACAGCGGTTACTCGGGCCACGGCATCATGTGCTCCCCGGCGGGGGGTCGCATCCTGGCAGACCTGATCACCGGGCAGTTGGAGGATTCGCCGTTCGCACTCGACCGAACCTTCGTGAAGAGGAGCCTGGACCAGATCTAGGTGGCCACTGGCCACCGCCCGGCGACCGATCCCTTGGAACTACTTGTCTAGGCGAGATCGTCCAGGAGCTGCTCTACGAGCTTCTCGTCATAGGGCGCGGCTTCGGTCAGGCGGTTGCCGAAGCGGTCGAGGAGCATGAAGTCGGATGTGCTGTTCATCCCGTAGTGCTCCCAGGCGTCGCGTGACTCGCTCCAGAGCGCCGTGAACGTGAGTCCCTTGGTGGCCGCGAATTCCTGCGCTATCTCGAGGGTGCCGACCCCGCCGACGCCGACGACGGTGAGGCGGTTGGAGTTCTGCCGAGCGAACCGCTCGATGCCCGGTGCTTCTGCCCGGCACGTCTCTCAGAAGGGGGACCAGAACCAGAACATCAAGGGTTTGTCGCCCTTGACCACCGATCGCAGGCTGACCAGCGCTCCGGTGGCCGCGTCGAACATCTCGATGTCCGGCACGTCATCGGAGATCTCCACGGCGGTCGGCGCCCCGGTGGTCGTTGTTACCGCTACCTCCGTGGTTGTGACCAGCGGCTCCGTCGTGGTGGTGGTCTCGGCTGCCGCGGTCGTGGTGGTGGAGGGCTCGGTGGTGGCAGCCGTTTCTTCGGTGGTGGCAGCGGTCGTGGCGGATGGGGTGGTCGCCGAGGTGGTGGATGTTGCCTCCGGCTCGGTCGTTCCAGAGGTGGCATCGGGCGTCCCGGAGGTGCTGGCTACGGTCGCCGCCGTATCCCTCGTGGTGGTGGTCGGGCTGTCCGGAGCGGGGGTGGCGGTGCCTGCATCCGTGGATGCCGGAGTGGTGGTGGGACCGGCGGCGTCGCCACCGCACGACATGACCGCGACGGCGACCAGCGCCATGGCCATGGCCGAAGGAATCAGCCGCAAGTCTGCTCCGGATACCTGGGGGGTCAGTGCCGTTCCAGGTTACCCGGCAATGGATGGCCACCCGGCTAGGTTTCGAGGACGTGGGAACGGGCATCGACATGGTCGAGCGCCGGCCGGCAACGATGTGGAGGATCGACATGAGGGAAGCGATACGGGTTCCGGGTGTGCCCCGGGCGGTCAGGGTGGTGCTGGTGGCGCTCGTCGTGCTGGCAGTGGTTAGCGCGGCCGCGCTCCTGCCATCCGCGCGAGCGGGAGAGGGGGAAGGGAGCGACTCGACCATGCCCGGCGAGGTCGAGTCGGCACCGGTGAAGCTGACCGAGCTGGCAGTCGAGGGTGTCGGCACGCGCAGCGTCAGCTACGACGGCGCCATCGGCCGGTTCACTGTGAGCGTCCTGCGTGACTCGCTCATCACCGCGGTTTCCGACGGGAACAAGTCGGTCCAGGCCATAGCCGACGAGGTCGCCAAAACCTGCACCGAGACGGAGACTGAGACCGCGGATCACACGGCGCCTCCCACCTGCATCTCCCCGAACGGATTGCAGACGGTGGGCATCCGCATCGAGGAGGAGTTCGATTGGACCGACCAGGGCCGGGTATCCCGCGGCTTCCGCTACGAGAACCGGCTGTCGATCGCCATCCGGGGCACGGGGTTCGCCGGCGGGCTGGTCGACATGGTGATCACGAGCGGGGGAGACAACGTCCGCTTCGACGGGTTGGACTTCACCGTTTCGCGCCGCGCCGAGTTCGAGCGGCTCGCCCTACTCGATGCCATCGACGACGCCCAGGCGACCGCCCGGGCCATCGCCGCACACATGGGGTACGAGATCGTGCGGATCGTCAGGATCGCCCCGAGCACCGGATTCGATCCCTACGGAGTTCAGAGGCTCTCGGGGGCCGACTCCATAGCTGCGGAGTCGGCATCAGTGCCCACGCCCGTTTTCGGAGGCAGCGAAGTGGTCACGTCCCGGGTCTCGATGCTCTTCGAGCTACGACCCAAGCCCTAGATCAGTGGTCAGTGGTCAGTTAACAACTAACCACTAACCACTACTCGCGGATGACGGTCCGGGCTTGCTCCCGCACGTAGGAGCGCATGTACCAGGGGCCGCCGCTGCCCGCTCCCGAGGTGCCTGAACCCTTCCAGCCGCCGAAGGGCTGGATGTCTGGCCACGCCCCGGTGGTGGACCCGGCCCGGCGGTTGGCGTAGACCACCCCGGCCTGGATGCGTTGGAAGAACCGGTCCACCTCTCCGTCGGTGCCGGCGAAGACCCCGGCGGTGAGGCCGAAGACGGTGTCGTTGGCCTTGTCGATCCCCTCGTCCAGGGAGTCCACCGGAGTCACCGCCACGAAGGGCACGAACAGTTCCTTCTCCCAGATCCAGGTCTCCTCCGGCGCGGACACGACGGTGGGCTGGACGAAGTTGCCCCGCTCCAGGTCACCGTCCGTGACGACCTCGCCCCCGGAAATGACCTCGCCCCCGGCTTCCTTCACGGCTTCGACCGCAGACCGGAAGCGGTCGACCGCGTCTTGGTCGATGACGGGTCCCACGAAGGTGTCGCGGCGGCGCGGGTCGCCGACGCCGAGCTCTCCCGTCTTCCCGGCGAGCAGGTTGACGAACTCCTGGTAGGCGGGCCTCTCCACGTAGACGCGGGAGTTGGCCGAGCACTTCTGCCCCGACAGACCGAAAGCGGCCCTCATCACCCCCTCGGCGGCCAGATCGAGATCGGCGGAAGCCGTGACCACTGCCGGGTTCTTCCCACCCATCTCGCACACCACCGGCTTGGGGCGACCGGCCGCCACCGTGCGGTAGAGGTACATGCCTACGTCGTAGGAGCCGGTGAAGGTGACCCCGTCCACGTGGTCGTGATGGGCGAGCCGGTCTCCCGCCTCGTCACCTCCGGTCACCACCTGAAGGGCTCCGGCGGGCAGTCCGGCCCGGAAGTAGATGTCAGCCAGCAGCAGCGATCCCAGGGCGCCGGTGTTGGATGGCTTGAGGACCACGGTGTTGCCGGTCAGGAGCGCCGCTGATGTGGGGCTGGCCACCAGCGCCATCGGGAAGTTGAAGGGCGAGATGACCGCCCACACCCCCCAGGGGCGGAGTACCGAATGGTTGGTGTCTCCCACCCCGTACTCGCCCATGGCCGTTTCCATCCCCCCGGCTTCGTCCAGGCGGTCGCAGTAGTAGTTGGCGAAGGCGAACGCCTCGGAGACGTCCCCCAGCGCCTCGAGCCGGTTCTTGCCGATCTCCAGGCTCAGGAAGCCGGCGAGGATCGGGGTCTCCTCCTCCATGATGTCGGCCGCCCGCCGGATGATGGCCACCCGGTCCTGCCAGGGCGTCGCCTCCCACTCGGGCTGGAAGGCGCGGGCCGCCGCCACGGCATCGTCCACATCGTCGTCGGTTGCCTGGGAATAGACACCCACCACCAGCTCGGAGTCGATCGGGGACCGTTCCGTGTAGGTCTCGGCGGTGTACCGCTTCTCGCCGTTGATCAGGAGGGGATGGGTCTGCCCGATCTGGTCGGTGGCGGCGGCGAGACCCTCCTCGTAGGCTTGATGGAGTGCCGGATCGTCCGCCGACATCGTGGCGTAGGTGATCTTTCCCATGGTGTAGTTTCCTTTGAGCGAGTAGCCGGAGGGGAGCCCCGAAAATCTAGCATGCGCCACCTCGATCCCGATCCCACCGGATGACGTTCGCCCGCCGCGTGCGCGTGATCGACTCCCACACGGCCGGGGAGCCCACCAGGGTAGTGGTGGGAGGATTCCCGGAACTGGCGGGCGGCTCCCTGGCGGAGAAGGAAGCGGATCTTCTCGCCAACCATGCCGACTTGGTCAGGTTGCTGGTAGGGGAACCGCGGGGCCATGCGCCCTGGCACGCCGTCCTGCCTCTGGCGCCGCTCCATCCCGGCGCCGACCTCTCCGTCCTGATCCTTTCCGCCCTCGGATCGCTCACCATGTGCGGGCACGCCCTGATCGGCACGGTCACCACCCTCCTGGAGACGGAGCGGCTCCCGGCGCGGGAACCGGTGACCGGAGTGGTGGTGGAGACCTTGAGCGGCCTGGTCAGGGCCGAGGCCCAGATGGACGGGGGAAAGGTCCGCTCAGCGACGTTCCGGGGAGTACCGTCCTGGGTGGCGGTCACCGGGCTGGAGGTGGAGGTCGGCGCCCGTAACTTCGAGGTGGACATCGGATTCGGCGGGATATGGTTCGCCGTGGTGCGGGTGGAGCTGACCGGTGTGCCGATCGCGGTGGAGTCGGTGCCCGCCCTCGTGGCGCTCAGCCATCGGATCCGGTTGGAGGTCAACCGGATGCTCCGCGAGCGGACCGGCTGGCCGCCCGGGACGCCCGGGCGGGTGGATCAGCTGCTCTATGTCGGGCCGCCCTCGAGCCCGGGAGCGGACGGGCAGAATCTGGCCACCTCTACGGGCCTGGGTTTCGACCGCTCCCCCTGCGGGACCGGCTGCTGCACTCGCATGGCCTGGCACTTCGAGAGAGGCGAGATGGGGGTGGGGGACACCTTCGTCCACGAGAGCGTCCTCAACACCATGTTCACCGGCACCATTGAGGCCGAGACCGAGGTCGCCGGACGCCGAGCGATCATCCCCACCATCACCGGATCCGCCTACCTGACCGGCTTCAACGAGCTGGTTCTGGACACTGAGGACCCCCTAGGCGCCGGGCTCTTCCTCCCCGCCGCCGGTGGATGACAGCTGGCGCCTGGCTCCCGTAGAAGGAAGCATGGTCGTTCTCCGCAACGGAGGCGTGTCCCCGTCTTGATGCCAGGTCACCGGATGCGGTTCCGTTCGTGGGGTTCGGGTCGTGGACATGGTCCGGATAATGTCTCTGGCGGTGGGAGCGACACAGATAGCCTCGGCGCTGTGGGGTATGGCCTGATGCCTATCGGCAAGGTGCCTGGCGGGCATGATCGTCAACACGACGTCCGGCAAAGCCTTTGGCGAAGACAGCACACGGACCGTTTGCTCCGGCAACCGGCCTTCGGTCGTCGGGGTAAGGCCCACGGTTGATTATCGGGTTTCTTCCCCCGGGCCATGGGTGAGGCTGCTGAACCGGACGAACCGTTCGCTCCCCACTAGGCCAGCTTCTGACCTACGACTGGACTATAAGCCTGCTGTACAAGCTTGAGCCATAACTGCTGTACTTATAGATACCGCCCTAGCCCCAACTGTTGTCAGACAGATCATTTGCAATAGCGGGGCCGCTACGCGATGCTTCATCGCATGAATAGCAGCTATGAGGCAACGCCGAAGGACACAGTGGCCGCGTTACTAGCGGCGGGCAACCGGCCCACGGGTAGTGGCGTACCCCTGCGCAAGACCTTCGTTCAGCAGGGTAGTAAAGCTGCTCCCCGGCCAGGCCCGTTGGCGTCACTAGTACGCAACGGTGACCAGCGCGGGCTAGACACCTACCTTCTCCTGAAGGCTGTGGCCAGCGCGTCGCCGTATAACTCGCAACGGAGTGCCGCCGTGTGGGCGCGGGCCCTTCGCCATACCGGCGTGACGGCTAACGAACAGACCGTGTCGAGGATATGGCGTCGCCTCGCGAGCCTCGGCCTAGTGGACCGATCGAAGACCGGCCGGCTGGCCAACGTCACTCTGCTGAAGGAGGACGGCTCGGGCGAACCCTATGTGCGTCCCTCCGGCGAGAATGACGACTCCTATCTACAGGTGCCAGTCGCGTACTGGCTGGACGGGGACCGTTGGTGCTCGGAGCTGAAACTTCCTGCCAAGGCCATGTTGCTCGTCGCGCTGTCGCTGAAGCCGCCTTTCGTCCTCCCCGTGGAGAAAGCACCGGAGTGGTACGGCATATCGGCCGACACCGCACAGCGCGGCCTAGCGTCGTTGGTGGCACTCGGTGTTCTAGGGGTCACTCGAACCTACAAGAAGGCCGCGTTAGCGCCCTTGGGATACACGTACGACTCTCGTTACACCCTCCAGGGTGTCTTCTACACGAAATGGGGTGCCAGGAATGACGTCTGAGTTGACGGCGTTCCTCGACGAGTCACGCAAGCCGATCCGAAACGCCGCAAACAGGCGCGTGGCCGAACCGGGACGCCTTTACTACGTTGTTGCTGCGGCGGTGGTCCTCGATGGAGATATCACCGACATCCGCAGCCAGCTCGAACTGGTCGGTGCCGAGGTAGGTGTCCCGCTGCATTATCGGAACCTGAGCGCGGGTCGCCGGGCCCGGGCACTCGAAGCGATTGACCGGATCGGTGGATGGGACGGATATCTGTACGAGACGGCGCTACCACTACCCGACGCGCACTACAGCGAACACCATGTCCGGGCCAAAGTACTCTTCGAAGCCTTCACTCACCTGGGCTCCGAAGGTGTCGTCGAAGCAGTACTCGAGACACGAGCGGGTACCAGAAAGGACTTCCAGCCCCTTGACAACAAGGATCACCAGGTACTGCGCAGGCTTCAGCGACAAAGAGCTGTTCCAGACAGCTTCCGGATTCGTCACGATGACAAGACTGAGACCGTCCTGCAGATAGCGGACCTACTCGCCGGGGCACGCTCGGATGAACGCTGTGGTGTCAACCGAGAAGCCTATTACAGGATCAGCCACCGTGTTCGCTCAATCAGCACCGTCTTCAACAAGAGGCCTTAGACGCGCAGAGGCCCCGGGACTACGATCCGCAGCCGATCCGGGGCGTACTTCCAGTGAGGTCCTCGAAGGATAAGTCACCAGCCGCTGCCATTATCGCAGTTCGGACCAAGAACGGCAACCGGTGTCTAGACGTCCCCCTCCGGGAGGGGGTCTGATCAGGCGAGCCCACAAAGAGTTGCATGCCGGGGGTCACCCGGCTCCCTTCGCCGGCGAACGCTCGATCCTCGGGGTGAGCACCGCGTGTCCATCAGATGACCGCGGTCTCCGGAAGGACCGACCCGGTCTCGAAGCGGTCCATGGCGAAGGGAGACAGGTCGAAAGTCGGTTCCGAACCGAGGACCAACTCCGCGAGGTGTTCTCCTACCACCGGTCCCTGCTGGAATCCGTGCCCGCTGAACCCGGTGGCGTAATGCAGCCCGTCTATCCCCGGAGCGGTGCCGATGATGGCGTTGTTGTCGGGGGTTACGGCGTAGTACCCCCACCAGCTGTGGGTCACCTCCATTTCGATCAGGGCCGGCGCCCGGTTGATGACCGCCGGCGCCAGATCTTCGATCGTCTGCGCCCTTCCGCCCATGGCCAGCCCCTTCGCCTCCCGGTGGAAGTAGAAGCCGGTGGCAAAGTCGATCACCAGGGGCAACCGGCGCGGGAAGGGGTCTGAACCCCTGGTCAGCCAGATGTGGCGCTTGACCGCACGCACCGGCATGCGGACGCCTAGCGGGGCCGCAAGCCGGGGGCTCCACACTCCTGCGGTCAGCACCACCTCGGGGCTTGAGACGAACCCGTTCGAGGTGTTCACCCCCTGTATCCGCCCGTTCGACACGGCGATTGCGGTCACCTCACAACCCTGGACGATGGCAGCGCCGTGGCAGGAGGCAGTCCGTGCGTAGCCGAGTGCCACCGACTCCGGCGTGCAGGAGCCGTCCCACGCGCAGAAGGTGGCCGCCGCCACGTCGTGGATGCGGATTCCCGGAACCATGTCGAGTGCAGCCTCGGCGGTGATCAGTTCCGACGGAACGCCGAGCGACCTCTGCATACCCACCGCACGGCGGAAGGTGTCCACCTCGGATCCGCGCAGCAGGAACAGGTAGCCGTGCTGTGTGAGATCGATGCCGGTCGCGAACTCCGCTTCGAACCTCTCGAGCCGGCGGATGTTCTCGACGGCCATGCGGACGTTCAATTCGTCCGAGAACTGCGCCCGGAAGCCGCCGGCGGACTTGCCGGTGGCGCCGGAGCCGATGGTGTCCCGCTCCAGCACCGCTACGTCCACCCCTGCGGCAGCCAGGTGGTAGGCGGCGGACGTGCCCATGATGCCGCCACCGATGACCACCACCGCGGCGGAGGACGGGAGTTCTGCCATATCCGCTCCGGGTCGGTGGGTGCGCTGTCCGGCTCTTAGGCGCCTGGCCGCAGACGGTACCCCGGCCCGTCGGCCATCGCAGGCCTGTCCTCTATCGCCGGCCACCGATCACTGGCCACTTCTTGGGTGTCGGAGGGCTCAGTCGCGCACCGGGAGGTGGTAGCGGGGGCCCACCACGTTCCAGTCCAAATGGTTACGGACGTACTCGTTGGCCGCGTCCCTCACCGGTGCGTAGTCCCAGGAGACCGGGTCGCCGGTCGCCATCGCCGCGTGCAGCAGGTGCCGCGTGCGTTGGGAGGCCAGCACCCGCTCCCGGATGGCGTCGCTGTCCCATCGTTCGCCCACCTCGGCGGCGAAGGCTGCGGACAGCTCGGCATGGTCAGGGTTCCCGGCCAGGTTCACCCGCTCCAGCGGGTCGGCCTCCAAGTCGTAGAGGAGGGGAGGGTCGGTGTCGCAGTGGATGTACTTGTGGCGCCCGCGGCGGATCATGAACATCGGATGGGTCGTCATCTCGGCCATGTACTCGCACGTGGTCTCGTCGACCGGATCCAGTCCTCCGGCGGCGCTCTCCCACAGGCTGCGCCCGGCCGGTGCTCCGGCCAACTCGGGCCAGGATCCGCCGCCGGCTCCGACATCGAGCAGCGTGGGGAGCAGATCCAGCAGAGAGCAGGCGTTGGGGACCGTGCGGTTGGTGATGTCGGGCCCGGCCATGATGAGCGGCACCCTCGCCGAGCGCTCGAAGAACGACATCTTGAACCACGTGCCACGGTCGCCCAACATGTCGCCGTGGTCGCTGGTCACGATGACCACCGTGTTGTCGAGCTGTCCCGTCTCGGTGAGCGTGCGGAGGAGGGCGCCCACCCATGAGTCGAAATAGGTGGTGTTGGCGTAGTAGGCGTGCCGGGCGTTGCGGCATCCGGCCTCGTCGTAGCCGATGCTCTCGGCCTGGACGCCCCGGCGGATGCGCCGGGTGTGGGGATCGAGGGAGTCGTGCGGGGGCACGTCGGGCAGGTCTATGTCGTCGTGGTCGTAGAAGTCCCACCATTCGGGGCGGGCCACGTAGGGATCGTGGGGATGGATGAAGGAGGCGACCAGGAAAAAGGGCCGGTCGTCCGCGTCGCGGGCCATGTCGTAGAGGTGCCTGACGGCGGCGAAACCCACCTCCTCGTCATAGTCGATCTGGTAGGTCGCCGATGCCCGGCCGGCCTCCGCCAGGCTGTCCATCCCGTGGAACCACTTGTCTATCCGGTCGTTGGACGACTCCCATTCGGGTGTCCAGGCGAAGTCCGCAGGGTAGATGTCGGTGGTCAGTCGGCGCTCGAACCCGTGCAGCTGATCCGGGCCGACGAAGTGCATCTTCCCCGAAAGCGTGGTGCGGTAACCGGACAGCCGGAGGTAGTGGGCGAGGGTCGGTATCGACGCAGGCAGCTCGGCGCCGTTGTCCCAGGCGCCGATGGCCGACACGGGTTGTCCCGTCATCATCGCGAACCGGGAGGGTGCGCACAGCGGCGACGGGCAGTAGGCGCTGTCGAAGCGGGCGCCCCGCTCGACCAGGCTGTCCATGGCCGGTGTACGGACCAGCGGATGTTCGTAGGCGCCGGTGAAGTGGGGCGCCAGCTGGTCGGCCATGACCAGCAGGATGTTGGGACGCGTCGTCATGCCGGCTATGACGCTTCCTCAGAGGCCGGCGGGGGCATCGACCCGAGGAGCTCGATCAGGTCCACCACGCGGCTGGAGTATCCCCACTCGTTGTCGTACCAGGACACGACCTTGACCAGCCGCTTACCCAGCACCTCGGTTCCCCCGGCGTCGAAGATGCTGGAATGATCGTTTCCGATTATGTCGGATGACACCAGCGGTTCCTCCGAGTACTGCAGGACGTTTCTCATCGACCCCCGGGCGGCACGTCGCAGCGCTCCGTTCACGGCTCCGGCGTCCACGTCGGTTGACAGTTCGGCCACCAGTTCCACCAGGGATCCGTCGGGTACGGGCACCCGCATGGCCATCCCGTCCAGCCTTCCGGAGAGAGCCGGCAGCACCGTCCCGACCGCCCGGGCGGCGCCGGTCGAGGTCGGGATTATGTTCTCGGTCGCCGCTCTCGAACGGCGCAGGTCCTTGTGGGGCACGTCGGCCAGCCGCTGGTCGTTCGTGTAGGCGTGGACGGTGGTCATGACGCCCCGAACGATGCCGAACGAGTCGTCGAGCACCTTGGCGACCGGGGCCAGGCAGTTGGTGGTGCAGGAGGCGTTGGAGATGATCCGGTCCGTAGCCTCGAGATCGCCCTCGTTGACCCCGAGCACGACGGTGGAGTCGATGCCGTCCTTGGCGGGCACCGTGAGCAGGACCCTTCCGGCACCGGCCTCCAAGTGCTGTTCCAGCAGGTCTCGGGTACGGAAGGCCCCCGTGGATTCGATCACGACGTCCACGTCGAGCTCGCGCCAGGGCAGGGCAGCCGGCGAGGACTCGCGCACCATCCGGATATGGTGACCGCCTACGGTCATCCTCCCGTCCCGCACCGTCACCCTCTGTTCCAGGGCGCCCATCACCGAGTCGCGCCGGAGCAGGTAGGCGAGGACCTCGTGGTCGGCCAGATCGTTGATCGCTACCACTTCGATGGGGGAGGAGGGGCGGTCGAGGATGATCCTCAGGACCGCTCTCCCGATCCGTCCGAAGCCGTTGATGGCGACCTTCGTGGTCATGTCATGCTCCTTCGGAGTGGTAACGGCGGAGCAGTTCGACGATGCGAGCCGCGTAGCCCCATCCGGTGTCGAACCAGACGATCGTCTTCACCAGGTTGCCTCCGATCACCATCGTCGACAGGCTGTCGAATATGCCCGAGAAGGTCGAGCCCCGCACGTCGCTCGAGACGATCGGGTCGTCGGTGAAGCCGAAAACACCCGGATAGCCGGTGCGGCATGCCTCCCGCATCGCCTCGTTCACCTCGCTCTCGGTGGTTTCGGTCCGGAGGCGGATCGTCGCGTCGACGGTCGATCCGTCGTCGACGGGAACGTTGAGGGCCCTGGAGGAAATCCGCCCCGCCAGGTGGGGGAAGACGCCGGTGAGAATGTCAGCGGTGTTGCTGGTGACCGGGATGATGTTCTCTCCCGCCGCCCTACTGGCCCTGAAACCGCCGCTGGGCACGTCGCCGAGCCGGGCGCGGTTGGTGTAGGCGTGGATGGTGGTGAAGAACATCTGATCGATCCCGAAGTGGTGGTCGAGGACCTGAATCAGGGGGGCTATGGCGTTCGAAGTGTTGGAGCCGGTGGCCACTACCGGCGGATTGTCGTCGAGCACGCGGTCCGTCACGCCGCTCAGCAGGAGGGGAAGGTCGCCGGGTTCCTCCGGTGTCGAGGCGAGGATCACCCTCCGGGCGCCTGCGCTCAGATGCCGGCTGCACCATCCGGCCGTCCGGTACCTACCCGTGGCCTGGACGACCGTGTCCACCCCGTAAGCAGCCCAGTCCACGTCTCCCGGCTCGGCGCCGTTGATGAGGGGGATGCGGGAAGCTCCGACCGCCAGGTGGCCGTCCTCGAGCGACACCGGCTCCGGGAAGGGGCCGTAGATCGAGTCGTACTGGAGCAGGTATGCCAGGGCTTCCGGGTCCGCGATATCGGTGATCGCAGCCACGCGTATCTTCTCCTCGCGGCCGATCTGGCGGAACACGTTGCGCCCGATCCGGCCGAAGCCCATAAGACCGATCGTCACCAGCCGTCCCATCTTCGACAACCTGGGGAGTGTATCGGCGCCCGGGCTCGTACCGGCATTCAGGCCGATTTGATCACGCGGCCCCGGCGGGCCGATTCGTAGAGGGCCTCCATCACCGCGGTGGTGCGGCGGCCCTCCCGGCCGTCCACCAGCGGCGGGCGACCCTCGGCGATCGCAGCCACGAAGTCCTCCATCTGGCGGTGATGAAGGCTGGAGTCGGCGTAGCCGGCCTGGGTAAGGGTGTCTCCCCGGTCGACCGGCCCGGCATTCATCAGCTCTTCGATCTCGGGAGAAGGACCTCCGGGCACATCCCATTGCGTCAGCCGGTCATCGATCATGCCCACCGTTCCCTCCGTGCCGCGGATGCTGAGGCTCCGGGGTTGGGGAGGCACGGCGGCGGTGGTGCTCAGCAGGGTGGCCAGAGCGCCGTTGGCGAACCGGAGCAGGCCCACTGTGATGTCCTCCACCTCGATGCGGTGGAGGGGCGAGGTGCTGTATAAGGCGACCACCTCCTCCACGTCGCCCAGCATCCACAGCATCAGGTCAAGGGTGTGGCTGGTCTGGGTCACCAGCGACCCACCCCCCTCGGACGCCCACTTGCCCCGCCATTCGCCCGAGTCGTAGTAGGGCTGATCCCGGTAGAAGAGCCCGATGCACTCCGCCATGAGGGGCCGTCCGATCAGGCCGTCGGTGATCGCATCCTTCATCCGGCGGGCGGTTTCGAGGAAGCGGTACATGTAGATGCATCCCAGGGTCACCCCGGCCCTGCGGCAGGCCTCGATCATCCGGTCGGCGTCGGCCACAGAGGTGGCGATGGGTTTCTCGGTGAGGACGTGGCGGCCCTGGCCGGCAGCCTCCACGGTCATCCGGGCATGGTCGCCGGTGGGTGAGGCCAGGCACACCGCATCCACGCCGGCCCGGATCAGGTCGCGCCAGTCTGTGTGGACCTCGGTCACTCCGTATACGGCGCCGAAATCGGTCGCCTTCTGCCGGTTGCGGGAGCAGACCGACACCAGACGGGCGCCGCCGGGACGTCCGGCAAGTGCGCCTGCGAAGAGATGTCCGCCTCCGCCGGTACCGATCAGGCCGAAGCGGAGGGTCACGCGGGAGGAGGGAGGGGAATCGATCGAAGGGGGGCAGCCCTCAACATCGACCGTAGTATACGCCCGCAGTAGACCCGAGAAGGCGGTCCCGATGCGTCGAGTACCAACAACAGCCGCTGCCGGAGCGGAGCTGGTCCCCCTCTTCCGGGACCACTTGAAGCTATGCAACGTGCAGCCGGGCGAGACGGTGCTCGGGTTCACCGACACCATGAGCAACCAGGTGTACAGCATCGCCCTGGCGGCGGCGGCGCGAGTGCTGGGCGCCGATTACTTCCAGATCGTGGTGGCCGCCGACGAGAGTTGGATGAGATCGCAGGCCATCGTCGACGCCTGGAAGGGATCCGACCTGGTGGTGGCAACGCCCACCACGGAGTGGATCTACAGCGACGCGCACAACGCGGCCCTCGACGCCGGGGCGCGCACGCTGATGCTCCTGGAACCCGAGGACATGCTCCGCCGCATGTTCCCCATCCCCGAGATCCGGCGCCGGGCGGAGGTCAGCGAGGCTCTCATGGCGGCCGGCACCACCTTGCGTCTGGAATCCGAGGCCGGAACCGATCTCACCCTGAGCTACGAGGGCCGTCCGGTCATGACCCAGTACGGGTACACGGACACGCCCGGCCGCTGGGACCACTGGCCGTCCGGGCAGGTGGCGGTGGCGCCGTTGGAGCACTCGGCGGAAGGAACCCTGGTGCTGGACGAGGGGGACTGCCTGCTCAACCTCGGCCGCTACGTGATGTCCCCTATCCGGATGGAGCTCCGGGAGGGGAGCATCGTCTCGATCGAGGGAGGAACCGACGCCCGGCTGGCGCGGGATCACTTCGAGGCGCCCCGCGACAAGCGTTCCTACGGTGTAGCCCACATCGGGTGGGGATACGAGCACCGGGCCAACTGGAACGCCCTGGGTCTTCGCTTCTGGGAGTCGGGGGGTGTGATGGACACCGAGAGCTACTACGGCAACATGTTGATCGCCTTCGGGACCAACTTCCTGAGGAGTCTCGGCGGCGAGAACCGGGCTCCTTTCCACTTCGACGTCCCGACCCGCAACCACTCCATCTGGGTGGATGACCGACAAATCATCGACAGGGGGCACTTCGTCATACCCGAGTTGCAGCTCGACTACCAGGAGGGAAACGAATGACCAGCCTTGTGATCCGCAACGCCGAATTGCTGGATTGCACCGGCGCCGACCCGCGGCCTGGAATGGACGTGGCCGTATCGGGGTCGGTGATCAGCGGGATCGGACTCGGGGCCGGAAGCACCCCGGATCAGGTCATCGACGCCACCGGGCTGACCCTGATGCCGGGGCTCACCGATGCCCATGTCCATATGGGCCTGGTGTCGTCGGCGGGCGATGTGGGTGACCTGCCCTGGATCGACTACGTGTTCACCGTGCGCGGAGTTATCGAGAACACCCTCCAGGAGGGCTTCACCACCGTCCGGGACGCGGGGGGTCTGGACCCGCGTTGGGCTCGATTGGTGGAAGAGGGCGTGATCGACGGGCCCCGCATCCTCCCGTCGGGGTCGGTGCTCTCCCAGACCGGTGGCCACGGGGACCTGAGACACGCTCATCACCATGCCCACCCCCGGGGCAGCATCCCCGGGCTGTCGGCCACCCCCGAGGTGGTGGACGGTCCCGACCAGGTACGCAGGGCGGCACGTGAGCAGCTTCGCAAGGGCGCCACCCAGGTGAAGGTGTTCGGCTCGGGTGGGGTCCTGTCGCCGACCGATCCCTTCGACAGTCTCCAGTTCAGCCACGAGGAGCTGCGCGCCGCGGTGGAGGCGGCAGCCGACTGGCACACCTACGTGCTGGCCCACTGCCACACGTCCGACGCCATCCGCCGGGCCCTCGCGGCCGGCGTCCGCTCCATCGAGCACGCCAGCATCCTGGACGAGGATGCGGCCCGCCGGATCGTGGACTCCGATGCCTTTGCGGTGGTGACCCTGGCGGTCAAGTACGACCTGCTGGAGAATCCGGAGCGGGCCGGCCTCACCCCGTCCCAGCTCTCCAAGCTCCAGGCAGTGGAATCGGAGGTGGGCCGGAGCATCGAGATCATGGGTGAGACCGGGGTCAGGGTCGGTTCCGGGTCCGACATCGTCGGTCCTCTCCAGGACAGGCGTGGCCGGGAGTTGCCCAACAAGGCCAGGTTCATGGGCTCGGCGGAAGCCATCGCCACTGCGACCACGACCAACGCCCGGATCTTCTACATGGAGGACCGGATCGGCACCGTGGAGGTGGGTAAGGAAGCGGACCTGATCCTCGTGGAGGGCCAACCCCTCGACGAGATCGGAGCGCTCGCCGACCCCGACCGGATCGTGGCGGTGATCAAGGGTGGCCGTGTCTACAAGGACACCGAGGGACGCTGCTCGTCTACCTAGGTTCCGGGCGGGCGGGCAGCCGGTCGGTGGGATGATGGCGCCGCCTGATCACCGGCAGATCCCGATCCCCGGCGGGGAGTTCCTGATGGGATCCGACCGTCACTACTCCGAAGAACGTCCGGCCCGCAAGGTGCGGGTGGACCCCTTCCGGATCGATGCCTACCCGGTCACCAACCGCCGGTTCATGGAATTCGTCGCCGCTACCGGCTACGTGACCTTCGCCGAGCGACCTCCCGACCCGGGCCTCTACCCGGGGGCTCGACCCCAGGACCTGGTGCCGGGTTCGCTGGTGTTCAGGATGACGGACGGGCCCGTGGACCTGCGGGATTTCCGCAACTGGTGGGCATGGACCCCCGGCGCCGATTGGCGCCGGCCGCTGGGCCCCGGTTCGTCCCTGGATGGTCTGGAGGATCATCCCGTGGTCCACGTCGCCTACCCGGACGCGGTCGCCTTCGCCCGCTGGGCCGGCATGCGCCTCCCGTCGGAGGCAGAGTGGGAGTGCGCCGCCCGGGGCGGCCTCGAGGGCGCCGAGTTCGCCTGGGGCGACCAGGACGTCCAGGAGACGATGCCTCGCGCCAACACCTGGCAGGGCGGGTTCCCCTACGAGAACACCGAGTTGGACGGCTGGACCAGGACCAGCCCGGTCGGCTTCTACGCCCCCAACGGCCACGGCTTGTTCGACATGATCGGCAACATCTGGGAGTGGACCTCCACCCGCCACAGGGAGGCGCCACCGACGGCCGGGTCACGGTGCTGCGGCCCGCCCAGGAGCGAGCAGCCCTCTCCCATGGGGAAACCGGACCCCTTCCCCTCCCGCATCATCAAGGGCGGGTCGCACCTCTGCACGCTCCAGTACTGCTTCCGCTACCGGCCGGCTGCCCGCCAACCGCAGACCATCGACACCTCCGCCGGCCACATAGGCTTCCGCTGCGTATCGCGAGAAGCGCCCTGAGCACCGGTGGCCAACCGGCGAACCTCAGGCTCAGGGCGTCATGGTTGGTGCGGTGTTCCTGAGGTTTAGGGCGTCATGGTTGGTGCGGTGTTCCTGAGGTTTAGGGCGTCATGTGTGACGTTCTCTGCCTCGAGAACGCGGGGAGGTGGGCTTTGGTGGCGAACCTGGGGTTTAGGGCGTCATGGTTGGTGCGGTGTTCCTGAGGTTTAGGGCGTCATGGGTGACGTTCTCTGCCCCAAGAATGCCTAGACGCCGCAGGTCGCGAAAATCCGGTGCTCCGCACCGGGCCCCTTACCGTGCTTGGGAGTGTTCCCGGGTGATAATTCGGGGATGGTTGCCTGTTCACGGCGG
>LXNI01000355.1_pt1 | contig 55933 bp, 55 predicted proteins | sample 809091 | NCBI WGS metagenome assembly LXNI01 (sample SAMN04870527, study PRJNA318959) | sponge metagenome | biome: 01000161; feature: marine sponge reef; material: water | host: Sarcotragus foetidus | place: Greece: Milos, Mediterranean Sea | collected 2013-05-29 | depth 5-7 m
GGAGGCATTTCTGAAAAATTCAGACTCAGAAAGCCGATCGCAGTGGTGATCGAAGTGAGAAAAATCGGACGGCCATTAATTCTCAGCGCATGAACGATCGCGCCTTTGCGCTCCATTCCGCGATGCATGGCTTTCGTCATTCCTTGAATCAAGTGTACGGAGTGTGCGACCGCGATAGCCATCAATACAAATAGTGCTGCCGAGCTCTCCGCATAGAATTTTAATCCGGACCAGCCTGCAAAACCGAAACCGGACGTCATAACCGCAATCAACATCGCTAAAATGCATAAAAGGCCCCAAACCGAACGCAGTACGACGATGGCGACCAGCATCATCGTCCCAAACGCAATCGGCGCAAGAACAGACATATCTTCATCCAGCGCCCTTCGAATGGTCTGATCCAGCAGTAATTCGCCATAGATGTGGTATTCGATGTCGGGATTTGCCTTGCGCTGCTCCTTGACGAGAAGGTTGAGTGCGTTGACCACTTCAAGCTTTTTCTTCTCCCGATCTTTATCGGGAAGAGCCAGACTAACGACCAGTCCGGCCAAACGGCCGTCGCCGGAAACAAGGCGACCGGCAATTTCCCGGTTGGAGAGTGCAATCGTTCGGATACTGCCGATTTTGGCCTCATCAAGCGAAGTCGCATCGTCTACCAGCGGTTCGACAACCAGGCCGTCTTCGTTTCCTTCCGTATGCAAGTGATTGGTCATTGAGGTAACGCGGGTGGTATAAGGCGTTCGCCACAACGCTTCGGTTAGCTTCTCAACCGCGAGCAATGCCTTGCGCGTGAAAATGGTGTCACCGGCCGGTGCGACAACGACAAGTACGCTGTCCGACACCGCATAGGTTTCTTCGAATTGTTCCAATTTGACCAGCTGCGGATCGTCTGTATTGAAATGATTTCGAATGCCCACATCGACCGTTATCAGCTGCTGCATTCCCGCGGCCAGACCCGCGATCACCGCGACAGCGGCGACCGCCGTCCACAAGCATCGAAACACAACCAGGTCGAAAAAATAAACTTTTGTTCTATCGGCAATCAGCGGCATGGCTACCTACGTAACTTTTCTGCGCAATGGCTGCACTAAAGTGATCATCGAATTGTAAACAAAAACTTCACGCCGATAGCTCGCGAAGCTGATTGGCAATACGAAGTTTCAGCTTGTTGGAAACTGACAAGGTGGGTATAGGATCAATCTTGAGCTTGTAGTTTTTGGGCAGCGGAGCAAACTCGAAGTAATATGCAATCATCATAAATGTAACGATCATCTGCAAATTCATCCAAACGTATCCCACACACATGTGGGTTCCCAGACCGTACGGAGCGTAATCGCGTTTTTGATGCTCATTGCGTGGCGGCAAATAACGATCAATGTCGAATTTGTAAGGATCCGGAAAACAGTCGTCCATATAATGAGCGGCGGATTGCGCAATCAACACCCGTTCTCCGAGAGGCAGGAAAAAATTTTCCACCGTGCAGGAATTCGCAACGTTCCGGGCTTGAATGCAGACGACAGGGTACATCCGCAAGCACTCCATAAGAAAACGTCGTGACACCGTATCCGATTGTTGCAAAAACCTGCTGCGGTCCAGATCATCGCTATCGAAAAGTGTGTTTGCTTCTTCCCGGATCCTTGCTGCAAGCTCGGGGTTATTGGCCATTTCAAAGAGCGCAAATCCCAAAAGGTCACCGACATAAATGCTTTGAAGCGTCGGCGCAGCCGCCAACATAAATGCCAGATTCTGTTCCGGAAGAAATTGCGGGTCGCTGGAATGCAAACTGAATACGTCGTCCGCCAGTTCCCGAACCGCTCCAGCGCGTTGGAGGGGTGTGTGGTTTTGTTCGATTCGTCGCATGAGAGCGCCGAGAAGCTTGAAACGCCGGTTCATCGCTGGAGTACGCGCCATAAAATTTGGCATCAAATTTCCAACGTAACAATTGGATGCTCTTTCCTTCCACTTGGCCAGATCTTCAAACATATCTTGAGAATCGGTGCTCACGGTAATTCGAGTCATTTGTAAATTTATCATCAAACGAGTATCGCGTTTTACATTTATCTCCGACCCTGTTTGCCAATTTTGACTTGTCATAAACTGCCGGATCAATTGACATACGTCATCAAACCTTTCAACGAATTTTTCCGCCGAGTAATAACTCTTCATTACTTTGCGCAGTCGAAAATGGTCGGCACCGTCCAGCGATGTGATCAGACCCTGTGCGCCGCAGGCTTTTTCCAACTCTCGAAAGTAATTCCCGGAAGTCATGTGCGTACGAGCATTCCGATGCACCCATCGATTGACCTCCGGGCCGGCCAGAAAAGTTATTGGCTTCTTGAATGGCACCGGCAACTGGAAGACCGGGCCATATCTGTCAGCAATGTTCGCGAATAGTGCTGGAACATTACCGCCCCAAAAATGCCGGTTTGTCAAAAAATACTTTAGAGAAATCCTTGGAATTTTTTTGCTGAGAGGCGTTTGTTGTATTGCAGGTGTAATGATAGCTTGTTCCAAGCCGGAAGATATCTTCCGATTGATTGTTTCCAAATTGCAAATCCAATCAATTTTCGATTCTTTTTCGTCATCCAGCTCGAAAATAAAACGAATGACGTCGCAAGCGTTCAAAAGACCGATTATCAAAGAATCTTTGGGGCTGGGAATTATATCGGTAAAAATCACTTGTTCGATTTCCGACTTGATATTAAGCCAATTTGAATGATTCAATGTATAAAAACCGCCATCGTGATGTGCAAGGATTTCCAAATCGACCAAGCGTTCTAACGTAGAATCAATAATGGTTTCAGAGTGAACCGTAAGCTTCTCTACCCAGTAGCGCGTGCTCTGCGGATCGGGATTGGATTCGATTTCTTCCAGGCATAAATCGAGTATCGGCTCGCCTGTTTTGGTTGAATCTATCAAAAAAAGCGATTCCTCATCTGTATCGATACGCGATTTCAGGGAGAGATCTGCCAGAACTGCGCCAATCATGACACAGTTCAAGGTCCAGCCTTCTACCTGGTAAAAGTATCCGGTCTGCTCGTTGAGCAGCATTACGATCAACTCTTCCGGAATGTTCAGCGAACGGAGTGAATCCATATCGATAGCCTCTATGTTGACGCGATTCGCGTCCAGCAACAGCAACCGTATGATCCTGGCGCCGCCGCAAGACATCGATCAGCGTAACCGCCCATGTGCTTGTGCCGCCGCTGTTTACCAAACCGGTTTAACAATCATTCGATTTAGTGTGTCGGTTTCCCCGGTCAAGTCAAGCGTCAGAGGCTCCCGAGGCGAGTGTTGACGGGCGCCGATGCCGTGTACGGCGTGCCCCGTGGCGGGGGCGGGTAAATCCGGCCGGAACGGAGTCCGGCCGGTCAATGGCCGTCGTGGGCGCCGGAATCGGGACAGGGACCGCGCCCCGCAAGAGGGAGACCGTCATGAATTTTTTACTGCTCGGCGAGCGGAGCTACGAGTGGCTCGCCAGGCACGAGGAACGGCTGTAGCCGGCTCGCGGCATGGGCCGGATTCGAACGGCATCCGCACCTTCGCCGACGGCACGGCCCACATCGCCGTACCCCGCGCGCCCTCCCGCACGACCGGGCGGGCGAGCGCCACGAGCGAACGATCGCTGTCAACGGCCGGGTCCGGCCGGTCGTCGACCGGCTCTTCTGGGCCGGTATTCCCTGCGGCTACTACCTGTCCTCGACAGTCGCGCCGATCGGGCTGGCGGACGGCCTGCCCGTCGGCATCCGGAGCTTCGGCCGCCGGTACGACGACTTGACCTGCCTACACATGGCCGGGCTGATCATAGAGGGCTACTGCCGCTTTACGCCACCGCCGGAATACTCACGCCGTCCTGCCGGAATGAATCGGAAGACGGGCGCGCCAGGTCGCCCGGTTGGCGGTTCGCCTCGCAGGCGTAGAACGCCCGGGTATGGTTCCAGGGCTCGGCTATGCCGCGCCGTAAGCCGGGTCGTCGCCCTCCCCCAGCGCTGCCTTCAGCCAGTCCGGCGGCGCCGGATGCAGGCGCGCCTCGCCGCAGCGCAGACCGGCCTCCGCGTCGTCGATAGCGTCCGTCCGGGCGAGGACCATGACGAGGTCGCCGGCCGAGGAGCGGCATTCTCCCACCGGTCTGCCGTCCCGCTCGACAGTCGCGCCGCGCCCCGGCATCGGGCCGTCCACGCGCATCGGCATGAGGCGCCGCTTTGCCAGCCCGCGATAGTGCATCCGGGCGGTGACCTCCTGGCCCATCCAGCAGCCTTTCTCCCAGTCGATGCCGCCGAGCAGGTCGGCATTGCCCTCGGCCAGTGTCGAGCGTTCGATTTCCAGGTCCCGGGATCCGTCCGGCAGTCCGAGCGCCAGTCGGCGACGGTCCCAGTCCAGCGGATCGGCGGGGACCAGGCCGGCGGAAGCCAGCGCCTGTTCCACCGCGCTGCGCCCGCCGATGAGCCGGCAGCCGGCGTCCGGGTGGCGCGGATCCGGAAAACAGGCTGTCAGTTCGCGCGTCGAGCCGGGTTTCGCCGACGCGAGGGCGACGACCAGTCCGTCGGCCGCTTCGACCCGCGCGTCCGAACGCAGCGTAAAGCGCCGCAGCCGCTTGCGCAGGTCGTCCGCCCGCACCTGCTCGCAGTCCAGCAGGATCGAGGCGCCGTCGGCGGCCAGGAAGAAATCGTGCAGATACTTGCCCTGGGGCGTCAGGAATGCCGCCCAGACGCCTCGTTCCCCGCCGGCCCTCGCGACATCGTTCGAGACGATACCCTGAAGGAAGTCGATCCGGTCGGCGCCGGAAATGCGCAGGACGGCGCGGTCTTCGGCGATATGGTATCCGGTCATCGGCAAAGGGTTCTTTCCGGCCTCGGGCGCCGCTTGTCTAGACACACTTATCTAGACGCGCCGGGAAATCCTTCAACGCTACGGCCGCGCGGTATATGAAGCGGACGGAACGACTCCGGCAACGGGCGACGGCATGAACGAAAATTCCTTCGATCTGGTGATATCCGGCGGCACAGTGATGTCGCCGATGGGGCAGGTCACGACCGATGTCGGCGTGCGCGACGGTCGGATCGCAGCGCTCGGCGACTTGGGCCGGGCGGTTGCCGCGGAGCGCCTCGACGCCGGCGGCCTGCATGTCCTGCCCGGCGCAATAGACACCCAGGTCCACTTCCGTGAGCCCGGACTGGAGCACAAGGAAGATCTGGAGAGCGGGACCCGCGGCGCGGCGAAAGGCGGCGTCACGGCAATATTCGAAATGCCGAACACGTCGCCCAATACGGATTCGGCAGCAGCGCTTTCAGAAAAGCTTCGCCGCGCCGAAGGGCGGGCGTGGTGCGATTTCGCCTTCTTCCTCGGCGCGACGGATGCAAACGCGGATGAACTCGGTACGCTGGAACGGCTGCCGGGCTGCGCCGGCGTCAAGATCTTCATGGGCAGCTCGACCGGCTCGCTGCTCGTTGCCGACGATGCGACTCTGCGCCGGGTTCTCGCAAGTGGCCACCGCCGCGCTGCCATCCATGCCGAGGACGAAGACCGGCTGAACGCGCGCAAGGCGCTGCTCGACCCGGCCGCCGGGGTGGTACAGCATCCGCATCTGCGCGATGTCGAAGCGGCGGCGCTGGCGACCCGGCGTATCCTGGCGCTGGCGCGCGAAGCCGGCCGGCGGATCCATGTGCTGCACATCTCGACGGCCGAGGAATTGCCGCTGCTCGCGGCGGCGAAAGATGTCGCGACGGTCGAGACGACACCCCAGCATCTCACCCTGTCGGCGCCGGAATGCTACGAGCGCTGGGGCAGCTACGCGCAAATGAACCCGCCGATCCGCGAGGTGCGGCACCGGGAGGCGCTGTGGCGCGCGGTGGCAGACGGTGTCATCGACGTGATCGGCTCCGACCATGCGCCGCATACCCGGGAGGAGAAGAAGCGGCCCTATCCCGCCAGCCCCTCGGGCATGCCCGGCGTGCAGACCCTGGTTCCGCTCATGCTCGACCATGTCAACGCGGGGCGTCTCAGCCTGGAACGGTTCGTCGACCTGACCAGCGCCGGGCCGAACCGGATCTACGGCATCGCAAACAAGGGCCGGATCGCGCTGGGCTACGACGCCGATTTCACGGTCGTCGACCTCAAAGCGCGGCGCACGATTACCAACGACTGGATGGAGACCCGCTGCGGCTGGACGCCGTTCGACGGCACCGCCGTAACCGGGTGGCCGAAAGCGACGGTTGTCCGGGGCGCCATCGTTATGCGCGAAGATGAATTGCTCGGGCCGCCTGCAGGCCGGCCGGTCGTTTTCCAGGAATGCCTGGCGGCAGGTCGGCCCAAATAAAGCCGTTTCCGCTGAACTGAACGCGACTCCATCGTTGCCCGCGGACAGGAGCGCAGTCACCACGATGAAAACCTTCGCGAAACTTGCTTCCGCCGCCGCCGTATCGGCGCTACTGGCGGCCTTCGCCGGCGTCGGCCCGGCGTGGGCCTCGGAATGCGACGACCCCGATAACATCACCTACGTTCAGGGACGCGATCATTGCCTGGCGCTCCAGACCTATTGGGCGGCCGGCACGCCCGATACGCTCGCAATTTATTTCCACGGCGACGTGCCGTCCGGGCGGCCTGTCGATTTCGTGTTCGGCATTGCGCGGGCGACGGCGAGGCGCGGCGCAAACGCGGTCGTGTTGATCAGGCCCGGCTTCAGGGGCGCCGGACGCAGGTCGACCGGCACGGCCACGCACGACCAGTTTTCGTTCATGAGCCGGGGCCGCGACGAGATCGAAAGCATGGGGGTCGCCGTCGCGCGGTTGAAGGCGCACCACCGTGCGAAACGGCTCGTCCTGATGGGCAGTTCCGGCGGCGCGTTGATCGCCGGCGTGCTGCTCGGTCTGCGGCCGGACCTGGTCGACGCCGTCCTGCTCATTTCCTGTCCCTGCGATGTACCGCAACTGCTGTTCGAGAAAGGGTTCAGAAGCTCGGAATTCACGCAATCTCCTCACAAATGGCTGGAACAGGCCAATCCGAAGGCGAAGATCGTCGCGATTTCCGGCAGCGCCGACCGCACCACGCCGCCGCACCATGTCGAGAAATATATCGAGGCGGCAAGAGCCGGGGGGTACGACGCGCAATTCCTGCTCGTTCCCGGCGGCGGCCATGGCGGGCGGGCGTTCGGGCCGGTAATCCTGTTCGCTCTCGACGAAATGTTCAGGCGCTGATCCGGCGGTGCGACTGGCTCCCGCTAGCGGTCGCACATCCGGCGGATCGCCGCCCATTCGGCATCGGGCATGGCTGCGCCCGCCGCGGTCGCATGGTCCTTTACGAATTGCGCCCGCCCGCCGGTCGCGGGATGCGACGCGAAATACCGGCCGAGGGACTCTTCCTCCGCACCCTCCTTGCGCGCCATTGTCTGAAAGAATGCCTGGAAGCCCCGGCCGGAAATGTTCGCCCGGTTCAGCATTTCGACGGCGACCCGGTCGGCTTCGCGTTCGGCGTCGCGGCTGAAACTGGATGTTACCAGGCTCTGCGTCATGTCAGTCGCGATGCCCGCAATGGCCGATGTGTCGCCGATCAGGGCGCCCATGACGAAACTCAGGCCGAGCGCCTTGACCAGGCCTTCCATGCCGTGGCGTTCGATGACGTGCCCCATCTCATGGGCCATGACGCCGGCCAGGCCCTCGGCGCCGGGCGAGCCGTCGATCAGCCCGCGGAACACGACGATATAACCGCCCGGCGCGGCGAAGGCGTTGACCGTCTTGTTGTCGACCACGGTGACGCGAAAGCGGTAGCGGGAGGGTTTGGCGGCGGCCAGGCGCTGCGCGAGGCGTTCTATGGCCTGTTGCCCTGCGCTTTCGGTACACACGTGGGAACCGGACGCCATCAGGGCGAGCGCCTGGCGCTGGACGGTGCGGCCCAGACCCTCTTCCCAGGACAGCGGCACTTGCGAGGCGATCGGGCCGGCGGCGAGCGGCAGCAGGAACCAGAAGCCGGCTAGGATCGCAACGGTTGCACCGATCCAGCCGGCCGCCCGCATCTTCATGTTCGCGTTGCGCAGGTCTTTCCGGCGCAGAAGGCCGGCATGGGGGCGCAGCCTGTCGAGAAATCCGCTATCGGCGATGGTCAGGCGCGCATCGTCGGACCGGCGCTTCAGCCGGAAGGGCCGTCCGCCGTAGACCTCGTCGACCAGCCGAAGATCGGCGAAGGGCCAGGCTTCGGCTATCGTGCCGTCGTCGGATGCGATGTGCAGGCCGTCGACCCCGATCGTCGCCCGGACGCTGTGCCGCCGGGCCGTATGGCCGTCCGTGTAGGTTCCGTCGGCGGTGCCGCCCCGGGCAGTCATCGTTCAGATCGTCCCGATGCCGATAAACTCCATCAGTCCCTCGCCGTATCGGGGGGTTCCGATGTCTGTCTGTCCGATTGCCGCTGTATCGATGTCCCCGTGGAATTCCACATGCCGGGAGATGAAGCGTGTCGTGCGCAAGACGACATAGGGGTAGGCGAGACCGAGCGTGAACGCCATCAGCAGGAAATTCGGAATGCGCAGCTTGAAAACATCCTTGAAGGTGACGTCCGCTCTGAAGCGGACAGCACCGTAAGTCAATGTCTTCGCGATATTGCGCACCAGCGCCGCCTTGTAGGCACAGATCAGCAGTTGATAGACGATCAGGGGGGTCAGTTCGACCGCGACTATGAAGACCTCCATTAGTACCGGATCGACGGCGACCCGGTGATCCATGATCTGCCCACTGAGTCCAACGGCCGCGAAGCCGGCAATCATCGCACCTACGGCGACTGCGGTACCGATCCAGGCCAGGGCGTAGCGGCTGTAGAGACCTTCGGCATCGAGGTGCGACTGGAACTGTCCGTTGCCGAACCAGGTCCGGCCCAGGCGATATTTGAAGACCACGGAATCGGCCCAGGGCTTGGTCCAACCCAGTGTCAGGACATTCAGGAAACCGAGACCGAGGCCCAGGAAGCCGTATCGCCAGGCGGATCCTTCCATGCCGCCGCGAATGCCGAGCCACGACGTCCGCCCGATCCGGTAGCGATAAGCGGCGAACAGGGCGACATAGTAAAGGAGCATCAGGATCGGGGTCGCCAACAGCAGGATTCCGATGAAGATGATCAAATTGCTGAGTTTCGCGCCCCCGAATTCTTCCCCGGGGTCCGGCAGTTCGACGTCCGTCCAGAAAAACAGGCCGACGATCGGGCCGTAGATCAGGACCAGGGCGAACAGGAAGCCGAGGAACAGTTCGATGCCGCGCCCGGTATATTCCAGCGGCTCGCCAAGCAGGCTGGTCTGGCTCCAGACATAGCGGCGGATCCTGGTCTTGCCCCAGAAGCGGTAAATGCCCAGCGTAACGATCGACAGGGCCAGATTGACGAGAAAGATAACGAAGAGTTCGCCGCTGCGCCCGTCATGTGTCAGACGGTGGATCGGCGGCCAGACCGGGGTTGCTGAAGATTGGTCGGTTCCGTCAGTCATTGCCCCTCGGCCAATTTCGCCGCGCCCGCCTTGCATTGGCGGGCGAGACCTGATTTGACACGCGACAGGGATGCATGCTGTGCCCGCCCCGTGCCAAGCCCCGAAATATCATAACCCCGTGAGACCGCTATGACATTCCGCGCCATCCTGCTCGAAGAAAACGACGGCGACGTCGCCGGCGCCGTGACCGATCTCGAGGACGACAGGTTGCCCGACGGCGACGTTACCGTCCGCGTCGACTATTCGGACCTCAACTACAAGGACGGCCTGATCCTGCAGGGGCTGGCGCGGCTGGTGCGCACCTATCCCCATGTTCCCGGCATCGATTTTTCCGGCACGGTGGAAGACTCGGCGTCGCCGGATTTCGCGCCCGGCGACCGCGTGGTCCTGACCGGCTGGGGCCTCGGCGAACGCCACTGGGGCGGCTTTTCCCAGAAGGCGCGGGTCAAGGCGGACTGGCTGGTCAAGGTGCCGGACGGGCTGACCAACTTTCAAGCCATGGCGATCGGTACGGCCGGCTTCACGGCCATGATCTCGGCAATGGCGCTGGAGCATGCCGGCCTCAAGCCAGGCGCCGGCCCGGTGCTGGTGACCGGCGCATCCGGCGGAGTCGGCAGCGTCGCCGTCGCCATCCTGGCGGCGCTGGGCCATGAGGTCACGGCCTCGACCGGCAAAGCCGGTGAGGAAGATTATCTGCGCGGGCTGGGCGCTGCGACTGTGATCGGCCGGCTGGAGGCGACGGGCCGCCCGCTCGAAAAGGCGCAATGGGCGGGCTGTGTCGATACCGTGGGCGGCGCAACCCTGGCGACCGCCGCGGCGCAGATGGGCCTGCACAGCGCGGTTGCGGTCTGCGGCAATGCCGGCGGCAACGATCTCGCCACCACCGTCCTGCCCTTCATCCTGCGCGGCGTCAGCCTGCTCGGCATCGATTCGGTAATGTATCCGGCCGCCCCGCGCAAGACGGCGTGGCAGCGCCTCGCCAGCGACCTGCCGATCAAAAAACTCGAGGCCATGACGGAGGTGATCCCGCTGGATGCGGCCTTCGCCGCCGGCGAGACCATCCTGAAAGGCGGCGTCCGCGGCCGGACCGTGATCGACGTCAACGCCTGACGCGGGCGGCTGCGTGAGGGTCTATCCGGCACTCGAAACAATTTCGTAACTCGTACTCCGACCGCCAGCAGGGCCACGGACGAGGACGCCGCGGTCGATCAGGTCGCGGATGTCCCGGTTCGCCGCGTCCTGGGAGCAGCCGTTCATCTTCGCCCATTTCGATGAGGTGAGCTTGCCGTCGAAGCCGTCGAGCAGCCGGTTGAGTGTCTTCGCCTGGCGCGGGTTGAACGCTTCGGCGGCATGGATCTCCCAGAACCGGGCCTTGTGCAGAACGGCGGCCAAGGCGGTTCCGGCATTCCCGATGGCACGCTCGAGGCATTCGACGAACCAGACCTGCCAGTTCGTGATGTCGAGAGTGCCCCGCTGCGTGGTTTCGAGGAGGTCGTAATACGCCCTGCGTTCGGCCCGGATTTGGGCGGACATGCTGTAGCAACGTTCAGCACTGTCATCCGAACGGGCCAGAGCCATATCGGCGATCGCCCGAGCGATGCGCCCGTTCCCGTCGTCGAACGGATGCAGCGATACGAACCAGAGATGGGCCATGCCGGCGGCGAGCACGGAGTCCATGGTTCGCGCGCCTTCGAACCAGTCGAGGAAATCGGCGATTTCGTCCGCGAGGCGTTCGGCCGGCGGCGCGGTATAGTGAACGTGCTGGCGCCCGACGGGGCCGGAGACGACCTCCATCGGTCCGTCGGCGTCGTCGCGCCATGCGCCGACTCCGATCCGCCGCATGTCGCTGCGTCCGGTGGGAAACAGGGCGGCGTGCCATGAATACAGGCGCTCTTCGGTCAATGGCGCGGCGTAGTTGCGGGTCGCATCCAGCGTCATGTCCACAATGCCGTCGACATCGCGGTCCGATGCCGGCAGGCCGCCGGCATCCAGGCCGAGACGGCCGGCGATCGACGAGCGCACCCGGCTGGGGGCGAGGAATTCGCCTTCGATCTCGCTCGTCTTCACGACATTTTCGGTAAGCGTGCTCAGGGTCGCTTCGCTGCGCAGGTCGAAGCCCAACGCCTCCATCCGGCCGAGCAGTTTCCCCTGGGCGTGGCGCGCGGCGGCGAGCGGCTCGGTGAGCCGGGCCGGGTCCTGCCGGAAGCGCGGCCAGTCGGCGCGTTGCCAGATATACATGACTTTTCTCCGCAATAAATGCAGAGAATATAGCGGATAATCTCCGCATGGAAAGGTATTCTCCGCAATTTATGCGGAGAATACGACTGTTATTCGCTGCATTGCCGGGTTTAGACCCGGTCGAAAGGCGGTGCGATCTCAGGCAATCGCGGTCGGGAAGGGGCTGCGGTCGACGGTTTCGATCTCGGCCTTGGCCAGACGCTCCAGCATTTCCGCCTTGACCGCCGCGTAGGCCGGGTCGTTGTACAGGTCGGTCAACTCGTGGGGATCGTTTTCCAGGTCGTACAGCTCGCAATGGCCCGCGCCGCTGTAGACGGAGAGCCGCCAGCGCTGCGTCACCAGCGAGTGAACGCGGAAATCGCTCTCGAATCCCATGATCGTGCGCTGCTGATCGTCCTCGATCAGGACGGCGCCGCTGCCATGGTCTTCCAGGGTTGAAATTTCCGGCTCCAGGCTGCGGCCCTGGATGCCGTTATAGGGCGTAATGCCGGCGCGGCTCAGCATGGTGCGGGCGATATCGACGGTACCGGCCAGGGCGGAGCAGGTCGCCCCGGCGTTCGTGCCGTCCGGCTCGGCCCAGAGGAACGGCACCGTCACCAGCCCGCGATAGTGCATAGGGCCTTTCAGCATGACCCGGTGGTCGCCGAGAAAATCGCCATGGTCGGCGGTGAAGACGACGACGGTGTTGTTGGCGAGGCCGAGCGCGTCCAGCCGCGCAAGGATGCGCCCGACGGCGTCGTCGATCATCGAGATCATGCCGCAGGTCAGCGCCATCGATTCGCGCGCCTCCCGCTCGGTCACGGTATAGGCGACCTGGCCGACATTCCGGCTGCCGTCGCCCGGCGGACGGTTTTGCCACATCCATTGCAGGGTCGGCGGTGCCTGGTTGCTCAGCCGGTGGAAGCTCTCCGGCAGGTCGAAGTCCGCCGGGTCGTACATGTCCCAGTATTTGCCCGGCGGCGTGAAGGGGTGGTGCGGGTCCGGGAAGGAGGCGGTGAGGAAGAAGGGCCGCCCGCCGCCTTCCCCGGCATAAGCCTCCAGCCAGTCCATCGTTTCCTCGGCGACATAGCTGGTGGGGTACAGCTCCTCCGGCACGGCGGTGCGCCAGCCCTGGGGGGCGACATAGTCGTGGGGCAGGCTGTTCTCCGGGCCGACCATGGCGTCAGGATCGCCGCCGCGCGCCTTCATCCATGCAATATAGGCAGCGCCGACCTTGTCGCTGTGCATCGTGGCGAGCGCTACGTCCTCGAAGCCGTAGAAGGGCGTGGCGATCTCGTGGTCCGGATCTTCCTTCCAGGTCCAGGGCCGCTCCTCCGCATACGCGCCTTCGGGCAGCGGTTCCGGCTTGCGCGCCTCGGCGAAGGCGTCGTCGCGCGGTTCGAGCCGGCGCTCCATCTCGGGCAGGTTGGCCGTCATGTTCTGAAGGTGGCTCTTACCGATCAGACCGGTGCGGTAGCCCTCGTGGCGCATCAGGTCGACGAAGGTGTTCTCCGACAGGGACAGCGGAATGCCGTTGTGGCGGACGCCGTGGAGCGAGGGCATCCGGCCGGTCACCAGCGTCGCCCGGTTGGGCATGCAGACCGGGTTGGCGACATAGAAGCGGTCGAAGCGGACGCCGCGGGCCGCGATGCCGTCGATATGGGGCGTCTTCAGAATCGGGTGGCCGGCGCAGCCCAGATAGTCCGCCCGCTGCTGGTCGGTGACGATCATCAGGAAGTTCGGGCGTTTCGAGGCGGAACGGGAGGCGGCCATTCTATTCTCCGGCGGTGGCGGGAAGGGCCGCGCGGGCGCGGCGCCTGACAACATCGGCGGCGATCAGCGCCGCGCCGGCGGCGCCGCCGACCAGGTTGAGCCACGGCGCCTCGGCGAAGGCGGCGATCGGCACGATCAGCGCGAGGCCGGCTATAACGTAGACGGCGCGGAGCGCCGGCGGGATCGTCGTGAACAGGAACCCGGTCACTGCGACCGAGACCAGGAACACACCGAACAGCGCGGTCGTGAAGCTCAGCGCCACCTCGAGCGCGCCGCCCTGCATGATGAGCGCCGGCGACATGATGAAGACGAACGGGATCAGATAGGCCGACCAGCCGTATTTCACGGCCTGCCAGCCGGTCTTCATCATCGGCGCGCCGGCGAGCGTCGCGGCGGCGAAGGCGGCGATGGCGACCGGCGGCGTGATCATCGACATCATGCCGAAATACATGACGAACAGGTGGGCCGAGAGATCCGGCACGCCGAGTTCGATGATCGCCGGCGCGACCAGCGTGGCGAGCAGGATGTAGACGCCGAGCGTCGGCATGCCCATGCCGAGCAGGATGCACACGATCGCTGCCAGGATCAGCAGGATAAACAGGCTGCCGCCGGCGATGCCGACCAGCTCGCTGGTCAGCGCGAAGCCGAGCGCGGAAATGTTGAGAACGCCGATGATGGCGCCGGCCGCGCCGCCGATCATCAGCAGCTCCAGGCCGGCCTTGCCGGTCTTGACGAAGCTGGCGACCAGCGACCGGACGGTCAGCCGGTCGCCGCCATAGCCGAGCAGGAAACCGATCGGCAGCAGCGTAAGCGCCGCGTAGAGCGCCGCGGTCTCCGGCTGGAGCGACCAGCGGAACAGGCACAGCACGATCACGACGAAGGGAGTGAGAAAGATGCCGCCGCGTCCCGCTACGGGCAGCAGCCGCGGGATCAGCGATTTATCGATCCGCAGGATACCGTCGCGCGCCGCCTGCAGATCGACTTGGATGAACAGCGCCGCGTAGTAGAGAATCGCCGGGATCAGCGCGGCGAGCACGACTTCGGCGTAGCCGATCTGCAGGAGCTCCGCCATCACGAAGGCGGCGACGCCCATCATCGGCGGCATGAGCTGCCCGCCGGTCGAGGCGACCGCCTCGATGGCCGCGGCCGAATGGGTCGGATAGCCGCCGCGTTTCATCAGCGGGATGGTGATGACGCCGGTTGAGACGACGTTGGAGACCGCGCTGCCGGAGATCGAGCCGAACAGGCTGGAGCCGACGATGGCGATCTTGGACGAGCCGCCGCGGAACCGGCCCATCAGCCCGGCGGAGATATCGGTGAAGAAGCGCGCGCCGCCCGCCGGCTCGAGCAGGAAGCCGAAAAACATGAAGGCCAGCACAATGGTGGTCGACACCTTCATCGGGAAGCCGAACATGCCGTTGGCGTCGAGCACGACATAGATCGCCAGCCTGTCGACCGGCACATTCTCGCCCTGCAATCGGCCGGGAATCAGATGGCCGACCAGGGCAAAGACCAGGAAGAACAGCAGGAAGGCGAACAGGATGGGGCCGGCGGTCCGGCGCAATCCTTCGACGATGGCGGCCAGCAGGATCGCCGCCGCCGCCACGGCGTCCGGCGGATTGTCGGCGAAATTGTCGAGGATGGTCGGATACTCGACCGTCACATAAAGCGCCGCCGCGGCGGAAACGGCGGCAATAATCAGGTCGTACCAGGGCACATGGGGCCGCGGCGCCCCCTTGCGCACCGGCACGGTGAGATAGAGTGCCGCCAGCCCGACCGCGAGCATGGCGGCGTAGAACTGCTCGTTCATGAAAATGAGGTCGACCGCGCGGTAGAGGTCCGCCGCCCAGAGCAGGGCGCCGGCGGTCAGCAGGGCGCACAGGCCGCCGCCCACCCACTTGACCAGGATATCGCCCGTGGGGGCGGCGGCCTCCGCTTCAACCTCGGCCGCGTAGGACTCCGCGTCGGGAACGGGGTCCGTCACAGCGGCGCTCCGGAAGGGCCTGGGCTACTTGGCCTGGCCGGTCTCGCGGTAGTATTTCATCGCGCCCGGATGATAGGGCACGCCGATATCGACATGCATCTTCTTCGGATTGAAGCCGGCCATGCCCTTGAAGGCGGCGACCATCATCTTCTTGTTGGCGGCCATGGCCTTGACCAGCTTGTAAACGATGTCGTCGGACACCTTGGCGTTCGCGGTGACGATGAACGGCGCGGCCATGATGTTGGTCGGGCCGGTCACGCCGGCATAAGCCGGCGACGGGCCGATCTTCTCGACCACCGAGCCGGGCGCGATCGCCTGCATTTTCTTCACCGATGCCGCATCGTCCGGCAGCGATACATATTTGTAACCGCGCGAGGCATAGGCCTGGCGCATCTTGCCGGAGGTGATGGAGAACATGCCGGCGTCGACCTTGCCGCCCATGTAATCGTCGACACCGCGGACGCCGTTCGGTGCGGGCACGCCCTTGACGTCCTTGAAGGTCAGGTCGGCCATGTTCAGCAGGGCGCGCCAGAACAGGCCCTGAATGCGCTGCTTGGCGAATCCAGAGGAAATCTTCTTGCCCTTGAGATCGGCGACCGAAGCGATCTTCGAATCCTTCGCCGCAAAGATGCCCAGGCGCAGCGTGCGCACCACGGCAACCACGCGGACATCCTTCTGCGGCTTGCCCTTGAACATTGCCTTGCCCTGGTTGGCGAAGGCGGTGACGACGCTGACCGCGATCGAGAAGTTCAGCCGGCCGGAGTTGACCAGCGGCAGGGTAACGACCGGGCCGCCCTGGGGCACCACACGGGCGCGCAGGCCGACCACGTCCTTGGCGACCTTGGCGACGGCGGCGCCGGTCGCATAGGCCGAAGAGCCCTGCGGGTTGGTGCCGATGCTGTAGGTCTGCGCGATGGCCGGCCCAGTGGCGGAAAACGCGGCGAGGGTGAGGGCTGCCGCGCCCGCGGCGGCAAAGGCAAGTACTTTCATGGTTTCCTCCCAGTTCAGGGCCCGGTCCGGCGGACCCGGCGCTTTCTTATCGCACCGGGGCGGCTGCCGCTACCGGGCAAAGATGCATTCGCCGCAAGATCGATCGGTGATTCTTTCGCGCATGGGTTTCGTTACTCGCATCCGTTCCGATCAGCCCCCTTCGGCGTCATCCAACCGTCGTTTAACGAATTCGAGCAAGGCTTCCGCCTGCGCGAGGGCTTCACCGCGGTCGAGCGTTTCGGCGTGCGCATCCCGGGCGCCATAGCGCAGCTGAACGGCATAGGGCGCATAGTCGATCAGGGAGTCAAAGCGCGTCGCGTCCGGCTGGCGGGCCTTCAATAACTCCAGAAGTTCGGTCAGGTCGTGGGTCATCGGATAGTCTTCACCCAACAGCGAGAGCCAAGCCTTGAACAGCTTTTCCGCCGCCTGCTGGACATGGAAGCCGAAAATCTCGTCGGCAAACACGGCGGCGTCACCCATGCCGCGGAGTGCGGAGACATCCCTTTCCGCCGCTTCCAGGAGTATCCGGGCCTGCTTAGGGTCGCTCATAGAGCACCCTGCCTTCCCGAAGGGCGCGCGCGAGCACGTTGTTGCGGGAGTCGCGCCAGTATTCGGCTTCGTCGCGGCTGTAGACTAGGATGTCCTTTGGGAAGCGAAACCCGGCGAGGATCCGCCAGAGCCGCGCCGCCTCTGCGCGCCGGTCCCGGCCCGGCCCGAACGGTTCGGTTTCGATCACCACCAGGTCGACATCCGACTCCGGCCCCGCATCGCCCCGTGCGCGAGAGCCGAAAAGGATCACCTGCTCCGGATCGGCCGCATCGACAATGGCGTCGGCCATCCGTTGCAGAACCGAATCGTCAATCGGTGCGGCAGCGCCGCCGGCGCCGCTATCGTCAGGATTTGTCATCCGATTTCGCACCGGCCGTCTTTCCGTCCTGGAACGCGACCGGTGAGGTCTATCCCCGGTCCGGCGATCCCGGCGCATTTTTACCGCAGCGGGGCGGCTGCCGCTACCGGGCAAAGTCGCATACGCCGGCACGCTCCGGCTCGAACGAGATTATTCCGCTGCGGCAGCAAACTCGGTTTCCCGCATCTTTCTGATGGCCCGGCGGCAATAGGCCACCGCCTTGTCGTGGCCGCGCAACAGGAGTTTGCGGGCCGGGTCCTTGGCCACTGCTTCCTGCTGCGCCTCGATGAACAGTTTATCCTCAAGAAACGCTTCCAGGATATCCGCGTGGAACGCGGTGTTGGCCGGCGAATCGAGCGCCTGGCCGCGGACGGCGGTGGAAAAGAAATAGTGGAAGTTTTCCTCGTCCGCCGGGGTCGCGTGATGGAACAGCCTGACGGCCATGCCGCCGGGTTTCTCGCGGTTTTCGCGCCCGCCGGTGCCCGAATCGTGGCCGCCGCCCCACTGCAGGACCGAGGCCGGGGCGACATATTCGAAGTCCTGCCAGCGGTCGACCCTGCCCTTGAAGCCGGCGACCTTGACGAAAGACGGCGGCGGGGTCGATTCCATCATCCACCGGACATAGCGGGCGCCGCGCTCGGTCCGCGTCGTGGTCAGTTCGGCGTCGTCGTGTTCCTCGGGATTGCCGCCGATGGTCGACGTGTGGACGTAGCCCAGGTGGGTCAGGTCCATCAGGTTATCCATCATGAACATGAAATTGGCAGCGATGTCGTAGCGCGCGTAATGGAAATTCCACTCGTCTGTCCTGTCGTGCCAGGCGAAGTCGACGATCAGGCCTGGATCGGCCTTCTCGGGATTGCCCATCCAGATCCAGACGAAGTGCTGACGCTCGACGACCGGAAACGCGCGGACGCGGAAGGCCGGGCCGGGTTTCTCGCCCGGATTGACGACGCAGGCGCCGCCGCCGTCGAAGACCAGACCGTGATAGCCGCATTGCAGACCCTGCTCGACCGGCGTGCCCAGCGACAGCTTCACGCCGCGATGGCAGCAGCGGTCCTCCAGGGCGGCGGCTTTGCCGTCGCCGCCGCGGAACAGCACGACATCCTCTCCCACGATCCTGCGCGCGATCGGTCCGTCGTCCAGTTCGTGGGACCAGGCGCCGATATACCAGGCGTCGTGGACCAGGGGCTCCATGGCGAAATCGGACATCGGTATCTCCCTCGTTCAGCCCCGCACGGGGTCCGGCGTGTCCGCCGGCCAGGAATCATGGAGCCGGGAATCATGAAATTGGGAATCACTGGGTCGGGTCACGGCGACCACCCTTCGGCGATCATCGCGTCGGCTTCGGCGGCCAGCGCGTTGAGGTATCGCCGCAATCGTGCGCTGTCGCCCGGCGAGAATTTCCTCAGAAGACGTTCTTCGCGGGCGAGCGCGAAACGGGCGATTTCGTCGTGAACCGCCCAGCCCTCGTCCGTGAGTTCGACATAGGACCGGCGCCGGTCAGACGGATCGTCCTGCCGCGTCACCAGTCCGCGATTCTCCAGCCGGGCGACCGAACGGCTCGTGCCGCCGCGGTCCATGGCAATCCGGTCCGCGACCGCGAAGATCGTCGAGCGGCCATCGCCGCCAAGAACCTGAATGATGCGCCACTCGCGCAGGTCGAGCCCGCGTGCGCGCGCATGGTGACGCAGGGCGTGCAGCCCGATCTTGCCGCCGAGCGTCACGAACAGCGCCGGGATGTGGCTGTCCATGTCCACGCGCAAATTCCCGCCAGGTGACGGCCGGGTGCCGGATTGGGCTGCTGCCTCGGTCAATTCACGCCCTCCAGATCAGGCGGGCATCATATGAAATTTAAATGATAAGTCAATTATTGATATCTCCCGAAGTAGGGATTTCTACGGTTTCGATGTTGTGGCGGTTCGCGTCTGAAAGCGCGGCCTCCCCGTGGCCTCCGGCGAGTGCCGGGCGCCCGCCCGGCGCTCCATTTCCGCGTCCGTTCCGCCCGGTTTGCGTCCGACCGATTGAAACGATCCGACCGATCCGGCCGGCTGCCGGCCCCGGCCTATTCGTACTGCACCGGGCCGGTGCGGATCGGCCAGAGTTCGTCGAGATAGTCGCCGCTGTCGCGTTCCTTGACAGCCTGCTTGAAGCCGACCTCCTCGGCCCGGCGCTTGAAGGCCATGCCCTCGGGCGAATGCCGGGTGATGCCGTCGAAGATCGTGGCGATCGTCTGGGTGGTTTCCAGGCCCATGTTGGTCATGGCCTGGTTGATCGTCAGCTTCTGCATCATCAGCTGGTTCTTCGGCACGCCGGCCAGCCGCTGCGCCAGTTCCTCGACCCTGACATCGAGCCGTTCGGCGGGCACGGCGTCGGTCACCAGGCCCATCGCCTTCGCCTCGGCCCCGGTCACGAGATCGCCGGTCAGCAGCATGCGCTTGGCGCCCTCCGCGCCCAGGCGGTAGACCCACATGGCTGTGGTCGGGCAGCCCCAGACCCGGGCCGGCGGATAGCCGATCCGCGCGTCCTCTGCCATCACGACGAGATCGCAGCACAGCGCAATGTCGGAGCCGCCGGCGACGGCATAGCCCTGGACCTTGCAGATCACCGGCTTGTAGGAACGCCACAGGCTCATGAACTTCTCGGTATAGCCCTTCATCAGGGCGTAGTCCTTCATCGGGTCCCAGGGCATGCGCTCCTGGATCCCCTCGCTCTCGCCCTCGGCGAAATCCTTCAGGTCGTAACCCGAACAGAAGGCCGCGCCCCGCCCGGACAGGACGATGACATGGACCCGGTCTTCGGCATTGGCCTCGGCGACCGCGGCGGCGATATCGTCCGGCGTTGCGGCGGCGATGGCGTTCAGCCGCGCCGGCCGGTCGAAGGTGATCCTGGCAACCCGGCCGTCGCGTTCATAGGTAAGGGTCGAATAGGCCATGACGCCGGTATCCTTCTGCTTCGTTCGGTCCTTGCCGCAGAGGCTTGAGCCTTCCGCATCCGGTGTTTAGGACAATGCCCGCGCGTTGCGCAGCCGATTTCGCCTGTCGCGGACGATAATGGGAAGGATCTTGCGTTGGACGTTGCCGAACTGATCCGCGAATACGAGAACCTCTTCTACGCCATCACCTTCGGCTGGGCCTTCATCGAGGGCGAGAGCTTCGTCATCTTTGCCGGCGCCGCCGCGTTCAAGGGCGATCTCAACATCTACATCCTGATCCTCGCGGCCTGGCTGGGCAGTTTCTGCGGCGACCAGTGTTGGTTCGCGCTCGGCCGCTTCTTCGGCGCGAAGCTGCTGGTCAGGCTCCCGAAGCTGAAGTCCGGCGTCGCCGTGGCCATGGATATGGTCCAGAAATACGACGTGCTGTTCATCCTCAGCTTCCGCTTCATCTACGGCGTGCGCAACGTCGCTTCGCCGGCGCTCGGCATGAACGGCTATCCGTGGGGCCGCTTCGCGCTGTTCAACTTCATCGCCGCCTTCATCTGGGCCAACAGCTTCGCCTGGGGCGGCTACATCTTGGCCAAGGCGTTCGAGGAGGTGCTGGGCGATATCAGCGAGAATTTCGGCTACGTCATGCTCGCCGTCTTCGGGATCGTCTGCTGCATCCTGTTCTTCGTCCACCGCAGCGGCCAGAAGCGCTTCAAGAAAATGCAGGCGCAGAGCGCAGGCGATCCGGCCGGCGGGGAGGGTCCGAAAGGGGCCGGTACGCCCGGCGCTCCGGCAGCGGGGCGCGGCGATTGAAGGCCGGGCTGCAATGGCAGCTACGCAGGAGGGAGACTGGTGCCGCGGGGGAGATTTGAACTCCCGGCCCCACCCTTACCAAGGGTGTGCTCTACCCCTGAGCTACCGCGGCGCGCCGTGTGTCGGGCGACTATCGGGCGGCCCCCGGAACGGTTCGGGCAGGCCGCGCGAAGGCGGGCGGAATATGCGGACGGCCCCGGCAGGCGTCAATGCCGGGCAGGGCGGCGCTTACCGGGCGAAGTGAAGCGGGGAGGCCAGCCCGGATCCGTATCCAGCCGCCTGGATCGCACCGTGCGCCGGTTCACATACGGCCGGCCTCGCCGGAGACCGATAACATCGGGTCGGCCGAGAGTTCCCGAACCAGAAAGTCGATGACCGCCTGCATCTTCGCCGCTTCGCGGGTGTGAGGATGAACCAGCAGCCACACGTCGAGAACTGTCTCGAAAATACCGGGCGGCAATCGCTGCAGTTTCCGTTCGGGCGAAGCCATGTAGTGGGGCAAAACACCTATTCCCAGGCCGGCCTCGACTGCTGCCGCGATTCCGAGCATGCTGTTGCAGGCCAGGGCCTCGGAATTCGCGACGTCTCCGAGCCACTCAGTCATCCGCGTATCGACCAACCGGCCGGCCGGCCCAATGACGGCGTGGCGGTTCAATTCCTCCAACGCGAGCGGCGTACCGTGCCGCTGCAGATATTGGGCCGTGGCATACAGGCCGAACTTCGCGCGTCCGACCTTGCGCGCCAGAAGAACATCGTCGTCGCCCGGCCGGTCGAAACGCAGCGCGAGGTCGGCCTCGCCCCTGGCGATATCGGCGATTGCCGCGGCCGAGTGAACTTCTATTCGGATTCCGGGATGCAGGCGCCTCAACCGGGACAGCCGCGGAATGAGCCAGAAGATGGCCATGCTTTCCGGGGTGGAAATGGACACGGTGCCGACGAACCTGGTGTCCTGACCCTTGATCCGCAGGTCGATGTCGCGGACGTTCGAATCCAGGCGCCGGGCGAGATCGAGGATCGCCTCGCCGGCCGGCGTAGGGGAGTAGCCCCGCGGATGACGCTCGAACAGCCGCACGTCCAGCCGCTCCTCCAGGGATGCGATGCGCCTGCCGACCGTCGGCTGGCTGGCGCGCAACCGCTTTGCCGCCGCTGACAGGCTGCCCGCCTCGGCGACGGCGAGGAAGTAGCGGTAATCGTCCCAGTCGGTCATCCCAAGGACACCACAGTTATTCACGCATGAATAACGCTTAAACGAAATTATGCAATTTTTTGCAGTCCGACCGCAGATTATCCTTTCCGGAGCACCGTTCCTGCACAGCGCTCTCTCCTGGGCAGGTCTTCAAGCAAAGGCCGGGTGCAAGGCAAATCGAGGGCCGCCCAGGAGAAGAATGAGCCGCATCGACGCTCGAAGGGCGGGTCGGGCTTTGGGCCAATAGCCGGTGCCGGCGAGGGCACCGGTTCTGCGAACGCTTGAGGGAAATGGCGCCGATCGGCACGTCAATGTTATCCGCACAAGCAAACCGGGAGGAAATCATGAAATTTACCAAACTGACTTGTGTCAGCCTTGCCACGGTAGCGGGCCTGGCGGCAGCGTCCGGCTCAATGGCCGCGGAACGCGTGTTGAGCGGCGCCAGCTCTTTCCCCGTCGGTCACATCTTTTCGGTCAAGTTCGAGCGGTTCGTGAAGGTCGTCAATGAGCGGGGCAAGGGCCTGCTGAAGATCGACTACAAGGGCGGCGCGCCGGCGATCGGCAGCCCCTTCACGCTCGGCGCGAAGGTCCAGCAGGGGGCGTTCGACATCGCCACGATCACGGGCCCGTACTATGCGAGCGTGGTGCCGGAGGCGCAGGCGCTCCAGCTGGCGGAGATCCCGATCCAGGAACAGCGCAAGAACGGCGCCTTCGACTATGTGAACAAGGTGCATATGGCCAAGGGCATCTACTATCTCGGCCGGACCTTCAACACGGTGTTTCACGTCTACCTGAAAAATCCGATCGAGAGTCCGCAGCTGAAAGGCCTGCACCTCCGGATCGCGCCCCACCATCGCGACTTCATCACCTCGCTCGGCGCCACGGCCCAGCGATCCAACCTGGCGGAAATCTATACCTATATGGAGAACGGAACCATCGACGGCTTTGCCTGGCCGGCCCAGGGGTTCCTGCCCGACTGGTACAAGGTGACGAAATATCGTGTCGATCCCAGCTTCTACACACCGGCCATGCACGTTCTGCTCAACCTCAAGACCTGGAAATCGCTTTCCGGGAAGCAGAAGAAGCTGCTGAACGATCTCATCGTCGAGTTCGAGGCCACAAACGCCCAGGAGCAGCGCGCGGGCGACGCCGCGGCCTGGAAAAAGATGGCCGACAAGGGCGTGAAGGTGATCGAGTTCAAAGGCGCAGACCGCGATAAATGGCTGACCACGGCCAAAGTCGCTGCCTGGAAAGGCATCTCCAAGCGCAGCCCGAAACATGGGCCAGCCCTGAGGAAACTGCTCGCCAAGTGACGATGCAGTATGGCTCTGGCTGAGTCGCGGCCGCCGTGCGGCGGCCGTGACTGCCGGGCCCGGGCACATCGGATTTAGCAGCTATCGTCCCAGGGGGGCGGCCCGAACCGGCGCGTCCCGGATACTTCGGCCAAACGATCGGTTCGGCCGCCTACCGGATGCGGGCGCCGGCATCCCCTGAGCGCCGAATGGGGCGTCAACGCAGATTCTGACAGGATGACACTAAAATGGCGGGACCCCTCCATGACGTTCGCGTCCTCGACCTCACGACAATGGTGGCGGGCCCGGTCGCGACCATGATGCTGGCGGACCAGGGAGCCGAGGTCATCAAGATCGAATCGCCCCGCGGCGATCTCATGCGGAACTTCGGCAGCATCAACAACGGGATGTCGGCCTCGTTCCTGTCTTGCAACCGGAACAAGCGGGGGTTGGCCCTCGACATCAAGACGCCCGACGGGATCGCCGTCCTCAAAAAGCTGGTCGCGACCGCCGACGTCCTGGTCCAGAACTTCCGCCCCGGCGCGATCGAACGAATGGGCCTGGGCGAAGATGTCGTTCGCGCCATTCGGCCCGACATAATCTATGCTTCGATCAGCGGCTTCGGCGAGAGCGGACCCTATGTTCATCAGCGGGTCTACGATCCGGTGATCCAGGCATTGTGCGGACTGGCGGATGTCCAGACGGACTATGCGACCGGCCAACCCCGCATGGTGCGGACGATCGTACCGGACAAGACGACGGCGGTCACCGCGGCCCAGGCCATCACGGCGGCGTTGTTCGCGCGGGAACGCACCGGCGAGGGGCAACATATCCGCATCGCCATGCTCGATACGATGATCGCCTACCTCTGGCCGGAGGCCATCTCCAGCCTGTCCTTCGTCGGCAAGGAACTCGACCCGGCGAGAGGCCAGATGGGCCTCGACCTCATTTTCAAGACCCAGGATGGATACGTCACCGCAGGAGCGTTGTCGGATGCGGAGTGGTCCGGCATGTGCGCCGCGCTCGGCCGCACGGACCTGCTCGAAGACGAGCGCTTCAGGACCGCCAAGTCGCGCGCCGAAAACGGCGCCGAGCGGCGGCAAATCGTGAGCGGCGAAATCGGGAAATGGTCGACGCGGGAAATCCTCGAGCGGCTGGATCGCGAGGAAGTCCCCTGCGCGCCGGTCCTGACCCGGTGGCAGTTGCTGGACGACGAACAGGTCAGCGCGAACGAAATCCTCGAGATCCACCGGAACGAAACGCTGGGGGAGGTGCGCCAGCCCCGGCCGGCCGCGCGCTTCGACCGCACACCCGCGGAGATTCGCGCGCTTGCGCCCTATCTCGGCGGCGACAACGGAGCGATCCTCCAGGAAATCGGCTATTCGGAAACGGAAATCGCGCATTTGGGCGAGAGCGGCGTCCTGGCCGGCCGGGAGCCGGAGCTGAAGTGAGCGCCGCCGCGCCACCCCGATGCCCGGTCGGGCTGCCGCCCGGCCCGCGTGCCCGGCCGGTTTTCTTGCGCCGATACGCAGCCTTGAGATAGCGTCCGCCCACCATGACTGGTTCGATGCGGCGGGCGAAGGTGGTTATCAGCGGGGGGTACGGCCGCTTGCTCGCCGGCATCGGCTATCTGGTTGCCGCCTCGATCTGCGCCATGGCGGTTTTGATTACCGTCGACGTCGGCCTCCGGGCATTTCGCATCGGCAATCTGCCCTGGCTGAACGAGGTCGCCGAATACGCGCTCTATGTCGGCACGTTTCTCGCCGCGCCCTGGGCGCTCCGCCTGGGCGCCCATGTCCGCATCGACATAATTGTCGACGGCCTGCCCGATCGGGCATCGCGGCGCCTGGAGCAGTTCGTCGACGCGCTGGGCGGCAGCGTCTCGGCGGTCCTGTTTTATTTTGGATGCGTCGGCACGATGCAGGCCTACGAATTCGGGCACATGCAATTCAAGACGATCACCATACCCAATTGGCCGCTCCTGAGCGTTTTCGCCTTCGCGATGCTGCTCCTGACGATCGAGTTCGCGCTCAGATTCGCCCGCGCTTTCCAACCGGACGCAGCGCGCGGCGAAGACCACACCCTGACAAGCGGGATGTGAGACATGGCATGGCCCGTGGCGATGGCATTGATGCTGGGCATTGTCTGCTTTGCCATGGCCCCAGGATTGCCCGTCGCCTTCGCATTCCTGCTCGCCAATATCGTCGGCGCCTTTGCCTTTCTCGGTGGCGAGGCCAGCCTCTCCACGTTCGCCGCCGAGTGCATGCAGGCGATCGGACGGTTCTCGCTGACGCCCATTCCCCTGTTCATCCTGATGGGCGAGATCCTGTTTCAGAGCGGCGTCGCGCTGAACGCGATCGCTGCAGTCGACCGGCTGATTGCACGGGTGCCCGGTCGGCTGTCGATCGTTACGATTTTCGGCGGCACCCTGTTTTCCACACTGTCCGGATCGACGATCGCCAATACGGCGCTGCTCGGAAACGTCCTGCTGCCCCAGATGGTGGAGCGGGGATACGCGCCGAAATTCGCCATGGGGCCGATCATGGCGACCGGCGGAATCGCCATGCTGATTCCGCCGTCGGCGCTGGCCGTCCTGCTGGCGAGCCTTGCCGAGCAACCGATTGCGGCACTGCTGATCGCCGGGATCGTTCCCGGTATCATGATGGCCATTCTTTTTGTCGGCTACGTCGTCGTACGCAGTACGGTAAGTCCGCATCTGGCGCCGTCGTACGATCCGTCGGAGCAGGAATCGGGATCCCGGTGGCGGCCGTTCCTCGTGCAGGTGGTCCCGCTGCTGTCGATCTTCGCGGTGGTTGTCGGAAGCATCTTCGCCGGCATCGCCTCTCCGACGGAATCGGCCGCTCTGGGATGCGTGGCATCGACGATCGCCTGCGCTGCCTATCGCTCCCTGTCCTGGCGCAAAATGGTCAAGGCGGCCGTCGAGACCGCCAAGATCACCACGATGATCCTGTTCATCATCGCCGGGTCGCTCACCTTTTCGCAGGTGCTTGCCGTTTCGGGCGCGACGACGGGGCTGATCGCGGCGATGCAGGGCCTCGACCTGGGGGCGCTGACAGTCGTGATTGTGATGCTCCTGATCCTGCTGTTCCTCGGTGCCTTCATGGACCAGGTGAGCATGCTGCTTCTGACCCTGCCCTTCTTCATTCCGCTGGCGATGCAGCAGGGCGTCGAAATGCTCTGGTTCATGGTGCTGATCCTGCTGGTCATGGAGATTTCGCTCCTGACCCCGCCATTCGGCCTCCTGTTGTTCGTGATGAAAGGCGTTGCCCCGATGCGGGTGACCCTCATCCAGGTGTATGCCGCCGCTGTACCGTTCGTTGTGCTGGAGCTTGCGGTTCTTGTACTGATCGTCCTGGTCCCCGGGGTCGCAACCTGGCTGCCGAAGTTGATCGAATGACGCGCATGTCCGGGCTGAAACGCGGCAAGCGAGACGATGACAGCATGACCGACAGGAAAGAAGGACAGACGCTGGGTAAAAAGGGCACGGCAAGACCGAAGGCGAAATCCGGCGCCAGGGAAGAACGGCAGGCCCGGCTCGCCGCGGCCCTGCGCGAGAATCTGCGCCGCCGCAAGAAGGGCAAGCTGACGGGGAAACCGGACTGACCTGCTGCATTACCGGGAGTCTCGGCGGGCCGATCCGTCCGGTTGAGGCGGTTGGGCAGGTTCGCTAGAACCGTTGGCGAAGAGCGCAGAAGTACCCAAATCAATATTCTCCGGCGCTGCGGAAGCGGCAATAGCGAAAGCGGGAACGGTCAACGCCGATGGACAGGATCCGGGTTACCGGCGGCGCCGCCCTGAGCGGCGACATCCCGATCGGCGGGGCCAAGAACGCCGCCCTGCCGCTGATGGCGGCGTCGCTGCTGACCGCTGAAACCCTGGAACTGGCCAATGTTCCCCGGCTGCGCGACATCGCCACGCTCATGCGGGTCCTGGAACAGCATGGCGTCGGGATCGAGACCGGCCCGGCGACCCTCAAGCTGACCGCGGCGGACATTCCGAACACCATGGCGCCCTACGATCTGGTGCGCCAGATGCGGGCCTCGGTGCTGGTCCTCGGGCCGCTGGTCGCCCGCTTCGGCAATGCGGCCGTTTCCCTGCCCGGCGGCTGCGCCATCGGCTCCCGCCCGATCGACCTGCATCTGATGGCGCTCGAACAGCTCGGTGCGGAGATCAGCCTGGGGCGCGGCTACATTCACGCCGAAGCCCCGCCGGACGGCCTTGTCGGCAACAGGATCATCTTTCCGACAGTCTCCGTCGGCGCCAGCGAGAATGCGATCATGGCGGCGACGCTGGCGCGCGGCACGACGGTGATCGAGAACGCCGCCCTGGAGCCGGAAGTGGCCGACCTCGCAAATTGCCTGAATTCAATGGGCGCGCGGATCGAGGGCATCGGCAGCGAGCGGCTGGTCATCGAGGGGATCGACGCGCTGCACGGCGCGAAGCACAGGGTCGTCGCCGACCGGATCGAGGCCGGCACCTACGCCATGGCCGCCGCCATCACCGGCGGCTCGGTTACGCTCCAGAATGTCGGCGAGGACCTGTTCGGCGCCGCTGCCGCCGCGCTGCGCGAGGCCGGGGTCGCGGTGGAGACGAACGGGGCGGGCATTCGCGTGTCCTGCAACGACGGCGACCTGACCGGCGTCGATGTCATCACCGATCCGTTCCCCGGCTTCCCGACCGACCTGCAGGCCCAGTTCATGGCGCTGATGTCGAAGGCCGGGGGAGCCTCCATGATCACGGAGACCATTTTCGAGAACCGCTTTATGCATGTCCCGGAGCTGAAGCGCATGGGGGCCAGCGTGAATCTCCACGGCGCGTCGGCGATGGTGCGCGGAGTCGAGAGGCTTTACGGCGCCGAAGTCATGGCCACGGACCTGCGGGCGTCCTCCAGCCTGGTCATCGCCGCGCTCGCCGCCGAAGGCGAAACGACGATCAACCGGGTCTATCACCTCGATCGCGGCTATGAACGGCTCGTCGAGAAGCTGACCGGCTGCGGCGCCCGGGTCGAGCGCCTGGCCGGTTCCTGACGCAGGAGCGCGGACAGCCGATGGCCTTCAGGAAATTGCGGCTTCGGGCGGAAAGCCCGGACGATCTCGATGTCATCAGCGGCGTCTTGCAGGACGCGCTGATCCCGGTCGCCGACATGGCCTATCTGGCGGAGGAAAGCGGGTTTGCGCTGGTGGCGAACCGGTTCTGCTGGGAAAGCGAGGCGGGCGGCGGGCCGTCCGGACCGGCGGTTGCCCGGAGCGGCGGGGGCGCGCACCATCGGGTCAACGCGGGCGTTCTGTTCGGCAAGGTGCAGGGTGCGCAGACCCGCGGTTTCGATCGCGGGGACGCCGCACGCATTTTGTCGCTGTTGGCGATCCGCACCGAAGCCGGACTTGATGCAACGGAAATCACATTAGTTTGTGCCGGTGCCGCTTCCATCCGCCTCCGCGTTGCGGAAATCGACTGCCGGCTGGATGATATCGGCGAGCCCTGGCCGACCGCATGGCGGCCGTCCCACGGGGATGCCGAAGCGGACTGACCGGATTCGCGAAGGACCCTTCCTGGCATGGACGCCGCAAATCTGCCTTATGCCGCCAACGAGCCGTTGGTGCTGGCCGTGCCGAAGGGGCGCATCCTTACGGAGGCAATGCCGCTGATAACGGCTGCCGGAATCCGGCCGGCGCCCGGATTCTCCGACCCGTCGTCGCGCAGGCTGCGCTTCGGAACGAATTTCCCGAATCTGGAAATCATCCGGGTCAGGAGCTTCGACGTCGCGACCTTCGTCGCCTTCGGCGCGGCCCATCTCGGCATTGCCGGCAACGATGTGGTCGGCGAGTTCGGCTATGCCGAACTGTATGCGCCGCTGGATTTGAAGATCGGCCGGTGCCGGCTCTCGGTCGCCGCCACGCGCGATCTGGTCGACGCCGAAGATCCGTCGCGCTGGAGCCACGTCCGGGTGGCGACCAAATACCCGCTGACGACGCGCCGCCACTTCGCCGCCCAAGGCGTTCAGGCCGAATGCATCAAGCTGAACGGTGCGATGGAACTGGCGCCGGCGCTCGGCCTGTGCCGCCGGATCGTCGATCTGGTCTCGACCGGGGCCACCCTGAAGGCGAACGGGCTTGTCGAAGTGGAAAAGATCGCCGAGGTGACCTCGCGGCTGATCGTCAACCGTCCGGCGATGAAGACCCGGCCGGCGGAAATCCGCCATTGGGTCGATGCGTTTACCGAAGCGGTGGAGAAGGCCGATGCCGGCACGGCGGCTTGACCGGTCCGCGCCCGGCTTCGAGGCGGAATTTGCCGAACTGATCGGCGCGAAGCGGGCGGCGGAAGCCGATGTCGACGGGGCGGTCGCGGAAATCCTCGCCGCGGTGCGCGAGGGCGGCGATGCCGCGCTCCTGCACTACACGGAGCGGTTCGACCGGTTCGAGTCCGATGCCGCCGGGCTCAGGATTCCGGCGGCGCGGATCGCACAGGCGCGCGCCGCCGTTCCGGAACCGCAGCGCCTGGCCCTGGAACACGCCGCCCGGCGCATCCGCGCCTATCACGAGCGGCAGCTGCCCGAAAACTGGTGCTATACCGATGCGGCCGGCTACGAACTGGGCTCGCGCTGGACCGCGGTGGAGGCGGTCGGCCTCTATGTGCCGGGCGGTACGGCGGCCTATCCCAGTTCCGTGCTCATGAACGCGATCCCGGCGAAGGTTGCCGGCGTGGAGCGGCTGGTCATGGTTACGCCGACGCCGGACGGCGCGGTCAACGACCTGGTGCTGGCGGCGGCGGAAATCGCGGGCATCGACGAAATCTACCGGGTCGGCGGCGCCCAGGCAGTTGCCGCATTCGCCTACGGCACGCAGACCATCCGGGCGGTCGACAAGATCGTCGGGCCGGGCAATGCGTATGTCGCCTCGGCCAAGAAGCAGGTTTTCGGCACCGTCGGGATCGAAATGATCGCCGGGCCATCCGAAATCCTGGTGGTCTCGGACCGGCGCAGCGATCCGGAATGGATCGCTGCAGACCTGCTGTCCCAGGCGGAGCACGATACAGCGGCACAGGCCATCCTGATCACCGACAGCCCGGCTTTCGCCGACCGGGTCTCGGCCGCCGTCGAGCGCCATCTGGAAGAATTGCCCCGGGCGGCGATTGCGCGGGAAAGCTGGGAGACGCTGGGCGCGATCGTCGTGGTCGAGTCCCTGCCGGACGCCGCGCCGCTGATCGACCGCATTGCGCCGGAGCATCTCGAACTGGCGATGGACGGGGCCGACGCGCTCGCCGCCTCGGTGCGCCACGCCGGCGCGATCTTCATCGGCCGCCACGTTCCCGAAGCGATCGGCGATTATATCGGCGGCCCGAACCATGTGCTGCCGACGTCCCGGACGGCGCGATTCGCCTCCGGCCTCGGCGTGCCGGACTTCATGAAACGGACTTCGACCATCAAGGGAGGCGCCGACGCCCTGCGCACGGTCGGGCCCGACGCGGTGACCCTCGCAACGGCGGAGGGGCTGGAGGCGCACGCCCTGTCGGTCGGGATCCGGCTCGATGCGGGCGGGCCGCCCGACGACGGCTGACGGCGATGGCCGGGAATGCGCGCCTTGCCGATATCCGCCTGGACGAGAGAACGGTCGTTCGGCGCAATGCGGATATCGAACACGAACGCGCCGTCGCGATCTACGATCTGCTGGAGGAAAACACCTTCGCGCCGGCGGTCGAGGCCGAAGGCCCCTACAAGCTCGTCCTTTCGGTCAGCGAAAACCGCCTGCTGTTTGACATCCGCGACAGCGACGATAAGGCGCTGACGGTCGTTTCCCTTGCGCTACAGCCGTTCAAGCGGACGGTGAAGGACTATTTCACCGTCTGCGAGAGCTATTTCGCGGCGATCAAGACCGCCAGCCCGAGCAGGATCGAAGCCATCGACATGGGCCGGCGCGGCCTGCACAACGAAGGGTCGGAATTACTGCAGAACCAGCTCAAAGGCCGGATCGAGATCGATTTCGATACGGCGCGGCGGCTGTTCACCCTGTTGTGCGTCCTGCACATCAAAGCGTAACGGGCGGGCAGGTGCGCCTCGAATCCCATTGCGCGGGGCGCGCATCGGGATGAGCGAGCCGCCCGGCAGCGTCCTGTTCGCCTGCACGATGAACGCCATCCGCTCGCCGATGGCGGAGGGCTTCCTGAAATTCCTGCACGGCACCCGGATCTATGTCGATTCGGTCGGCATGCGCACGCAGGATGTCGACGGTTTCGCCATCGCCGTTATGGAGGAGATGGGCATCGATATTTCGCGGCACGCCGCCAAGACGTTCGACGACCTGGAGGATGACCTGTTCGATATCGTGATCACCCTGTCGCCGGAAGCGCACCACCGCGCATTGGAAATGACCCGGACCAGCCCGGTCGAGGTCGAATTCTGGAACACCTTCGATCCCAGCCTGGTGGAGGGCAGCCGCGAACAGCGGCTCGACGCCTACCGGCAGGTGCGCGACCGGATTTTCGAACGCATCCGTGCACGGTTCGCGCCGCCGATGAAACCCTGACCGGTCATTGAATTCATTGCATCTTTGCTTGAATTTGTTCGTCCTTCATTCAGGTTTTTCTATGATTTTTTGGAATTGCCAAAAAAATTGCTAAATCCCGAAAATATGCTCGACACCGTTATTCAATATGACTAATTGATTACACAACCTGCAATTCGAGAGGGCCGAAATCCGGCTCCGCACTTCATAATCCGGCATAGGCTATGAATTTCAAAACGATCCGTCGCGCTCTCGTTTGGATGTGCCCGGCCCTGGCCATCGCCGCTGTCCTCGCGGCGACATCGCACATGGATTACGCCATCGACCCCCGAGACCGCAATGGCGAAAAGTGGTTCGCCGAACACGGCGGCATGGCGTTCAATCTCGCCATCGTCGTGGACCGGAATGCGCCCTGCGTGCCGGCGGACCGCATCCTGCTCGCCGGCATTCAGCCGCGCATCCGATAGCGCCGACCGCCGCCGGGGCTGCAGATCCGCCCGCCCGGAAGCGCGACATTTCCGCCATTTCCGGGGCTTCGACCCCGCCGGGGTCCCGGCAAGCCGCTTGACCCGGCCTGCCGGCCCGGCCATGTTCGGCCCCGACGGATTCACGGTTCCAAGGAAATCGACCGCATGGCGAAAGAGGATCTGCTGGAGTTTTCGGGGACGGTTACCGAAATCCTGCCGGACGCGATGTTCCGCGTGAAGCTGGAGAACGACCATGAAATCCTGGCGCACACGTCGGGCAAGATGCGCAAGAACCGGATCCGGGTTTTGACGGGCGACAAGGTCAGCGTGGAAATGACTCCGTACGACCTGACCAAGGGGCGGATCACGTTTCGCTTCAAGTAGTGCCGCTTCAAATAGGGCTGCTTCAGGCAGGGCCGCTCGGTGTGGGCGGCTGCGGCCGGACCGGTCTGCCAGGCGGCCGTGGATCGTGACGTTCGTCCTCGCCTCCGCTTCGCCGCGCCGCCTTGAGCTTCTCGCCCAGGTCGGCCTTGCACCAAGCCGGGTGATTCCCGCCGATATCGATGAAGCGCCGCACCGGGCCGAATTGCCGGCAGCCTATGCCGCGAGGATGGCGCGGGAAAAATGTGCGCAGGTCAGCCGTCAACGCCGGGCCGAACGGGTGCTCGCCGCCGATACCGCGGTCGCCGCCGGGCGCCGCATCCTCGGCAAGCCGGGGGATGCGGCCGAGGCGCGCCGGTGCCTGGCGTTGCTGTCGGGGCGGCGGCATCGCGTGATCGGCGCGGTCGCGCTGGCGATTCCCGACCCGGCCGATTCCGGCCGGCCGGCCGGACCGGTCGCCGGACCGGCGCGCATCGCTGTCCGGGTCGTGCAGTCCGCCGTCACCTTCAAGCGGCTGCATCCCGGCGAGATCGACCGCTATATCGAGAGCGGCGAATGGCGCGACAAGGCCGGCGGTTATGCCATCCAGGGCAGGGCGGCGATTTTCGTGCGCCGCCTGTCGGGTTCCTATTCGAACGTCGTCGGCCTGCCGCTGTTCGAAACATGGGCCCTGCTGGAGGGCGCCGGATGACCGGGCGTGCGGCAATGCCGGGCAGGCCGGCGCGATGGCGGGCGCTCCCGTGAGCTGCCCGGTCTGCGGCAAGCCGGGCGGAACGGCCTACCGGCCCTTCTGCTCCCGCCGCTGCGCCGATGTCGACCTCGGGCGGTGGTTCAACGAGGACTACCGCATTCCGGCCGAAGAGGCGGACGAGGCGGACGGGCAGGCAGACGACGAGCAGGAAGCGGAAGAAGGCGAAGACAGCGGCGACGGCGTCGCAGAAAACCCGCGCGGCGCGCTGGCGCATTGCGGCGCAGCGGGTGGACTTGCCCGGCCGCAAAACCTATAAATCGCGTTCTTCGCGCGGGGTCGCCGATCCGTTGACCGGCGGCGGCCGCCCCGCTTCAGGGCCCAGGTAGCTCAGTTGGTAGAGCACGTGACTGAAAATCACGGTGTCGGTGGTTCGATTCCGCCCCTGGGCACCATTCCGGCCTGCCATCGCCGGCAAATCGAATTTCCGGGGAGACCCTGAAGCATGGGGCGTCGACGGGCGGCTGCTGCGCGGGCGGCCCTGTTCCTGCCGCTGTTCCGGGCGATCGAGGCCGTGCCGGTTTTCCTGTTCTGGGGCCTGATGCGGCTCGTGCCGTCGCCTGCCGCCTCGGCCATCGGCGGCTTCGCCGGGCGCACCTTCGGCCCCCTGCTGCCCTTTTCGCGGCGCGCAAAAGTAAACCTCAAGCGGATATTTCCGGATATGCCGGCGTCCCGGCGGCGTCGGGTCGTGCGCCGGATGTGGGACAATCTCGGCCGGGTGGCCGCCGAATCGGCGCGCATCGAATCGCTGTGGGACCCCGCCTTGCAGGAAACCCTCTCGGAGACCGGCATCGAACGCCTGATGGCGGCGGCGCGGGCCGGCGAACCGGTCACCTTGCGCGGCGGCCGGCTGGAGATCCGGGGCGCGCAAAACTTCCTCCGCCTGCTGACCCACCGCGGGCCCGCGCTGATCTTCGTGCCCCATATGGGCAACTGGGAATTCCTGGCGGTCGGGGCGGCGAATTTCGGCGCCTTCACCTCCGTCGTCTTCCGCCGTCCGAACAACTCCTATGTCGCCTGGCTCGCGGACCGGAGCCGCGCCGGCCTTTTCGACCTGTTGCCCAAGGGATACCAGGGCGGCATTGCGGCCGGCCGGGTCATGGCCCAGGGCGGCCGGCTGGCGCTGCTGGTCGACCAGAAAAACAATCGCGGCGTCGCCCTGGATTTTCTCGGCCGGCCGGCCATGACCGGGGTGACCCTGGCGCGTCTCGCGCTCCGCTTCGATGCGCCGGTGTTCGGCGCGTGCTGCCGGCGCCTCGGCGGTCGGCGGTTCGTCATAGAAATCGACGATCCCATGACCATCGAGCGGACCGGCGACGACCGGGCCGACGAAGCGCGCTTCATGCAACGGGTCAACGACCGGATCGCCGAATGGGTGCGCGAGACGCCGGACCAGTGGCTATGGCTGCACCGGCGCTGGGGCCACTAGCGGCGGCGGTTGCGGCGCGACAAAACATACGGTACCCCGGACCGGCGGCGCGACTATTGTTTTCCGGTCTGCGAAGCCATGACTTGGCCGCGCGCTAACCGGTTGACATTTCATTCTTTTCCGGCCTGTTTCCCGTGCGAACGCGAGCGGGCGACAGCGGGATACCGCAGTGCGAGCGGAGACCTTGATGACCGCCTTCAACCAGGAAACCTTCGATTCGGTCGCGGATATCATTGCCGACATCTGTTCTATCGACCGTTCGGATATTGCACCGGACTCCCATGCCGTAAACGACTTGGGGATCGACAGCCTGGATTTCCTGGACGTCACTTTCGATATCGACAAGAAGTTCGGCATCAAGATGCCGGTCGAGCAGTGGATGGAAGAGGTCAACCAGGGCGATGCGAATGCCGACGAGTTCTTCATCATGAAGAACCTGGTCGTCCGGATCGAGGAACTGCGCGCCGCCAAGGCCGCTTGACCGGGCCGCCCGTCGGCGCGCGGCACGGGTCCGGCGAACGGCTGTGAAGCTCGAATTTTTCCAGATGGTGGACCGGGTCGAGGCGATCGACCTGGAGCGGCGGACCATCCGCTGCCGGGCGCAGGTGCCCGACCGCTCGCCGGTGTTCGAGGGCCATTTCCCCGGCTATCCCGTCATGCCCGGCACGCTGCTGGTCGAGACTGTTGCGCAGGCCGGCGGCTTCCTGCTCATGGCGCTCGACGGTTACAGCCGGATGCCGGTCCTGACCCAGGTGGTGAAGGCGCGCATCCGCGAGGCGGTAGAGCCGGGCGCCATCCTGCAGATCGACGCCGAAGTGCAGCAGATCAGCTCCGGCCTCTCGGCGGTCGACGGCCGGATTTCGGTCGCCGACCGGCGTGCAGCCGAGTGCGAAATCCGCTATAGGACGATGCCGTTCCCGGCGCCGGCGCTGCGCGACCTCGTAATCGCCCGGGCCCGGGAGATCGGCGCGCCGGTGACATCGGGCGAGGCATCGAGGTGACGGATCGCGAGGTTTGCATAACCGGCTGCGGCCTGCTTTCGCCGCTCGGCGACACGCCGGCGGCCCGGTGGGCCGCGCTCAACGATCCGGCGGCTTGGCGCGCCCGGATCGACGAGGCGGCGACCGCGCCTTTTCCGATCCACACCGTCGGCGACTACGACCTCGCGGCCCAGGTGCCCCGGCCCGGCGACCGGCGCGCCATGGGTCCGATGATGCAATATGGCGCCTATGCCGCCGGCCTGGCCCTCGACATGGCCGGCCTCAAGGACGATGCGGACCTGCTGCAGCGCACCCACATGATCGTGGCCTCGGGCGGTGGCGAGCGCGACCTGGAGCTGGACCGGCAGATTCTCGAGGGCGCGCCCGGGCGCGACGACCGGGATGAGTGGATCGCAGCGCAGATGGCGGACGGGCTGAGGCCGACCCTGTTCCTGGCGCAGTTGCCTAACCTTTTCGCCGGCAACATTTCCATCGTCCACAAGGTCTCCGGGTCGAGCCGGACTTTCATGGGCGAGGAGGCCGCCGGCGCCGACGCGCTGCGCATCGCCCACCGCCGGCTTTCCGCCGGCCAGGGCGAGATTTTCCTGGTTGGCGCCGCCTTCGCCTCCGAGCGCCCGGAAATCCAGATTTCCTACAACGCCGGCGGCCTGCTGCTGCGCGGCGGCTTCGCCGACCTCTGGGGCCGCCCCGATGCCGGCATCTGCTTCGGCGCGGCCGGCGCCTTCCTGGTGCTCGAATCGCGGGAAAGCGCCAATGCCCGCGGCGTCGCCGTGCGGGCGGTACTGCGCGGCGTGGAAAACGACCGCACCGACCGCCGCACCGGCGATCCGGCGGCGACCGCGCGCCGGCAGCTCGACCGGCTGGGCGCGAGCGCGCCCGGGCCGGAAACGGCGGTGCTCAGCGGCGCCAGCGGCGCCGGCGCGGCGACCGGCATCACAGCGGCCGAACGGGCGATGCTCGAAGGTCTGGGTGCGGACGTTCCGGTGCGCGGCACGGCCCAGGCGGTGGGCCATGCGGTGGAGGCGGCGTTTCTGCAGAATGTCATTCTCGCCGCCGCCTGTGTAGAAGGCGGCGAGGTCTTTGCACCCCTGGCGCCGGACGCGCCGGTCGAGGCCGCGGGCGCCGGACCGGTCTGCCGCGCGCTGGTCACCGGCTGGGGGCATGTCCGGGGCGAAGCCCTGGCCCTCGTGGAAGCCGCGGATGCGGCAGGATGACAGGCGCATGACAGGCTCCCGCGATCCCTTTGCCCGCGCCGTCGCCGTGACCGGCGTCGGCGTTATCACCTCGCTCGGGCGCGGCGTGGCGGAGAACTGGCGGCGGCTCACGGCCGGCGAATCGGGCATCCGCCGGATCGCCCGCTTCCCGGCCGGCAGCATGCGCACGCAGATCGCCGGCTGCGTCGATTTCATGGCGGTCGATCCGGTCACAATTCCGGCGCTCAGCCGGGCGATGGCCGAAGCGGTTTCCGACGAGGCGGTGGCGGCCAGCGGTATCGCGGCGGACGGCGGCATCGACGGCGACCTGTTCCTTGCCGCGCCGCCGATCGAGCATGACTGGGACTCCCGCCTCGACCTGCTCGACACCGTCGATCCGGGCAGCGGACCGTATGCCCGCGGCGACGGCGGCCCCGGGACCGAGGAAACGCTGCCCTGGCACCGTGAATTCATGAACGGCTCGCTGGGCGACCGGCTGGCCGAACGCCACGGCTGCACCGGCTCGCCGATCACACTGACGACGGCCTGCGCGTCGGGCGCCTCGGCGATCCAGCTCGGCGTCGAATCGATCCGGCGGGGCGAGCGGCCGGCGGCGCTGTGCGTCGGCACCGACGGCAGCATCAACAGCGAATCCCTGATCCGCTTCGCCCTGCTCTCGGCGCTGTCGACCAAGAACGACCCGCCGGAGCAGGCCGCCAAGCCCTTCTCGCGCAATCGGGACGGCTTCGTCATGGCCGAGGGCGCCGCCGCCCTGGTGCTCGAACGGCCGGACTGTGCGAAGGCCCGCGGCGCAACGATCCTCGGCTACATCCTGGGCTGCGGAGAGGCGGCGGACACCTTCCACCGCACCCGCTCGAACCCGGACGGAGGCGCCATCATCCGCTCCATGGCCGGCGCCATCGCGGATGCCGGGCTGGAGCCGGCGGATATCGGCTATATCAACGCCCACGGCACCGGCACGCCGGAGAACGACAAGATGGAGTATCTCGGCATAACCGAGGTGTTCGGCGCCGGCAGGGACAGGCTGGCGGTCAGCTCCAACAAGTCGATGATCGGCCACACGCTGACCGCCGCCGGCGCGGTCGAGGCCGTGGCGACGGTGCAGGCCCTACGCGAAGGCGTGCTGCCGCCGACGATCAACTACCGCGAGCCGGACCCGAACATCGAGCTCGACGTCGTGCCCAACGCGGCGCGGGCGCAGAAGGTCGGGTTCGCGCTGTCCAACAGCTTCGGCTTCGGCGGCCAGAATGTGAGCCTGGTCCTCGCCGCGGCTGGATAGGCGGTGGCGCACCCTTCCCGGAGGATTCCTCTGCGAAACGGTTTCGCGCCACAAGAAATGTCTTTCCCCCTCTGAAGAGGATTCCTCTGCGAAAGTCGGGCAAAGCCAAAATGGGCGGCGGCGGAGCCTTCCCAACGATACCCCTCCCCCTGCCCCTCCCCCAAGGGGAGGGGGGTAAGACTTTGGAATTGCAGCGATTCTTCGGCATTGGCGCGGCGTCTCCGCACCGATGCTCCCCCTCCCCTCCGGGGGAGGGGGTTGGGGGAGGGGGCCGCGTGCCCACGGCGCGCGCCGTTTGCAGAGGAATCCGGAGGGGAGTGCGATAGCGACGGCATTTCCCGCTGCCGAACCGGCTTGCCACCCGACCGCCGCTCGTTCTGGTTCCCTGAATGTTCTCGGAAGGGGCGACGTATGGCGGCGCGAACAAGCCGGTCTGGGTGCAGCCGCCCGGCGAGGTAAAGGAGGACGACGCCGGTGGCTGCCGAACAAACGTCGAGTTCGACGCTGCCCAGCCGACCGCCGATATACCGGTGCACGGCGATAGCCGTGCGCAGGCGCGGCGGCAGCGCGTCGAACAGCGCCGGACGCCGCTCGCGCAAATGCGCCAGCCGTTCGAGCACCGCCAGGTACCGGTGCGCGAGGCGCGGGCCGGCAACGGGTCTTTGGTGATCGGGCCTCCTCGGCCGTGTCGAACGGCTCGGCGGCGCCTTGGTCGGGCGCCTTGTGCGCGAATTTCTGCTTTTTCATCGGGCGGCCTCCTCCAGCGATCGCCGCCCATATATTCTCTATTTGTTCGATTAACAAGGGTATTTTTCTTACAAACTGGGCAAAATCCATCGAAATGCGCGACATCGTTTCCAAAATTGCTTATTTTTCTGGATTTCCGGCCAGATTTAAATAATATTTCCTACACAGGCGGTCCGGCGTGCGTCCGCCCGGCGAAACGGAACGCGGCAGCGTGCCGGCCGGGCATCGCCGGTTTCCGCATACCGCCATCGGGAGGCAGCACCATGTTGACCCACAGCGACGTCTGGGAAGCGATCGACCGGCTCGCGAAGAAATACGGCATGTCGGCGTCCGGCCTGGCGCGCCGCTCCGGGCTCGATCCGACGACCTTCAACAAGAGCAAGCGGATCATGCCGAACGGCCGGCAGCGCTGGCCGTCGACGGAGAGCGTGTCGAAAGTCCTCAAGGCGACCGGCGCGTCCTTGGACGAGTTCATCGCGATTCTCCAGGGCGCGGACGGCGACATGCCGGTGCGGCGGATTCCGCTGATCGGCCATGCCCAGGCCGGCGACGAGGGCTATTTCGACGATGCCGGCTACCCGACCGGCGCGGGCTGGGACGAGGTCGATTTCCCCGACCAGGGCAGCCGGTACGCCTATGCGCTGGAAATTTCCGGCGACAGCATGGCGCCGGTCTATCGCGACGGCGACCGCATCGTGGTGTCGCCCGACGCCAGCGTGCGCCGCGGCGACCGGGTCGTGGCGCGGACGGCCAGCGGCGAGGTGATGGCCAAGGAGGTCCAGCGCATGACGGCGAGCCGGGTCGAACTGCTCTCGATCAACCGCGAGCACGACGACCGCAGCCTGGCGCGCGATGAGATCGTGTTCATGCACCGGATCGTCTGGGCGAGCCAGTAGCGGCGGAAGCGTCCAGAGAAGGTTGGGTCGACCGTATGCGCCAGGGATATTGAATTGTCATTAAAATACGCTTATTCTTGCGGCATGAAGACGACCGTCGATATTCCCGATCGCGAGCTTGAGGATGCCATCCGGTTCACCAAGGCACGGACCAAGCGCGAAGCCGTGGTCGGCGCCATCGAAGACTTCAACCGCCGCATGCGCATAGCCGAACTCGCCGGCTATGCCGGAACCTGCGAAAATTTGATTACGCCGGAAGAACTTCAGGCCCGACGCCGCGGCGCCTGATCCTTGATCCTGATCGACACGTCGAGTTGGATTCACATGCTTCGGCCGAACGGCGACCCGGCCGTACGGGATCGCGTCATGGCGGCGCTCGCCAGCGGTCAGGCCTGTTGGTGTCCCCCGGTGCAACTCGAACTGTGGAACGGCGCCCGCGGCCAGCAGGAGCGGAAGGTGCTCCGGCACTTCGCAAACGCGCTTCCTGAGCTCGCCGCGGACGAAAGCGTCTGGCAGGAAGCCTATAATCTAGCCCGGCAGGCGCGGGCGCGGGGAGTGACGGTGCCCGCCGCCGATGTGCTCATTGCCGCTTGCGCACGGTATCATGGCGCCGCTCTTGAGACGGCGGATAGCGACTTCATGCTTCTGGAATCGATTGATAACTGACCGACTCGACAGCGGCGCCGGCGATCGGACTCGCAAAGCGCCGAGGCCGGGTGCTAGGGTGCCGCTCCCTCGATACGGCCCTTCGGGCCTGCTCGGGTTGAGGGAACTTTGGCGTTGTGCGATGGGCCAAAATCTCCCTCACCCTGAGTAGCTCCGGATGCAATCCGGGGCGGATCGAAGGGCGGCCACCAAATTCGGACACAAGCATGCCCCAGAACATTCAGACGGATCCGTCCGGGACGGCCTGGACCTGGTATGACGGCGCGTGGCACGACGGGCCGGTCAAGGTCATGGACGCCATCGGCCCCGGCTCCTGGCTGGCCTCCAGCGTCTTCGACGGCGCCCGCTATTTCGACGGCGTCGCGCCGGATCTGGACCTGCACTGCCAGCGTGTCGTGGCGTCCGCCGCGCAGTTCGGCCTCAAGGCGATCAAGTCGGCCGACGAGATCGCCGCCCTGGCGTGGGAGGGGATCGAACGGTTCGCCCGGGATCGTTCGCTCTATATCCGGCCGATGTTCTTTGCCGGCAGCGGCTTCCTCATCCCGGACCCGGACGGCACCGAGTTCGCCCTGGTCCTGGAGGTCATGGACATTCCCGAACCGACCGGGTTTTCCGCCTGCCTCACCCGGTTCCGCCGGCCGTCGCCCGATACGGCGCTGACCGAGGCCAAGGCCGGCGCGCTCTATCCCAACGTCGCGCGGTGCCTCCAGGATGCGCTGGACAAGGGTTTCGACAACGCCGTGGTGCTGGACGGCAACGGCAATGTCGCCGAGTTTGCCACGGCCAACCTGTTCCTGGTGCGCGACGGGGTGGCGGTGACGCCGGCGGCCAACGGCACTTTCCTCGCCGGCATCACCCGGTTGCGGGTGATGGCGCTGTTGCGCGAGGCCGGCATCGCCGTCGAGGAACGGCGCGTCACCTTCGACGAAGTGAAGGCCGCCGACGAGGTCTTCTCGACGGGGAACTACGGCAAGGTGCTGCCCTGTAGCCGGGTGGAGGACAGGGACATGCAGCCCGGCCCGGTCTACCGCCAGGCGCGCGAACTCTATTTCAGCTGGGCGCGCAGCCAGCCCTCGCCTCTGCGCCCGGCGGCCTGAAGCGCCCAATTCGCCGACTCAAGGCAAGAAAAAGGCCCGGAGCGGCGCTCCGGGCCTGATTTCGGGTGTCCGGGAGGGACGGGAAGGGTCAGGCGCCGGGGCGGAACGCCTCGCTCACCTTGGCCCAGCGGGCCTGCAGCGGCTCGGAAACCTCGGACGCCAGGCTGGCAGACATTTCCGAGATCCTGGTCGTCTCGGCGACCATCCTGTCGAACGCGCTGCGCGCGGATTCGGTCTGCTTCTGGACGAGCTCCGGATAGGATTTGACGGAGATCATGTCCTTGGCCGCCGCGGCGGCGTCGGCCATGGCGGCCTGGTTGAACGCGGCCAGCTCCTCGGCCATCGTCTCGGCGCCCTTCTTGGCGATCTCGCTGGCGGCGAACAGGGCATCCAGATTGCCCTTGTTCCACTCGGCCACCTCGTCGATCTTCGGCGCCATGGTCGGCCACGCCCGGGCGTACTGCTCCCTGGCGGCGGCGTAGAACTTGTCGACATTCTCGCTCAGCGCATCGGCGCCGGCCTGGTAGGCCTTGTCGACATTTTCCTTGCCGGCCTTGAACGCCTTCTCGGCGTTTTCCTGGCCGGACTTGACGGCGGCTTCGAGCTGCTCGACGCCGGCTTTGGCGAAGTCCTTGGCTTCGGTTTTCTTTGCGGTCCTGGCGGTCATGGTATCGTCTTCCTGATCGGGTTTCCGGGTGCGGCGCGATCTCTGTTGCGGTGCGGCAGAAACATTGTGCGCTGCATTATGAGCGGACATATATGCCGCGGTGCAGCAATGTCAAGAAAAAAATTGTGCAGCGCACAATATACCAGTTAGCCTGACTGGAGGCCGCCTTCTTCCAGCGCCTTGCGCACCAGCGAAACGAACTCCGGCAGGCCGTAGAGCGCCACGAAGGAGCCCATGCGCGGGCCCTGGCTTTGGCCCAGCAGGATTTCGTAGAGCGCCCGGAACCAGTCGCGCAGATTGTCGAAGCTGTGGCGCTTGCCGACCTCGTAGATCTGCGACTGGATGTCCTCGCCCCGGGCATCGGCCGCCATCGCCGCGAGCACCGACGCCAGGTCCTCCAGCGCCGCCCGTTCGCCATCCGACGGGGCCCGGTAGGCCTTCGCCGGTTTGACGAAATCCTGGTAATAGGAAACCGCATGGTCGGCCAGTCGGTCGAGCAGCGGATGGGACTCCCGCGACGCCTCGGGCGCATAGCGCGAGATGAAACCCCACAACACGCCCTTTTCCTCGGCGTTCACCACGCTCGCCAGATTGAGGAGCAGCGAGAATGAGAGCGGCGTCGCCTGCGGCAGCGGGCGGCCTGCGTGGATGTGCCAGACCGGGTTTTCCGCCAGTTCCGCCGGCGCCTGTTGGGCGGCCTTGCCGAGAAAATTCAGATATTCGTCGGTCGCCTTCGGGATCGATTCGAAGAACAGGCGCTTGGCGCGTGTCGGCTGCCGATACATGAACAGCGCCAGGCTCTCGTCCGGCGCGTAGCTCAGCCATTCATCGACCGCCCATCCGTTGCCCCTGGACTTGGAAATTTTCTCGCCATTCTCGTCGAGGAACAGTTCGTAGGTCAATCCGACCGGCGGCACGCCGCCGATGGTCCGGCAGATCCGGCGGCCGAGGCGTACCGAATCGATCAGGTCCTTGCCGTACATCTCGTAGTCGACGTCGAGCGCGGTCCAGCGCGATGCCCAGTCGACGCGCCATTGCATCTTGCAACTGCCGTTGAGGACCGACTGTTCGAACGGCTCGCCTAGCGGGTCGCCGGCATCGTCGACGCGCTGGAAGATTGCGGCTCCCTCCGCCGGCCGGCCCTCGACCACGACGGCGTCGTGGATCACCTGGCGGCGCTCGCCGCCGATCTCGTCATCCCAGGCCGTCACCACGGGAAACAGGGGCGAATAGCTCTTGCGCCGCGCTTCGCCCAGTTCGGGCAGGACGATATTGCGGACCCGCTCGTAGTTTTCCAGCACCCGCAGGATGGTCTCATTAAACCGGCCCGAACCGTACTCTTCGGTCGCGCTCTTGAATTCGTAGTCGAAACCGAACCGGTCCAGAAGCTGGCACAGCCGGTCGTTATTCGCCTTCGCGAAACTCCTGTTCTTGCAGATGTTCTTGCAGGACGGGTCCGGTGTCGATGTCAGCGGCGAGCCGTGGCGGGTGACGCGCCCTTCGGCATCCTTCGCTTCGGCGTATGGCGCCAGCCGCTCCCGGTTCGGCACGTTGTCCGGCACCTTGCGCAGGCCGTCCATATCGTCGGAGAAGGCGATCAGCCGGGTCGGCGTCCCGGTCAGCACCTCGAAGGCGCGGCGCACCATCGTGGTGCGCACGACCTCGCCGAAGGTGCCGATATGGGGCAGCCCGGAGGGGCCGTAGCCGGTCTCGAACAGGACATGGCCCTTGTCTGGCGGCCTGCCGTTAAACCGGTCGTCGAGCTCCCGCGCCTCCTTGAAAGGCCAAGCCTTCGCGGTCCTAGCAATCTTGGAATCGACCTGCATGGCCCGTACCTATGCCGCACCGCACAACCCGTCAACGCGCTTCCCGCAACGCCGAAGGGCAAAATGAAGCGGAACCGCTCTGGCAATTGACGGGGCGTAAGCGGCACAATCGGGCATGACCGAGACCAACGGATTGCCGGGCGAACGCGCCGCGCCGGACGGCCCGGCCGGCGGGCCCGCCGGCGCCGTGCTGGTTGTCGGGTCGCGCCGGGCGCTTTGGCGTTGGGCCGACGGTACGGACGAAGCGCTGTCCCTGCCGGAGTTGGCCGACCGGCTGGCGGCCCTTTCGCCGACCGGGGCGGAGCGGGCGCTTCCCCTTCACTGTTACGGCGCCGGGATTGCACGGCGGCTCGGCATCCGGCGCTTTCCGGGCCGGGATATCCTCGACCTTTTCGCCTTCGCCCGTCCCGGCGTGTTCTGCCTGCCGACGCCTGCCGGCGTTGCGGGCGCGCTCGGTCTCGCCCGGCCGGCGACGCCGGGTGAGGAGGCCGATGCCCTTGTGGACGCTGCGGCGGTGCTGATCGAGGAGATCGCCGATCTGGCCGGCGATTCCGGCGCCCGGATAATGTCGGGCGCGCGCCCGATCGCCCGCGCCATGGCGGCCGGCGGCTGGCGCTGGGCCGGGCCGGTGCTGGCGGCGCTGAAAATTCCCGCGGCCGATGTCGAACGCCCCGGCGCGATGGCCGGCCTGGAAGCGTGGCGCGACCTGCCGGAATGGGCCGAACGCGCGCCCGATCCGCCGCCCGGCGACCGCCCGGTCTCGGCCGAAGAGGCCCGCGCCCAACTGGCCGGCCTGCTGCCGCCGGACGCCGAAGCGCGGCCGGAACAGGCCGATTACGCCGCCGCGGCCGCCGGCGCCTTTGTGCCGCGCCGGGCCGAAGACGAACCGAATGTCGTGCTCGCCGAAGCGGGCACCGGCGTCGGCAAGACCATCGGCTATGTCGCGCCGGCGAGCCTCTGGGCCGAGAAGAACCGCGGCGCGGTCTGGCTCTCGACTTTCACGCGCAACCTGCAGAACCAGATCGACGGAGAACTCGACCGCCTCTACGACGACCCGGCCGAGAAAGCGCGCAAGGCCGTGCTGCGCAAGGGGCGGGAGAACTATCTCTGCCTGCTCAATCTCGACGATGCCGTGGCTGTCGCGCGGACCCGGCGCGAGGAGGCGGTCTATCTTGGCCTCGTCGCGCGCTGGCTGCTGGCGACGCGGGACGGCGCGCTGGTCGCCGGCGACCTGCCGGGCTGGCTCGCCGACCGGATCGGCCGCGCCCGGATCGACGCGCTCACCGACCATCGCGGCGAATGCGTCTACGCCGCCTGCCGCCATTACAGCCGCTGTTTCGTCGAACACAGCGCGCGCCGCGCGCGCCGCGCCCGCATCGTCATCGCCAACCATGCGCTGGTCATGGCGCAGACGGCGATGGCAGCGGTCCATCCCGGCGACCCGCATGCGCCGGCCCGGCTGGTCTTCGACGAGGGCCACCACCTGTTCGGCGCGGCGGATTCGGCCTTTGCGGCCCATCTGAGCGGTCAGGAGACCGCCGACCTGCGGCGCTGGCTGCGCGGTGCCGAAGCGGCCACCGGCCGCCGGTCGCGGGTGCGCGGCCTCAGCAGCCGGATCGGCGACCTGATCGTCGAGGACGAACGCGCGGTCGAGGCGCTGGAACAGGTCCTGCGCCATGCCGCCCAGCTGCCGGCCCAGGGCTGGCTGCAGCGGCTGGGCGCCGGCAATCCCCAGGGCGCGGCGGAGCGTTTCCTCGCCGCGATCCGCGAGCAGGTCTATGCGCGCAGCCCGGAGCGCGACAGCCCCTACGGCCTCGAGGCCGATATCCGGCCGGTGCCGGAGCCGCTGCTCGAAAGGGCGGGCGAACTGGACGCGGTCCTGCACGGGGCGATCGAACCGCTGAAACGTCTGCGGCTGGCCCTTGAAGACATGCTCGATGCGGAGGCCGAGACGCTGGATACAGCGAGCCGGCAGCGGCTCGACGGCGCCGCGCGCAGCATCCTGCGCCGCGCCCTGATGCCGCTCGCCGCCTGGCGCGCCATGCTGGAAACCCTGGACCGGGAGCCGCCGGAGGAATTCGTCGACTGGTTCGGCGTCGCGCGCCAGTTCGGGCGCGACATCGATATCGGCATGCACCGCCACTGGATCGACCCGATGGAACCGCTCGGCGCGGTGCTGTCGCGCCAGGCCCACGGGCTGCTGGTGACATCGGCGACCATGAGGGACCGGGCGAAGGACCGGACGCAGGACGGCAGCGAGGGCTGGGCGTCGGCCGACCTGCGCTTCGGCGTCCGGCATCTGGACGGGCCGACGGAGCGGTTCGCCGCCGCCTCGCCGTTCGACTATCCCGCCCAGACCCGGATCTTCGTCGTCCGCGACGTCAACGGCGGGAACGCCGACCAGGTGGCGGCGGCCTACCGGGAACTGTTCGTCGCGGCCGGCGGCGGCGCGCTCGGCCTGTTCACCGCCATCGCCCGCCTGCGCGCGGCCCACGAGCGCCTCGCCGAGCCGCTCGACGCGGCCGGCCTGCCGCTGCTCGCCCAGCATGTCGACGGCTTCGACGTGGCGACCCTGGTCGACCTGTTCCGCGCCGAGCGCCACGCCTGCCTGCTTGGGACCGATGCGGTGCGCGACGGCATCGACGTGCCGGGCGACGCGCTGCGCCTGATCGTGTTCGACCGGGTGCCCTGGCCCCGGCCCGACCGTTTGCACAAGGCGCGGCGCGCGCGCTTCGGCGGCCCGGCCTGGGACGACATGCAGACCCGGCTCAAGCTGAAACAGGCCTTCGGCCGGCTGATCCGCCGCAAGGACGACCGCGGCGTCTTCGTCCTGCTCGATTCGCGCCTGCCGACCCGGCTGGCGACGGCCTTTCCGGACGGCGTGGAAATCCGGCGGGTCGGCCTCGCCGAGGCGATTGCGGGAACGCGCGCGTTTCTCGCCGGTTGACGGCCCCCTGCCGGCCCCCTAAGTGCCGCCTTGCCGGGCGGACAGCGCCGGCAATCCTGCGGAGCCCCAGGCATGAGCCAGCATCACAACGCCCTGATCTACACCATGGTCATCGTTTCGGCCGCGGACCGGGAGATGACCGACGCCGAGTTGCGCCGCATGGGCCAGCTCGTGACGATCCTGCCGGTGTTTCGGGATTTTCCCGTCGAAGATCTGCCGGCTGCCGCGCGGGACTGCGCCGCCCTGCTCGGCGACGAGGACGGCCTGGAAAAGACGCTCGGCCTGATCGCCGACGGCACGCCGCCGAAGCTGCGGGAAACGGTCTACGCGGTGGCCTGCGACATCGCCGCGGCGGACGGCAAGGTCGAGGAGGAGGAGGCCTATCTCCTCCAGATGCTGCGCCACGCGCTCGGGGTGGACCGGCTGGCCGCGGCCGCCATCGAACGCGCCGCAAGGGCCCGCCACGCGACGCTGTAGACGATCAACTCTTGAAGAACGCTTCCGCGCCGCTCTTGAAGTCCTGCTTGGCGGCGATGGCGGCGCGGGCGCGGGCGATCTCGGCTTCGAGCCCGGCGATATAGTCATTCAGCTCGCCGATGGACATGAGCTCCATATCCGGCTTGCCGGCCGGGCGCGCGGCGGGTTCGAGTTCGTCGGTGTCCAAGGGGTTGTCCTCCCGTCGCCTGCTGCGTTCCGCGCCGGAGCCTCCGTCCGCGCCCGGATATCGGGCTGGACTACGGGGCTGGACTACAGGGCCGGAGCAGTCCCCGTCTGGACGGACGCGCACCCGTTGCCTATATCACGCCTCCGCCGGGCCGCCAAAAATTCCGCGGCCGTAACGCCGGCGCGACCCGTGCGCCGCGGTCCCAGGGCGCTCCAACCGTACATTCGCAGGAGGAATGACATGAACCGGCCGATGATGCCGAAAGCGACCGCCGTTTGGCTGGTCGACAATACGGCGCTCACCTTCCGGCAGATTGCCGAATTCTGCGAACTGCACGAACTGGAGGTGCAGGCGATCGCCGACGAGGACATCGTCGTCGGCATGGCGGGAATCGACCCGATCCAGGCCGGCCAGCTGACCCAGGAGGAGATCGACCGCTGCCAGGCCGATCCCGCGTCCAGCCTGGTCCTGAAGGAAACCGATATTCCGATGCCGGTGCATCGCTCCAAGGGCGCGCGCTATACGCCGATCGCCAAGCGCCAGGACAAGCCGGACGGGATCGCCTGGCTGCTCAAGCATCATCCGGAACTCACCGACGCGCAGATATCCAAGCTGCTCGGCACGACCAAGAACACGATCAACGCCGTCCGCGACCGGACCCACTGGAACAGCTCGAATATCCGCGGCCGCGATCCGATGGACCTCGGCCTGTGCAGCTACAGCGACTACAACGCCGCGGTCGAAACCGGGCGCGCCCGGCTCAGGAAGGAAAACGAGAAGGCGGGGTCGGCCCCGGAGCCGGCGCCGAAACCGGCGATCGACTTCGGCATCGCCTCGCTGGTCAGCGACCTGCCGGGCGGGGAACGGGCGTAGAGCGCGTCGGGCGCCACGGGCATCATCGGGAAAGGCCGGTCCCGCGTCGCGTCAGCGGATTTCGACCAGAGCTTCGCCGGCGGCGAGGGCAGTTTCGATTTCTTCGAAGTGCGGCGTCAGCCGGGCGCGAAGCGCGGTATTGGTCGTATTTCCCCAGCGCAGCCACACCACTTGCAGCCCCGGCCCGCGTCGCGCCCGGTCGGCGAAATCGGCATCCTTGGTCCAGATGACAGCCTGCGCCTCGCGCGCCCACGCTTCGATAAGGTCGTCCGCGACCGCGCCGAGACCGATGTCATTGACATGATCGCAGGCATGTCCCCTGCCTGAGAGCCACCGCGCGAGACCAGGCGGCAGCTGCGCATCGACCAGGAAGCGCATGGGTCAGGCGGCGACGACGATGCGATGGTCGATTGCGGTCGCCCCCCAACCGAGGGCGGCGCTCAGATCCGCTTCTTCGAGATAGGGATAGTCGTCGAGGATCTCCGCCGCCGCCGCGCCGGATGCCAGAAGTTCCAAAATGTCGGAGACCCGGACCCGGGTTCCCCGGATATGCGGTCGTCCGGCGCAGATTGCAGGATCGATGGCGACCCGGCCGGACGTTTCCGGCGCGTCGGCAATACGGTCGAGGATTTCCGTCGGGATGCAGATCCTGGCGCCCTTGCGCGGCGCCGAGTGGCCGTACCTGCTCAGGAAAGCGCGCAGTTCCCGTTCCAGAGCGTCGGCCCGGTTCGTGCCGGGTTCGACGGTATGAAACCATTGCTGGAGAACGCGTTCGGTCTGCCGGCCGTCCCGCTCATTCCGTTCAGAGAAATAGGCTTCGGCCGTATTGTCCGAATACCCGACGAATTTCGAGGGCGCAAAGAGCCACCGCCCGCCATCCGGCCTGGCGGCGTACCATGCATGAACCATCGACATCAGATTGCGCAAACTGGCGCCGCGCCGTCTATCCGCAAGTTCGGTCTGATAGCGCAGGATGTTGGCAATTGCCTGATCCCGATCGGTAACCAAGCTGAATTTAGCCATAATAAATTCCGCTTTCAAAATTACCTCGGATAATTCTTACGTAATTTACCTAAAAATAATGTCAAAGGGAATCGACATCTCCTGTGGATGTCGAAACGCAGCCGCTGAATAGAACAATAGTGCAGACGCCGTTCGGCCCCGCGCCTATGGAGAACCGCTACGGGGTGGACCACCGGTTACCGAATTGCCGAACCTCCGGCCAGCCTCGATCTAAGCCCCCTTCGCATACCCCGCCGATTTCAGGGCGACGGCGATCTCGTCGAGGATCGCCGGGTCGTCGATGGTCGCTGGCATCTTCCAGGCCTCGTCGTCGGCGATCTTCTGCATCGTGCCGCGCAGGATCTTGCCGGAGCGCGTCTTGGGCAGGCGGTCGACCACGACGGCAGACTTGAACGCCGCCACCGGGCCGATGCGCTGGCGCACCATGCCGACGACCTCGCCGATAATCTCGCTCTCCTCGCGCGCCACGCCGGCGTTCAGAACGAGGAAACCGAACGGAATCTGGCCCTTCATGGCGTCCGCCACCCCGACCACGGCGCATTCCGCAACGTCCGGGTGGTCGGCCAGAACCTCCTCCATCCCACCGGTGGACAGGCGGTGGCCGGCGACATTGATCACGTCGTCGGTCCGGGTCATCACGAAGACATAGCCGTCCTCGTCGATGAAGCCGGCGTCGCCGGTCTTGTAGTAGCCGGGATAATCTTCCAGATAGGATTCCAGAAAACGCGCCTCGGCGTTCCACAGGTTCGGCAGGCAGCTCGGCGGCAGCGGCAGTTTCGCGACCAGCGCGCCGACATCGCCGGGCGCCACTTCCTGCTGGTTGTCGTCCAGCACGCGCATGTCCCAGCCCGGCATCGGCAGGGTCGGCGAGCCCAGCTTGACCGGCAGCATTTCAATGCCGGCCGGATTGGCGCAAATCGACCAGCCGGTCTCGGTCTGCCACCAGTGGTCGATCACCGGTACGTTGAGCTGCCGCGCGGCCCACTGGATCGTGTCCGGGTCGGCGCGCTCGCCGGCCAGGAACAGGTAGCGCATGCCGCTCAGATCGTAGTTTCCGAGCAGGTCGCCGTTCGGGTCCTGCTGCTTGATCGCGCGGAAGGCGGTCGGCGCCGTGAACAGCACCTTCACGTTGTGCTCCGAAATGATCCGCCAGAACACGCCGGCGTCCGGCGTGCCGACCGGCTTGCCCTCGAACAGGATGGTCGTGTTGCCGTGCAAGAGCGGGGCGTAGACGATGTAGGAATGGCCGACCACCCAGCCGACGTCCGAAGCCGCCCAGAAGGCCTCGCCCGGATCGACGCCGTAGATGTTCTTCATCGACCAGTGCAGCGCGACCATGTGGCCGCCATTGTCCCGCATCACGCCCTTGGGCTGGCCCGTGGTGCCCGAGGTGTAAAGGATATAGAGCGGGTCGGTCGCGGCGACCGGCACGCAATCGGCCGGCGCGGCGCCGGCGACCGCCTTCTCCCAGTCCTCGTCGCGGCCGGAAACCAGGCTCGCCGTCACCTGTTCGCGCTGATGGACGATGCAGAAGTCCGGCTTGTGGCTGGAGAGTTCGATCGCCTGGTCGAGCAGCGGCTTGTAGGCCACGACCCGGCCCGGCTCGATGCCGCAGGAGGCCGAGACGATGGCTTTCGGCGTGGCGTCCTCGATCCGCACCGCCAGCTCGTTGGCGGCGAAGCCGCCGAACACGACCGAATGGATCGCGCCCAGCCTTGCGATGGCGAGCATGGCGATCGCCGCTTCGGGGATCATCGGCATGTAGACGATGACCCGGTCCCCCTTGCCGATGCCGCGCGCTTTCAGCACGCCGGCAAAGGCCGCCACGGTGTCGCGCAGTTCGCGGTAGGTGTATTTCCGCTGCGCGCCGGTGATCGGGCTGTCGTAGATCAGGGCGAGCTGGTCGGCCCGGCCGCCTTCGACATGGCGGTCCAGGGCGTTGTGGCAGGTGTTGCACTCGGCGCCCGCAAACCAGCGGTAGAAGGGCGGATTGCTGTCGTCGAGGACCCGGTCCCACGGCCTGTGCCAGTCGAGGCCGGCCGCGGCCTCGCCCCAGAAACCTTCCGGGTCTACCAGGGAGCGCTTGTAGATCTCGGCGTAGGACTGGGTCATGGTGGGCCTCGCGCGGTGTCCCTGAGAGAAATTTGCAGCGTCGACTCCTAGCGCTTCCGCATTCCGGCGCAATCGCGCCCGTTGCCGCGCGTCCATATCCGACGCGCGTTTGAAATTGCTGCGCCGGGCGCTAAAACACGCGCAGGATATTGCCCAGCGGACCCCGAGAGCCATGCCGAACATCTACGAACAGCATCTGGACCGAAACCCGGCCAACTATGTGCCGCTATCGCCGCTTCCCCTGCTGGAACGGGCGGCCTCGGTTTTTCCCGATCATCCGTCGGTGGTTCACGGCGCGCGGCGCTACACCTGGTCCGAGACCTGGGCCCGGGCGCGCCGGCTCGGCTCGGCGCTGGCGCAGCGCGGCATCGGCAAGGGCGATACGGTGGCGGCGATGCTGCCGAACATCCCGGAGATGTTCGAATGCCATTTCGGCATTCCCATGACCGGCGGCGTCTTCAACGCGCTGAACACCCGGTTGGACGCCGCGACCATCGCCTTCATCCTGAACCACGGCGAAGCGAAAATCCTCATCACCGACCGGGAATACGCCCCGACCGTGGCGAGCGCACTGGAGCAGATCGGGCGACCGATAACCGTGATCGATGTCGACGATCCGGAGTATGACGGCGACGGGAATTTCCTGGGTGAGACGACCTACGAGGAGCTGATCGCCGGCGGCGACCCGGCCTATGAGGGCCGCGAACCGGACGACGAGTGGGACGCCATCTCGCTCAACTACACCAGCGGCACGACCGGCAACCCGAAGGGCGTCGTCTATTCCCACCGCGGCGCCTATATCGGCGCCATCGGTAACCCGATGACCTGGTCGATGCCGCAGCACCCGGTCTATCTGTGGACCCTGCCGATGTTCCACTGCAACGGCTGGACCTTCCCGTGGGCGCTGCCGGCGGTGGCGGGCACCAGCGTCTGCCTGCGCAACGTCGGCGCCGCCAACATCTACGGGGCCATCGCCGACGAAGGCGTCACCCATTTCTGCGGCGCGCCGGTCGTGCTCAACCTGCTCGTCAACGCGCCGGAGGAAGAACGCCGGCCGCTTGGCCGGACGGTCGAGATCATGACCGCCGCCGCGCCGCCGCCGCCAGCGGTGTTGGAGCGGATCGAAGCCATGGGCTTCCGCGTCACCCATGTCTACGGACTGACCGAAGTCTACGGCCCGGCGACCGTCTGTGCCTGGCATCCGGAATGGGACGCGCTGGAGCCGCTGGAGCGCGCCCGGATCAAGTCGCGCCAGGGCGTGCGCTATCCGGTCGAGGAGGGCCTGATGGTCGCCGATCCGGAAAGCATGGAACCGGTCCCGAAGGACGGCGAGACCATGGGCGAGATCTTCTTCCGCGGCAACCTGGTGATGAAGGGCTATCTCAAGAACGAAGCCGCCACCGACGAGGCGTTCCGCGGCGGCTGGTTCCATTCCGGCGACCTCGGCGTCTGGCATCCCGACGGCTATATCGAGCTGCGCGATCGCTCTAAGGACATCATCATCTCGGGCGGCGAGAATATCTCGACCATCGAGGTCGAGGGCGCGATCTTCGGCCATCCCAAGGTGCTGGAAGCCGCCGTGGTCGCCCGCCCGGACGAGAAATGGGGCGAAACGCCCTGCGCCTTCGTCACCCTCAAGCCGGGTGAGACGGCGACGGAGGCCGAAATCATCGCGTATTGCCGGGACAATCTCGCCCACTTCAAGGCGCCGAGGACAGTGATCTTCACCGACCTGCCCAAGACTTCGACCGGCAAGGTGCAGAAGTTCAAGCTGCGCGACCGGGCGGCCGGCCTCTGAGGCGGACGGCGGCGGCCATGACCGCGCCGGGACCGTCGATCCCTGAATTTTGCGCCGCCTCGGCGACGCAGATCGCGTTCCGGGGCGGGACGGCCGGCATCGCCGATCTGGCGCGGCAGGCGGACATCGCTGCCCGGGCGCTCTCCCGCCTCGGCGTCGGCCGGGGCGACCGGATCGCGCTCTGGCTGCCCAACTGCCCGGAATGGTTCACCCTGTTCATCGCCGCCGCCCGGATCGGCGCCATCGCGGTCATGGTCAACACGCGCTACCGCAGCGCCGAAGTCGCCGAAATCGTCGGCCGGTCCGGCGCGAAGGCGCTGTTCCTGTGGCCGGACTTCCGCGGCATCGACTTTCCGGCAATCCTCGACGGGATCGATCCGGGCGATTGCGACTCCCTGAAGGCGCTGGTCTCGGTGTTTCCGGCCGGCGGCGACGGCCCGGCCGCGCGCCTCGCCGCCGTTCCGGCCCTGGGCTTCGACGAATTTCTCGGCCTGGCCGAAGCCGCGCCGGATGCGACCCGGCTGGCGGCTGACGGTTCGCCGGAGGCCGGAGTCGCCATCTTCACGACCTCCGGGACGACCGACAAACCGAAATTCGTAATGCACAGCCAGCAGAGCGTGACCCGCCACGCGCTCGACGTTATCCGGGCCTTCCGCATGACGGAGGATAGCTCGCCGTTGCTCCAAAACCTGCCCTTGTGCGGCGTGTTCGGCTTCTGCTTCGCCATGGCGGCGGTCGCGGCGGGGCGGCCGATTCTGCTGGAAGAGAGATTTTCTGCCCAAACCAGCTTCGAGGCCGTTCGCGACCGGCGCATCACCCATCTGATCGCGACCGACGACATGGTCCACGCCATGCTCGATCTCGATACGGACCGGACAGCGCTGCGCAGCCTGCGCATGGCCGGCTTCGCCGCCTTCAACGGCGATCCCGGCGCCTTGATGGACCGTTGCGAGAGCCACGGCGTCCCCCTGGTCGGGCTCTACGGCATGAGCGAGGTCATGGCCCTGTTCGCCGGCCAGCCGCCCGATGCGCCGCGCGAGCAACGGATCAAGGGGGCGGGCATTCCGGTGTGTCCTGAAACCGTCGTCCGGGTGCGCGATCCGGTGTCCGGCGTCCTTCTGGGCAAGGGCGAGACCGGCGCGCTGGAAATCCGCACGCCGAACCGGATGCTCGGCTATTTCGGCAATCCCGAAGCCACGGCCGAAGCGATCGGCGACGACGGCTTCCTGCGCACCGGCGACGCCGGCTATCTGGACGATGCCGGCTTCGTGTTCCTCGCGCGCATAGGCGATGCGCTGCGGCTCGGCGGGTTCCTGGTCGCGCCTGAAGAGATCATGGCCCGGATCGACGAACTGCCGGAGGTTGCCGCCTCGCAGGTCGTCGGCGTGACGCTCGACGGCAAGGCCCGCTGCGCCGCGTTCGTCATACCGGAAGCCGGCGCCGCCGTTTCGGCGGCCGGGGTGATTGCGCATTGCCGGGCCGGGCTGGCCGCCTACAAGGCGCCGGTCGCCGTATGGGAGATCGGGGAATTTCCGACGACCCCGAGCCCCAACGGCACGAAGGTCCAACGGCACAAGCTTCAGCACCTGGCCCGGCAGCGCCTGGATGCGATGGCGCGCGCCGGCGGGCCGGCCAATAGCCCGCGCTGAGCCGGGCCGAATGCCCGTCCTCAGGGATTCCCCTGCGAAACAGGCCGGTCCGCCGCAACATATCCTTTCCCCGCTTCATCGGATTCCTCTGCGCAAGTCGGGCAAAGCCAAAATGGGCGGCGGCGGAGCCTTCCCGACGATACCCCTCCCCCTGCCCCTCCCCCAAGGGGAGGGGGGTAAGGCGTTGGAATTGCGGCGGGTCTACGGCACTGGCGCGGCGTCTCCGCACCGATGCTCCCCCTCCCCTCCGGGGGAGGGGGTTGGAGGGGGTGCAAACCGGATACATGGGTAACAGTCTAGACCGGAGACATGGGTAACAGGTCTGATGATCGGCGAGGAGGATCTTGCCGATGGTTTGGAAGGAGACCTGTGCTGTGGAAGAACGGAT